>OJQL01002309.1_pt1 | contig 11317 bp, 7 predicted proteins | sample 1598731 | NCBI WGS metagenome assembly OJQL01 (sample SAMN03922510, study PRJEB24848) | human gut metagenome | isolation source: stool sample | host: Homo sapiens | place: Germany | collected 2010-02
ATGTGTTAGGCACGCCGCCAGCGTTCATCCTGAGCCAGGATCAAACTCTCTAAAAATTGTATTTAAAGAACCGAAGTTCTTAAAATCGACTTTAGAGTCTGACGTGTCACTTTGTTTTAACTGGAGTTGTGACTTCCAGCGATTTACCAAGAGTAAAAAACTCTCGAAATTTCAGGTTCGCACTACAACCTTGTTCATATCGAACAAAAGTTTAAGCACATCGTTGTTTAATTTACAAGGTACAATCTGCTGTTTTCAAAGAGTTTTCACAACTTTTCGTTGTTCTTAACTGCTCATCAACAGCTTATTTAGTATATCAAAACCAGAAGCGTTTGTCAAGAACTTTTTTCAAATTCTTTTTCAGAACCTCAATCGGTTCTAAACCAAACTTTTCGGTTTTGCGCTTGTCTCTGAGAGACAGCTTTAATAGAATACCAAATCCCAGAGCATTTGTCAAATACTTTTTTCGTTTTTTGCAAAAATTCTTTCAAAACAGCAAAAGCCCGTAAAACCGGGCTTTCAGGTAAATATCGTCAGAATCAGCTGCAATAATATGTTGTTTTCGTAAAAATATCCTGCAAAAAGCGTCCGTTCCATGGCAGAAAAAAGTTCTGCAAACGCCCCCCTGCACTGAAAAAATGTCAGCACAATGCCTGCCAGCCAGACGCAGACAATCCCCTTCGCGCCGCCCACCAGAAATCCGCTGAATCGATTCAGAAAATTCAGTCCCGGCAGCTTACTGAACAGGTGCAGTGCATTGATTACCACCTTCACTACAATATAAATCAGCACAAACGCCGCCGCAACACTCAATACATTGATGCAGACATTCGCCAGATACCCTGCGATATATTCCTTCAGGCTTTCCGCGTGGAGCAGCTGATAAATCACAGGATTATTATTTTCCAGAAGCGCCTCCTTCAGAAATTCCGGAAGGGGCATTGCCTCAATCAGCGCGTTCTGCGTCTGCATTGTCCCCTCCTGCAAAGCCGTATCCAGCCCCATGGAGGTCTGAATTGCCGTGGACATTTTATCAAACAGGATTGTTTCCCTTAAAAATCTTCCGATAAAAGGGCTTACTGCTTTCGTTCCGAGCAGCGCCAGTGCCATCGGCAAAAAGCCGAGTACCGCGCGAACCAGGCCCTTTCGCCATGCCGCAACGGCGCAGCCCAGAATGACCGCCGCCACAGCCCCATCCAATATCCAATTCATCCGTTTTCCTCCTTTTTCTTCTATATATAATAGAACCGCATGCAGAGAAAATTTTCACAAAAGAAAGGCGGCCTGGCATTCTCTTGCCCATTCTGCCGCCCTTCCCTATTTTTACTGCTTTTGTGTCGCTTCATTTTGTGTTTTTTCATTCTGCGTTGTTTCATTTCTCGCAGAAACACTTGCATTTTCCGTATCCGCCGTTTTTGTCGCATTCGTCTGCTTTTTCCCCTTTGTCATGGCATAAACAGAAATCTCATTCTTCCCAACTGCCATCACGCGGTTCAGCTTTTCCATCGGAATCAGGTCATTCAAATCGGTGATTGCCGTATAATTCCAGCTTTCATTGCCGCTGTAGGTTACACCGGTATAATCGCGATCATTGCCGACCACAATGCCTTTTTCTGCCGCATGCAGATACGTCACACTTTCGCCGGAGGCAAAGGAGCCCTTCTCATTGCCGCTGCCATCCAGCCAACAAACCGTTCCCTTCTCTCTGCCATCCTTATTTGCCACACCGTCCCCCAGCGCAAGCACAATATATTCCTTATTCCCTAATGCCGCTTGATCAACGGTATTTTCCAGAGGATAATTCCAAAGCTCGCCGCCGTCACTGCCAACACCATAGACTGCCTGATCGGAAATCACCGCCAACGCGCCATTTTTGCGATAGCTGATAACGGGAATGATTTCATCCGTTTTTTCCACTGCCGCAAACATGCTGTCCGTAAAGTTTTCTCCATCCTCCGCATTGATATAGAACAGCAGAACGCGCCCCATCGGGGAAATATCCGTTGTGTCCAGATAGCTGATCGCAAACACCCTGCTGTCATCCGATACATCCGAGGAAAGGGGATAAATGCCCTTGCTCTCCTCTACGCGCTCCTTCAAAAGCTTCCCCTTTCGGTTATAAACACAGATGCGGTAGCTGCTGTCATTCTTCGTAATCAGGGAAAGATAGCCGGTTTCATTCAGCGCGAACTGCACAGGAGAGCCTTCCGCCTGCAAATCATAAACCATTCCTTCCTTATTATAAACCCGTACCGTTTTACCGCCCATGTCGCCAACAGCAACAAAATCGCCTTCCTGCACAAGGGTTGGCGAGGTCATACTGAAGGTATCACTCCACTTCTGCGCCCCTACGGCGGTATAATATTTCACGCCATCCTTCGTGCAAAGCAGAAATTCCTTTCCAAATGCAGCGACAGCCGCCTTACTGCCGGCATCCACCGCCACGCTTTCCTTCGGTGTATCCTCCTGCACGGCTGTGTCCTCCTCCTGCGCCTGCGTTCGGTTCGTTTTTCCGATAAGGGCGAGAAAACGCCCCTGTCCATGGAAGGTATCAATATAAATCCCACCTGCTACCAGACAGACCAACGCCAGAATACAGACCAACGCAGTCAGCATCTTATTACTGTTATTCAAAAATTTTTTCGGTCTTCTTTTCATTGCCGCTTATTCCTTCAAATTTCTCTGTACCAAAAACATGGCTCTGTCATAGTCTTCCTTCCTGACATAAATCAGGTATTCCGTCTGATGGTCGATATCTGCATCTGTCGAAGTTGTTCTTCCGCTCACAAAAAAATCCGCCCGATCAGAAACGCGCATCTCATAAGAAATATCAAATTTCCAGAGAATATCTCGCACCTCCGCCTGTTTTTTCATATCAAATGTGCAAAACAGCTCTTTCCTGTTCCATACTGTAATCATGGCAATCCCTCCTGACGCTTGATTGCAATTCTTTTTCTCTATCATACTATATTCATACCGCTTTTGCAAATCAACACAGCTTTCTTTTTTCAAAAAAACGCCCGAGAAATTTTATAACAATTTTTTCTCAGGCGTTCTCTTTTCTTAATTTTCTTTCAGCTTTTCATACAGTGCAATATACTGTACTGCGGAGCTTTCCCACGAATAATCGCAAAGCATTGCATTTTTCACAACGTGCGCCCATTCTTCCCTGCCCATGTGGTAGGTACGCAGGGCTTCATCCAATGCCCAAAGCAGTCCGCCGCAGTCATAGGTTTCAAATAAAAACCCATTGCCCTCCTTCGTCTCAGGGTTATACTGCCGAATCGTATCCGCCAAACCGCCTGTTTTTCTCGCAATCGGCACAGTGCCAAAGCGCAGGCTGAACATCTGCCCTAAGCCGCAGGGTTCAAATTTGGAAGGCATCAGAAATAAATCCGCAGATGCGTAAATCTGCTGTGCCAGTGCCTCATCAAAGAAGATATTCGCAGAAACCCTGCCGGGGTAACGGCTCTGCAGGCTGCGGAAGGTATATTCATACGAAGGCTCACCCGTGCCAAGCAGCACAAACTGCACATCTCGGCGCATCATTTCATCCAAAACAGGTGCCAGAATATCCACACCCTTTTGGTCTGCCAAGCGTGTAATCATGGCAATCAACGGAACCTCACGTTCCTCCAGACCCAAGCGTTTTTGCAGGGCATGCTTATTCTCTGCCTTTCCTTCGGGATGCGCCGCGCTGAAATGCTTCACGATAAAACCATCTGTTTCGGGGTTATTCGCCGTAAAATCAATGCCGTTCAGAATCCCGCAAAGACGGTCGCTTCTGCTGCGCAAAATGCCATCCATGCCATACCCATATTCGGGTGTCTGAATTTCCTGTGCATAGGTTCCGCTGACGGTACTGATATAATCGGCATACACCAGACCCATTTTCATATAGCAGACCGTATTATAAAATTCCATATTGGCGTATGCCCAGTCGGATACCCCCAGAAGCTCCATGGTATCGAGCGAAAAACGTCCCTGATACTGCAAATTATGAATCGTAAACAGTGTTTTGATTTTGGAATATTCCGTTACCTTATTGTACATTTCCTTCAGATACATACAGACCGGCCCTGTCTGCCAGTCGTTGCAATGAATCACATCAGGATAAAAATCAAGCATTGCCAGCATATCCAGAACAGCCTTGCCGAAAAAGGCAAAGCGTTCGTTATCGTCATCAAAGCCGTATAACGCACCACGGCTGAAATAATAATCGTTTTCAATAAAATAAACAGGCACCTCTCCGGGCTTTACCAGAACCTTGGCTCTCTGTTTTCTCCATTGCAAATAAACGTCAAATTCTCCTAAAAATTCCACGCCGTACATTGTCTCGTTTTTAATTACTCTATGACGAGGAATGACCACACGGACATCCACGTTCTTTTTCTGCAATGCCTTCGGCAAAGAGCCGACAACATCACCCAAGCCGCCGCTTTTGACAAAAGGCGCTGATTCGGAGGCAACTAAAAGTACCTTCAAACCCTTTTCCATAAAATATCACCTCTTTTTTATCATACAATGAAAACGCCCCGACAGCAAGAAAAAACCGCAGAACATCTGATAAAATTTACGGATTTCCGAAAAAAATACACGTTTTCATCCCCTTTATAAATTCCCAAAGAAATGGTATGCTATAGATTGAAATAAAAAAATCAAAAAATAAAATCTAAAATAGAAAAGAGGCTACGATTATGAATCATACCATTCCCGAACGAAAGGATACCGACCCTCGTTTTCATTGGCACATCGAGGATTATTTCAAAACCGACGATGATTGGGAGGCTGCCTATGCTTCTCTGGAAAAGAGTCTGCCCGAGCTGACCGCCTTTGCCGGCAAGCTGGCGGACTCCGCAGAAACACTGCTTTCCTGCCTGAAAAAGAATGAGGCACTTTCCCTGAAATTAGACCATATCTATACCTACGCCTCCATGCGGATGCACGAGGATAGTGCAAATGCCTTCTATCAGGGGCTGGCTTCCCGTGCAGAGCTGCTGCTGATTCGCTATTCTGCGGCAGTTTCCTTCCTCACTCCTGAAATCATTGCCATTCCGGAGGAAAAACTTAACGCCTTCCGTACAGAAAAAGCGGCGGATTTCGCTGTCTACGACCATTTCTTCCATACCCTTCTGCGCCAGAAGGCACACACCCTTTTCCCTGCGGAGGAGCATCTGCTTGCCAGAACCGCAGAGCTGGGCGGCGCGCCACAGCAGATTTTCACCATGCTGAATGACGCGGATATCACTTTCCCGCCTATCCGCACTGCCGCAGGAGAAGAATTGGAGCTGACAAAGGGCAGATATATCACCTTTCTGGAAAGCCCCGACCGCTCTGTTCGTGAGCAGGCGTTCAAAAATCTCTATTCTGTCTATTCCGCACAGAAAAACACCATCGCCGCAACCTATGCCGCATCTGTAAAAAGCGATGTCTTTTTCGCACAGGCAAGAAAGTACGGCTCTGCGATGGAAATGGCGCTTTCCGACGACAATATTCCGCTTTCTGTATATGATACGCTGATTGAAACCGTCAACAAGAGCCTTCCCCTGCTGCACCGCTACGTTTCCCTGCGCAAAAAGGAGCTTGGCGTAGATGAACTGCACATGTATGATTTATATGTTCCACTTGTACCCGATGCAGATGTCAAGATTCCTTATGAGCAGGCAAAAGTAACCGTAAAAGAGGCATTGCAGGTAATGGGCGAGGAGTACTGCAAGGCTCTGGCGCACGGTATGGAAAGCGGCTGGATTGATGTTTACGAAAACAAGGGCAAGCGCGGCGGTGCGTATTCCTGGGGCAGCTACGGCGTACATCCCTTTGTTCTGCTCAACCATAACGATACCATCAACAGCATGTTTACTCTTGCGCATGAAATGGGGCATGCCCTGCACAGCTTCTTCACATGGAAAAAGCAGCCCTTTCTTTATGCCGACCATAAGATTTTCGTTGCAGAGGTAGCTTCTACCTGCAATGAAGCCCTGCTGATGGAGCATCTTCTGAAAACAACTGAGGATAAAACCATGCGGAAATATCTCATCAACTATTTCCTGGAGCAGTTCCGCGGTACACTCTTCCGCCAGACCATGTTTGCCGAATTTGAAAAAATCACACACGCCATGGCAGAAAAGGGCGAACCCCTTACATGGGAAGGCATGAACCAAATCTATCGTGATTTGAACATCAAATATTTTGGCGAGGATATCGTGATTGATTCGGAAATTGATATTGAATGGGCGCGTATCCCCCATTTCTATAATGCGTTCTATGTATATCAGTATGCAACCGGCTACAGTGCTGCGATTGCCCTTTCCAGAAAAATTCTGAACGAGGGACAGCCTGCGGTAGCTGCGTATCTGGATTTTCTCTCTAAAGGAGACAGCGAATATTCCATCGACCTGCTCAAGGGTGCCGGCGTAGATATGACTACTGCCGCTCCCATTGAAAATGCCATGCAGCTTTTCAAGGAACTGTTGGATGAATTTGAAACCTTATAATCGACAAAAGCAACAAAAAACAGCGGTATCTTTCGATACCGCTGTTTTTTTCGCCGAAGGATAGCCCTTTCGGATTATCCTTTTTCCCTGCGGATAACAGGACTTGAACCTGCACGAGTTGCCTCACTGGAACCTAAATCCAGCGCGTCTGCCAATTTCGCCATATCCGCAAATAAAAAATCCCTCTGATTTTTACTCGGGGAGGGTACTCGAGGTGGAGCAATAACCGCTTTCATCCACACGCTTTTATTTTATGTGCTTTTTTTGAAAAAGTCAACCGTAAAAACAAATTTGTGCAAAGAAAAAAGCCAATTCCTCCGATTATCGGTTGAAATGGCTTTTTATGAACCAGGAGGGATTCGAACCCCCGACCCACGGCTTAGAAGGCCGTTGCTCTATCCAACTGAGCTACTGATCCACGTTACTAGCGCAAGAGATATTATGCCATAAAACGTCATGCCTGTCAACAGGTTTTTCAAACTTTTCTTATTTTTTTAAAAAAGCCGATGAAATCTCCTGTGTTGTTTCATCGGCTCCTTCTTTTAATTGATGCGTTTGAAATGCTCCTTATTCCAATATTCCATAATTGCCCCTTCGATTCTGCCGCCTTCCATTGTCAGAATCCCAAAGGTAGGCAGTGTTCCGCCCCTTGGCAAAGAGATACTCCCGGGGTTAAAGAGGGCAACTCTGCCGCCCGTCTCCCAAAGCGGCATGTGCGTATGTCCGAAAAGCACAACATCCGCCCCCTGTTCCTCCGCCCAATAAGAAATCGTGTCATAATTCCAATACACGCGCTGCTTATGCCCATGCGTTAGGAGCAAGTTTTTTCCGCCAAGCCGTACCAGCTTCTGCGAAGGCGTATCCACGCGATAATCATTATTCCCCTTGACATAATGAAACGGCAGCTTAGGAAATTCCTGCTGTAATGCAACCGCGTCATCATCATGGTCGCCCAGATGAAACACCGCATCCACCTTCCCTTGCAGCCGCGCAAGCACCGCTCTTGCATTTTCCAGATACGCATGGGTATCACTCAAAACCAGAATTTTCATAGGCTTACAGTTCCTTTTTCAGCATTTCTTTCATTTTGCGCAGTGCCTTTCCTCTGTGGCTGATTGCGTTTTTCTCCTCGGAAGAAAGCTCTGCCATATATTTTCCCTTTTCCGGTACATAAAAAATAGGGTCATAGCCGAAGCCATTCTCGCCCTTTGCCTCATAGCCGATGATGCCCTCAACGGTATCATAGCTGACCAAACGTCTGCCATCAGGGAATGCTGCCGCAATACAGCTGACAAAGCGCGCCGTTCTCTTTTCCTCCGGCACACCGTTCAGCTTTTCAAAAATCGCCTTGAAGCGTTCGGGGTAAGGCGTATCCTCGCCCATAAAACGCGCGGAATAAATGCCGGGGGCTTTATCCATGTAGTCGATTTCCAAACCGGAATCATCGCTCAGGGTAATCTTGCCGCCGATTTCCATCACCTGCACTGCCTTTTTCATGGCATTTTCCTCAAAGGTCTTGCCATCCTCCACCACGTCAATCGTAATGCCTGCTTCCTCCATGGAAATGACATTTACATCCATATCCGCCAGAATTTCGTTGATTTCCTTGATTTTTCCTTTATTTTTCGTTGCAAAAATAATCGTTTCCATCGTTTCCTCCTCGTTCATCCTTAGCTCAATTCCAGACCATCCAACGCCGCCTGCTGCAGCTGTTTCAACTCGCCTGCCGCCTTTCTGCCAAGCGCAAGCAGCTCCAGAAGCTGTTCCTGCGTAAAGGTGCCATGCTCACCTGTGCCCTGCACCTCTACGAAGTTTCCTTCATCCGTCATGATAATATTCATATCCACTTCCGCCGCGGAATCCTCCTCATAGCAAAGATCCGCCATGGCAACGCCATCTACCACACCAACGCTTACCGCGGAAATATAACGGTGCAGGGGCATTTTTTCAATCAGCCCCTCCGCTACCAATTTCCGACACGCCATTGCCAGTGCAACAAAGCCGCCTGTGATAGATGCCGTTCTGGTGCCGCCGTCCGCCTGCAGAACATCGCAGTCCACCGTAATGCTTCTTTCGCCCAGCTCCGTAAAATCCACTGCCGCACGCAAGGCTCTGCCAATCAGTCTCTGAATTTCCGTGGAACGCTGATTCAGCTTCAGCTTATTGATGTCCCTTTTGTTTCTTGTTGCGGTTGCGCGAGGCAGCATGGAATATTCTGCCGTTACCCAGCCTTCGCCGCTCCCCTTTTTAAAGGGCGGCACGCTTTCCTCTACGGAGGCGTTGCAAAGTACCTTTGTGTTGCCCCATTCTATCAGCACAGACCCCTCCGCGTAGCGCGTAAAATCCTTGATGATTTTTACGGGACGCAGTTCATCTGTCTTTCTTCCGTCAAAACGGTTCATCTCTCATTCCTCCTGTTGTTCTTTTTCTATTCCGGATTAAATTATACCATATTTGCAGAAAAATTTATAGAAAAAGACCACAGCATCTCTGCCATGGTCTGATTTTCTTATCTTATCGCAAGGGATAAGTAAATGCCTCCTCGATTGCATCTGCAATCGCCTTTGCGACTTTATTCTGATAATCCTCCTGCGAAATCTTGAGCGCATCGCCGGGGTTGCTGATAAATACCGTCTCTACAATAACCGCAGGTACGGTTGTTGTATTCAGAATCAGCAAATCGGTACGCAGCTTTGTTCCTCTATTGGTGTTGCCTGTTGCGCTGACAATGCTATTCTGAATCAGCTGTGCCAGCTTCAGGCTTGTCAGATTGCTGCCCGTATCATTGGAATGGTTTTTATACAGCACCTCTGTGCCGTTTGCCACTGCCGAGCCGGAATTCATGTGAATGGAAACCATTGCATCCGCAATCGCATTTGCACTCTGCGCCCTGCTGCTGTTTGTGGGGTAGGTATCGCTGTTTCTTGTCACATAAACCTTAATGCCGCTGCCGTCCAGATAATTTGCAACCTTCTGCATAATGGTAAGGGTGAGATTTTTCTCCGTCAGTCCGTTGCCGCTTGCGCCGGGGTCACTGCCGCCGTGACCTGCATCCAGCAGAAGCACCTTACTGTATACATCCTGCGGATTCTTTACGGAAATGACATATCTTTCCTGCTCCTCCGTAATGCTGTAGCAGCTGATACGGCTCTGGTTAAAGCGGATGGTTGTCTTGCCACCACTTGTGGAAACCTGAATACTCTTGATTACACCGTTATCGATATCATAAGTGCCGCTGCCGAAGGTTTCGGAATAATCTCCGGGCAATACCACATCGGTATAGCCATCCAGATAATGATCATTGATTTTCACACTGCCTGTCTGAATGGTATCCTTTTTCTGCAAATACAGCTTATTTGCGCTTGTGTCATAGCTCATGTTTTTCATACTGGAGCTGAAAATCTGTAATGTCATCGCATGATTATCTGTGGTATAGCTGTATTTCGCCATGCCGTCCACCTCAAATACCAACCGCAGAGTCGTATCGTTGAACATTGCCGCTCTGCCTGCCGTTACATATTCCAGTGCGCTTACATCAAAGGTGCTGTCCAACTCGGAAACCGCATTGGGAATATCCACAACAACCCTGCTCGGGTTGGAAAGCGTATAGACGCTCACGCCCAGTGCGCTGTCCCCGCCAACCTCAATGATATCTCTGTCGGTGCTGCTGTTATGTCGAATTGCAATATCGCTGACCGTTACGCTTTTGAATGCAATCGTCAGCTTGGATTTATCCGCACTCTGCGCAATGGTGTAGTTCTTTTTCCCTGTTAAATCAAACACCACTCTGGTATAAGCAACGCCGTCCTCTCCCGTATGCTCCGCCGTCCGCACTGCGGTCACAATACCGCTGTTCGTTGCAGTCAGACTTGTCGCCAGACCGTTCTTTGCGCCGTAAAAATCAAGCACAATCTTATTATCTGCCACATAAACCTCCTCATAGGAGGAAACCGCACCGCTTGCCTGCACGGAGAAGGTCTGCTCCGCCGTTTTGCTTGCCGGCACAGTCACCTTGTTCAGCGTGACATAATTCACGCTCGGTGTAGTGGGTGTGGTGGGTATAGTGGGTGTGGTGGGTATAGTGGGTGTGGTGGGATTTGTCGGTGTTGTAGGCGTTGTCGGCGTGGTGTTTGCCGTCGTTTTGATGGAAACCGTTCTGGTTGCATCATCCCACTGAATGTTCAGATCCAGTGCAGAAGCCAGCGCACGCACAGGCAGCATCGTTCTGTCGTTAATAATCATCGGCGGCACATCCATGGTAAAGGTTTTGCCGTTTTTGTAGCCGGTTGCCTTATTCATTTCAAAGACCAGTGTGTAATCATCATTGATCACATACGCCTGCTTGGCTTCTTCGTTCCAGGTAACCTCGCAGCCAAGCTCCTGCGCAATCTGGCGCATGGGCAAAAGCGTTCTGCCGTCAATCGCGACCGCAGGCATATCCTTCGGTGTCATGGTTTTTCCGTCAATCTTTACCACAATCTCCTTCGCATTGTATGCGTGGTTCTTGCCGTTATAAAACAGGTTCATGCTGACATTTGCTGCAAATGCCGTTACGGATGAAAGCATCCCCACCGCCATCGTTGTCAGCAGGAGCCGTTTCCACTTATGTCTCATTGTGTATTCCTCCTGCTTATCCTTATGTAAACTTTCCTTTGACATACTCCTCTAGTATATCAGTATATCAAATTTTGTCAAAATGAAAAGGTTCTTTCCCATTTTGTAAGAAAGTCTTAATCTTTAGTCGAAAAAAGAGCGTCTATTGTTCCCAATAAACGCCCTTTTCCAATATTTTCTTGCTTATCTGCCCCAGTTTTCCGTATAAC
>OJQL01002311.1_pt1 | contig 11314 bp, 10 predicted proteins | sample 1598731 | NCBI WGS metagenome assembly OJQL01 (sample SAMN03922510, study PRJEB24848) | human gut metagenome | isolation source: stool sample | host: Homo sapiens | place: Germany | collected 2010-02
CGCGGGGGCGGTCATGCCGCTATCGCGGGGGCGGGGTAGCAGGCCTGGACGGCGGCGGGGAGGTCGGGCCAGAGGACTTCGGACCAGCTCACGACGCCGCGCAGGGGCATGGTCTCGAGCAGGATGAAGGCGTCCTCCTTCAGGATGCGGCTGGTCTTGAAGCTGATCTCCCGGCTGTGGCCCTCCGCGTCGTAGCAGGTCAGCGTGTACTTGTATATCATGTCGTCGCTCGCGTTCACCTGCCGGACGCAGCTGTTGTCTATCTGCGAGTACCACTCGGCACCCGTCCCGCCCCAGCCGAACCAGATCGCCGCGCCGGCGATCAGGATTATCAGCGCCACGATGAAAATTATTATCAGCAGCTTTGCAGAGTCCATATTCCCGCGCCTCCTATCTCGCGCTCTCGCTGTTCGGACGGACTATCTTGTAATACGACCGCGCGGTCAGGGCGTACACCACCGCGTACACCGCGCAGAACACCAGCAGCGTGCCCAGCGTGCACAGCGCCGTGAGCCTCAGGTTCGTCAGCGAGAACAGCCTGAGCAGCTGCACCACCAGATTGAAGTCGAAGGCTATGTGCACCGCCGCCACCAGGATGGGCATGAAGAACACCGTCAGTATCTGGCTGCGTATCGCGCGGCGCGCCTCGCGCTCCGAGAGGCCCACCTTGCGCATGATGTCGAAGCGCGCGTTGTCCTCGTAGCCCTCGGACACCTGCTTGTAGTAGATGATCAGCACCGTCGCCATCATGAACACCACGCCCAGGAACACGCCCAGGAACAGGAATCCGCCCGAGAGGCCGTAGACCTCCTGCTCCGCCGCGGAGCGCAGGTCGATACCGAGCATGTCGTAGTAGCCCGCGTCCGCGCCCGTGCCCGCGCTGGAGGCGGCCCAGTAGTCGTCCACCATGGCCGACACCGCCTCGTCCGACGCGTCGAAGTCGTACTGCCCGCGCCAGATATACGAGCCGTTTTCCTGTCCCGCGACCAGCTCCAGCAGCGCCGCGCGGTCGGGCAGGACGAGGACTATGTCTTTGTCCTCCTCAGACCAGTTCACAGCCACCATATTCAGCGCTATCTGCGCGGCCGTGAGCTTCGCCTCGCCCACAAGTTCGATGCTGACAGTGCCGCCGTCCTTGTCCATAAAGCTCAGGCTGTCCCCGAGCTCATAGCCCGCCGGCACATGTGCCAGCGCCTGACCCGCGGCAAGCTCCGGCGCCGGCTCGCCCGTGAGCTGGGCGTAGGTCTCCGCCGTGACGGCTGTTACCAGGCTCACATGCTCTGCGGCGTCCACCGCCGTGGAGCTGTAATACTCCACCGACTTCGCCGACGAGGGCGTGAGCTTGTGCGCGGCGAAGTAGTCCTCGAACCAGGCGTCCATCGCCGCAGCGTCGAAGGGCGTGTGGTATTCGATGGTCTCCTCGCCCGTCTCGTCGTTGTAGACGTGGTCCTCGTTGGAGCTGGAGTAGTACGTCGCCTCGACCACCACGTCCGCCGGGCAGTAGGCGTTCACCTGTTCCGCGCTGCCGAGGTAGAGCGAGAGCGTGCCGCTTATCATGACCATGACCATGGTGCAGAGGATGCAGATGTTCGCAAGGCCCACGGCGTTGCGCTTCATGCGGTAGAGCATGCCCGAGACGCTGATGAAGTGCTTGGCCTTGTAGTAATAGCGCCTGTTGCGGCGCAGCGCCTTCAAAACCGCGATGGAGATGGAGGTGAAGAGGCAGTAGGTGCCGATTATGACGGCGAAGACCGCGAGGAAATACACCGCCACGGCCATGCCGGGATTGTCCACGAGCATGGCGACGACGTAGCCCGCGCCGAGGAAGAGTATCCCCACCAGCGTCAAAAACCAGCTGGCTTTCGGCTCCTTTTCACCCACATTGCCGCCGCGCAGCAGCTCCACGGGGCGCGAGCGCCCCACCTTTGCGAGGTTCGCCAGCAGCGTCAGGAAGATGAGCGCCGCGAAGAAGAGCACGACTATGATGATGGCTATTGGCTGCACCGTGAAGCCGAAGGGCACGGGCAGGCGCATGAGCTTGAAGAGCGCCAGGCTCACGAGCTTGGTGAGCAGTATGCCCACGGCGAGGCCGCCCGCGATGCCGATGACGGCGATGTACAGCGACTCGAACACCATGATGCCCGCGATGTTCGTCTTGCTCATGCCGAGCACGCTGTAAAGGCCCAGCTCCTTCTGCCGCCGCTTCATGAGGAAGCTGTTGGTGTACAGCAGGAAGATGAAGGAGAAGAGGCCGAGCACGAACATGCCGAGGGTCATGAACATGGAGACGTAGACCTGGCCGTTGGCCGTGCCCGCGGCGAGCTCCTTGGAGCCGGGGTCGGAGACGATGGCGGCCATGATGTAAAAGGCCGCGGCCGTGCCGATGACGGTGAGGATATAGGGCACATAGAAGCGGCGGTTGGACTTCATGCTCCGCGCCGCCAGCTTTGGGTAGAACGAGAGCTTACGCACCGAGCTCACCGCCTTGTGCGATAACGGTCAGCGTGTCGGAGATGCGCGCGAACATCTGCTCGGCGGTCTGTCCGGCGCGGTAGAGCTGGTGGTAGACCTCGCCGTCGCGCAGAAAGAGCACGCGGCCCGCGTGGGAGGCGGCCTTGACGGAGTGCGTGACCATGAGAATGGTCTGCCCGTCCTCGTTTATCTCGCCGAACATGTTCAGCAGCGCGTCGGTGGCGCGGGAGTCGAGCGCGCCGGTGGGCTCGTCCGCGAGGATGATGCGCGGGCGGGTGATGAGCGCGCGGGCGACCGCGGCGCGCTGCTTTTCGCCGCCGGAGACCTCGTAGGGGTACTTGCCGAGCAGGCCCGCGATGCCGAGCTGCTGCGCCAGGGGCCCGATGCGGCCGCTCATCTCCTCATAGCTCCTGCCCGCGAGGACGAGGGGGAGGAAGATGTTGTCCCGCAGCGTGAAGGTGTCGAGCAGGTTGAAGTCCTGGAACACGAAGCCGAGCTTGTCGCGGCGGAAGGCGGCCAGCTCGCGCTCCGGGATGCCGGTGATGTCCCGGCCGTCGAGCAGCACCTGGCCCGAGGTGGGGCGGTCGAGCGCGGCGAGGATGTTCAGCAGCGTGGTCTTGCCGGAGCCGGACTCGCCCATGATGGCGACGTATTCGCCCTCCAGGACGGAAAAGCTCACGTTCGCCAGCGCCTGCACCTGCGCGCCGCCGAAGCGGGTCGTGTATATCTTTTTGAGATTGGAAACCTCAAGCAGTGACATTGTTGTGTCCCCTTCCTTTTGGATTACGCCCATATGATAGCAGACCGCCCCGGCGCGTTCCATCGCTTTGGCTTACAAACGGACGGCGTATGTGACATTTTTGAAAGATTCGCCCCCGGCGGACACATATGGGGCGTCAGAGTATCTGCGTCGCGGACATTTGTGCAGAGTGAACATACACCGGCGCTTTTTACGGGCGATATTGTAATTGCTTAATCCGCCGGCGGGGTGGTATAATAAAGCATCTTTATGCGGACGCATGGAGCGGGAAAAAATAGGCCGAGGAGCTGTTTTGACATGAACTACGAGCATTTACGCCAGGAAGACGCAGAGATCTTCGCCGCCATGGAGCAGGAGCTGACGAGGCAGCGCGACCACATCGAGCTTATCGCCTCCGAGAACTTCACCTCTCCGGCAGTGATGGAGGCCGTCGGCAGCCATCTCACCAACAAGTATGCCGAGGGCTATCCCGGAAAGCGCTTCTACGGCGGCTGCGAATACGTCGATATCGTCGAGAACATCTGCCGCGACAGGGCCAAGGAGCTCTTCGGCGCGGAGCACGCCAACGTGCAGCCGCACTCCGGCTCTCAGGCCAACGTGGCCGTTTACCTCGCGCTCACCAAGCCCGGCGACGTCATCATGGGCATGGACCTCGCCTGCGGCGGCCACCTCACCCACGGCGCCAAGGCGTCCATCACCGGCAAGTACTTCGACGTGCGCCCCTACGGCGTGGACCCCACCACCGAGCTCATCGACTATGACGAGATGCGCCGCATGGCCAGGGAGCTGCAGCCGAAGATGATAATCTCCGGCGCCTCCGCCTACTCCCGCATCATAGACTGGGCCAGGATCCGCGAGATATGCGACGAGGTCGGGGCCTATATGTTCGTGGACATGGCCCACATCGGCGGCCTGGTCGCCGGCGGGGCCCATCCCTCGCCCGTGCCCTATGCCGACGTGGTCACGACGACCACGCACAAGACCCTGCGCGGCCCCCGCGGCGCCATCATCCTCTGCAAGCAGGAGCTCGCCAAGAAGATTGACTCCGCCATCTTCCCCGGCACCCAGGGCGGCCCGCTCATGCACGTCATCGCGGGCAAGGCCGTCTGCCTCAGGGAGGCCATGCAGCCCGAGTTCGCGGAGTATCAGCACCAGGTCGTGCGCAACGCCGCGGCCCTGGCCGACACGCTCTCCAAGGGCGGCGTCCGCCTCGTCTCCGGCGGCACCGACAACCACCTGCTGCTGGCCGACGTCATGAGCATGGGCGTCACAGGCCGCGACATGCAGGAGCTGCTCGACCGCGCGCACATCACCGCCAACAAGAACGCCATCCCCTTCGACAAGCAGCCGCCCCACCTGGGCAGCGGCGTGCGCTTCGGCTCCCCCGCCGCCACCACCCGCGGCATGAAGGAGCCCGAGATGCGCCGCATAGGCGAGCTCATCCTCCGCCTCATGCGCGAGGGCGACGCCGCCGTGCCCGAGGTCAAGGCCGAGGTCATGGACCTCTGCGAGCGCTTCCCGCTCTACAAGGGCGTCATCTGATAACATGTACCGCGTGTTCGTCGTCGAGGACGACCCGGTCATCGCCGGGGCCGTCTGCTCGCAGATGGAGAGCTGGGGGCTCGAGGCCCGCTGCGCCGGGGACTTCGGCGCGGTGATGGCCGAGTTTGCCGCCTTCGACCCCCAGCTCGTGCTGCTGGACATCTCCCTGCCGCGCTTTTCGGGCTACCACTGGTGCGCCGAGATACGCCGGGTGTCCCAGGTGCCGGTGATGTTCATCTCCAGCGCCTCGGACAACATGAACATCGTCATGGCCATGAACATGGGCGCGGACGACTTCATCGCCAAGCCCTTCGACCTCGAGGTGCTCATGGCCAAGGTGCAGGCGCTGCTCCGCCGGGCCTACGACTTTGCCGGGACGGGCAAGGTGCTCGAGTGCGGCGGGGCGGTGCTCGACCTCGCGGGCGGGGCCCTCGTCTACGGCGGCGAGCGCGTGGAGCTCACGAAAAACGAGCTGCGCATACTCCAGGCGCTGATGGAGAACCACGGCTCCGTAGTCTCGCGCGACACGCTGATGCTCCGGCTCTGGCAGACGGACAGCTTCGTGGACGAGAACACGCTCACCGTGAACGTCACGCGGCTGCGGCGCAAGCTGGACGCCGTGGGCCTCGGCGACTTTGTCAAGACCCGCAAGGGCCTGGGCTACACCATAGACTGAGGGGGCGGAACGCTATGCTCATCCTCTCATATTTCAGGAAGCACTGGCAGGGGCCGGTGCTTTTCCTGCTTTGCGCCGCGATATGCGCCGTGGTGTTCTACCTCTACGGCCTGCCGGCGGAGTCCGTGCTGTACGCGGCGGCGCTCTGCCTGGTGCCCTGCCTCGGCTGGCTCATAGTGGACCTCCTCGCCTACGTCCGGCGCGTGCGGGCGCTGCGGGACCTCACGCGGAGCATCCGCGTCTCGATAGAGCGCCTGCCGGAGCCGCGGGACGGCGTGGAGGGCGCCTACGACGCGCTGCTGCGCGAGCTCTGGGACGAAAAGAGCAAGCTCGACGCCGAGTACGCCGCCTCCCGCCGCGAGGCCGAGGACTATTACGCCATGTGGGCGCACCAGATAAAGACGCCCATCGCGGCGATGCGATTGCTGCTCCAGCAGGGGGAGGCGCCGGACCGCGCGGCGGTGTCGGCGGAGCTCTTCCGCATAGAGCAGTACGTGGAGATGGTGCTCTCCTACCAGCGCCTGGGCAGCGACACGGTGGACCTCGTGCTGCGGCGCGTGGAGCTCGACCGCGTGCTGCGCGGCTGCGTGCGCAAGTTCGCGGGGCTCTTCATAATGAAAAAGCTGCCCCTCGAGCTCGAGGAGACGCAGCTCGAGGTGCTGACGGACGAGAAGTGGCTCGCCTTCGTCATAGAGCAGCTGCTCTCCAACGCGCTAAAGTACACGCGCGAGGGGCGCATACACATCTATGCCGAGGGCCGGAGCCTCATCATAGAGGACACGGGCACCGGCATCGCGCCGGAGGACCTCCCCCGCCTGGGCGAGCGGGGCTTCACCGGCTACAACGGCCGGGCGGAAAAGGGCTCCACCGGCCTCGGCCTCTACCTCTGCCGCCGCATCTGCAGCAAACTCGGCCACAGCCTGCGCTTCGAGTCCGAGCTCTCCCACGGCACCCGCGCGATCATCGGCTTCTCCGACTACAACCTGGGCGTCGAATGACCCGGCGCGCAAAAAAAGGGACCCCTCCGGGGGTCCCTTTTTTATTTATTTGCGGCGAAGTAGTCGCGCGTGGTTTGGGCGTCGTGCTGGATCTGGTCGCGCAGGGCGGTGGTGTCGGGGAAGCGGCGCTCGTCGCGGATGAAGTGGTGGAACTCCACCCTCACGCGGTGGTCGTAGAGGTCGCCGTCGTAGTCGAGGATGTAGCTCTCCACCGAGACGTGGTCGCCGCCGGAGACGGTCGGGCGGACGCCGACGTTGGTCACCGCCATGCGCTCCGTGCCGTCGTCCAGGAACACCTTCGCGGCGTAGACGCCGTGGCGCGGCACCAGCACCCCCGGGGCGAAGCCCATGTTGATGGTCGGCGAGCCCAGCTTGTGGCCGAGCCGGAAGCCGCTGCGCACCGTGTCCACCAGCGAGTGCGGGTGGCCCAGCAGGCGGTTCGCCTCCTCTATGCGCCCCTCCGTCAGCAGCGCGCGGATGCGCGTGGAGCTCACCACCTCGCCGTCTATCCGCACGGCGGAGATGATGTCGCAGCCCAGGCCGTGCTCCGTGCAGTAGGCCGCCAGCCGCGCCGGGCGGCCCTCTCCCTTCCAGCCGAAGGAGAAGTCGTAGCCCACGACGTAGTGGCAGGCGCGCATCTCCTCCGTGACGGAGTCTATGAACTCCCGCCAGGGCATGTGCATGGTCTTTTCGCTGAAATGGATGAACACCACGCTGTCTATGCCGTAGACGCGGCGGATTATCTCCGCGCGCTCCGCCGGAGAGTTGATGAGCGGCACCTCCACGCCCTTTACCAGCGTGTCCGGGTGCGTGTCGAAGGTTATGACGGTGGGGATGGCGTCCCTCTCCGCGGCGCGGCGCCTGGTCATCTCCATGAGCGCGGCGTGGCCCGCGTGCACCCCGTCAAAGAAGCCGAGGGCTATAACTCTCTTTTTATCAGGCATAAGCTCATACCTCGAAAAAGCTCTTTATCGTCTTTAATGCGCCGCCTTCAGCGCGGCAGAGGGCCAGAAATTCTCCGCTCTCGGCGTAGACCCGGCACTCTCCGGCAAAGTCCGCGTCGAACCTCACGTCCATGCCGTTGCGCAGGGCCTTTTCCGCCCGCGCGTCCTTCAGGAGCACCACCGGGCGGCCCGCAAAGAGCGCGTCCACCGGCATCAGGCAGTTTTCCGCGCCGCGGCGCTCTATCTCCTCAATCGTCAGGGCGTCGCGCACGTCAAAGCCGCCCGCGCGCGTCCGGCGCAGGCCCGACATGCAGGCCCCGCAGCCCAGCGCCCGGCCTATGTCGTCGCAGAGCGTGCGTATGTAGGTGCCCTTGGAGCACTCCACCTCGAGCACGAAGTCCCCGCCGCGCTCGCCCGTGCACTCCAGGCGGTATATCGTCACCGGGCGCGGCTTTCGCTCCACCTCGCCGCCCGCGCGGGCGATCTCGTAGAGCTTCTTGCCATTGTGTTTCAAAGCCGAATACATGGGCGGGAGCTGCTCTATCTCCCCGCGGAAGGCCCCGAGCGCGGCCTCGAGCTCCGATCGCGTCGGGCGCTCCGGCGAGGTCGCGAGCACGGCGCCCGTGGTGTCCAGCGTGTCCGTCACGACGCCGGGGCGCAGCAGCGCGGTGTAGGCCTTGTCGTGCCCCTCCGCGAACTCCACGGCCCGCGTCGCGCGGCCCAGGAACACCACCAGCAGCCCCGTCGCCATCGGGTCCAGCGTGCCGGAGTGGCCTATGCGCCGCTGCCCCGTCATGCGCCGGAGCCTCCCGACCACGTCGTGGCTCGTCCAGCCCGCGGGCTTGTCCACGAGCAGTATGCCGCTCATTCCTCCGGCCATTTTTCGTCTATCGCGCGCAGCATCAGCCGCAGCGCCTCCTCAGGCCCGGCCTGGAGCGTGCAGCCCGCCGCCATGGCGTGGCCGCCGCCGCCGTACACCGCGCAGATCTCCGAGACGTTCACGCCCGGCCTGGAGCGGAGCGAGATCTTGCTCTCCCCCGGCTTGGTCTCGCGGATGGTCATGCTCACGAGCGAGCCCTCCGCCTTGCCCGCGAGGCCGGCGAGGTCCTCGCAGTCGTTTTCCACCGCGCCGCAGTCGGCGAGCATCTGCAGCGTGACCGTGACGACGGAGATCTTGCCGCCACGGAAAAACTGCATGCCGCTGAGCATCCGGCCCTCGAGGGCCATCCTCGCGCGGCTCTGGGTGCGGAAAAAGCGGATGTTCAGCGCGGAGTTGTCCGCGCCGAGGTCGATGAGCTCCGCCGCCGCCCTGAGCGTGGCGGCATTGGTGTTCGAGTACTGGAAGCAGCCGGTGTCCGTGCTGACGGCGATGTAGAGCAGCGCCGCCTCCTCGCGGCTGACGGAGCCGCACAGGGCCTTTATCACCTCCAGCACCAGCTCGCCGCAGGAGGACTTCTCCGCCGCGAGGCAGGTGTTCTCCGCGAAGTGGGAGTTGGAGGGGTGGTGGTCCAGAGCAAGGTTCACCGGCGCGGGCGTTCCCTCGGGAAACAGGCCCTCGCCGGCGACGTCGACCGTCACGACGCATGACGGCCGGAACCCCTCCGGCGCGAAATAGGGCGCGATGAAGGGGCGGTAGTTTTCGGTTATCTCGGGATTGGCAAAGCAGTAAGCGGTCTTGCCCGCGCGGCGGAGGGCCGAGCAGAGGGCGGCGCCGGAGCCCAGCGTGTCCCCGTCCGGGCGGCGGTGGCTGATGAGCAGATAGCCGTCGTGTCCGGCCAGGTAGGCCGCGCATTCATTCGCCCTCAGGTCCATCGCTGTCCTCCCTGCCCGTGTCCAGCTCCTCTATGAGCTTGCTGATGTGGGCGCCGTATTCTATGGAGTGGTCGAGCTCGAAGACGAGCTCCGGCGTGTAGCGCAGCGAGAGCGCCGCGCCCAGCTCGCGCCGCAGCCAGGGGCCGCAGCTCTTGAGCCCGCGTTTGAACTCGCGCTCGTCCAGCTCGCCGAGGACGGAGAGCCAGACCTTGGCATACCTGAGGTCGCCCGTGGTCTCCACCCTCGTGACGCTTATCATCCCCTGCTGCACCCGCGGGTCCTTGACCTGGCGCAGCAGGCTCGACAGGACGCGCTGTATGTCGTCGTTCGTCCTGCCTATGCGGTTAGATGTTGACATATTAACCCTCTATCTGTTTCATGACGTAGGCTTCGATGATGTCGCCCTCGCGCTCGTCGTTGAACTTTTCTATCTGGATGCCGCACTCGTAGCCGGCGGCGACTTCCTTGACGTCGTCCTTGAAGCGGCGCAGGGAGGCCATCTCGCCCTCGAATATGACTATGCCGTCGCGCACGACGCGGACGGAGCAGCCGCGCTGGACCTTGCCGTCGAGCACGTAGCAGCCGCAGACGGTGCCGACCTTGCTGACCTTGTAGAGCTGGCGGATCTCGACGTGGGCGATGACCTGCTCTTCGAACTTCGGGGCCAGCATGCCCTTCATGGCGGCCTCGATCTCGTTTATGCAGTCGTAGATGACGCGGTACATGCGCATCTCGACGTTCGCCCTCGCGGCGTAGTCGCGCGCGGCGTTGTCAGGGCGCACGTTGAAGCCGACGATGATGGCGCCGGAGGTGGCGGCCAGCATGACGTCCGACTCCGAGATCGCGCCGACGCCGGAGTGGATGACGCGCACGCGGACCTCGTCGTTGGAGAGCTTCTCCAGCGAGGTCTTGACGGCCTCGGCGCTGCCCTGGACGTCCGCCTTGACGATGATGTTGAAGTCCTTTATCTCGCCCTGCTGGATGCGCGCGAACAGGTCGTCGAGCGTGACCTTCTTGGCGACGCCGAGGGTCTTGTCCTTGGCCTGCTGCTTGCGCTCCTCGACCAGCTCGCGGGCCATGCGCTCGTCGGCGACGGCGTTGAAGGTGTCGCCCGCGCCGGGGACCTCGTTCATGCCGGCGATCTCCACGGGGGTGGAGGGCCCGGCCTCGGTGACGCGCTGGCCCTTGTCGTTCACCATGGTGCGCACGCGGCCCACGGCCGTGCCCGCGATGATGATGTCGCCCTGGTGCAGCGTGCCGTTCTGGACGAGGACGGTCATGATGGGGCCGCGGCCCTTGTCGAGCCTCGCCTCGATGACCGCGCCCTTGGCCGCGCGGTTCGGGTTCGCCTTGAGCTCGAGCACCTCGGCCAGGACGACCAGGTTCTCCAGGAGGTTGTCTATGCCCTCGCCGGTCTTGGCGGAGATCGGGCAGACTATCGTGTCGCCGCCCCACTCCTCGCTGACGAGGTCGTACTCAGTGAGCTGCTGCTTTACGCGCTCCGGGTTCGCGCCGGGCATATCCATCTTGTTTATGGCCACGACGATGGGGATGTTCGCGGCCTTGGCGTGGTTGATGGACTCTATGGTCTGCGGCATGATGCCGTCGTTGGCCGCTACGACGAGTATGGCGATGTCCGTCACGGAGGCGCCGCGGGCGCGCATGGAGGTGAAGGCCTCGTGGCCCGGGGTGTCCAGGAAGGTTATCGGGCTGCCCTTGACGTTCACGGTGTAGGCGCCGATGTGCTGGGTGATGCCGCCGGCCTCGCCCGCCGCGACGTGCGCGTTGCGGATATAGTCCAGCAGGCTGGTCTTGCCGTGGTCGACGTGGCCCATGACGACGACGACCGGCGCACGGGGAACGAGGTCCTCCGGCTTATCCTCGCTGTCGTCTATGAGCTTCTCCTCGACGGTGACGACGACCTCGTGCTCAACCTTGCAGCCGAGCTCCATGGCGACGAGGGCCGCGGTGTCGTAGTCTATTATGTCCGAGAGCGAGGCCATTACGCCGTTCTTGATGAGGGCGCGGACGACCTCGGCGCCCGTCTTTTTCATTCTGGAGGCCAGCTCGCCCACGCCGATGGTGTCGGGGATCTGGACCTTGAGCTGGG
>OJQL01002313.1_pt1 | contig 11304 bp, 10 predicted proteins | sample 1598731 | NCBI WGS metagenome assembly OJQL01 (sample SAMN03922510, study PRJEB24848) | human gut metagenome | isolation source: stool sample | host: Homo sapiens | place: Germany | collected 2010-02
CGTGGGTTCGGAGATGTGTATAAGAGACAGGAAATACTCCATGCTCATTAGGGGAAACAGGGCGGATACCGGCAGGAAGGCCACTGAGAACAGGGCACAGATGAGGGACAGCTCCCACAGCCAGCGGTGAGAACGCAGCACAGCGAGCCCCTCGCGGGTGTCCTGCCAGAGCCGGAGCGGCCGGCCCTGTGCTTCGGCCCGCAGGGCGGGCAGCCGGGCCAATTGTACTCCGGCGATGGCAAAGGCGGCCCCCAGGGTGTCCAGCAGGAGGGCGTGTTCTACCCGGCCGTCCAGGATGGACACCTCGCCCACCCCGGCGCGGATGGCCTGGATACAGCCCCGCACCTTGGGCACCATGCCTCCGGCAATGAGCCCGGTGTCGATCAGCTCCTCCGCCCGCTTCACATCCATGTGGGGGACGGCAGTCTTGCTGTTGTGGCTGTCGATAAGCACCCCGGCGGTGTCGGTGAGGAAGATCAGCTTGTCCGCCCCCAGAGCCGCCGCCACCGCCCGGGCCGCGTCGTCGGCATTGCAGTTGAAGCCGCCGCCGTCCTCCCCCGCGGCGATGGGGGAGACCACCGGCAGGAAGTCCCCGTCCAGCAGGGTCTGAAGGATACGGGGCTCCACCCGGGTGATGGACCCCACCCGGCCCAGGGCCGGGTCCTTCTCCACAGCGGTGAGCAGGCCGCCGTCCTTGCCGGACAGGCCTACGGCAGACACCTCCAGCTGGCTCAGACGGGAGACGATGGCCTTGTTTACCTGGGCGGAGAGGGCCATTTCCGCCGTCTCCAGCACCGCCTGGTCGGTATAGCGGTAGCCGTTCTCGAAACGGGTGGGCACCTGGAGCTTGTCCAGCAGGGCGGTGATGTGCTTGCCGCCGCCGTGGACCAGCACCACCCGGACGCCCACCATGCGCAGGGCGGCCACGTCCTGGAGGGTGGTGTCGGTGGCCGCCTCCGCCCCCAGGGCGGAGCCGCCGTATTTCACCACAACGGTCCGGCCCTCGTCCCGCTTGAGGATGGGCAGAATGGACAGCAGGGAGCGCACCTTCTCCATGCCGTCCAGGCCGTGGCGCACGTCGTACTCCTGAAGAAAGGACTGGACATAGTCCACGTCAGAGGGGGTGTCGATATACTCGGTGCCCCGCTTCTGGCGGGTCTCCGCCCCCTTGCCGGTGATGAGGAGGACGGAGGGCTCCCGGCAGCCCAGCACCGCCTGGCGGATGGCCTCCCCCCGGTTGGGCTCGATGGAGTAGTCGCAGCCCTGGGCCTCCACATAGGAGGCGATCTCCCGGCAGATGGAGAGGGTGTCCTCCTCCCCGGAGTCCTCCTCCGTCAGCACCACCAGGTCGGAGCAGCGGCCGGAGATCTCCCCCAGGTCCCGCCGGCGGTCCAGGGCCTTTTTCCCCGGACAGCCGAACACGGTGACCACCCGGCGGCCGGGGTACTCCGTTTGAACGGAGCGGAACAGGGTCTCGAAGGACATGCGGTTGTGGGCGTAGTCCACGATGGCCACGATGTGGCTGTCCGCATTGGTGTACACCTCCATGCGGCCGGGGACCCGGGCCTTCATCAGCCCCACATAGACGGCCCGCTCCGGGATGTTCAGCCCCTCGCACACCGCGATGGCGGCCAGGGCGTTCTCCACGTTGAACAGGCCGGGCATGGTCAGCCGGAACTCCCGGGAAAAGCGGCGGGAACGCACCCGGAACAGGATGTCGTTGCCCCGCTTGCGTACCTGGGAGGCATAGATGTCCGCCTCCGGGTCCTTCTGGGAGAAGGTGATGACCTGGCGGCTGCCCGCCTGGGCGGCGACCAGCACCCGGCCGGCGTGTTCGCAGTCCAGATTGACGCACCCCACCTCCGCCTGGGCGAAGATCCGCAGCTTGGAGGAGAAGTAGTCCTCAAAGTCGGGGTGCTCGATGGGGGAGATGTGGTCCAGGCCGATGTTCAGGAAGCAGGCGGCGGCGAAGCGGGTGCACAGGGTGCGGTGGTACTTCAGCGCCTGGCTGGACACCTCCATGGTGAGGTAGGGGATGCCGGCCGCCACCGCGTGGGCAAAGTGCCGCTGGAGATCCAGGGGCTCCGGCGTGGTGAGGTGGGACTCGAAGCGCTCCGAGCCGTCGTAGGTGTCGATGGAGGAGATGATGCCGCTCTCCGGCCCGCCCTGCTCCGCCAGATACTCATCCAGGATATACTTCAGATAATAGGCGGTGGAGGACTTGCCCTTGGTGCCGGTGATGCCGATGACCGACAGGAGCCCGGAGGGATGGCCGTAGTACCGGTCGGCCAGGGGGGCCATCACCTGGCGCATGTCGGACACCAGGATGCAGGGCAGATCCACGGCAGGGTAGGGGGTCTGGCTCACATAGGCCACCGCGCCCCGCTGGGCGGCCTGGGACAGATAGGCCTCCTTGAAGTGGGCGCCCTTGCACAGAAAGAGAGTGCCGGGGACCACCTCCTGGCTGTCGCAGGAGACCAGGGCGACGGACTGGGACAGGTCCAGCCCCTCGGGCAGAGGAGCGGCCAGCTGGGGCTCCAGCAGGGCGCAGTATTCGCCCAGGGTGTGGGGCGTGAGATCCATAGAGCAAACCTCCTGGTGTTGTCATGTGTGGATGGGGGCGCCACCCCCATTTTCAATTTGCGGAGTACGTTCCAACGGCGGGCGTGGGCAGGCACCGCCCCGGAGATGTTTTCTTAGATGGTGCGCAGCTGTTTGCCGCAGCGGACGACGGCCAGCTCGGCCAGCACCTCCATGGCGTCCACGTAGAAGGGGGGCAGGCTGTGGTAGCTGCGGAAGACGGACAGCTCGGTGCAGCCCAGAATGGCGCAGTCACAGCCCATGGAGGCCAGAGCGCGGTCGATCTGGGCAAATTTCTCCCGGCTGCCCCGCTCCCCCCGTTTGATCTCCTCGTAGATGATGGACATGACCAGACGCTGGACAGCGGGCTCCGGAGGGGCGGCCTCCAGGCCGAAGGCGGCGCACTCCTTCTGATACAGGCCGGTGCGGATGGTGCCGTCGGTGGCAAGGATGGCGGGGCGGCGCTTCCCCTGGGCCACCAAGGTCCGGGCGGTCTCCCGGATCATGTGGAGGATGGGGATGCCGATCTCCTGCTGGATGCGGTCCACGAAGTAGTGGGAGGTGTTGCAGGGGATGGCGATGACGGTGCAGCCGCACTCCTCCAGCAGGCGGGCGTCGGCCAGCAGGCGCTGGTACATAGGCTCGGTGTTCCCGGTGAGGATGGAGGCGGTCCGGTCCGGGACCCCGGTGTCAGACAGGATCAGGGCGGGCAGATGCTCCTGGTCGCAGGAGGCCTCTGTCCGGTCCAGCACGTACTGATAGAACACCTGGGTGGCCTGGGGCCCCATCCCCCCCAGCACGCCCAGCTTGGGCTCCCGGGGCTCTCTGGCGCCCTTGGCGCCGCGGGTCTTGACAGTTGACATGGCTTCCCTCCAGTCTGCTCAGTTCTCCGGGACCTTGTTGTGGCGGTCAAAGCGGACCATGTTGCCGATGTGGGTCTTCCATACCCGCCAGATGCGGGCCGGGGTATAGTCCCGGTGGTACTCCAGGCTGTGGGTGGACGCCCCCGCCCGGATCAGGGCCTTCATCTGGGGGTGATATGCCTTGGGGATGAATTTGAAGGCCACCTTTTTGGGAACCATCCGCCACAGGGCGTGGTTTTTGGTGATGACGAAGGGCAGCTCCCGGTGTTCGATCCGGTCCTCCACCAGCAGCTTGGCGATGTTGTATCCCGCGCCAGTGACGTAGTAATTGCTGCGCCCCTGGCGGCAGTTGATCTCGAAGAGCTTGTACTTGCCGTCCCGGCTGTCGTACTTGATGTCAAAGTTGGAGAAGCCGGTGTAATGCAGCTCCTCCAGCAGCTGTTTGATCTTCAGGGAAAGGGCCTCGTCGTACTCGGTGATGATGACGGCGTGGTTGCCGATGCCGTGGGGGGAGTGCTCCTCCAGCAGCACATGGCCCAGGCACATCAGCTTCACCTGGCCGCTGCGGTCGGAGTAGTTGGTCATCACCCGCATGTAGGTGTCGTCTCCGGGGATGAACTCCTGGATCACCATATGGTCGGGGTAGCCGGAGGCGTACACCAGGTCCAGAGCATGGAGCAGCTCCTCCCAGGTCTGACAGATGAAGACCTTCTTCACCCCCTCGAATTCGTGCTCCCAGTAGGCCACGCTGTCGGCCGGCTTGGCCACATAGGGGGGGCCGAAGGGCAGGGTGAAGTCGTGGCCCATGGAGCCGTCGTAGATAAAGGTGGCCGGGTGGTCGATGCCGTGCTGGTCGCACAGCTCGTAGAAGTGCTCCTTGTTGATGAGGCGGTCCAGCAGGGCGCCGTCGATGTAGGGGGCCACCACGTTTCGGGGAAACTGGTCCTTCAGGTGGGCGCACAGCTGCACATAGCTGTCCCCGCAGCCCAGGACGATGACGGTCTTGTGGGAGAACTCCAGGGCCACCTTCTCTACATTGGAGAGGAAGACGGCGGGGTCCTCATTGTCGGGGCAGGTGCGGTAGTCGATGATGGAGCTGAAGGCACAGGGGAAGGTGTGGAACTTGCCGAAGGCCACGCTCTTCACCCCATAGGCCTCGTGAAAGGCACGGGCCACACTGTAAACATTGATATCGCCGCCGAAGAGCAGCGGCTGAAAAGACACCGTTCTGGACATAGCAAACACCTTTTTCTTGAAATCGCAGGGAGGATCACCGGTACTGGCGGACACAGCCCCGGGCGTACATGGGGTCCAGGTCGAAGGAGACCACATCTCCGGCGGAGCACTTCAGATCGGTGACATCCACCAGGGTCTCGCTCACGCCCACAGAGCCGATGACCCGGGCCCGCTGGCCGTTCACCCGGACATAAAGCCGCCTGCCCCGCCGCCAGCGGCCCAGGGTGCCCAGCAGGCCGGCGGGACGGGGCCGCTCCACCCCGAAGCCGTGCTGATAGCCCACAGGGACCACCGCTACCCGGGTGGGCGCTTTCAAAACGGCGGTCTTTTCCGCACCCACGGTGTGCCCCTTGGGCAGCCAGCGCATCTCGGCGATGCCGGCCTCCCCGTGGCCCACGGTGGAGAGCCCGTCGTCTTTGGTGCGGCGGCAGCGGCCCAGCAGGACCGAGCCCGCCCGCACCGCGTCCATGCGGGCAAGATCGCAGTGCATCAGGGCGTAGGACCCCGCGGCGTGGACGGTGCCGGTCTCAAAGCCGGCGGCGTGGATGGCGTCCAGCACCCGCTGGAACTGCTGGAGCTGGTGCTCCGCCTCCTGGCCGGCTGGGGCGGCGTGGATCTGGGTGTAAATGCCGGACAGGGCCACGTTGGGCAGGGAGCGGTAGGCCAGCAGGATCTTCTCCGGCTCCCCCACCAGGAAGCCGCCGAAGCCCATGCCGGTGTCCACCTGGATGTGGGCCTCGGCCACGGTGGAGCGGTTCTCCGCCAGGGCGTTGAGGGCCAGGCCCGTGTCCACGGAGGAGATGGTGCACACCACGTTCAGGTCCACCAGCCGCTCCAGCACCTCCCGGTCGGTGGTGGAGCGGAGCATGAGGATCTCCTCGTCCACAAAGCCGGCCTTCCGCAGCGCCTCGGCCTCCTCCGCCTCGCTGACGGCGAAGCGGCCGATGCCCTCGGCCCGGAGCAGCTCGGCCATCTCGGCGATGCCGGCGCCCCCGGCGTCTCCCGAGAGGACGCCGTAGACGGCGGCCCCTCCGGCACGGCGCTTCACCACCCTGATGTTCTGCTTTACGGCCGCCTTCTCAATGACCAGCACCCGCATGGCACAGCCCCCTTTTTCTCTCTGTTGGGAAGGAGAGAGATACGTCTCCCTCCAGTGTAACCATTTAACGATTCATTCTATCACCCTTTTGAGAGAAACGCAACGGAAAACCGCGAGGGGGCCCGCATTTTTCCAGGGAGGGGCGGAGAGCCGCGCCCTGCGGGGACCGGGTGGAAAAGCGGCGAAAAGCAAAAGTCCGGCCTTGTGCTTTTTCGGGAAAAATGGTATGATTATTCGATCGGTGTCTCCATGCAGCAGGAGGGGCCGGACGACCATCAAATCCCCCTCAGGAGGTTGCGATCTATGAGACAGCAGACCACCCGAATTTCCCCGGAGGACATCTCCCGCCAGCTCCAGTACTGCCGGGAGGTCGCGGCCCTCAGCGCCGCCCGGCCCGCCCAGCCCCTGGCCTTTGTGGACACCTACGGCTGCCAGCAGAACGAGGCGGACTCCGAGCGCATCCGGGGCTATCTCCGGGAGATGGGCTACGGCTTCACCCAGGACGAGGAGCAGGCCCAGATCATCGTGCTCAACACCTGCGCCATCCGGGAGCACGCAGAGCAGCGGGTGCTGGGCAACCTGGGCGCCCTGGTCCACGTGAAGCGCCGCCACCCGGAGCAGATCATCTGCGTGTGCGGCTGCATGGCCCAGGAGGCCCATGTGGCGGAGAAGATCAAGCAGTCCTTCCGCCACGTGGACCTGGTGTTCGGGCCCCACGCCCTCTGGCGCTTTCCCGAGTTCATCCACACCCTGCTCACCCAGCGGGGGCGGGTGTTCCAGGTGGCGGAGGAGGCGGGCTCCATCTCCGAGGGCATCCCGGTGGTGCGGCAGGACCGGGTAAAGGCCTGGGTGTCCATCATGTACGGGTGCAACAACTTCTGCTCCTACTGCATCGTGCCCTATGTGCGGGGCCGGGAGCGCTCCCGCAGGCCGGAGGACATCCTGGCCGAGGTGGAGCAGCTGGCGGCGGAGGGGTACCGGGACATCACCCTGCTGGGCCAGAACGTGAACTCCTACGGCAAGGACCTGGAGGAGCCCCTGGACTTCGCAGACCTGCTGGAGCGGGTGAACGCCGTGCCCGGGGACTTCCTGATCCGCTTTATGACCTCCCACCCCAAGGATGCCACCCAGAAGCTGTTCGAGACCATGGCCCGGTGCGGGAAGGTGGCCCCGGTGCTCCACCTGCCCTTCCAGGCGGGCAATGACCGGGTGCTCCGGGCCATGAACCGCCACTATGACCGGGCGCAGTACCTGGACGAGGTGCGGCGGCTGAAGGAGCTCATCCCGGACATCGTGCTCACCTCCGACGTGATCGTGGGCTTTCCCGGGGAGACCACGGAGGAGTTTGAGGAGACCCTGTCCCTGCTGGAGCAGGTGCGGTTCGACGCCCTGTTGACCTTTATCTTCTCCCCACGGGTGGGGACCCCCGCCGCCCAGATGGACGACCCCATGCCCCACCAGCAGAAGCAGGCCAACTTCCAGCGCCTGGTGGACCTCCAGAACCAGATCTCCGCGGAGAAGCACGCGGCCTATGTGGGGAAGACCCTGCGCTGCCTGATCGACGGGGACAGCGGGGACGCCCGGTATCCCCTGGCCGCCCGCACGCCGGGCAACCGGCTGGTGCGGCTGGACGGCCCGGCGGAGCTGATCGGCCAGTTCCGGCAGGTGCGGATCACCGACGCCAACACCTGGTCCCTGTTCGGGGAGCTGGCGGAGTGAGGGGGGCCCCCCCGCCCCAAGGGCCCCGCAGGGGGACGGGAGGCGGGGCTACTCCAAGTCCCGGACCCGGCCGCCCAGGGCCAGGCCCATGGACAGCCCGGCCCGGAAGAGGGCCTGCTCCTCCAGGCTGTGCAACTCCTGCTGCTCCTCCCAGAGGCGGCGGAAGGAGCGGGCGGCGGGGCCCCGCAGCAGGTCCTCCAGCCCCCGCCGGCGGGCGTCCGTCTGGATGGAGAGCCGACCGTAGCTGGTGGGCTCCTCCTGGAGATAGCGGACGACCAGATGTTCCTGGGCGTATTGATATAAGTGGTCCCAAAAAGAAGTCATAAACAATAGCGCTCCCTTCTGCGGGTTATCGTATTTTGATTATAACATGCCAAAAATGGCATGTCAATACGAGGTGTGTAAATGGCGACGTTTTCAACGCGGCTTCAGGAACTGAAAGAGACCAAGAAACTGTTGCAGAAAGATGCGGCAAAGGCGCTGGATGTGCCCCTCCGCACCTATCAGAGGTATGAACACGGTCAGCAGGAACCCCAACTGTCCACCCTGATCCGGATGGCGGATTTTTACGGGGTCACCCTGGACTACCTGGCGGGACGGAGCGACCAGGGGGGGCCGGAGGAGAGCTGACCCCCGGGAGGCGCGCTGGCGGTTAGTGCGCCTCCTGTCTGTTTCGTTGTACTTTTCCACACTTTCCACAGGATTTTGCACTTTTTACTTTTATTTTACCGAAAGGCGGTGCCGATATGGCTGAGATCACCCCCATGATGCGCCAATACCTGGAGATGAAGGAGCGGTATCCCGACTCCATCCTCTTTTTCCGGCTGGGGGATTTTTATGAGATGTTCAACGAGGACGCCAAGCTGGTCTCCCGGGAGCTGGACCTGACGCTCACCACCCGGGACCGGAACAAGCCCCCGGAGGAGCGCACCCCCATGTGCGGCGTGCCCTACCACTCCTGCGAGAGCTACATCGCCCGCCTCATCGCCAAGGGCTACAAGGTGGCCATCTGCGAGCAGACCGAGGACCCGGCCCAGGCCAAGGGGCTGGTGGACCGGGACATCATCCGCATCATCACCCCCGGCACGGTGATGACCTCCTCCATGCGGCGGCGACGGCCCTTCGTCTCCTCCAGTTCCTCGTTACGGCGGCAGAAGCGGGCAACGACCTCGGCCTCTGCCTTGAAGCTCTTGACAACGGAGAAGCCGGACAGGAGGTCTTTCGTCATGGCGACGAACGACTCGTTCTGCCGCGAGACCTCCGTCTCCATCCGCGCCAGCCTGTTGCCGCACAGGACAGAAACAGCCAGCGGCACGAGCGACAGCAGCAGGGCAAAACCGGTGAGCAGGGGACTGTAGAGCAGCATCATGACCAGGCCGCCCACAAAGGAGACGCTCTTTGTCAGAAGTGTAAAGATCTTCGCAAGGTAATTTGTCTCGATGCAGACGGCATCATTCGTCAGGGCGGAGATATAGCGGCTCGTATTCTCGTCCGAGAACGTGCTGATGCTTTTCTTCGTCAGCTCCGTGAAGGCAGGGGCTTAAGCCAGGAAAAACTGGCCCGCGAAATCGGCGTTGTTTTCCAGCAAATTCAAAAATATGAAGCCGGCATAAACCGGATATCCTGTTCCCGCCTCTTAAAAATTCTTGATGTTCTTGATATCTCCATAATTGATTTCTTTGCAGGCATAAAGGTTTCCGACCATCTGATTATCAGCGAAGAAGAATGTCAGCTGTTTAATGCCTATCGCCAGAAAAATCCCCAAACCCGCCGGGCGATTCTGACTTTGCTCGGCAATCCGAACTAAGTATGACAACACAATAAACCGTCATTATCCGGCTTGATTCCCTCACGGTTATTACCTGACATTCTCCTCTCTCTGTCATTGCACTATTTATGTCATCACCAGCACCCCTCAACATCATTTTCCGACGCTCTTCTCTTTCAGTCATTGCCCGACTTGATCGGGCAATCTATTATTTTATATCTCGTTTTTTGGGGATACTCCGGTTATGCATTCGGAATATTTAACTTGCAAAATAAAAATTATCTTTTAAGATAATCCTCGCAGCCGGGAGACCGGTTGTGGTGTCTGAAAAACATCTTATGGTAATAACTTCCTCTTTAGGAGGAGTGCACGATATAAGCCTCTGGTCGAATAAGTGTGACTGTATCTACACAGTTTTTCAGCTCCTCCACCTTTCTTAGTTAAAGGTGGTTTTGTTTTACTAATAACAAAACAGGAGCTATAAATGTTTGAATCAATAACCATCTCCTTTGAAGGAGACGATAACATGTCCGTGAACATTATGCGGATTTTGAGCTTGTATCTGGCATCGCTGCGCTGTCAGAAGAAACTCAAGCCGAGCGAAATTTGCGAAAAGACCGGCATTCATATCAAAAATCTGAACAACATAGAAACCGGCAAAACGACCCTGGCAAACCATGATATAGGCAAACTGCTGAATTATTACGGGCTTGACGTGCGGCTGACGATAAATTCTCCGGACAATTAAGAAAAAGCCAGTGGGAATAAGCTGTCCCGACTTCAGGAAAGATCTAAAACCTCTTGTCCTGTTTCGCGGCAGCGGCGGTTAGGCCAATGATGATATCTTTGAGCAATAAGATGAAGGTTTGGTCTTCCGCTTTAAGAAACCCCGCCGTTTTCATCCGGCGGGGTTTTGTTCACCTGCGCTCACAGCTTAATGATAGCCGGGACAAGACATTTCAAATACATCGTCAATCATGGTGTGGATGAGTGATGCCGTCCGGGAAGGTGCCAGCTTATAATAAATCTCTTTCCCCGCACGGCGGTTGACAATCAGTCCGGCCTGGCGCAAAACCCGCAAATGGTGCGAAACCGCTGACGAACTCATGCCGATGGCCAGAGAAATATTGTTCACGCATTGTTCGCTGTGTGCCAGCAGCCATAAAATCCGCAGCCGGGTAGGGTCGCAAAGCTGCTGAAAAATTTCCGAAGCCTGAATAAACTGTTCTTCGCTCGGCATGGCGGACAGAACTTTATCCAAATCCTGCCCGTGGTCATGCAGCGCCTGGTGTTTTTCTGAAATCGGGTGTTCTGCCATTTCTATCCTCACCGGTTAATTGCCTGCGGCTGCATCTTTGGCATTTTCGATTTGTTGCGAAACTTCTTTCACCAAAGCCAGCGCGTCTTTCCCGTCGCGGTTTTTGTGATAGATGTCGGCTCCGTAAAGCGTCAGCAGATCCAGAAAACGGGAATCTTTTAATTTCAGGGATGCCAGAATAAACGCCGTGTTACCGTCAACACCGTAATAATTGACATCGCTTCCGTGTGCCAGCAATGCTTCAAAAACCTCTTTATCCGTCAGGTTGGTCAGGGCCATGGTCAGCGGTGAAACCTGATTGTAAAGGAAATTAACGTCAGCCCCGTTATTGATTAAAATCAGAATATTGTCTTTGTTGCCCGGTTTGCGCATGGCCCAAAACAAAACCGGACGCCCGTCTTCGTCGGTTGCGTTAACGTCGGCGCCGTGTTTGATAACGGCTTCAAGCTGTTTGGCATCGCCGTTGACGGCAACCGAGCGAATGTCGGCGTAATTATACTGATAGGATCGCTGCAGGAAAAAAGCGCCGGTGCCCAGTCCGGCGGCAATAATGGTAATGATGGCGGCGACTTTGATGAAACGGGTTTTAGACATGTTTACCTCTCTGATTAAATAACTGTTACAATCATATTCTTATTTTTTTTGAATGCCAAGCATAATCTCTGCTGCCGCCCTCCTGTTTTTTCTTTTGCCGATGATTATATCAAACGGTGACTTGATT
>OJQL01002343.1_pt1 | contig 11148 bp, 10 predicted proteins | sample 1598731 | NCBI WGS metagenome assembly OJQL01 (sample SAMN03922510, study PRJEB24848) | human gut metagenome | isolation source: stool sample | host: Homo sapiens | place: Germany | collected 2010-02
GTCAGTGGTTCGGCGCATTCGCTCCGGCGGTGGCAGGCTGTGCGGCAGCGGTATCAGCTGTGCCGGTGCTGTTGGTTCTATGGGTTTGCGCCCAGTTCCGCCGTGCGAAATCTGCCTGATGCCCTCTTGCATCCCGCATAAAACTGTGCTATAATACCTGCATACGGCAAAGGCGCCGTCTGATAGCATTGCTATCGGACGGCGCCTTTTCATTTTGATACAGAGCCGATTGGAGTGTAAAGAATATGGAAAAGATTCCCCGCCATGTGGACATTGATTACAGCAAGTACGCCCCCGATATCCCGGAGGACCAGCTCGAAACCTACTACGGTCTGCCCAAGCACGTGCAGTTCTGCAACGAGTGCGTCATGAGCAACCAAAAGCCCAACTCCTGCTATGAGTTTGAGCACACCATCAAATCCATCAAAAAGACGATGGTCATTCAGGACGACGGCGTCTGCGATGCCTGCCACGCCTGCCACAACAAGGCCAATGGTCACATCGACTGGGCCGAGCGCGAGAAGGAGCTGCGCGAACTCTGCGACCAGTACCGCAAGAACGACGGCAGCTACGACTGCCTGGTGCCCGGCTCCGGCGGCAAGGACAGCTTCTACGCCGCCCATCTGCTGAAATACAAGTACGGTATGCACCCGCTGACCGTGACCTGGGCCCCGCATATCTACACCCCCTGGGGCTGGGATAACATGCAGGCCTGGATCCACGCCGGGTTTGATAACTACCTGTGTACCCCCAACGGCATGACCCACCGTCTGCTGACCCGTTTGGCGACCGAGAACCTGTTCCACCCGTTCCAGCCGTTCATTTTGGGCCAAAAGCAGCTGGCCCCCAAGATGGCCGCCAAGTTCGGCATCCCGCTGGTGTTCTACGGCGAGAACGAGGCCGAGTTCGGCAACCCCATTGCGGATAACAACTCTGCCCTGCGTGACGAGCACTTTTTTTCCGTCAATGATTACGACCATATCTACCTGGGCGGTGTCAGCCTGCGCCAGCTGGAGGAGGACTATAAGGTCGATAAGGCCGACCTGGCGATTTATCTGCCGAGTGAGACGTCCAACCTCGAGAAAAACCACATCCAGGTGCGGTATCTGGGCTACTACGAAAAGTGGCACCCGCAGGGCGCGTACTATTACAGTGTCGAGCACGGCGGCTTCCGCCCAGCGCCGGAGCGCACCCAGGGAACCTACTCCAAGTACAACTCCATCGATGACAAAATCGACGATTTCTTCTACTACACCACCTACATCAAGTACGGCATCGGCCGCACGACCTACGATGCAGCGCAGGAGATCCGCAACGAGGAAATCACGCTGGACGAAGGCAAGGCGCTGTGCAAGAAGTTCGACGGCGAGTACCCCGACCGCTTTGAGAAGGAAATTTTCAAGTATCTGTCGCTGGACCGCCAGCACTTCCCATGGGCCAGCCAGCTGTTTGAGCAGCCCAAGATGGACCGGGATTACTTCATGGACCTGGCCGACCGCTTCCGCTCTCCCCACATCTGGAAGTGGGAGGACGGTATGTGGAAGCTGCGCCACACCCCCTATGAGGGCGACAGCGAGGTTCTGTGGGGCGACCCGAGAGGCACGCATCACGAGATTTGAGACAAGGCTTCCCCCTTGGGGGAAGCTGTCCGCGAAGCGGACTGATGAGGGGGGGCTTTCCGCAGCAGCCCGTTTGCGGGCAATCGCGGCACACGCGCCCCTCATCCGACCTCGCTTCGCTCGGCCACCTTCTCCCTCAGGGGAAGGCTTTAACGAGGTTTACTTATGCCGAAAAAAATACGACTGATCGCCCGTCTTGACGTCAAAGACACCAACCTTGTCAAAGGCATCCAGTTGGAAGGGCTGCGCAAGCTGGGCGACCCCAACGCCTTTGCGAAAGAGTACTATGAGCAGGGCATCGACGAACTGCTCTATATAGATATCGTGGCAAGCCTGTACAACCGCAACAACTTAAGTGATATCGTGCGCAAAACCGTCGACGATGTGTATATCCCGGTCTGCGTGGGCGGCGGCTTGCGCAGCGTCGAGGATGTGCGCCACATCCTGGCGATGGGCGCGGACAAGGTTGCCATCAACACGGCGGCCATCAAGCGGCCCGAACTCATCACGGAGGTGGCCGAGGCTTTCGGCAGCCAGTGCATGGTGCTGTCCATCCAGGCCAAGCGCAGCCGCACCTGGCCCGGCAAGTGGGAGGCCTACTACGACAATGGCCGCGCCCACTCCGGGTATGACGTCGTCGAGTGGGCCAAGCGCGGCGTGGCGCTGGGCGCGGGCGAGATCCTGCTGACCAGCGTCGACAACGAGGGCTTGCAGCAGGGTATGGACCTGGAACTGATCGAGGCCGTGACCAAGGCTGTGAACGTGCCGGTCATCTGCGGCGGCGGTGTGGGCTGCGGCGATGATATCGTCGATGCCGCCAATGCGGGCGCGGACGCCGTGGCCTGCGCCGCGGTGCTGCATTATAAAAAAGAAACCGTGCAGGAGTTGAAGGATGACATCCGCGCGGGCGGGGTGGAGGTGCGCCGGGTATGAAAGTGACGATTATTGACTACGGTCTGTCCAACCTGCTCAGCGTGCAGCACGCCTTCGCGCATTTTGGCGCGGAGACACTGCTGACGAGCAAGCCGGAGGATGTGCTGGCCGCCGACGCGCTGGTGCTGCCCGGCGTGGGCGCATTCCAGGATGGCATGGCCGGGCTGGAAAAACTGGGCCTGGTGGAGCCGATCCGCCAAAAAGCCGCTGCCGGTACGCCGCTGCTGGGCATCTGCCTGGGAATGCAGATGCTGTTTGACGAGTCGGAGGAGTTCGGTCTGCACAAAGGCCTGGGGCTGATCCCGGGCCGCGTGGTAAAAATCCCCGACACCGACGCCGACGGCTGCCCCCAGCGGGTGCCGCACATCAGCTGGAACCCGCTGTACCCCGGCGGCAGCCGCGCCGATTTTGGCGGCACGGTGTTGGCGGCGGTGCAGCCCGGCGAGGAGTGCTACTTTATCCACAGCTACGAGGCCAAGCCCACCGACGAAACGGACTGCCTGGCCTTCACGGTCTACGGCGGCCGCCGCATCTGTGCCGCCGCCACCCACGGCAGCGTCCTGGGCTGCCAGTTCCACCCGGAAAAATCGGGGGAAGTAGGGTTGAAGATTATAGAGGAGTTTATGAAGTCGGCAGATAGGTAGGGGCCGGGTATGCCCGGCCCGCGGCTTTACCGTAAGAGCCCCCTGCCGTACCGTGGAGGGCCGGACATGTCCGGCCCCTACAGAGCAATCATCTGCAACGCCCTGTGCAATCCTGCACAGGGCGTTGCTTTTTCCCCCGCAATACGGTATAATTATCTTGTATAAATGTGCAAAGGGGAATCAGCCATGTCCTGTGATCTGCTCGTCGGCTCCACCGGCTTTGTGGGGGGCAACCTGGCGGCGAAGCATACCTTCACCGCGGCCTGCCACAGCAGCGATATCGCCGCGCAGTACGGCACCCGCCCGGATCTCTGCGTCTATGCGGGCGTGCCGGCCGCTATGTTTTTGGCCAACGCGGACCCGGAGGCAGACCTGGCTGTCATGCGTGCCGCGCGGGAAAATATCCGAAGAATCGCGCCACGGCAGCTCGTCCTGATTTCCAGTATTGCCGTGCTGGCAGACAGCCGCGGCGTCTATGAGGACAGCCCCGCCCAGCCTGCTGAAAACCTGCCTGCCTACGGCAAAAACCGCCTGCAATTAGAGCAGTGGGTGCGGGAGGATTTCCCCGACGCGCTCATCGTGCGGCTGCCCGCGCTCTACGGCATCGGCATCAAAAAGAACTTCCTCTTTGACCTGCACACCATCACCCCGGCTATGTTGAAACCGGAAAAATACGACGAACTGGCGGCGAAATCGCCGTTGGTGCAATCCGCCTACACGCTGGCGGACAACGGCTTTTACAAGCTGAACGGCACAGTGGATGCCGCAGCGCTCAAAGCGTTTTTTGCGGGCAACGATTTTAACGCACTGGCCTTCACCGATTCCCGCAGCCGCTACCAGTTTTACAACCTGGGGCGGCTCTGGCCGGACCTTGAGAAAGCCCGCGCCGCCGACCTGAAGCTGCTGCACCTCTGTACGCCGCCCATCACGGCGGGGGAGGTCTACACCGCCGTCACCGGCAGGAACTGGCACAACGAGCTTGCCAAGCCGCCGTTTGATTACGATCTGCGCAGCCGCCATGCGGACATTTTGGGCGGCAGCGGGGACTACCTGTGTACCAAACAACAGGAACTTGACGATATAACGCGCTTTCTGCGCGATTGGAGGGATTGACTCATGGCGAACTATCAGCTTGCCATCTCAAACATTGCGTGGCTCAAGGACGACGACGAGGCCGTCTACACCGCCATGCAGCAGGCGGGCTTCACCGGGCTGGAGCTGGCCCCCACCCGCATTTTCTCCGAAGCACCGTATGAAAATCTGACCAGTGCGCTGCTGTTCGGCGGCTACCTTAAAAACCGCTGGGGCTTCTCGGTGCCCAGCCTGCAAAGCATCTGGTACGGCCAGAAGGGCAATATCTTCAACCCCACCGACACAGAGCCGTTGCTGGATTACACGGCCCAGGCGTTCCAGTTTGCCCACAGCCTGAACTGCCCCTCGCTGGTGTTCGGCTGCCCCAAAAACCGTATGCGCCCGCTGGGCGGCAACGATGCCGCCGCCGAGGCGTTCTTTGTGCAGGCGGGCAACCTGGCCGCGCGGTACGGTGTGCATCTGGCATTGGAGGCCAACCCGCCGATGTACACGAACTATCTGAACAACACGGCGGACGCTTTCGCGTTGGTCAAGCGGCTGGATAACCCCGGCCTGTCGGTCAACTTTGATTTGTCCACTGTGCTGGCCCAGGGCGAGAAACTGCAAACTTTCATCGATGATATGCAGTATGTCAGCCACGTTCATATCAGCGAGCCGGGCCTGGCCCCCATCCAGAAACGCCCCGAGCACAGGGAACTGGCACTGCTGCTGGGGGCGGTGGGCTACCGCGGCTTTGTCTCCATCGAGATGGCCCACACCGACCTGGACACGATCCGCCGCACGATGGACTATATTGCGGAGGTGTTCGCATGATCGAGTACGAGCGCAAAAATCTGAACGGCGTGCCGGACTACACCGCCGCCGAATTTGAGGGCCGCCGCAGCGACTACTGCCTGCTGATTCCGGTCATCAACGAGGGTGCGCGCATCCTGACCGAGTTGGGCCGCGCCGAAAATGCGGGCATCAACAAAATCTGTGATATCGTCATCTGCGACGGCGGCTCCACCGACGGCAGCATGAAGCATGATATCTTGCAGCTTTACCACGTCAATACACTGCTGACAAAGACCGGCCCCGGCAAACAGGGGGCACAGCTGCGCATGGGCATCTATTTCGCGCTGAATCGCGGGTATAAGGGCGTTCTGACCATCGACGGCAACAACAAAGACTCGATTGAAGATGTACCCAAATTCATTGAAAAATTGCAGGCGGGCTATGACCTGGTGCAGGGCAGCCGCTTTATTGGGGGCGGCCATGCAATCAACACGCCGCCGGTGCGCTATGCGGCGGTGCGGCTCATCCATGCGCCGCTCATCAGCCTGGGGGCGCACCAGTGGTTCACCGATACCACCAACGCCTACCGTGCGTACAGCCGCGAGTACCTGACCCATCCCGACGTGCGTCCGCTGCGCGATGTCTTTGCCGGGTATGAGCTGCTGGCGTATCTGAGCATCCGCGCAACCCAGCTGGGCCTGAAGGCCTGCGAGGTCCCCGTGACCCGCGCCTACCCGGCCACCGGCAAAACACCCACCAAGATCACCGGCTTCAAGGGCAACAGCGACCTGATGAAGGTCCTGCTCAACGCGCTGAAGGGAAAGTATAATCCGTAAAAGGGGAGTGCTATGCACAAGATAAAAAAGTTTGCGGCAGAGCACAAGCGGGAAATCATCTTTGCAGCGATTTATCTGCTCATCGTAGTGTTTCGCTTCAGCTGGTTTTATACGCATGAAACCGCTATCGTGTACCGGGATTCGCAGGATTATCTGGCCTACGACCCGATACGCGCTTTGCAGGGCAGCGCGGTGAATGGCCGTGCGCCGGTGTACGGTACGATTTTGTATCTGATTCGCATAATCGTCGGCGAATGGCATCAGCTGCACGCAGCCACTTTTTTGCAGGAGCTGGTTGGCATCGCCGTTCTGCCGCTGTTTTCGGCCGAGCTGCGCCGCGTGGGGGTGGGTACCCGCGTGCGGGCAGCGGTACTCCTTCTGTACGGATTCTGCCCGGCGGTGTATGGCTGGGACAATGTTGTTTTGACAGAATCCTTTTCTCTGTCAGCCACCGTGGTATTCTTTTTCCTGATTGTTCGCTACATCCAGGAGCGCCGCTTTTGGGACGGTGCGGGTGCGCTGCTGGTTACGGTATGGCTCATTTTCCTGCGTCCGCAGTTCCTGACTTACCTGGCAATGCTCATGGTGTTTTTTGTCTGGCGGATGTTTTACGCTGATAAAAAGGAGAAAAAAGATTTGGGCATCCTGCTTGCATGGGGGGCAGTTGCTGCGCTGGGGATCATTGTCTACTGCGCGTCGTTTTCCAATCAGTTCGGGATATTCTCCCTGACCGATGCCGGACCGCGCCAGGATTTGAGAGTGTGTGTGGACCGCGGCTATTACAAAGATTTTGCGGACGAGGATGCCCGACAAATCGTGGAGGATGCCATAGCCGAGGACACCGGCATAGACGGCTACGCAGTCGGTAAATTGCTGTCCGTATACGGCAACGCCAAGGGACAAAAGCTGGCAAAGGATTTCTTCCGCGCAAATGCCGTGCGTTATATCAAGGATACCTGCAACGTAATGTGGAACTATCGCGCGATCGAGCTGTCAGCTTATGGATTGGAACTGCGCTACGGCGATGACCGTGTGTATAACCTGTGTCTTGCCATCGCGCAGGAGGGTGAGTTACTGGCTAACCCGCTGGAACATTGGCTGACACTGCATGCTGCTTACATTCTCTCGCTGCTCTGGGGCGTGGTGATGGTCATTGCATGGGTGCAGCAAAAACGCCCGCCTTGGCTGCATATGGCCTTGTTTGCCTTGCTGATGTGTACGACTTTCTTGACTTTCTTTATCACCTGCGGCGAATATATGCGGACGATGATTACCGTTGTGCCGTATATGTTCATTTGTATGGGTATGGCGGTGCAGCGGCTTATTGTGCCGCATGGGCTTGTAAGTGCGTGCCCCAAAGGAGAAAAATAAATTGACCTACGATAAAATCATCCTCGGTGCGGGGCTGTATGGGCTGTATGCGGCGCAGAAATGCGGCGCGGCGGGCCAGCGCGTCCTTGTGCTGGAGCGTGACCCCGCGCCCTTTATGCGGGCAACCTACATCAACCAGGCCCGCGTCCATATGGGCTACCACTACCCGCGCAGCTACTCCACGGCCATCAAGTCGGCCCACTATTTTGAACGTTTCTGTGCGGATTACGGCTTCTGCCTGCACACCGAGTTTGACCAGGTCTACGCCACCAGCGCCCATTTCTCCTGGACGAACGCCGCCGAATTCCGCCGTTTCTGTGCGGCGGCGGGCATCCGCTGTGACGATGTTGCGCCCGAGCGGTACTTCAACCCCGGCCTTTGCGACGGCGCATTCCTGACGAAAGAATACACCTACGACGCCCAGGTGCTCAAGCGCTGGTTCCTGGAGAAGCTGGCCGCCCTGCCGAATGTCGAAATCCTGTACAGCCACAAGCCCGACAAGATCGAGAAAGCCGGTAGCGCGTGGCGGATCACGGCGGGGGACACCACCGCCGAAGCGCCCTACCTGCTCAACGCTACCTATGCGGGCGTCAACGACGTGCATGCCCTGCTGGGGCTGCCGCCCTTCGGCATCAAGTACGAAAAATGCGAGATCATCTTGTGTACGGTGGAGGATGCCTTAAAGCACACCGGCATCACGGTCATGGATGGGCCGTTTTTCAGCCTGATGCCCTTCGGCCAGACCGGGCTGCACAGCCTGACCAGCGTGACCTTCACCCCGCATGAGACGAGCTATGACAGCGTCGCGACCTTCCCCTGCCAGGCAGAAAGCGGCGGTTGCTGCACCCCGGGCAGCCTGTACAACTGTAACGAGTGCCCGGCCAAGCCGCAAAGCGCCTGGCCCTACATGAGCCAGCTGGCCCGCAAGTATTTAAAGAAAGAATACGGCTTTGCCTACCACAGCAGCCTGTTCAGCATGAAACCGATTTTGAAGGCAAGCGAAATTGACGACTCGCGCCCGACGGTCGTGCGCGTCATGAGCGATGAGCCGAAGCTCGTCAGCGTGCTGAGCGGCAAGATCAATACCGTATATGACCTGGACGAGGTGCTGGAAGTATGAACACAAAAGAAAAAAACTTTGTCTCGGCAGTCGTCTACCTGCACAACGACGGTGCCCGCGCGGTGGAGTTCTGCCGCACCGCCGCCGCCGAGCTGGACGCCCACTTCGCCCAGTATGAGCTGGTCGTCGTGGATGACGCCTGCACCGACGACACCGTGGCCCAGCTGCGCACCTGGGGCAAAGAGCAGGCCGCTCCGCTGACGATTTTACACATGAGCACCTACCACGGCCTGGAAAACGCCATGAACGCGGGCCTTGACGCTGCCATCGGCGACTATGTGTATGAGTTCGATTCCACCGAGCTTTGCTACCCGGCGGAGCTGATTTTCAAGGCCTACCAGACCGCGCTGACCGGCAGCGACATCGTCTCGGTCTGCCCACGCACCGTGCGGGGCAGCAGCGGCCTGTTTTACAAGGTGTTCAACGCCCATTCCCAAAGTGCCTACCGGCTGCGCACTGATGCGTTCCGGCTGGTCACGCGCCGCGCCATCAACCGCGTACACGCTTCCAGTGCCCACCTGCCCTACCGCAAGGCGGCCTACGCAGCGTCGGGCCTGAAAATGACCGATCTGGAATTTGACGGCCAGCTGACCGTCAAGAGCAAGGGGCGGTTCAACCTGGCGCTGGACAGCCTGGCGCTGTACACCAACGCTGGGTTCAAAGCCAGCATGACGGTCACCCTCTGCATGCTGGCGCTGGCCTTGGCCGAACTGGTCTACACGCTGGTGGTGTTCATCACCGGCCACCCGGTCGAGGGCTGGACCACCACGATGTTCGTCATCACGGTGGGATTTTCCGGGCTGTTTGCGGTGCTGACCATCGTGGTCAAGTACCTGTCGCTGCTGGTGGATCTGGTGTTCAAGCGGCAGAAATATTTAGTGGAGAGCATCGAAAAGCTGCAAAAGTGATCCATGAAGAATTTACACAAAAAGCAACTTCGCCTGTCCCGCCGGGGCTTCTGGCTGGTCTGCGCCCTGCTGGTCTGCCTGCGCCTGGCGCTGACGAGCTTTCAGCAGGCGTACACCTGGGTGGGCGGCGCCCCGCTGGACGATGAACTGATGTTCCGCGCGGCGCAGAATATCACGGCGGGGGAGTGGCTGGGTGCGTATGACTACCTGACGCTGTCCAAGGCCATGTTCTTCCCGGTGTGGCTGGCCCTGCTGCACGCACTGCACCTGCCGTATCTGGTCAGCGGGGCAGCACTGTGGTGCGCAGCTTCGCTGCTGGCGGCCTTTGCCTTTGTCAGCTATTATGGTTCGCTGCTCTTGGTGGATGCCTGGGCACCCTGGCAGCCGCTGACAGGTGTAAATGCAGCACGGAACTTTGCGGCGATCATCATTCCTGCGTGTGGCTACGGTGTCTCTTTCCTGGGCGCGGAGGAGCATGTGCGGGCGGAAGAGATGCGAAAAAAAGCATCCATGGATCCGCTGACTGGTTTGAAAAACCGGCGTGCTATGCTGAATGATATTCAGGAAATGCTGGAAACACTTTCGGATCCTTTATGGCTGGTCTGTCTGGATCTGGACAATTTCAAATCGATCAACGATCAGTATGGACATGATATCGGAGATCAGTATCTGCGGCGCTTTGGGACGATGCTGGAAGAAATGACAGAGCAAAATGGCCAGGCCTACCGAACGGGCGGTGATGAATTTGCGGTGTTGTACAGCGGAGGCCCGGCAGAGAAAATCGAAGCTCTTCGGGAATGCTATCTGCAGAGCTTCCGGGATGGAGAAAAGCCGGAGTTTCTGGGTGTTAGCATTGGCTATGAGCAGGTACAGGATTTCGAGTCCCTGGCAGAAGTTATGAAACGGGCAGATGAAATGATGTATGTAGAGAAACGGGCAAAACAATATGCCCGGGGATACGCAGCAGAGGATACAAAAGAAGTTCTTACGAAATAAGCACAATGGGAGACAGGAAATCGATCTGTATATGAAAAAGAAAAAAATATCGTTAAGGAAAATCATTCTTCTGCTGATGATACTCGGATGTCTGACGAGTGCAGTTGCTATTATACTGACCTCTTATTCCTCCCTGCAGCTGATGAATCAGAATAATATCGAAGATAATATGAAAATGAATCTGTATCAGTTTACAAAAGAATCGGATGAAGCATGTTATAAGCTTCTTCGTGTACTGAATCAGATGAGCGCAGACGGTATGGTTGGAAGCGCTGTGGACAAGTATCTGACACAGGAGGAGCATTACGATCAGTATGTCAATAAGAAAAATCTCCGCGCACAGCTTGTGAGTCTGAACAGCAGCTCGCCGAGTCTCTTAATTGCATTTTATTATGATCCGTATCGGAACTGTGAGCTTGTGCCGAACTATGCAAATGTCAAAATTTCCATGGAATATAAAAGAGCACCGGTTTTATTTGAGGCAACGGTAAATACCTTTCAGGGAATCCACGGATCTGTGTTTTATCAGAATCAGATGCCGGTTTATTCTGCATATCGAAGGGAACGCTTCGGCGACGGAACCTTGCTGGACTGTTATGCGGAGGTAAAGTCGGAATATGAGATCAGTCCGGCAATGAACCGACAGGGTTATGATTACAGTATTTTACAGCTGAATGAAAACGGAGTTGTGACCTATAGCACAACCCCCAAAGTGATCAAGGGGCAGAAGCTGCTTGATACAGCAATAGAAAAAGAAACCAGCAAGGTAATTGAAAAAGACGGCTACCGTTTTCTGATTTACAGGAGCAAGCTGGGATATATGAATGCCCTGTCGCTGCCCAAAGGAACTTATAC
>OJQL01002355.1_pt1 | contig 11077 bp, 7 predicted proteins | sample 1598731 | NCBI WGS metagenome assembly OJQL01 (sample SAMN03922510, study PRJEB24848) | human gut metagenome | isolation source: stool sample | host: Homo sapiens | place: Germany | collected 2010-02
CCTCGAGTGAGCAAAGCCCCCTCTGCGGATTCCATTCGGGAAGACGCTTCGTTTCCCGAACCCTTCCGCTATTCGGCTAACCTTTGCACTTTTTCGCAACTGGCAGGGTAATCTCAATCTGAAATTGCTTTTCGTCCAAGGAAACCGTCACCGCTCCGCCATAGCCGGCGGTAATTCTGCGGATGCTCTCCAGTCCGATTTGGTTGCTTTCTATCTTCTGCGCCGTCTGCCGCACTGTGTTTTTCTGTAAAATCCGTAAGGTGTCCACTCCCCTGTCCATTTGCAGCAAAACAGGGTGTCCACTGTCCGCATATTTTTCCACATTAGAGGACAGATTATCGAAAATCCGCAGGATCTCCTGCATATCCCATTCTGCCCGAAAATCGGTGCAATTCTCCATAGAAATCTCGCAGGAAAAGCTGTCCTCCAGAATTTCCTCCCATTCTCCTGCAAGCTGCTCCATCAGCAGCCTGCCGTTTTCCACCGGCTCCACATTGCGCTTACTGCCCTCCAGCAGGCGGTCTGTCATGTCCTTCATCTGCGCTGCCTTCTTCCGCACCAGCGAAAAATATTCCCGTAATTCCGCATCTGTATACCCATCCTTTCGGCTCATATAATCCGAATAGGATAAAATTGCCGTCAGCGGCGTGCGGATATCATGCGAAAGGTCGCGAATCATGCGCTCCCGCTCTGCCTGCAGTGCCATTTCCTGCTGTCTGAGCCGCCGCTCCGTTTCCGAAAGAAAATTGATATGCTCCGCCAGCTCCGTCAGCTCATTCGCCTCTCGCAGCGGAATGGTATCCTCCAAGCGGTGTGTGCGCAGGGCATCCACCCCTTGTATAATTTCCCTCAGATACGCCAGCTTTTGCCCCAGCAGGAACAGAAACAGCACCAGAAACAGAATCACCGTCGAAAGCAGGCTCACACTGCGAATCCATGCTCGCAATGTCAGCCATTGTCCCTCTGAGGGCTGCAGGTTGCGCTCTGTGAAATAGGTTTCGGAAATGGAATTTGCCGTCAGATATAAAAAGCCCCAGAAAAACAGCGCAATCACTGCCGTAATCAGCAGCAGTCCCAGAATCTCGCGCGAAAGCCGCTTTGTTTTCCTTCCATTCTCATTGGTCAACATAATACCCCCGTCCCCACGCCGTCTTGATATATTTCGGGTTTCTGGAATCATCCCCCAGCTTCTTGCGGATATTTTTGATATGCACCATAATCGCACTGTCGCCAACGGCATCCTCTCCCCAGATGCTTTGATAGATATTTTCCAGGGAATAAATCTTCTTTTTATGCGTCACAAGAAGCTCCAGAATCTGAAACTCCGTATAGGTCAGCGGAATCATTTCCCCCTGTCTGGAAACAGAGCGGCTCTCCGTATCCAGAATCAAATCCGCAAAGGGAATTTCCTCTGTCACCACAGGTACTTTTGCACCGCTGCTTCGCCGCAGAATCGCCTTCACGCGCATCAGCAGCTCCATATTGGAAAACGGCTTTACGATATAATCATCTGCCCCGACAGAAAAGCCCATCACCTTATCCGATTCTGTAGAATACGCCGTCAGAAAAACAATCGGCGCATCAAAGTGCTTGCGAATTTCCGCCGCCGCAGGGAATCCAGATACCTCTGGCATATTCACATCCAGAATATATAAATCAACCTCCGCCGCCGCTTCTGCGATCGCTTCTCTGCCATCTTCCGCAGTCAGCACCGCATAGCCCTCGCCCTCCAGCAGCAGCCGCAAAATATCCCGAATTTCCTTTTCATCATCTGCAATCAAAATACAATATTTCCCGTTCTTCATGCGCTCACCTCTTTTTCTCCAGTATAGCATAAGGACGGCAAGCCTAAAAGGAAAAGCCGCCGTCCTCAAAATATTTTTATTCTTCTGTTTCTGTCTGCTTTTTCTGCTTTCTGCCCTTTTTCAGCTTCACAGCACCGAAAATCACAGCAACCGCCGCAATGCCTGCCATGCAGACAAACAGCAGCGTCTTTTTCGCTGCACCCTCGTAGCTGATGCAAAGCGTACCTTCCGTACCGTCAATCTTGCAGACCACATATTTCCCACGATTCTTCGTATCTAATTCCTTCCAGTCTTCGCCGTTCTTCTGCCAAACGGAAACCTTCTCCTTATTCTCATTCAAAAGACGCAAGGTGGTTTTTTCCGTATCGGAAAGGTCTCTGTCCTCCAGAATCACATCATACACAACCGTCTTGCCCTTTGCCTGCGCAGGTGCCGCTTCCTCCGCATTTGCAAAGATATGCAGCTCTGCCTCATCGGTATAGTCACCATCCGCCAGCGCAAGGGACATCTTACCGCTTTCGTTCTTTTCCATGCTGGAAACAACCGTAACATAAGGCGTATATGCACATTCGATTTTGATATCGCCCTGTACGGTATCGGTTTCAAACGCCGCCCATGTGCCGAAGCTCCCCTTCTTTTCGGGAATATCCGGCAGCTTGATGCGGCTCGTTTCCATGCCGTAAGGCACCTCCTCGGTTTCCACTGTTTTGCCGTCCGCAATAAAGCTTACGGTAAAGCTGATAAAGCGCTTGGGAATTCCGCTGATTTCCTTCATAGCCTCATAGGAAATCGGCTCCGCCTTTCCTGCATAGCTGATGCCGTCCACTGCACCTAAATCCTGCTCTGCGTAATAATTACCGCGCAGGCTGTCGGTATCCTCCGCACCGCCCAGCACAACGCCTAGCTTTTCGTCCCCGTCTACAGTCGCAATGACACAGGAATCATATACATTTTCGCCCTTGCCGGCAATACCACCGACATATTGTCCGCCGCTCATGCTGCCCTTGGCATAGCTGCTGCGAATCGTGCCCTCGCTGAAGCCTGCAATGCCGCCGACATAATTGCCTGTTGTGCTTTCCGCCTCTGCGTAGTTTTCACAACGATATACCGTACCGCTTTCCGCATAGCCGACCACGCCGCCGACGCAGTCCTTCTTACCTGTAATCTTGCCGTCATTGATGCAGTCCTGCAAAATCACCTTCATGCGATAGGTAAAGCTCAATGTTTTTGGATGTGCAATATCATCCTCCGGGTCAATCGCAAGGTCAATCGACATCGCACCCGCAATACCACCTGCGTTGCGGTCGCCCTCAACCTCGCCGTAGTTATGGCTGCTCGCAATCTTTCCCTGCTTCGTGCGGTTGATTTCCTCATCGGAAACATCAATAAAGATATCATCCAAATCCTTATCCGCGCCATCCCGCAAATCATCTATTTCGTCAAACAGCAGATTCATAATCTTCTGGAACTGATCGCTTATGCTGCGGATATCCGCCGTCAGGGTCTGTCTGCCGCTTTTCAGAGACTCACGCAGCCCCTTCAAATCATCCGAGATATCTCCCATGGAATCAAACAGCGCATCGCTCGATTCCTGAAAATCATCCCCCAGCTTCACAAAGGTTGCCGGATCTTCATTCGCCAGATCCGAAATAATATCACTCATATCACGCATGGAATCCGCAATGTTTTCCGTTGTATCAGCAATATCATCCAAGGCATCCTGCGCGTTGGTAATGGTTCTTTTCAGCCTTCTCTGCACAATATCCGCCGCATCCTTCACATCATCCGGCAAATCCGCCAGAAGCCCTGCAAGCTTCTTCTGCTCCTCCAGAAGCTGCTGCTGCAATCCCATCATCTGCTGCAGGGTTGCCGTAATCTGCTGCATGATTTCCCGTACCTTTTCCTGATCGCCTGCGGCAATGGCATCCCTGAGCGCCTTCTGCTCCTGCAAAAGCGTCTGTACCGCCTGCGCAAGCTGCCGTTGTGTCCGCTGCATCTTCTCTACCTGCGCTTCCACATCCTCCAGACCGTCAATCTCAGGCAAATCCTTTTTCAGCGGAGAAAAAGCATCGCCTAAATCCTGCATATTCTTGCCTAAGTCCTCGATTCCATCCGACAGACCATTCATCGGGTCCTCCAGTTTTCGCATGGTATCGGAAAGCAGTGCCGTCCATGTATTGATTTCGTCAATATTATCATCCGCAAAATCCTGCAGCTGATTCTTGACCTCTCTTGCGCGGTCGCTCGCCGTTTCGGAATGGTCGGACATCCCGTTCAGGTAAACCTCAACATCGTCCCCCAGACCATTGGTATCATCCAGAAGCTGATTTGCCATATCATGCAGAATATCCAGATTATCGCGTACCTCGTCCAATCTGTCCGCCGAGGTATTCAGCCAGAGATACGGCTCTGCCTGCCCGACAATCCCGCCGATATCCTTTCTTCCGTGTACCGCTGCGTTGTTGTCGCAGCCCAGAAGATAGCCGGACTGTCTGCCTGCCACACCGCCGATATTATAACCGACATGCGGATAGCCAACCTCGCCATAGTTGTCGCAGCCCTGCACCACGCCATCGCTGAAACCGACCACACCGCCAATATCCGTATAGGTCAGATTGCTGCGCTCGGTGTTCTCCTTTGAAATTCTGTATTTTTCCAGAATTGCCGCCGCATCTGTATCAATGTCGGAAAGCTCCTGCTTTTTTTCCTCGTATTCGGTATTGACATCCGCCTCATTTCTGCATTCCGCCAGAAAACCGTTGTTTTCGCCTGCAATGCCGCCGACAGACAGCTCACCGTGAATTTCGCCCGATGCACTGCATTCGCGCACCTCGCCTTTATTTTTGCCGACAACACCGCCGACCGTATCCTTGCCTTCCACTGTACCGTCAAAGCTGCATCCCGTAATCGTGCCGTTGTTTTCGCCGACAATACCGCCGATGCTGCTTCTGCTGCCGCCGGGCGTTACGTTCCCCTCGACCTTGAGGTTTTTCACAACGCCGCCCTCCGCAACATAGCGGAATAAGCCAAGCTGAGAGCCATCCTGCTCCAGATTCAGCCCCGAAATCGTATGCCCGTTGCCTTCAAAGGTACCCCCGAAAATCGGGATGGGCGAAAAGTTCACGCGTCCCAAATCAATATCCGCCGTCAGTACAACGGTTTTCCCTGCCGACCAGCTGTCCAAGGTACAATTTTTCGCAAAGCGGAGAAAGTCCTTTCTCGTGGAAATCGTCACCGTATTCGCCGCATAGATATCCACGGGAGCGCTGCCGCAAAAGAGCACCACAGCCGCCAGAACGGCAATTCCTTTTTTCAGTCCCTTATGCACCTTCCACCGCCTCCTTTCCGATTGGTACGTTTTCTTTCTTCTCCTCATTTTCCTCCTCATTCGCCTTCTTTTCCTTCTTCTCCGGCTTCTTGAAGGAGGTCTTATCAATGATGAAATCACCCAACAGCAAAAGCTGCGGCAAAATTCCCATAACCAGCAGAATAGAAAGCAGTGTCCCTCTGCCTAAGCAGATACCGATACCGGAAATCGCCCCATCCGAAGAAAGGAACCCGATTGCCGTACCTGCCGCCGCAAGGATACTCCCTGAGGTGAAAATCGTCGGGAACGCCAGATTCAGCGACTGCTTCATGGCCTCAATCTTCGGCATCTTCTGACGCAGCTCCATATAACGGTTCGTGATAACAATCGCATAGTCAATATTCGCACCCATCTGAATTGAGCTGACAACCAGATAGCTCATGAAGAAAATGGGCGTGCCACGCAGGGTCGGGTAGGTAAAGTTCATCCATACACTGCCCTGAATCACCAGAATCAGAATAAACGGAACCCCCGCCGACTGGAACGTCAGGAGCAGAACAATCATAACGAACACAATCGAAAGGATACTGATTAGGGTATTATCCTCCCCAAAGGTTGCGGAAAGGTCAAAGTTGCTTGTCGCATTGCCGACCAGAAGCACATCATCCCCATAATAATTCTGCGCCGTTTGTCTTGCCTTGTCCAAAAAAGCAAAGGTTTCCTCGCTCTCCTGCGATACATTCAAATCCATAACCAGACGGCTGTATTTTCCGCTGTTCAGCTGGTCCTTCCCGTCTGTCAGCTCATCATAGAGGTCATCTAAATCCTTCTGCTGCTCCGCATCCAGAGAAACTGCGCCGTCCTGTATCTCATCATAAATAAATTCAAACATATCAATCAGAGGTACCCCGTAATGGTCGATACCACCCACGATATGCCCGTATTCCTTCTGATCCACCGCATACGCCGTATACAGCAAATCCACCAGCTCAATATCAATATCGGCAAATTCCGCCAGCTCTCTGGGTGTCATCTTATCCCCCAGGCGCAGGGTTTCGCCGTCCTTTTCCTCCGCCTCTGTGGTCGCCAGGCTCGTAACCGTATCCACCTCCGGCATTGCCTCCAGCTCCTCCGCCAGCTGCTGCTCCTTCTCATAATCTCCGCTGGGAATCAGCAGTGCAAGGATATTCGATGCCGTAAAGGTATCCTTGATTTTTTCCTCCGCAATCTGCGAATCATTCTTCGTATAGGTCGTCAGATGCTCATAGCTGTATACATAAGGGCAGTTCTGCGAAATCAGAAAGGACGCAATCAGGCAGACTACAAAAATAATCGGTGTTACATGGCGCAGACGAATGACAACATTCGTAAAGCCTGTAATATTCGGCACAAAATTTCTGTGATGTGTGCTGTCGATTTTGCTGCTGAAGGAATACAAAAGACCCGGCATCAGCGTGAATACAGACAGAATACTCAGAATAATCGCCTTAATCAGCACCATACTCATATCCAGACCAATCTGGAAGTGCATAAATGCCATCGCAGCCAAGCCGGAAAGCGTTGTCAAGCAGCTGCCGGAAATTTCGGGAATTGCCTTGCAAAGCGCCGCAACAACGGCATCCATCGGCTCGCTACTCTCTCTTTCTTCCATATATCTGTGGCATAGGATAATCGCATAGTCTATCGCCAGCGCAAGCTGCAATACAATCGCAATGGAGTCCGAAACGAAGGAGATTTCCCCGAACATAAAGTTGCTCCCCTTATTCAGAATCGCCGCCGCGCCAAAGGTCATAATCATAACGGGTACTTCCATATAGGTACGGGAGGTAAACAGCAGCACCGCCAGAATAATGCCGCAGGTCAGCACCATAACAACATTGATTTCCTTCGCGATGGTTTCCGCCTTGGTGTTGCCCAGCTCCGCAGAAATATACGCATCATAGTCCTGCATTTCCGTTTCGATTTTATGTAAGGATTCCTCACAAAGCGGATCGTCGTTCTCTCCGTCAAAGGTAACGGAAAAGAGCGCCGCCCCGTCCACATAATGCTTGGTTGTATCATCAAAGGTGATGGATTTCACCCCTTCGATATCCTCCAGAGTATCACAAAGCACCTCCGCATCGGCATACGAAATGTTATCCACCATAACCTCCGCCGTTGCATAGGTAATAAATTCCTCCTCCATCCGCTTGAGGCCGCGGCTCGTTTCCGTATCATCCGCCAGATAGTCCGTCAGCGTGTTGTCTACCGAAACCCATCCTGCGGAGAAGCAACAAAAAATCGCCAGTAAAATATAAATCAAATAAATCGCCTTGCGTTTTTCTACAATAAAACGGGCGATACCTTCCAGTCTGTTTTTCTTCTTTCCATGCTCTTTCGTCACATATATCCCTCCGAAGTCATTGAAATCTTTGAGAAAGTGCCTCTGCACCTGTATACTTTACATAAGTAATTTAACTTATTTTTGTTTTCCCGTCAATATTTTTGATAGGATTTGTCGGCTTTGAACGCTTTTATAACAGAATTTTAATCCCTTTCGGAAAAAATGCCAAGTAAAAAATCCCCAAAACACAAGGTTTTGAGGATTTCTGTAAATGCTTTTTGAAACGCGTAATTATCTCTTGGAGAACTGAAATTCCTATAAAACAGGGATTTTAATCTACTTTGTGTGCTACAGGTGTGTTATGAAAGAACACGCTCCACCATTTTCAAACACCGTAAACCTTCCTTATTATATATGCTTTTTTTATCTTAAAAAGCCTCTTTTTTATTTTTGCGGATATTTCTGGTACTTAGCAGGGCGGCTCATGCATCGTATTCAGACCCCCTCTCCCATTGATGCAGCGGAACAAATGAAAAAGACTATGCATATTTGCATAGCCTTAATCTCTATCATCTTGCTTTCAATTCTCTTTTGTATTTATAAAATGTATTTCTTGCCAAGCCTGCTAATTTCATGCACTCTACATCAGATAAGGTGCCGCTGAAATCCTTGCTATGTTTCTGAATGATTTCCTTTGCCTGTAAGGCTTTCTTTGTTTCTCTAAAGCCATTGCCTGCCGTAGTCCCAGCCTTGCGACCGATCTGTTTTCCTGCTGCCTGCGCCTTTCTTACGCCCTCACTCGTGCGTTGATGCAGATAATCAACCTCCGCCTGTGCTGTTTCAAACGCAATCTCTATCTGCCGCTTTGCCAGTATCATAAGGTATTCATTCACTCCTTGCAGAATACAGTCAATGTCTGTCCCTGTCATAGCAACTTTAGACTGCAAAGCCTGTCTGAAATTATCAGTATCTATATGCCGTTCTTTCAGGAAAACCAATCGAACCCCCATATTATACAGCATTTTGTAATTCTCAAAACCCTCTGCTGCATTTCTGCTCATTCGGGATACCTCATCAAACGCAATCGTTATTTCTGTTCCCTTTGATACTTCCTGCTTAACATGCTCAATCAGCTTGTTCCACTTTGGACGGTCTGTAGTAGTCCCTGTATATTCTTCCGTAATAATAACCGCATCCGGATATTCTCGCTTGATATTATCAATCTGTCTGCCTATATTTTGTTTCATCGTTGATATTCTGGCATAGCCGTATATGATCATTATTATCCCCCTCAGTAGTATTATTTTATACGTTCGTTTAATGTGATACTATGATTATATCACACAAGCAGCAAAATTCAATACTTTTTTGATACTATTTTAAAAAGGTTTAATTTGATACTATCATATCCGACTATGCTGCCCCTTCTATTTATTCCTGCAATGCCTTTGTCACTGCATCACTGTAACGGCTATCCAATGCAAGCAGGACTGCAACATCTGCATTTGCCCTTGCAATTTCAACTGCCTGCTTTCTTGCCAACTCCGGATATTTTTTAAAATCGGACTCAGGTAATATAGCGTTAATAAAGGCAATGTCGCTTTCTGTTAATGCTTCCTTTTCTTTGCTGTCGCTGATCTCTTCCAGTTTATTCATAATACAGACAATATTATTTATCGTTGCATTATCTTTTCGAATAATGCTGTCAGCACCCGTACAGATCGCCTTTGCTATTGTTCTATCATTCTGTGCAAGCAATGATGTGTCCCCGACATAATCATACAAGTAAGCGTCCTTGCCACAATAACGGTCTAAACATCCCTTCGCCGCCCCTTCAAGCATACAAAAGGCTCTTGCTGCACTATCCATATCTGGCAAAGGAGAAGTATTCACATAGCCACATTCGATCGCGTATGTATCAATCACCCTTCTGTCGAAATAGCTTTTCGCCTGTTCTCGTAACCCCTCAATCTCTTTCATAGTCAACTTAATACCCATAGCTTTTGCAGCAGTCAATTTGTTTGCGATTTCCATATTCAAAATCCCGCCATAAAAGCAATCCATCTTCTTTTTTATGGATTTTAGATGAAATTGAACAATCGTTTTGGTCTGCTCTCTCTTTTTCTGCATCTCAGCAGCATAATCAATATCTGGTTTCCAGTTTTTCTTTGTCTGCTGAATGTATCCATCTGTATATGTGCCCTGCATCTTCTGCAAATCTTTCTCTAGCTTTTTCTGCTCCGCTTTATAGCATGCGCAAAGACTGTCTACATGCTTGCAGTACCTCTCCAAATTTTCTACAATGCTATTTAATGAAACTCTGTACGTCATAATAAGATACCTCCTGTTAATCTTGTTCTGTCTGTTTGCTGTATGCGGTCAATCTTGGCAATTCCGCAGCGGTCAATGCTCTCCTTGGTTCTGTGGTTTGTACCCCCTCTTCTATGGATACTGTATCCTTATATCCCATCCAGTTTTTCATAAGGAATATGCCACTTGCAGGATTTATTTTTCCAGATAAAATACACTGTTCCATAAAACCATTGATTACCGCCCGTGCATCTTCCATAATCTCTGTTCTTTCTGCATCACAATTCACCCCCTTGCACCAGAGAAATACCGTTTGACGGCTAACGCCGATTGCTAGTGCAAGTGTTTCAACCCCCGGTCGCATACTGGATCGCTGACAGAATGAAAAATAATCATCAATGCGTTGTCTCAGTTCTGCGTTGCTCTGCGGTTTCCCCTGATTTCTTAAATCCAAAAGACATCTGACTGTGTCCTGCACTGCCGCCGCTGATATTTCATTTAAGCCTGACTGCGGATAGCTTCCTCTGCTCATTTCATTCACCTCCTTCCGGTGCATTGCAGCATTTCCTTTTTATGATGTTAACATCTCTGTGGTACTTAATCATTTCCTACCTCCTTATAAATTCGCTCAAATTCATTTAACTCCGTTACCAGCAAACCCGTGATAAACGCACAATGATTGTACTTTGCTGATAAAACACCGCCCTTTTCTACCACTTCCCTCCAAAATTCATCGTCCCCACAAATTCTATCTACAAATTCCTTATGAAAAAGCCAAATATCCCTGTACATGTTGTAATAATCCAATATTGAAAGCTCCTTTCTAAAATCAATAGATTATGATAAAATTTAGCTATAGGGTGAAGAAAGTGTATTTTTTTCCGACTTCTTCTCTCTATGATTTATTTTCAATTCATCACCAAAATTTATAAAAACTTACACCTTTTACACCCAAAGAGTGAAAAACGCTGATTTACAGGTATTTTTCGGGGTGTAGATTTTAAAAAAAGATTCACCTAATCCACACCCGAATTACACCCAAAATTCGATTTATGTAAATGGACAATCCTCTGATTCATCTGCAGATACCATCGAACAACTTGCAAGGGTGGCGTTTTCTACATTTGCAAGGGTACTTTGGGTGAAAGTTTTTCCAATTTTTACACCCTGAAAATGGGAATATCCATGAACAGAAACCTCTGTAAAATTCTTGCTCCGCAGGGCTTTATAAAATCCATTTTTCGACAACGCCTGCCTATCTTCTCGGGAACAATATCCTTCAAAATCAGAAAATAACTTTGCTCGGTCAGTTTTTGTCTTAGCTTCCAAAGT
>OJQL01002360.1_pt1 | contig 11049 bp, 9 predicted proteins | sample 1598731 | NCBI WGS metagenome assembly OJQL01 (sample SAMN03922510, study PRJEB24848) | human gut metagenome | isolation source: stool sample | host: Homo sapiens | place: Germany | collected 2010-02
CGATATGACAAACTACGCATCTCGTTTATAACCTGCAAAGATATTGTTTTTCTATTCTCAGCTCCATCCAACAATTCCAAAGCACGCTTCGGCTCGGCAATGTAGATACTTTTTATATACTCTTCCGTATATAAAGAATCATTATTTATAGTTCCGTCGGCAAATAAGAGCTGGTTATTACAAAATAAAAATGCATAAATGCATATAAATTACTATTCAAAGATAGGGATTAATCCATAAAATGCAAATAGAAATATTCTTTTTTTGCACGGATACTCCACACTGATTTGTCCAAAAAGCAATTTTTTTCCATATCAGGAACAATTGCAAACTATATGTGTTATATCGTTCTTTTTTAATGGATTTCAGCGCCTTACCTTTGCAGTCCCAATATCTAATGAGTCTATCACAGATAATTGGCATATTATCATATAATTTAATCATCGGAAAAGTTATTGCTTTGATTTTCTCAGATTGCCGAGCGTATCACCCAGATACTGTTTACAAAAACTGTTGAAATGCTGCGGAGATGAGAAATTGAACTCATCGATAATATCCGTCAAAGGGACAAATTCCTGTAACAGTCGGTATTGAATATTTTCCGCCCGTTTCTTAATAAGCCATTGATAAACAGGAACATCAAATTCTTTTTTTTAAATGATATTCGTATCGTCGCTATGCACCGTTGTTCCGGCAGGATAGCTTTTCACATCAAAATGGCAATCTATTGGATTTTCATCACAAAACGCCGGCTTATGATTTTTTCGTATCATAATTTATTACGCTATTTTTCTTTGGAAAATACTTTTTCTCCTACGGTAACAGTTCTGAAGCTATGTAGTAATAGCTTTGTCCTTCCATCGTTATTTTTTCTTCTCCGTATTTCTTAGCCATATTTTCTTTCCTCTCTTTAAAATATTGAATAAGTCCGTCCAACTCTTTGTCGGTTAACTGTTTTTTCTTTTTGAGATCCTTCACCGTTATGTCATCAAGCACAGGGCTGTTAGCCGGAACTCCAAATATCTGACTGTGTGCATAAGAAAGAGAATATCGCCTGATTTCCTTTCGCTTATTTTTGCAGATCCGGCAGTTGCGCAGTTCTGACATATAAAAGCGATAAAGGTGGCGGCGTATTTTTCCGGTAGATACATACACCGTATCTACTTTGCTTTCGGGATTTGCGGGTGATGCGCCGAGAGTTTCCACCTTATCGGGGCGTACCCTTTCCCTTAAATAGCGGCACAACTGTTTAACTTTACCTTTCTTTGGCTTATTCATGTCCTTCACATCCACTTCTATGGCACAGAGTGTTTCCAAGCGTTCTATTGTCTGTTTCAGTTCCGGGTCGGAGAGTAGCAGGTAATAGCGCATCAAACTGTCCGGAACGGTAATTCTTCCTGTTTTCCTATACCATACCGGAGCAACATCACCAAATATTTTTTTAAACTCCTTATCCGGTTTTACCCCTTGAGACAGATGATAGGTGGCAACCAGAAGACTGTCTAAACGGTCTTTACCGTTGCCAACCGTGGCAAATGCACGGTCTATGCTTTCAGAGAGCAGTTGGTGATCCGCTTTTATCTGCGTTACGATGGAATCCACCGCTCCGGCAAACAATTCCATTGGCAGGGTTTCACCTTTCTCCGGAAACAGGAAACCGCCTTGTGTCATGCTGGCATAGGGATAGTCGAGCATGAGAAAATTCGGGCCTGCTTCCCGCAGCAGGTTGCTGCGGCAAAACTGGTCGGCATACAGAATCATATTCCGCTTGTTTTTAGTGCGGTACTCGGCGTAATGTTCAATCATGTTTGAAAGTTGAAGCACATAGTTGTTGTACTTATCGTCGTTCGAGGCGTACAGTTGCCAACCGAGCAGGCGACAGTTCTTTTCATTCAGGGTTTTCACAATGGAAGAGGGAGCATTCTCTTGCTGTTCTCCCGTTTCACCGACTGATATAATCAGATTAACCGCTTCAGGTGTATTGCCGATAAGTTCCAATACACTTCTCATTGCCTTCCATGCAGGCAAAGGAGTATTTTCTGTGTCAGCCACATGTGACGTCATTTTTCCCAATCGGTCTATAAGTATCTCGTAGTCAGCAGTCAGGGGAATTGTCTCCATGCCCCGGTGGGTAGCTACCGCCGCTCCGAATTGATAGGAGAACGATTCACCGGAACCGGCAAAAAACGGTCCCAGATTCTGTATGGCATTCAACAGCATCGGGTATTGTTCCGGTAGTCGGGAAGACTGTTCCATTGCGAACAGGATATTTATTCGCTTCAATTCTTGCTTGATTTGATTTCCACGGGTATAAGAGATTCTCTTTCCGTTGATATTGAACACGTGGTTGTCCTTCTTGTCAATAACCGGTTCTAATGTTCCGCTGACGAACGAGCAGGTGGAATCGGTATGGTAAGGATATATCATAGGAGCATATTTCAGCGTCTTTTGCAAAGCCGGCACTCTGGAAAACGCCGTTCCTGTGAACACCTGATGTCCGATTTCTTGCAGCATGACGGCGGGAATCCATCCGATAACCTGCTCACCGATTTTATCGGCAGAGAGAGAAGGAGTTTTCGATACCAGTACACTGCGTCTGTCAACAGAATGCTTGAGCGCGTATATAATAGCGTGGATACCCACCACGCCGGTTTGATTCTGTAGTTCCGGATCGCCGAACACTTTCAATGAATCGGCGGTTGTAAAATAAGTTGCGGATTGCATGATTGCCGTGGTGTCGGTAATCGCAGTCAACAATTTGTCATGCAGTCCCGACTGTACATCGGTAATGGAAGAAGGTGAAAGTATCAGTCGGGAGCGGTGCATCCAGCCCACATATTCCGCCTTTTTGCGTTGGGTCATACGGTTGTGCTTGATATTTGTGGGGTTATATTTAATCAACCGCAAATAATCTCCTTTGGTCTTGATAACTAAGAACGTATCCAGTAATCCTACCTCGGCAGACTTTACCCTGCCTCCCGGATTGACATAGGCGGCATTCTCCACCCTGTCCGAATAGACAATCCACGGTTTGCGGTGGGCAGCACTTCTAGGTGCCTTTATCCCCTCTATGGAATAGTTTTCAGAATATTCACGAGGAAGCTTCCGCAGTTGAGTGAAGCGGTGTACGGGAGCACAAGCCGATAAAACGACGATAGAAATCAATAGGACAAATAACTTTCTCATTTCATTTCTTTTTTTCGATTTGCATAACCGTTATTTGGGTGATATATCCGCTCTCTTCATCCTCCGTCTCTACGATGACATTCTGGATAATCGTTTCTTTTCTGCCGATATGGTGCAGTCCTTGGCAATAAGAATAAAAGTCGTTATATTTATTGTTGTTGATAATAACCAGCGTGTTCGGGTTATTATTAAAATACTTGTCCACTACATAGTTGTAGTTTACATTAAAGGGTTTACCGTCTGCAATGTTCTGCAACTTCTCTTTGATATCTAAACCGATGAGCACCATTACATCGGTAGAATCATTCTCCGAATAGTAGGGCAGAATGTTTATCCGGTGTCTGATGGGATACCGGGTATTCTCCGTATTAAGCAATACTTCGTACTCTCCGGGTTCGGTATAAGCATAAAGAGCCGTTTTCTCACGGGAATCAATCATCCCCGTCTCTCCGAACTCCCAGCGCCATTGTTCGTCGTGTCCTTCGCCACGGAAGATGATATTTTCTCCCTGAATGGCTTCCTTGGGAGCTATGATATGAACCAGATGCAGGTCTTCCGTATTGATCTTCTCTTTTACCCTTACATCAAAGTAGCGTTCTAGATTTCCGTTGACGGTCAGTCGTATTTTGTACACCCCTTTTTGCTTGAACCGATGGTGTCCGCTGCGTTGTGTGGATGTCTCGTTGTTTCCGAACTCCCAGTACCAGATTCTCGCTCCCAACGTGGAATCGGAAAAAAATATTTCTTCCCCCACGACAAGGTCAGACGGAGTTACAACAGCCTGAATCGGCTGCTTCTGCGAGCAAGCTCTCATTACCAGCAGAAAAAGCATAATAAGTATGATAACGGAGATAAAAATATAGAGAACTTTCGTATTCAGGTATTTATTCATCATGGCTTGCCTCCTTTATTTTTAAGTTCGTCTTCTTTCTTCTGGAGTCCGACTTCGCACTCCTCCAGATTTTTCCTGAACTTCACTATGTTATCCTGCTTGCTCCATAGTTCTTTCTTGTCAGCAAACCACATTTCATATACCGAAGCGAGATGCCAGAACATCTTATTGCGCTTATCAAAGCTGTTTTTCTCCCATTGTTTGGCAAGGTCGTTTATCAGGAACTTGATATCATTTTCCTCATAAGAGGCATTGACGCCCGGCTTAAACTGTTCAATACGTGAAAATAGGGTATCTGCGCTCACAATCTGTACAGATTGTATGTTTTGAAATTCCTTTTGCCGCTCCATCTTTTTAATGACCATTATTTTATTGGAGAAGATGTGGCGTGTCCCTGCATACTTGAAAAGAATAAATCCACAGGCTCCTGTGATAACAATAAACAGGGTAAGCACATATACAAATCCGATAAAGCGTTCACGCTCGCTAAGGGTTTTGCTGCTTTTATTTTTAGGGGTTATGCTCATATCTTTCCTATTTTACTTTTCTACACTAATGTTTCCCAATGTCAGCTTTCGGGTAGCCTGTTTATTGTCCTGAATGCACCGCATCAGGTCTTTTCTCACAAGGCTTTCTTCAATAACCGCTTTACGTATGGCTTCTTTGGTGTCCAGAAACACGTTGATTTGCGAAGCCAGTTTTTTGTACAGAAGTACATCCTTGCTATCCATTATTTGCAGTTCCTCGATAAGTTCCATCTTGCGTGTACTGATAACTTTTTGGAGCACCACTTGATTCAGCCGGTCGTTACTGCCCATCAGCACCAGGTAGTTATACAGCGAATCCACCTTATCCACCAGGGCAATCTGTCTGGCGTAAATCTTATCGTATTCTTGCGTTTTGGATTCCATCAGCTTATATTCGCTTCCATTCGTATGGATAAAGCCTGTGAGCAGTGCCATGCTCAAAGCCGTACTGATTAACAGTCCGCCGGCAAACTCCAAATATCCACGGATGATTTTCTCACTGTTCTTTGCTTTCATAATTCTTATAAATAAGTGTTTATTCCGAGGTAACACGGACTGGCGTCACCCGTCGGTTTTAAATAAGTCTTGCGTTCGTCAGGGCTAACGCTGACCGTCACATCGAACTCCTGCCACGCGCCAAGAAAAATATCCGCCAGCATTTCAAGGGCTTTGCGGGAGCGGTTGCCGGGCAGGAACCTTTCGACTTCCCGTGTTGGCAGGTCGCCTATGTGTATATGCAAATCAGCCTCCGCACTATTAAGCAACCCCACATTCACACTGTTTGCTCCCAGTCTCATGTTCCCCAGCCGGTTTGTTTTTTGCGCCCTTATTGTCCGTTGCATCATTTTGGGACGCACACTTACCGGAGCTTCCAGAATCTGCGACAGTGCGTCGCTTACCTCTACCAGTCTGCCCCGGATCGAATGGATATGCGGCATGAACTTGATGAATAGCAACGCCCCCTGTCCGGACAAAATATGAATGACCGGCCAGCAAGCGGCAAAGAGCTTCGCATAATCAGAATATTTGTTCTTTTTATCGTACCGCAATTCGAGCAATTGTGCCTGTATCCCTTCTCTGTCCACTTCGCTCTCCAGCAGGCTGAAAAAGCGGCGGATAAAGAACTCTTCGTTACGATGTTGCTGCATCTCTTCCAGAATAAGTCCCAAATCTTTCACTTTGCCGGGAAAGAGCGCCTCATGGAACAATCCCTCCGGCAGCGAATCATAAATCCCCCGGCGGTTGGTCTTTAGTTCTATGTATGCCCCTTCCGGTATGCCGACATGATTCCTATGCTTCACCGATCGGATATCTTTCGAAACATTGCTCAGGTTATTACCGTCACGCACCATCATAATTTGAGCGGTGTCGAACCCGGCTTCCGCTAACAAGGCTCCGTATAGCTCTGCCTTGAAGTCGGTGTCCATTGTATTGGGCGGAAGAAGCCCCTTTATCTCTTTGGGTAAGCGATGTTCCATATCAATCCATTATGCTCCATGTTTTGTTTTGTCCCGTAGTATTGTTTCCCGTTGTGCGTTCCGATACCACAATATTCTCCTTATGCTGACCGATATATTCCAGCGTACTGAGCCGTTGCCACAATTCGGTAAGTGTGTACATAAACGAATAGGCACGAACCATCGAAGCCCGGATATCCGTATGTTCGTACAGCATCTCCAACGTATCGGCGAGTTGCTCGTCGAACGAACCGGGCGTTACGTCGCTCCACTCGTAGAAATATTTCTGCGTTTCCTCCTTTTGCGTCCCTGATAGGTAGCTGAAACTTACATACATGATATGCGCCAGACTCGATACGGAATCCAGTACATCAATAGGAGCATTGTACAGCCCTTTATTGGTATAAGTGAATTGCAGGGTGGCGAGATAGCGGAGCATCTCCCGACATATCAGAGAGATGTGCGCACCCAGTTCGCCGCGATTATCCCTGTTATGTATTTTGGCTATGATAATTTTGCTGTAATTCTCCAGTGAGCGGAACATATTTCCGAACTTGGCATGATACTCTTGCAGTTCAGGGTGGCTTTTCATCGTCGTACAGGGCGGGATAAAGTCGGCATCTACCATGAATCGTTCGGCATCCTTGCGGATACGTCCGATGGTCAGGTAATGCGCCCCCAGCTCACTCACATTGATTTCTCCTTTGGGCATCACAAACAGCCGATAGGAGGGCAAGGCGTTCGGATGGCGGGGTGGAACTTCCTCCGGATTGGGGTCACCCGAGCCTACCCGGTGGAACGGATCCACGGAGAGGATAATGTCCCATTGCGTGATATTCTTACGGGTATCCGATTCTACAGAATAGTTCTTCACTAATTCGCTTCCCGTTTCGGTGGCATCAAATTGGATGCGGATGCCCGAAGAGGTGATTGCTTCACAGGATTTCAGCCGCACTTCAATGTGTCCGGTCACGTGCTGGCTGATGCGGATACCGTTCTCCCCATCCCGGTTTTGTCGGGCGGGCAGCAACCCGTAGTTATAACTGTTGGTTCGTACTTCTATGCTATCGCGAATGCTGTCCAGAAAGTAATCGTCATGTTGGTTGAAGATGGCGGCTGACAGCGGCATACAGTCCGACCAGTTTACTAAATTTTTCTTTGCCATATAGTATGTAGTTTTATTTTTATATTCTTAGTTCTCACTATGCTCCATCACCCGTTTAGCAACAATTACATCACGGCTGCGGATGCGGTTATCCTTTACGGTAAGGTTGAAGTCTATGTAATGTCGGGGAGACAACAAGGTGGGTTTCCGGTAGAAAATCCATCCTCCCTCTTTTGCGGCATAGTCGTCTATCGGGGCTTGTGGAGACTTCAGATTATAGTCGTCAATCATCCGGTGAAACCATGTGCCGAATTGCATTTCGTCGGGTGCTTTCACACTGAGCTTGACCGGTTCCCGGTCGCTTTCTTGCTTGTATAGCTCTATTTGCAGGACTTGCAGGCTGCCCGGGTCAAAATATCCGTCCTGCTCGGTATCGTCTGTATATCTCCATACTTCATACACGGGAATCGGAATGGCGATAAAGATACGGTAGGTGCGGATAAATACCGAGACAATGACGAATGGAAGCAGGCAGGTGGATGCCCACAGACCATATTTCAATTCATTGCAGAGATTGAATACAAGGGTGAAGAACAGCATAGATACTACCAGTATAAAACCGGTGAGAATGATTTCGTGGCGGTACTTGTAGTCGTCCTTATACACCCACGCAATCATTCGTATGTTATAACTGCCCAGAAGGAGATACAGCATGGCAAGGAAGATGTAGCCGTAGGGCATGAAACCGTAATCAAGGAATCCCAGTAAGGCAGGGAGCGTCAGGAGTACAATTGCACCGATGGTATAGCCTACCAGCCGCTTATTGCCCAGCAGGGCGTTTTTCTTGGCTATGAAAATGCCTAAGCCTACCAGTAACAATCCCAGTATCGGGTAGAGCAGGTAGGTTAAGGCGAGGGTTTGGAAGAATGAGTCCATATGTTATAGTGTTTTTATAATTACTTTACTTATAGATGATATTTATTCTATCTTATTTGCTGCCTCTTTTTGTTTCTTCAAAGAGTCATTTTTTTCCTTTATATACTCATCGCACAAGGGCAACAATATATTTGCTTCTATACATCCTAACTCGCTACTCTTCACCCAATCCTCACAAGCTCCCTTTTTATCTCCGGTTCGCTTGCGAGCTAACCCTCGACCGTAATACAGTCTATAATCTTCAGGAAAATACTTAATACCTTCGCCGTAGGTTTCTGCCGATTCTTTGAAACGCTCCAAGTCATATAAGGCTCGTCCCAGATTATTGTATAAATTTACGGATGGTTCACAATGCTTGATAGCTAAATGATAGTCTGCAATTTCACCCTCATAATCACCCATTTCAGATTTAAGTACTCCTCGATTAACATAGGGGTCAATAAATCGGGGATTTAACTCAATAGCTTTAGAGTAGTCAGAAAGAGCGCCTTTATTATCTCTCAAATCCACTTTCGCATTAGCACGAGAAAAATATGCAGCTGCGAAATGTGGATTTATTTCAATAGCCTTAGTATAGTCTAAAATTGCATCTTTATAATATCCTATATCTGCTCTAACGACTCCTCTATTATGATATGCAGTATCATATGTTGGTTCAACCATAATAGCACGTGTGTAATCGTCTATGGCACCTTGCTTATCTCCATTAGCGGATTTTCTTTTACCACGTTCTTTATATTCATACGCAGTTAATGGTATGGAGTCTAACTCAACATGGTCATCCCGCCAGTTATTCTGTCGTTGTGAAAAACCACAAGAAGATAGCAGTACTAAGATTATTAAAATTATATTTTTCATATTGATTAAAATTCTGTATTAATATTTCTCGCTCTCGGGAACGGTTTAATTCTCCCGTTATCAATCGCCTCTTCAATCATTTTTGGATTAGCCAAATCGAAGCCATGTTCTTGGAAGGAAGTATTATCCAATAAATAGATAGCCTTTGCTATTTCCAAAAATTCAGTCTCACGATACATTTCCTGCTTTATTTTCTCAATGGCTTCAATCTCGGGATATTTTTGTTGATATATATCAATTACATCCTGTATACTACATGGTTTTATCACCTTTTTTGCACAATCTACTTCGGTCATAAATTGATAGAAGGCATTGATACTTTTGAATAGTTCTTCAAGATTATTCGTCTCTTCCCTTAATTTCGCTGAAAGATATCTCCATTTCACTGTTGATTTCGGTTCAATAGTGTTAACCCGCAAGGCGTCCGGCTGATTCACATACACTTGGTCCATGCTTTTCGATAAAGATATTTTTTTGTGGCGGACAGCGGTATACTCTTTGTATGTAAACAATTGGGGCATCTCCGGTATGGCGTATTGTTTAAATCTTAATTCAATCAGGCAACTTCTCAAATAGTCCAGTCTGGAAAGCCATTCTGCAAAAGGCTTAATTTGCCTTTCTAAGTTACTTCCCGTTTCTTTCGAGTCAAAATCAAACTCCACATTATCAGTCGTTGGATTAGTAAAACAGCCGCTCTTATTTAATGTCATGGAGTGGTAGAATGGCAATCTGTCCAAGACCCATGCAGCATTATCCACCCAATCTCTTTTATTCCATAAAGCAGTGTGCCTTATTTGGTCCTTGTGTTTCCACATTATAGGATTCTCACAATTTATATACAAATATACAGTTCCTAATGCCCCCAGCATTTTACGTCCGAATTTCATAACGGGAACGATATATTCTTTCCCCAAATACAAGGCGTTTTCACATACCCCTTCTTGAATTGTGGTAAGATATTTATTGTTCACAGTGGATATGATGAAAGGGCTATTATATGCCGGCGTTCCTATTGTTAACACAAAGACACGTTTAATAGTTGGAATTTTGGTGAATATTTTATCTGCCGCCTGAATAGCGACATTTCCTCCATGACTATGCCCGATTAAAACAACCTCCTCGCATTTTCCGATGTTTCCACTGATATGCTCAATGAGTTTTTCGCTTGCTATTCGTCTATCTTCAACCGTATTGAAGAACCAGTTATTTCCTTTGCTTAAAACTCCGTTATTCCCCCACTGGAAAGAAATGTCGCAACATGCTTTTTTAAAACTCTCCTTTCCCATATCATTACTCCCTTCCGTGTCGTTTTTCTCCACTCCTATGCCAAATGCAATTCGGTTTAGTTGCTGCACAGTAGACGGATACATATCCCACCTTGTCCTATCCGAAGTGGTTCCATGTATATAGTAGGCTTTACGGGACATTTCGGGGCCTATCGAAACGACCTTATTGCTATTAGGGTCAATAAATTCAATCATATCCTGCTTATTTTTAATCTATTCCAAAATTTTCTATCACAACAGTGCCATCCCACTTCACTTCGCCCGAAGCGGTCTTTTCTTTCCCGTCTTCCATCTTGATTTTGATGTCGGCTTGCTCCCCTTCAACATATCCCGATGTTTTAAGACAAAGGATTACCTTCTTCCCTGGATATATTTCTTGCATTTTCTCTTGTGTATTTTCATCAATCCAATAAGCATCCGTTATCTTTTTCTCTCTTTCTTCATCCCCTTCAGTGATGACAACCGTTTCTTCCGGTTTTGGGTTTACAGGCAAGATGCCAGCCATGACTTCCGGTGAAACTTCATCTTGTTCTTCCGGTTGAGGATTAGCGACTTGACCATGAAAAGCTATCTTCACCTTACCGCCAAAAGCCATACAAGTAGCTTCCGACTCTTCTGTCAGAAGTTTCATCCCCGCCTCTGTCACCTCCGCACCTTCGTAGAATTTACTCCATTGCACATTCGCCACACAAGGAGGAGGGGGATTAGTGCCTGTATTACAATTACCAAAACACATATTGGCAGGAGTACAATCCCTGTCTCTTATACACATCTCCGAGCCCACGAGACTAAGGCGAATCTC
>OJQL01002375.1_pt1 | contig 11004 bp, 9 predicted proteins | sample 1598731 | NCBI WGS metagenome assembly OJQL01 (sample SAMN03922510, study PRJEB24848) | human gut metagenome | isolation source: stool sample | host: Homo sapiens | place: Germany | collected 2010-02
CAACAATTGTTGTGTATGCTTTATTTCAATCAAAGACCCCGATGAGCCGCAAGATCTATGGACTGTATGGTCTGATGATATAAAATCGGAATGGCTTGATAAATGTGATGTTGATGATGAAATAAAAAAGCTTGCGTGGAAGTATGTAGATAACTGCGGTCATTGCGGCTCATGCAAAGGCGGATGTCGTAAAGTCATTTTCGGACGGGAGTTTGAAGCTGTCTGCGGTTGTACATTCAGGGTTGATAATCCGACTATTGAAGATCTACCGTTTCTGAAGGAAATAATTGGACTGTGCATAATAAACTTTGAAAAGGAAACAAAACAGTGAATATCAGAACTTTGAACACAGGCGAATTAAATCTGCTGTTTCAGCTCTTTGACTACAACGATCCCGATGAAATGATAGCTGAAAATACAGTAGATATTAACGAGAGAAAAATCGATATATTCGGCTTGTTCCAAGAGGACAGACTGATAGGAGAGGTACGCGCCGCTTATGTCCATAACGATGAAAGGCATGCCGTAAGAAATAAGCGTGTTTATCTCTTTGCTTTCCGCATTCATAATGATTTTCAGGGCAGTGGATACGGACAATTTTTGTTGAACGGTGTAATTTCCATGCTTATGCAAAAAGGTTATTCTGAATTTACAATCGGCGTTGAAGATGATAATGAAACGGCTGTACACATATATTCAAAGTTTGGATTTACGCAGTTGGTCGGTAAAATCAGCGAAGAATATCAAGGGGACAGTTATAAATATGGGTTGTACCTGAAAGCATGAGGAGTAAATATGCTCTGATTTACAGAGAGATCTGATATCATCGAAAATTACAGGCTCCTTTTCGAACAGGAAATGTTCGGAAAAGAGCTTTTATATTTTGAATAAGTCACTTAAAATTTCCCCGATGTGAACAAATCTTTGTTGAGTTTTGATATATACAAATTTCTCTTTCAGGTATAGAATATAGAGGTTGCTGTTTGTCCGCAGGACAAATGAACAGAAAGAGGGAGAGAAATGATAAAGCGTTATTTCAAACGTTTAAAGACAGAATTCAAAGGCTATAATGCAGGAAAATTCGGAAAAGATGTGCTTGCCGGTATCACAGTAGCGGCTGTGGCACTTCCGCTTGCGCTTGCATTCGGTATATCGAGCGGTGCGACTGCCGCCGCAGGACTTATCACGGCACTTATCGCAGGCGTTGTAATAGGTCTGCTTTCGGGTGCTTCGTATCAGATCTCAGGACCTACGGGCGCTATGGCGGCTATCCTTTGCTCGCTTGTGGCTACATATCAGATACAGGGTGTGTTCATCGCCTGCTTTATGTCGGGTGCTATACTTCTGCTGTGCGGAATATTCAAGCTCGGCGGACTGGTACAGTTTATACCCACACCTGTTATCACAGGCTTTACATCGGGTATAGCAATAATCATTGCATTCGGTCAGATAAACAACCTTACGGGACTTAAGTGCGAGGGTGCTTCTACTATAGATAAGATAGTAAGCTACTTCAACACGCCTCAGACACTGGATTTTGAGGCAATAGCAATCGGCGTATGTGTTATAGTGTTTATGCTTATATACCCCAAAAAGCTCAATGCTATCATCCCGTCGTCGCTTATGTCTATTATAATAGCAACGGCGCTGAACTTCATATTCAATTTCAATGTCGGCATTGTAGGTGAGATACCGCAGACGCTTTTACTTAATGACCGACTTGATATTACGGCGATAGATTTTGACACGGTCAAGAATCTTATATTCCCTGCAATAAGTATTGCGGCACTCGGACTTATCGAGAGCCTTTTGTGCGGTGCGAGCGCTGGCAGAATGAAGAATGAGAAGCTCGACAGCGATCAGGAGCTTGTAGCACAGGGTATAGGCAATATGCTGATACCCTTTTTCGGCGGTGTACCTGCGACAGCGGCAATCGCAAGAACGAGCGTTGCCATAAAGAGCGGCGCACAGACAAGAATAGCCGGTGTAATACATTCACTGGTGCTTTTAGCGTCAATGTTCCTGCTCGGCGGCGTAATGTCAAAGATACCTATGGCGGCGCTTGCAGGCGTACTTATCGTAACTGCGTGGAGAATGAACGAGTTTGCGGTAATAAAGGACATTTTCGGCAGAAAAATAAAGACCGCAATGTTCCAGTATCTTATCACAATGGCGGCAACGGTTATATTCGACCTCACTGTCGCAATTATAATCGGTATACTTTTCTCGGTCATCATGTTCGTGCTTAAGGTTTCGGATATGACGGTTAATGTTGCGGATGTTGACCCTGCTAAGATAGATATAGCCGACAAGGACGGAAAACTCTGCGGCACAAAGGTCGTATATGTCACAGGTCCGCTTTATTTCGGAACATCAAACAAGCTGTCAGAGAAGCTGTCACATCTTGAGGTCGATGACGGCGGAAAGCTGATATTCTCAATGCGTGGCGTGCCTATAGCGGATATTTCCGGTGTACAGGCTATGAAGGAGCTTTGCGACAGCCTTTCCGCAAGGAAGATAGAAATATACTTCTCGTGCGTACAGCCTGCCGTTGACGAAATGTTCCACCGTTGCGGCCTTATCGAAACCTACGGCGAGGAGCGTTTCTTCTGGAGCACCGACAAGGCGATGAAATTCATTGCAGGAGAAACCGCAAACGTCTGCCCCGTCTGCTCCGCAAACACATCAAATACAGCCGTAACCGCAGAAACGGCAAGCGTATAAATCTAAAAAATCAGCCCGCAGGAAGATAAAACTCCTGCGGGCTGTTGCTGTATGTTAAGCGCCTCTGTCATTGCCTTGCGACATTACGATAAAGCTTACTATTATCGTAATTATCAGAGCGAGTATGAAAAGAAGCTGATTTTCAATAAAACAAACCGTCAGTGCAACACCGCCGATCAAAATAGCAATTCCGAAAATCATCCACAAGCATTTTACCGCTTCACTGCGTGTATCGGTATTGTCATAGTGACGATAAATCCCCCTGCGATTATTCTGCGCAGGTGGCTGTTCGTTTTTCTTGCTGTCCTCGATTATATGATGAATAAGCCCGAAGGTGACAAAGTCATCAAAGGCATCGTGCTTACCGTTTCCGTTCCAATCAAACATAATATCCACCCCTTTCGCAAGCGCCTTGTTTATGTTGTTATTGTAGCATAGACAGTGTACAATAAAAAGGACAAATATCTTAAAATCAGAATAACGCTGTGTATTTGTTGCTGACAATTTCAAATAAAACGAGTGTAATATTAACGATATCAAAAAGCGTAAGCTTTTGTAAGGGCGGCGTTGCTGACGTTGCCCTTATTTTGTTTTATTAAGTAAATTTATAATTTTGTGCGTTCTCCTCGCAAGGCTGACAACAAAAAACAAGCACCGCAATCAAATACGGTTGATTATGACTTTCAGTATGTTAAATTTCATTCAATACGGCAAATAGGATGAATCATCTCCCATAGCATCAAAGTGTCGCCTGTAACGGCGAGGGATAGTGAGGTCTGAGAAATATCCTATATCAGACAGAACGTGCGAAATAGCCGTAAATCCATCGTTATAGAAGCGTGTTATACGTTTCTTCCTGTCGGTAATTCCGCAGTAGTCATGCGGGCATACGAATGTCCATTCGGCAGAGCGGTCGTCAACTATTACTCTGAAATATTTATCAATGTCATTCTGGCTTATGCCGAAGTTTGCAAGCAGTATATGATGCTCAAAGCTGTCGTCAAGCCGTGACATAAGTACAGTTTCACCGTCAAAGGATATTGCAAATATCAACGGTTCTTTTTTAGCAATATATTCATTTACCGTTTTTTCGTCCGGGTATTTACGATATGTCATAAATTCACCTGATTTCCGTATTTAAAAGCTGATTCCGAATCTTATATATTAATTATAGCATTTCCGTCAGAAAATTGCAAATCCTGCCTTGGTGCGTTCTCCTCGCAAGGCTGAAACAAAAAACAAGCACCGCAATCAAATACGGTTTACTGTGGTGCAAAGCCGGTGACCGCAAAAAAGTTGTCAGCGATGGCAAGGCTGACGAGTGCAGTACAAGCGAGCAGCCTTGCCGAGCGTTACTTTTTTGCGAAAAGGAGGAACAGTGGAGCGGGTGACTGATTTTTTATAGCATAAAAAATCGGAACAAGCGTAACTCGTTCCGACGTGGCACGCCTGATGCGATTCGAGACGCACCTGTGCGTTCTCCTCGCAAGGCTGACAACAAAAAACAAGCACCGCAATCAAATACGGTTGATTGCGATGCAGTTTTTTGGCACGCCTGATGCGATTCGAGACGCACCTGTGCGTTTTCCTCGCAAGGCTGACAGCAAAAAAACAAGCACCGCAATCAAATACAGTTGATTGCGATGCAGTTTTTTGGCACGCCTGATGCGATTCGAACGCACGACACATAGCGTCGGAGGCTATTGCTCTATCCAGCTGAGCTACAGGCGTAAATATAAAGGGCTGACGTAAATCAGCCCTATTATTATAACACGATTTTAATGTTTCGTCAACATTATGAAAGAGAAATCACTTTAAAAGCGATTCGGTAGCCGCAATCTTTACTGCAACGCAGAATACCTCCATAGCCTTTGCAAGCTCTGCCTCGGTAGGATACGTCGGAGCGATACGGATATTGTTGTCGTGAGGATCCTTGCCGTAAGGATAAGTTGCACCTGCGCCTGTCAGAACAACTCCCGCCTGCTTGCAAAGCTCAACAGTACGCTTTGCTGTGCCTTCAAGACCGTTGAACGAGATGAAATAACCGCCGTTGGGCTTGTGCCATGAGCCGAAGCCTGTGGGGGTAATCTCCTTGTCGAGCATATCAAGAACAATCCTGAACTTAGGCTCGATTAGAGCTCTGTGCTTTTTCATATGCTCCTTTATGCCGTCAAAATCCTTGAAGAAACGAGCGTGTCTTAACTGGTTGAGCTTATCGTAGCCGATAGTCTGGAATGTCATCTGGCTCTTGATAAACTTGATGTTTTCCGCACTCGCACCGATGAATGCAAGACCGCTGCCGGGGAACGAAATCTTCGATGTGGACGCAAACATAAACACCATATCCTGCTTGCCTGTCTTTTTAGCTTCTTCAAGAAGGTTCAGCAGAGTGTCGGGAGTATCTGTAAGGTGATGAACGCAGTAAGCGTTATCCCAGAATATTCTGAAATCCTTTGCTTTAGGCGAAAGGTTAGCAAAACGCTTTACCGTTTCGTCTGAGCAGGTGATGCCATCAGGGTTGCTGTACATAGGTACGCACCAGATACCCTTGATAAGCTCATCTTCGCTTACCAGCTTTTCTACAACGTCCATATCGGGACCGTCGGGGGTATAAGGTACCGTAATCATCTCAATGCCGAGGCTCTGGCAGATAGCAAAATGTCTGTCGTAACCGGGAGCGGGGCAGAGGAACTTTACCTTTTCGTTCTTTCCCCAGGGCTTGTCGCCGCCGAGAACGCCGAGCAGCATCGCTCTTGCCATTGTATCGTACATAAGCTGAAGGCTTGAGTTACCGCCGATGATTATTTCATCGTGAGCAACACCGAGCATAGGCATACAAAGTCTTTTTGCTTCTTCTATACCGTCAAGCACACCGTAGTTACGGCAGTCAACACCGGTTTCCGACATATAATCACCGTCAAGGCAATGTGTCAGCATATCAAGTGATAAATCAAGCTGTGCGGGAGAGGGCTTGCCTCTTGACATATCCAGCTTCAGACCCTGCTTGCAAAGCTCGTCATACTGCTTTTTAGCTTCTTCATTCAGCTTTATCAGTTCATTCTTTTCCATTATCGCAAACTCCTTATAATAAAGAATTTTAACGCAGTTTTTCACTGCACCCATGTTTTAATTATAATGCAAATGAAGCCGTTTTGCAAGCGTTTTTTCGTTTTCTTGCAAAGAATTATGCAATTTCGTCAAAAAAACGTTGCACAGTAACATAATTATGGCGATTAGCAACTATAAAATATCCATTAAATGTTTAATCTGTGCAACTCTTAATTTTAATTTTTGCATTAACCTGCAAAGGCGGCTGTCACAACACCGTTGTTGTTAGTGAATGTAATGTCGGCGCTCACCGTCTGCTCGTCAAGCCCCGATAGGTTCAGCGGAACACTGCAGCGTACATTATATGTCCATTCAAAAGTAAGCGTAGTGCTTGTCTTGCCGTCAAGAAAAGCAAGGCTCATATCAAAATCTGTGCTGTCGCTGAGAAGAGCCGTTGCGGATAACGCATCGTCATATATTACGGGAAGAGTAACATTCTGACGTGTAAGTTCTGTGGGCATTATGTTCCGCAGGGATATTATCTTTGAGTTTCCGTCCGTATATATATTAAGCGTAAGGTCGGCACAGTAGAAGCCTATCTGCTTCTGATTATCGAGCGGTATATCCTCCGCATATCCCTGCACGGCAAAATAACCCGTTCCGTAGTCCGATAAGGCTATATTGAAGGTGGGATGGAACACCGGCGTTCCCTTTGCAAGAATTGCGTCATAAGCCGTCAATGCGCCCTCAACGCCGTCCTGCACATCAAGCAGGGCAGTATCGACCTCTGCCTTGTCAAGCTCCGAATAATAGCTTGCCGAAACGGCAAAATTTGAGCCGTCACTTATAATTTCCCTGCTGCTGCCGGCGTACACGGGAGTTGTGCGTGTAAGCAGCATATACAGCAAAAGCCCTATTCCTGCGGTAACAAGCACAAGCAGGATAACAAGTACGATTTTTTTCATTCATTTCCCTTTCAGAATTGTTTTATATGCAGTAAAGATTCATATCCCACGCAGGAATATACGGGTGCTGTCTTAAATACAGCTTGTATGACGGATTCAGCTCCGTTACCTTTATGGGCAGGGCAAACATATCCTCAGTGCGATGATAGAGCGAAACGAGCAGCTTCGGCTTGTCACGCTTTATTACCGTCTTACTGCCGTCAAGAGCCTCGCTCTCACTGCCCTCAACATCATATTTTATATAGGTTATACGCTCGTCCTTTACAAAGCTGTCAAGACTGCGCATTTCTATCTCCTTTATCCGTGACGGATTTACAGGCTTTCCCTTTTCGTAGGGGATAAGCGATGAATTCCTTCCGCCCTTTGATATGAACTCGCAGACCGTGTCACAGCTCCACGCACCCGCATTCACCGTTCTGAAGTCATAGGGGCTCAGCTTGTAGTGTATGCGTTTCATCTTTGCGTAATTCTTCCCGTCAGGCTCCATCGCAAAAATCTTATTGAACTGTCCGCCCGTCACTTCCAGAAACTCGGTTATCGTGTCGCCGTTGTAAGCGCCGAGATCCGCATAGGTTTCGTTGCCGCCGAGGTCAAGAATTTCATATCCTTCCGCTTTATCCGTCTGATTGCGTAAAAGCGGCTGTATTCTTCCCGTTATACGATATTCAAGCCAGCCGTCGAAAACCTGTTTTGATTTCTCGTCCGCAAGCATCGAGTAAACTCTTTCAAGCTCGGCTCTGTGCTCCTCGGCGTATTCTTTTGTGAATAATCCTCCGCCTATTACCGGAACATCGGGAGCGTATAATTCGTGCCTGTCAGAAATGGCGATGATCCGCTGTATCACCTCGTCAATATGAGTGCCGAAAGCAACGAGTATGATACAGTCACCGAACTGCCGTTCAATATCGGACAGCTTTTTCACCTCAAAGCCCGCAAAGCTGTGACCTCTCACGAAGTCGTCGCTCGCCATGAATCCCGATATTTTTACATTCTTCAAGGAGCATACATCGAGTATTTTCTGTGCGCCGTCACCCATACCGTATATTATTATCGGCTTTGAGGTTTCAGCCAGATGATCCCACAGAGAAACTGCGCCTGTTATATCGTACATTTGAACATTCCTTTTCCGTGATTATTCGACCGTTACCGATTTTGCAAGGTTTCTCGGATGGTCAACATCAAAGTTTTTGAGCGCCGCAGTATAATATGCAATAAGCTGTAACGGTACTACAGCGACAAGCGGCATAAGAAGATCTCTTGCAAGAGGGAGCATAACAGGATAATCAACATCGTTCCCGTCAAACTTCATATCCTCACCGCATACCATTACGACGGTAGCGCCTCTTGTCTTTACTTCCTTTATATTGCTCATCGTTTTTTCGTAAAGATCGTGCTGTGTGGCAACTGCGATGACCGGCATACCGTCTTCGATAAGGGAGATAGTGCCGTGCTTCAGCTCGCCTGCGGCATAGCTTTCCGAGTGGATATAGGAAATTTCCTTCAGCTTAAGACTGCCCTCCATACTGAGTGCATAGTCAAGACCTCTGCCTATATACAGCAGGCTGTCTGCGCTTATCAGCTTGGACGCTACCTTCTGGTACTGTGTCTGATCGTCAACGCATTTCTGTACCTTTGAGGGAATCTGTGAAAGCTCCGATATAAGCTGTCTGCACTGTTCTTCGTCAATTGCATTTCTTGCATACGCAACACGGAAAGCAAGCAGATACATAAACGCCGCCTGTACCATATATGCCTTTGTGGAGCATACCGATATTTCGGGTCCCGCAAGGGTATACATTACCATCTTTGCTTCTCTTGCTATTGATGAGCCTACCACGTTTACTATCGCAAGCGTGTCTGCGCCTATTGAATTTGCCAGCTTCAGAGCGGCAAGCGTATCTGCGGTTTCGCCCGACTGCGAGATAATAACTACAAGATCGTCCGGCGCAAGCAGAGGATCACGGTAGCGGAATTCCGAAGCAATATCCACAACAACGGGAGTGCGTGCCAGCTTTTCTATAACGTATTTTCCTACCATGCCTGCGTGCATTGCAGAGCCGCAGCCTACTATATAGATATGGTGATAGCTCCTCAGCTTTTCATCGGTAAGACCGCATTCTGAAAAGTCGGGTAAGCCGTTCTTGATACGGGGATTTATTGTCTTTTTGAGTGCGTCGGGCTGTTCGCATATCTCCTTGAGCATAAAATGAGCATATCCGCCCTTTTCAGCCGCCGAAACATCCCAGGTAGCAACCTGTAATTCCTTTTCTATGACATTCTTGTGCATATCATAGAACGTAACGCCGTCGGCTGTTATATCCGCAACCTCTCCCGGCTCAAGCAGATAGTATTCTCTTGTGTATTCGATTATAGCGGTAACATCGGACGCAATAAACATTTCGCCATTTCCCTTGCCGACTATCAGAGGACTTTCTTTTCTTGCCGCAAATATGCGGTTTTTATGCTCCCTGAACATTATGCCGAGCGAATATGCGCCCTCTATATCGGCAATCGTTCTGATTATTGTATCTATAGGGTCGCCGTCATAGTTGTAGTCGAGCAGCTTTGCCACAGCCTCCGTGTCGGTCTGGCTCTCAAAGCCGTATCCCTTCGATATGAGAAATTCCTTCAGCTTGCGGTAGTTTTCGATTATACCGTTATGAACGATTGATACTCTGCCGTTTCCTATCGGGTGAGAGTTAATGTCGCTCGGCTCGCCGTGCGTTGCCCAGCGTGTATGACCTATACCTGCCGTAGCTGTGAAATGAGGCTCGTTTTCGAGCTTTTTGATAAGCCCTTCCTTGAGCTTACCCTTTGCCTTGACGGTTTTTATTCTGTCACCTTCAAACACGGCTATACCTGCCGAGTCATAACCCCTGTATTCCAGCTTTGTAAGTGAGTTTACAAGTATTGCAGTGCATTCTTTTGCACCTACATATCCTACTATTCCACACATGATCTTGTTCCGCCTTTCTTTAACCGGATGAGCAGCCCTGCTGCTCTGTAATAGTAATAATCATATTCTGTTTGTTATTCATTAAGTACATTTATCTGTAAGCCGACAGTCTGTGTGACGGCTTATATAAAAACAGTATATCACATTAAGCTCCAAAAGGCAATATATTTTGTGTTGACTTGAGTTATCAACTGTGTTAAAATGGTGTTGTAAATCACATTTAATGTGATGAAATAATTTACAGAAAATACAGTTATCCGTCATTAAGGAGGAAAATTATGGAGTTAGGATCACAGAACGTGCAAGAGCTGACAGGCTACATTGAAGAAATGTTTTCGGAATATATGACATTTCCGACAATTTTATTCATAGTTGCCATTGTGGTGGCTTTATCGTCAATAGCTTGCTTTATTCTTGCACCGTTTTACATAAAAGGAAAGGCAAGAGGAGCAAAAACAGCCGCACAGGTGATTTCTGTCATTGATTTTATCATCGGCATATTACTCATTTTGGCATTCCTTATCATTACATTGTTGTTTAATATGGCGTCGGACGGTTTCTTTGATTCGGCTGACGAATTTTTGAAAGCAGTGCTCGGATTTTTGATAGTTCCTACAAGATTCGGTATGTCGCTCGAGGCAGTTTTCGGAGCTGATGCAAATATCGGCACGCCTATATTGTTTTATGCCTTGTATTTTGTTACGGCAGGCTTGCTCGGACTGGCGGCATTTATCGTAAGCTGTATAGCAAGAGGAAAATTCAACGCCGCAAACGGTCTTATAAGAGGCGCAGCCGCACCTGCGGGAGCACCTCAGTATAACCCTTATCAGCCTTACGGTCAGCCGAATATTCCGCAGGGCTACCCTCAGCAGTACGGACAGAATATTCCGCAGGGTTATCCTCAGCAGTATCAGCAGAATGTTCCGCAGGGTTATCCCCAGCAGTATCAGCAGAATATTCCGCAGGGCTACCACCAGCAGTATCAGCAGAATATTCCGCAGGAAGTGCCGCAGAATATACCGCAGGACAACGCACAGTATCAGTCTGTTTCACAGGAAGTACCGCAGGACAACGCACAGTATCAGCCTGTTTCACAGGATATACCGCAGGATAATACGCAGTATCAGCCTGTTTCACAGGAAGTACCGCAGGACAATGCACAATATCAGCCTGTTTCACAGGAAGTACCGCAGGATAACGCACAATATCAGCCTGTTTCACAGGAAGTACCGCAGGACAACGCACAGTATCAGCCTGTTTCACAGGATATACCGCAGGATAATACGCAGTATCAGCCTGTTTCACAGGAAG
>OJQL01002384.1_pt1 | contig 10973 bp, 5 predicted proteins | sample 1598731 | NCBI WGS metagenome assembly OJQL01 (sample SAMN03922510, study PRJEB24848) | human gut metagenome | isolation source: stool sample | host: Homo sapiens | place: Germany | collected 2010-02
CACTATCATAACAAAAGGCAGAAATGCAATCCATTGATTTGGCTTACATTTCTGCCTCTAATCTTACATTTTTGTAAGATACGGATGTGAATCGATAAGATAGGAAAAAATATCACAGAGTATGCATTTCTTCAACATTATTTACTCTGAATTTATACGTTTCTTCAAAGTTTTTGTCAGATGCCCTACAATACGTTCTTCGCTTCTTTCCACTTACCATCTCTGAGCAGTGCATGGATCCGCACTTCCTTTTCCACACGGATGCGCTCTGTCTCAAAAATATCGCTCTCAAAATATTTTTTATAAATACTCTTGCGATATGCTCTGCCACTCTGTTCACGGACCGTGCCATTCTCAAGTAATAAAATGCGGTCTGCACAGTTTGCAACGGTATAGAAATCATGTGTTACCATAAGTACCGTTCCCTGATACTCTTTGATCGCTTTTTCAAGAGCAATCTGCGCATAGGTATCCAAATGGCTGGACGGTTCATCCAGAAACAGTATTTCCGCATCTGACTCGCACAATGCTCTGAGCTGTTTGATATTCCGCTCGCCGCCGGAAAGCTGTTCCGGATCATCATCGAAAATCTGAGTATAATATCCGATGCGGTCAGAATCTGACTTCATGCTCTCATAAATATCCTTCAGCATACTGGATTTTCCGGTTCCGTTTGCACCAACGATGGCCACTTTCTCACCAGCCTTAATATCAAAGGAAACATTTTTCAGTAATTCCCGGTCAAAGGAAAGTGCATAATCTTTCACGGAGATCACAACCGGTGCATGATCTGGCAGTTCCACCTCCGGGAATGTAAAGTCATATCCATGATTTTCAATAAACGGATTCTTACACTGTCTTGCCTGAAGCCGCTCCAGATAAGATACACGGGCTTTGAGCTGTCTTCCTTTCGCCGGATTATCAATATACGTTGCCTCTGAACGAATCTTCTCGATCAGCTTCTCCTGCACGGCGATCCACTCAGCATCTTTTGTAGCCTGCTCTGCCATCTGCACTTTTGTCTCAAGCATCGCCTGATTATATTCTGTAAAAGTGCCCGGGAACTCCTGCAGTTCCTTGTTTTCCAGATGCAGGATCTTATTGAAGCACTGGCTTAACAGCAGTCGGTTATGGGAAATCGCAATGATGGTTCCCTCATAATTGTTGATCAGTTTGGAAAGACCGATGATATTTTCAAAATCAAGAAATACATCCGGCTCATCCATGATCAGAAGCTGCGGTTTCAAAAGCATACTCCGGATGATAGATAAAAGCTTGAACTCTCCACCGGAAATTTTTGTGACAGAAGTGTCTTCCAGTGCTGTCATCCCTGCAATTGCAAGTTCTTTTCGGATATTGGAATCATAATTGTATGCGTCAATGGCATCCATCTCATCCAATACGTTCTGATAACGGCCATAAACTTCGTCCATATCTTCTGAAGTCTCCATCTCCGCACAGATTGCCTCTGATTTTTTCTGCAGTTCCACAAATGGTTTTGCCAGAAAATCAAAAGCGGAAATTTCTTCTGCTTCATGCTTTACAAACTGCGGAATATAACCGATCCGTGCGGCTTCATCCTTCTCAATTTTTCCGTCGTATAAATAGTCATCCGTGTGGATGATCATGTCGATCAGTGTACTCTTGCCGGTGCCGTTGCTGCCGATGAGTGCTGCGTGATCGCCCTCCACGACTTCAAAACAAATCTCATTATATAAATCCTTCTGTGGAAATCCAAAGGAAACATCTGTAAATTTAATCATTCTGTTCTATCCCTCTTATTTTTCTTCAAGTTCTTCTGATTTTTCTATTTCACATTCCTGTCTTTCAAGCAGAAACCATATCCCACTCAAAAAGCACTGTTACTCATTATTTCGTTTATTTTATCAGCAAATCTTTTTCGAAACAACTAGAATTTCAAACAAACATAATTTCAAATTTTTTTAATTTTTACAAAATGCAACAGAAAAGCCCCCGGCATTTCTGCCGGAGACTTTCCTTTTCCTGCTCTACATTGCCTTATATCAAATGTAAGATGACTCCCGCCTCAATAAGCAGTGAACAATAAGACCTATCAATGGCGAGTTCCCTTAATCAAATTAAAATTGAACCTGTCCATTTACCACGCGGTAGTTTACTCCGCCGTAATTTACATAACCGGTAAATCCAAAGTCTACCTGACCGCCGGTGATCTTCCACCAGCCGTATGCGTTTGGTGCAAGACTGTTGTAGTTGAAGTTGATGGCTCCGTTTTCCACATACCACCAGCCATATGCATTCTGCACCAGTCCGGTTGCCTGGAAATTGATGGCTCCACCTTCCACGTACCACCAGCCGTATGCGTTCTGTACCAGTCCGGTGTAACCGAAGTTGATAGCACTTCTTTCTACATACCACCAGCCGTATTTGCTGTCATATACAAGACCATTTGCTGCAAAGCTTACTGCTCCGTTTTCCACGTACCACCAACCATAGGTGTTCGGTGCAAGTCCGGTATAATTGAAGTCTACGATACCATCTTCGTTAATGTACCACCAGCCGTATGCATTACCTGCTACGGTTACCTGTTTCTGAACTACGCCGTTTACCAGGTTGTACCATGCATTACCTACCTGAACCACGTCTGTGATGTACTGACGCTGTCCGTCTACATAATATACATCCTCACCATCCACATTGTAGATACCGGTCTGGTAAGAACTTACGGTTGTGCTTGCAATGCATGCTGTATTTTCCAGTACCGTTGCATATACATCAACGGTATAATCTACATTCAGATCAAGATCATCTGTCGGAATGGAGACAGTATTGGTCAGTGTTGTTGCTGCTCCTGCGGTCTGATAATCTGTTACATCAGCTACTTTTACGCCATTCTGAGTAACTACGACTTCTACCGGGATGCGCAGATCCGGTGTGGAAACTGTGCCATCCAGAGCCATTACCTGATTGAGGTAATCAGAAACCTTATCTCCTACTGCAACATTGTATGTTACTTCCAGTTTGTCTGTTACATTTACGTCTGCAGTTCCGCTCAGGATCTCTGCAGAATCTTCTGTATGATACATATGACCTGTTACATATGCAAGAGATGGTACAAACTGCGGCAGATAGAAAATATTATCATGTGCACCCACGTCGATCAGATGGAAATGCTCCACTCCTTTTTCTGTCAGCACGCGGCTTAACAGTTCCTGATCATCATAAAATGCATACATATCCTGATTTCCGCATGCAAGGAATACGGAGAACTGATTCAGATATCCATCCGGAGTCTGTGCTGCTGCCGTGTATCCATTTTCTACCATACGGATCGCACCATAGAAACTGATGACACCGGAAAACAGATCAGAATTGAACATCCCGATATTTACGGATCCGCCACCGCCCATGGAGCAGCCGGATGTCATGCGATATCTCTCATCATCAATGGTGCGATACCGTTTATCAACGGTCGGAAGCAGATCATCGGTAACCATATCCGCATATTTTCCGCCCCAGAAGCTTGATTTCGTCGGATCATCCGGGATGACTACAATCATCGGTTCGATCTCTCCGGCTGCAATCGCTTCATCCAGCACCTGGTCAATTTTGTCAATGGCATATGTCGTACTCTGGCTGTTGATTCCATGGAGCAGATATAAGGTCGGATAACGCTGTGCATTTCCTTCCTCATAATATCCTTCCGGCAGATATACACGGAATGTCTGTGTTGTTCCGTCCAGTGCCTCGGATACATAATCATCCTGGAAAAATCTGGAATGGCTTCCGTACATGATTGTCTGTCCATCTTCTACTTTGTAATATTCGGATACTTCCGGATCGTTCAGGATTTCAACGGTCTCACCGTCTTTTTCGCCTGTGATCACGCGGGCTGCCTGATAATTATACAAATCTCCATCCACAAATACGCCCACACCGGTATCGGTAACTTTGATATTGTCGTATATATTCATCCAGTCAGATGCCTGTGCCACACGTCTTGCTCTGTCATATCCGGACTCGTAATACTCTACACTGAGTGTATTCTGGTAAGCCTCGATATTCTCTGTTTCCAGAGCATTTTGCTGTGCAGCTGCCGCCTCTTTTACCGCACCGGCGATATCATCAGATGCGTATACGGATGGTTTGCCTGCTGCTTTATTGTAAGCTGCTACGGTATAGATTCCTACCGGTCCCTGATACCAACCGCCGCCACCGCTGCTGTTGCAGGTACGGATTGCAATGGTATTCTTTCCACCGTAATTCAGGACGCTGGAATCCAGTGCATATACATTATTTACATCCCACGGATTGGATCCGTCATAGAAGCCGACACCCTCATCGTTAAAGTTAATACCGTTGGAACCGATGAGTTTTCCATTGATATATACTTCATTTGACTCATCAAAACAGCCGACTGCCACAACCAGTCCCTCTGTCTTGAAATCTTTTTCTTCCGGCAGGTCAAAAGTTCTTACATACCATGCATATCCGGAATAGTTGGCATTTCCGCCCAGAGACTCATCAAAGTCTGCGGTCCACCAGCCCAGGCACGGCTGAACAACTCCCCAGCTTGTATACTCCTGCTCTGTGAGGTTTGCTACTTTATCCAGTTCTACGGTACTTGTATCATTGCGTGAGTATGGTTTGTAAGCTTTAAAATACCAGTCGCCCATCAGGTCAACCTGCTGCTCATCATCTGCTGTACCGGTATCCTGTACTGCCACCATGGACAAGCTGCCTGCCTGATGAGACATTCCCATAAAGGATACCTCTGCGGTCAGTGTGGTGTTGATTCCGTCTGCCATTTTTGCGGTATCCAGATCAAAGCCGATCTTTGTACTCTCACCTGCTGCAAGTTCTTTGACATTTTTTGTCTGAGTATCTAAGATCTCTCCGCTGTCCGGATCAGACATCTGAACAGTTACTTCCACTTCCGGCATTTCTTTTGCAAATTTTGCAATATCTTCTTTCATGGTCAGTGTCACTTCTGCTTTTGCGGATTTTACATCAGAGGTAACCGCCTGCGGTGTACAGCTGAGTGATGCGTCATATATATTTTCAGTAAATCTGGTGCTGAAACGGTTCATGGAACGTCCCAGTGCAGCGAGATAATAATCTGCATCCGCATTTCCTGCCAGTACCGCATATTCCACATATTGAAGATCGGATGTGGCTCCACCATAGTTTCTGTAACGCTCTGCAAATGCGCCGTATGCACCGGAATTTACTTCCAGTTTGTAGCCGATGTCTTTTGTTCCTCCGGCCACTGTCGTAGCTGCATCGCCATTCGGAGCGTCAATGTAATAATAGTAGTCACCGCTTCGGATCACAGAACTGTTCGGCAGATTGTCTGTAATGGCACCTTTTTCCAGATATGGATTTGCCTCACTGATAAAATCACCCATATGGGAACCCACACCATAGAACAGATCTGATTTTGCCACCAGTGCATTCTCATATGCCATGTAACCGCCTACGTTCACACCGAGGATCGCACGGTACTGTTTGTCCGGGATTACGGAATATTTTGCTTCCACATCCGCAACTACTTCTCCAAGCAGTGTGTCATAATCCTGTGTCTCGGTAAATTCCGGCATAACTACAACCATCGGAATGGCATCTTCGCCGTTCATAATGCTGTCCAGTTTCTCTGCAATTCCATCGTTGATATAAATGTCAGCACTGTAACCGTCATACGGCATCAGATAAACGGTCGGATAACTCATATCCTCACTGTATCCATCCGGCAGATAGACTTTGTATGTCACGATACCATCGTCCTTCACTGCGCCGCAAGTCGCAATGCCGTTCTCCTTCGTTCCGGTTGTCTCTGATACAATTTTTCCCGCTGTATCATCTGCTTTTACAACTTCTTTGCCGCCGTCCGTCGGTTCGTTCGCTGCTCCTGCTGCAAATGCAGTTCCCGGCAGACAGGATGTGACCATTGCTGCTGACAACAGACACCCCAATACCTGTTTCGCTTTCATAAAACTCCTCCTTTTTCCCCAAAGCGGTTGATAGTTTTATTGTACAAATACAGATACATTTTTAATACCCGGATTTTCACCCTTAAATTTGATCTTTTTTGACATTATCCCGATGTTCCCTGCGATACTGGGTCGGCGTCCGGTCAAATTCCTTCCGAAACTGCCGGTTGAAGTGTTCCAGGTTACGGTAACCGATGATCTCGCAGATCTCCCCGACTTTCAGTCTGCTTTCCCGCAGCAGGCGACAGGCAAGCTCCAGGCGGTATTTCACCAGAAGTTCCGTAAAGTTACACCCGGTATTGTGCTTTACCATTCTGCTGAAATACGACGTACTGTAATTGAAGTATGCCGCCGCATGTTCCAGCGTGGCATCCGCATAATGCTCCTGCAGATACCGCATAATCTTCAGTTCTTTTTGACTATTTTTGTCTGGAATATAATACTTATTGTAGTTTCTGAGTAAAAGAATAAACAGACATGACACCAGATGTTTTAACATTTTGTCATAATATTTGCGATGTTTATAATAATTCAGGAACATTGCCTTGATACAGCACTCAATCGTATCGTCTTCCTCATTTCCGGTACGGAAGAACAAATAATTGTTCTCCTTGTGCTCCAGCAGTGCATCCTGAAAAAAACGGGACAGCAGATTGTCCGAAGATAAAATATCAAAAAAAGTATACTGAAAGGTACTTTTCTTGAGCATGACATTGATCACGATGCCATCATCACTTATGACTTCCAGTGAATGGCAGACTCCATCCGGCAGGATACAGATATCACCGGGCTGCAACTCCATGACAGCTTCGCCGCTGACGCGGTGTCGTGCATGTCCGCTCACCACACATACAATCTCAAAATACCGGTGTGCATGCAGATAAGCCGGTGTATAACGGGAATGCTTCCACACCGCAATGTCCGTATTCAGATCAAAGATCGGTGTCGTTTCCCCGTAAATCTCAAAAGTGTCATACAGATCCGGAACCACAAGTCCTTCCTCCCGCAGATCCTCCACATTCAGCTGTGACAGAAATCTGCGGTATTCTGCCGGATTCCCCTTCTTTTTCTCATATAGCTCCTTATAAAAAAGTTCGTGTTTTTCCCACGCCAGTACGATCTCATCAAATCCTTCTATCATCGTTTTCCCAAACACTTTCCAAATCTTCTCCGATTTTTATTTCCACAATAACGCACATCCATCCGGTCAAATAGACCTGCATCTTCTATTCCGCTATGCTTCATCGGTATCTCCGCTATATCTGATTAGGATATGCTTCCAGCAATGTCGTCAATACCTCATTCTCCTCCGGCCAGACTGCCACCACATCAACGCCGCGTCCCTCGGGCAGCGGTATGCTTCGCAGTTCCCCGCTTCCCTGAATCGCCTCTTCCGACAACAAACAGTAGCCCCGTCCCAGTTTCACATAACTGAGTTCTGTTCCGATATTCTCCACGACTTCAATGGTTCCGGTATCCAATCCCAGCATCTCCAGCGTATCCAGCGAATGCTGAAACATCGTCGGACTCTGGCTCTTTTTGATCAGAATACAAGGCTCATCCCGGAAATCTTCCCAGACGGGCTGTTCTTTCTTTCCCGGCAGAGATTTGGCAGAATAGATCAAGGCACCTTTCCGATAAAGCAGCTCTTTCTTTAAAAATCCGTCCGTCTCTTCCCAGGAAGACCCCAAAGTCAGCCACAGGTCAATTTTTCCTTTTCGGAGGTATTCATTTCCTTCTACAAAATCACATTTGTGCAGCACCAGTTTCTGCTCCGGTGCTGCCTCTCGCAGATATTCGTACAGGGCTGGAAGAAAATCATCCGAATAAACACCGTCAAAACAGCCGATATTCAGCAGTGGTTTCTGTGCCCGCCCTGCAAGGACCGCATTCTTCTTGGCATTTTCCAATTCTTTTAATATATTTTTCAGATCCTTCTGAAACTGCATGCCAGCTCTGGTCAGGGTGACCCCTCTGGCCTGGCGTTCAAACAGCGGCAGACCGATCTCCTGTTCCAACAACGTGATCTGTTTGCTCAGTGCAGGCTGAGAAATGTAGAGTGATCTTGCAGCCGCCGTGATATTGCCGTGCTCTGCCACACTCAGAAAATACGATATCTGTTCCAGCCTCATATATCCTTCCTCCCAATACGCAAAACTCCATCATTCTCTCAGGCAGTGCTTGCACTCCTACTTATAAAAGCGAGCATATTCTCGACTGAGATAAAATCAGTTTACACTTTTTTCCCCTCAGACGCAATAAATCCCGGGGATATTTCCCCGGGATTGTATCTTTTCATCTGAAAAGCAACGTATTTATGCTTCTGTTTTAGTATGCGTTTTTGTAAGTTCTGTAAGAGAACAGTGGATCCGGACTGTCTGAGTTCATCTGGTTTCTGACCGGTGTCAGCTCGAAGGAAATGGTTCCTGCTGCCATGTTATAGTCAGTAAATACCGGGCGGCATCCCTGTTTCAGTGCAATATCCGGATAGTTTGCATCCAGATTTTTTCTTGCCTGATCCGGAACAAATGCCGGGATATTATCGATAACACCGTGAAGTCCCCATCCGATGGTTACGGATGTATCACTGTCATACTGTACACTTCCGCAATGACTTGCGATATGGTATTTTCCATTTTTGTCTGTCAGGTCAGTACCTTTGATCGCATTGTATACTTTTGCAGTTCCTTTTTTCTCATTGATGCTTACCTGTAAAGTACGTGTCAGTGTAGCAGGTGCTCCCGGATAAGTCGGAGATGTCAGGAACGGTCCGATACCTGTATGGTTATCGAAAACGCTGATCTGTGTATTGCCTGTGATCATGCCATTCTCATCTTTATTTGTATAGCGTGCAAAATGCTGTCCGAACGTCAATGCCTGGAATGCTACACCATTGTCATCGGTACGTGTAGAAGTATATCCCTCATAACCTTTCAGAGTGGATGCTTTACCGCCAAGAATCCAGTCGATTGCTCCTGTGTTAAAATCAAACTGGTAAACTGCACTCTGATCACGCATGGAAACAAGAATCTTATCTGTGTTTCCGTTTGCATCTAATGTATAATCCACACTGTTTACATGAACGTAATCCTTTACACCAGCTGCAAAGTTCTTCTGAACTGTCTGCTGTCCGATGGAAGTTGGAGCGCCGTCCAGTGTACTTTCGCTGTAATTGATAGACTCTACTGCGGAATCATATAATAATGGATAATCACCTGTGTTAATCTCTTTGATGACTTTTCCATCTTTTACTTCCTGGATGATGCCTACCCATACATACGCAGTGTTTCCACCGTCCAGACCTTTTACTGTCTCCGGAAGGTTGTCTGCCAGTACCGGTGTGTAGCTGAGGTTGATGTAATGATCTTTGCCAAGTACAACAAACTCATGCTGATCCAGATAACCCTGGCCATGGTAATGTTTCTCATCATCATTTGCTGCTAAAGTAGCTTCATCGATATCTGTATAGTTTTCATCCATTACAAGATAATATCCGCTGGAAAATCCGCCCATAGCGTTTCTGTATGTCGGCTCAAGCTCAATGAATGCTGTATAGTAACGACTTCCGTCAATGGCATCCTGAGCGGCAAAATTCTCTGCCATGTTTTCTGCTTTTACACCAAGTTCATCACGGTCATCTACTTTTACTTCATACTGCGGAATGTAACGGTAGTATACTAACTCACCCTCTGTATTTACACGAAGGAAGAAATGATCCAGTGCAAATGTATAGACACCTGCGTCAGATGCTTTTACACCATTATTTGTGATATCCATGCCCGGAAGCAGTTCATTGACGGTATGTACACGGTACTCTGTGCCGTCTGTCATAGTAACAGTGATCACTTCATCGCTTGGATCATCTGCATTGATGGCTGCCGGTGTGAATGAGACATTTCCGTCTGTTACTTTAATATCACTGTCTGCATTAGAACTTACTGCGGTTGCAACTTTGTTGTCACCGGTTGCATTCAGATTGATCTTGTGTCCTGCTACCAGAGCATTCAGACAGTAATCACCCTGAGATTTTCTGGATGCGGTCAGTACAACACCGGAAGCACCATTCGCATCTTCTGCTGCGATGTCAATCTTTGCAGCTTCCGGATTTACCGGATATGCTTTCATCTGCTCTGCAATTTTCTCAGAATAGTCAAAATACTGAGCCGTGTTCTGCTTTGCATTAAGGTAATCAATATCTGCTACCAGCCCGTTATTTACTTTGCTGTTCTCCACTACATGGCCTTTGCCCTCTGCGTCCATGTAAGCGCCTGTGTAATTGAATGTTACGGCACCGTTCTCGATCATCCACTCACCGTTCTGGTTGCTTGCCAGACCGTTGTAGCTGAAGTCTACTTTACCGTCTTTTAAGTAGAACCATCCATACTCATTGCTCTCGACGCTGTTGCAGCCAAAGTCTACCGCACCGTTTACGATTCTCCACCAGCCATACGGGTTCTGAGCAATTCCTGTATAATCGAAATCTACTTTACCGTTTGCGATCTTCCACCAGCCGTACTCGCTGTTTTCTACGCTGTTGCAGCCGAAGTCAACCATACCATTTACGATTCTCCACCAGCCGTATTCATTCTGGGCAAGTCCGGTATAGGAAAAATCAATTTTTCCGTTTCTCACATACCACCAACCATACTCGTTCTGGGCAAGTCCGGTATAAGTAAAATCAATCTGACCGTTTTTCACATACCACCAGCCATATTCATTCTGTACCAGATTTGTACCGCTTGTCACTTTCTGTCCGTTGTTGTAATAATACCAGTTTCCGTTTGCCTCCTGCGCAAGTCCGGTATAACCGGCTGCCAGAGCAGTTGCGGATGGTGCAACTACACTTGTAAAAGAGAGACAAGCTGCTGCTGCGATCATTGCAGCACGTACTTTTTTGCTTCTCATAAAACCTTCTCCTCCTTTTTCCTTCGAACCCTATGTCCGTTGCTTATTATCTGTCTCTTATACACATCTCCGAGCCCACGAGACTAAGGCGAATCTCGT
>OJQL01002386.1_pt1 | contig 10969 bp, 9 predicted proteins | sample 1598731 | NCBI WGS metagenome assembly OJQL01 (sample SAMN03922510, study PRJEB24848) | human gut metagenome | isolation source: stool sample | host: Homo sapiens | place: Germany | collected 2010-02
CGGTCCCGGCAGCTTTACCGGGCTGCGCATCGGCGTGGCTACCGCGAAGGGGCTGGCCTGGCCGGAGGACAAGCCCTGCGCCCCCTGCTCCACCCTGGAGTCCATGGCCTGGCCTTTGGCCCACCTGGAGGGGCGGGTCATCGTGTGCGCCATGGATGCCCGGCGCAGCCAGGTGTACAACGCCCTCTTCCTGGCCGCAGGGGAGGGCCTCCAGCGGCTGACGCCCGACCGGGCCATCGGCCTGGACCAGCTGGGGGAAGAGCTGAAAAAGGTGGAAAAAGAGAAAATTGTAGTTGGAGACGGGGCCAGGCTGTGCTATAATACTTTAACAGAGCAGGGTATCACCCTGAAAATGGCCCCGGAGCATCTGCGGATGCAGAGCGCCTGGGGTGTGGCCCGCGCGGCGCTGGAGCTGGTCCGTTCAGGCGGACTGGTCTCCGGAGAGGAGCTGGCCCCCGTGTACTGCCGCCTGTCTCAGGCGGAGCGGGAGCGGCTGGAGCGGGAAGCTAAATCAAAATAAAAAGGGGAGCGTTTCAGATGTTTGACAGCAAAGTCCATGTTTTGGATCACCCGCTGCTCCAGCACAAGCTGAGTATCCTGCGGGACGAGCGCACCGGTGTGAAGGAGTTCCGGGAGATCGTGTCCGAGATCGCTACACTGGAGTGTTATGAGGCTACCCGTGATCTGCCTCTGGAGGATGTGGAGATCAAGACTCCCGTGGCCACCGGCACCTTCAAGTGCCTGACGGGGAAGAAGCTGGCCATTGTTCCCATCCTGCGGGCCGGGCTGGGCATGGTGGACGGCATCCTGACGCTGATCCCCTCCGCCAAAGTGGGGCACATCGGCCTGTACCGGGACCCGGAGACCCTGGCACCGGTGGAGTATTACTGCAAGATGCCTCACGACATCGCCGAGCGGGACGTCATCGTCCTGGATCCCATGCTGGCTACCGGCGGCTCCGCCGTGGCGGCCATCCAGTTCCTGAAAAACTATGAGTGCAGGAGCATCAAGCTGATGAACATCCTGGCCGCCCCTGAGGGCATCCAGGCAGTGCGTACCGCCCATCCCGATGTGGACATCTATGTGGCCGCGGTGGACGAGAAGCTCAATGACCACGGCTATATCGTCCCCGGCCTGGGCGACGCGGGCGACCGAATTTTCGGCACTAAATAAGTATCGGATACAGGCAAGGCGGCGGGCCCCTCTGGCAGGAAGGGTCCGCCGCCTCTGCACTGTTGTCATTTTCTGGGGTGCTGGGGATGAAAGGGAGACGGCGAGGGAGGATTTGACAGGGGCGCGGAATTCCTCTATAATAGTAAAAAACTGCAAAAGGAAGCGGCCCGAGCCAGAGAGAGGCCGGAATGGAGGAGCATGTGATGGACATCCATGTGGGAGATGTGCTGAAAATGAAGAAGGCTCACCCCTGTGGAAGCCAGGAGTGGCTGGTCCTCCGGGTGGGCATGGATTTTCGGATGCGCTGTCTGGGCTGCGGACACGAGGTGATGCTTCCCCGGAACAAGGCGGAGAAAAGTGTCCGAAAGGTGTATCGGGACGGCACGGAGGTCAAACTGGAGGCGCGCCCGGCAAAGGGCGGCCAAGGAGGAGGGGAAGAGGCATGAATCAACAATACTGGAGCAGCCGGATCCAGGGACTGGTGCCCTACACCCCCGGGGAGCAGCCCAAGGACCGGACGTTCATCAAGCTGAACACCAACGAGAACCCCTACCCCCCTTCTCCCCGGGTGCTGGAGGCCATCCAGCGGGAGGCGGATCAGCGCCTGCGGCTCTATCCTGATCCGGAGTCTGCCGCGCTGCGGGGGGCGCTGGCGGAGCACTATGGCGTGGAGCCGGAGCAGGTGTTCTGCGGCAACGGCTCAGACGAGGTGCTGGGGCTGTGCTTTTACGCCCTGTTCAGCCCCGGGCGGAAGGTGGTGTTCCCAGACATCACATACAGCTTCTATCCGGTCTATACCGAGCTGTTCGGGCTGGACTATGAGGAGATCCCCCTCAACGAGGACTTCACCCTGCCGGTGGAGCGCTTTCTGAGGGGGAACGGCGGCGCGGTGATCTGCAACCCCAACGCACCCACGGGCCAGGCCCTGCCTTTGTCTGACATCCGGCGGATCGTGGAGGCCAACCCGGCAGCGGCGGTGCTGGTAGACGAGGCCTACGCCGACTTCGGGGCCCAGTCCGCTGTGGAGCTCATCGACCAGTATCCCAACCTGCTGGTGGTCCGCACCATGTCCAAGTCCCGGTCCCTGGCGGGGATGCGGATCGGCTACGCCCTGGGCAGCCAGGACCTGATCGCTGGGGTAAACTGCGTGAAGAACTCCTTCAATTCCTACCCCCTGGACCGGCTGGCCCAGGCGGCAGGGGAGGCGGCCGTGCGGGACACGGCATATTTTGAGGAGACCCGGGGCAAGATCATGGCGACCCGGACGTGGGTCACCCACAGGCTGCGGGAGATGGGTTTCCAGGTCCATGACTCCAGCTCCAATTTCCTGTTCATCGCCCACCCGGACCACTCCGGGCGGGTGCTCCAGCAGGGGCTGCGGGACTGGGGCGTGCTGGTGCGCCGGTTTGAACGCCCCAGGATACAGGACCATCTGCGGGTGTCCATCGGGACAGACGAGGAGATGGAGGCCATGTGCCGGGCTATGGAAGAGATTTTGAAAGGACAGTGACCCATGCGATACGACAGTGACCTGCTGTACCGTCCCCCAGGGGAGTGGCGCAGCTATCTGCTCCAGTGCACCATCGGGTGTTCCCACAACAAATGCACCTTCTGTGCCATGTACAAGGAGAAGAAGTTTCGGGTCCGCCCGGTGGAGGAGATCCTGGAGGACATCGACATGGCCCGCAGCTACTACGGGCCCAATGTGGAGCGGGTCTTCCTCATGGACGGGGATGCCATCGTGATGAGGACGGAGCAGCTGCTCCAGATCCTGGAGAAGCTGTATGCTGCCTTCCCTAAGCTCCAGAAGGTGACCACCTACGCCGGCCCCAGGAGCACCCTGAGCAAGACGCCGGAGGAACTGCGCGCCCTGCGGGAGGCCGGACTGACCCGGGCCTATCTGGGGGTGGAGAGCGGCAGCGACGCAGTGCTCCAGGCCATCCAAAAGGGCTGCACCGCCGCGGAGATGCTCCAGGCGGGCCAGAACCTGGTGGCGGCGGGCATCGACCTGTGGGCCATCGTCATCCTGGGCCTCACCGGCCAGGGGGGCGACTGGGAGGAGCACGTCCTGTCCACCGCCGGCATCATCAACAAAATGAAGCCCCGCCACCTCTCAGCCATGACTTTTGCCCCTGCGGCGGGCACCCCGCTGGGGGAGGACGTGCTGGCCGGGCGCTTTCAGGTGTGTACCCCGGACCAGATCCTGGAGGAGTGCCACCTTCTGCTGGAGCACCTGGATGTGGACCCCCTCCACTTCACCAGCAACCACGCCTCCAACTACCTGCCCCTGAAGGGGGGGCTGCCGGAGGACCGGGAGAAGTTCCTCTCCCTGATCGACCAGGCGCTGGAAGGCAAGATCCGCCTGCGCACGACCCTGAATCGGGGGATCTGAGATGTCCCGAAAGTGAAGACCGCCCCGCCGGAGCCTTTGGTTCCGGCGGGGTGGTCTTTATCGGTTCAGCGGCGGCGGCGTCCCAGCCACAGGTCCGTCCCGATAAGGATGGCGCACCAGAGCAGGATCAGCCCCCCGATGAGCAGAGCGCAGTTGCGGAAAAAGACCTCCGGCAGGATCAGGATGATCTGGTCCACCGCCGGGTCGAAGAGCCAGTTGTCCTTCCCCGGGAAGAACAGGGCGTGGAATACCACAAAAGCCCGCTCAAAGTCCAGGGAGGCCAGCAGGCTCACCACGGCGAAGACGGTGCCCAGCCCCGCGGCAGCCCAGAAGCCGGGGCCCCGGCCCAGAAGGGGGCGGGGCACCAGGCCCATCCTCCGGCCCAGCAGGAACCAGAGGAGCAGGAGGGCGGCAGACAAGGCCAGCACGGCCAGATCCAGCAGGAAGAGGACCCGCACATCGGCAAAATGGTCCCGGCCGGACTGTGACCAGGACAGCGCGCCGGTGGAGAACTCCGGGGCGCCCAGGCAGAAGTCCAGCATCTCGTCATAGGCATGGCGGATCGCCTCCTCTGTCAGGCCGGTAGCCTGGACCAGCCCCAGAGGGCCGATATGGGCGTAATAGAAAGGGCGGCAGAGGATGGGGACCGCCACAGAGGAGGAGAGCACGAGGCAGGCCGTAAGGACGGCCAGCAGGACGGACAGGATCTTACTCTGTTTCATCAGGGACACCTCCCGTAGGGATGACCAGACCGGACAGGACGATGAGCACCTGCCCGGGGAGGTAGAAGAGCCACATCCCTACCTGGGCCACGGAAGAGAGGGGGGGAGGGAAGAGGCTGGGGAACTGAGAGACTGCGACCAGCATGTCGCACATGAGGTAGAGGAGCAGTCCCAGGGAGAAGAGGCGGCCCCCGGCGTCCCGCAGAGACAGGCTCAGCAGGGCGTTGAAGAGGAAGTGGGAGAAGTAGAGGGCCGCGGCTGCGGTCTCCGGTGTGAAGAGCTCCAGCTGGTACAGGGCCACCAGAAGCAGGGAGAACAGAAGGAACCTGGGAATGAGCAGGGCATGGCCTCCGTTGGCCTTACAGATGCGGACCATATACGCAACCTGGACCCCGTAAAAGAGGAGGATGCCCAGGAGGTACCAGCGGTCCAGCACCAGCAGGAAGAGGTCGGCCGCTGCGGTCATGGCCAGCGCGGCGGCCACCAGGCGGTCTCCGCCCCGGGAAGCCCCCGCCAGGGCCATGAGCAGGCACAGCAGCAGGGCGGCATACTTCAGGGCGGTGCTCAGAGGACCAGGAGAGAGCAGGTCCAGGGCCAGGAAGGAGAGGTAGAGCGCCCCCTCCAGCAGCAAAAAAGCCGGCACGCTCCACCGGCAGAGCCGCTCGATCAGAATGTTCTCCTCCCTTCCACAAAGGCTGTCCCGTTCAGTGTAGCACGAATGAGAAAAAAATACAATCCTTGTCAACAGAAGAGGACCGCAGCGCCCGGAAAAAGGCACTGCGGTCCTTGCTGATGTCGTGAAGCAGGATGGAAGGTTACTTCGCGGCGGTGTTTTTCTTCTTGCCGAAGATGGTCATGCAGCCCTCAACAGCCAGCACGATAGCCAGGATGAACAGCAGCACGCCCAGGATGGCCTGCGCATAGGGGGCCCAGTCGGTGGCAGCGCCGGCGGTGATCTTGCCCACCTGAGTGCTGATGGTCTGAGCCAGGGAAGTCAGGGTGACGATCAGCATGAAGATCATGGGGATGTAGAACATCTTGTTGTTCTTGCCGATGTTGCCCAGCCAGGCACAGACGGCCAGCAGGGCCAGAGCGGCCAGCAGCTGGTTGGCGGCGCCGAACAGGGGCCAGATCTTGGAGTAGCCGGTCATGCCCAGACCCACGCCCAGCACCACGGTGATGGCGGTGGCGACCACGGGGTTGGTGAGGATGGCCTTGAAGCCGGTGGCCTCCTTATAGGTTTGGCCGGGCTTCAGCCAGAACTCCTGGAACATGTAGCGGGCCAGACGGGTGGCAGTATCCAGGGAGGTCAGGCAGAAGACAGATACGGTCAGCACCAACAGGGAGCTGACGGTGGCCTGTGTGCCCGCCAGGCCGGGGATGGAGGCGATCATGCGGGAAATGCCGGTGGCAAACACCTGGGTGGGGGTGACGATCTCGCCGGAGGCGTACTCGGTCCAGATGAAGGACACAGCACACAGGGAGACCAGGGCCAGCGCACACTCGATGAGCATGCCGCCGTAGGCGATGGGCTTGGCGTCCCGCTCGTGATCCAGCTGCTTGGCGGTGGTGCCGGAGCCCACCAGGGAGTGGAAGCCGGAGATGGCGCCGCAGGCGATGGTAACGAACAGGGCGGGGAAGACATAGCCCAGGGAGGTGCCGGTGGGCGCCAAGTTGTCATAGAAGCCGGTGAAGGCGGGCATATCCATGTGGGCAGCGTCCGCACCAGTGAGACCGGCCCCGATGACGCCCACAGCGGCGATGGCCATCATGGCGTACAGCAGGAAGGAGGACAGATAATCACGGGGCTGGAGCAGGATCCACACGGGAGCCACAGAGGCCACCAGAATGTAGGCGCCGATGATCCACATCCACACGGAGTTGGACAGATAGATGGGGTGCCAGTTCAGGCCGATGAGCAGGCAGATCACGATGCCCACGCAGCCGGCAATGGTGGCCACTGCCAGGGAGGCCCCGCGGCGGTAGACAAAGAAGCCGAACAGGACGGCCATGACAATGAACAGCAGGGAGATCATGGCCACGGACGCGTTGGTGGCAGAGGCGGCGGTGTCCAGCACGCCGTCCACATAGGTGGCCTGGAAGGTGCTGGCCACGATGGAGGCGAAAGCGGCCACCACCAGCACCAGGGTCAGGTAGGAAAAGATCAGGAACAGCTTCTTGGCACGGTCGCCGATGTTCAGGGCGACCACCTCGCCGATGGACTGGCCCTTGTGGCGGATGGAAGCGAACAGGGCACCGTAGTCATGGACGGCGCCGAAAAAGATGCCGCCGATCAGCACCCACAGCACCACAGGCATCCAGCCGAATACGGCGGCCTGGATGGGGCCGTTGATGGGGCCGGCGCCGGCGATAGACGAAAAGTGGTGGCCCATCAGCACCGGAGCCTTGGCGGGGACATAGTCCATGCCGTCCTCCAGCTCATGGGCAGGGGTGGGCCGGGAGTCATCCACGCCCCACTGCTTGGCAAGCCATCCGCCGTAGAAGATGTAACCTACGATCAGAATGACAATGCCAATGGAAAGAACTAACACTGCATTCATTTAAGTTTCTCCTCTCCTTAACTTAAATTTCTGGATCTCGCGGGCCACAAGACCACTCAGGCTCTTCCCCAGATCTTTGCCGCTGCGGTTCGTGGCGATGTCGCCGGTGGACAGGTCCACCGCTGCTATACGAAACTCCATCCATCCATGGAGCGATAGCTTAAAGTCCCGGTGCTTCTTCAGCTTTTGAAGCTGGGCCAGAGCGTCCGGGTCGGCCTGATCACACAGGACCACGGCCGACAGATAGGTGCACATATGCTGGGAATGGGGGCGGATGCGTGGCATCCCGTCCTCCAGCGTGCGGGCCTGAAGCTCCACCAGGCTGGTGAAGTCCAGCCGGGGGAGGGAGTATAGGTAGAGGTATTCGTGGGTCTCCGCCGCCCACAGCTCCGCCTTTTTGATCAGTACGTACTGAGAGCCGCGGGAGTGATAGGCGCACAGTGCTTTCAGGGGGGAGCCGTCTTGGACGGGCTCTACGTCAAAATAGGCTGTGTATGCCTCCGAGAGGCGGGCGAGGAGGGTATCGCGCAGTTCAGACACAGGGGACCTCATTTCCATGGGGCGCCATAGGCAGAACAGAAGCGGAAACCGATTCCCGCTCCCGCCCAAATAAACCCCAAAATTATGAATAAAATGTTAAAATCATGATAGCAGATTTCCACATATTTTGCAAGGAAATTCTTCAAAAAGGGAGGAAAGAAATGAAGATCCTCCATCAAATTCTTTTGATTAAGATAGAATAAACAAAAAAATAAAGAAGAAGGAGAAGAAATTGTGCAGAAAACCGCGGGATGGGAGAAAAAAGAAAAAAAGGGACAGCGCTGTGCAGGATTACCGCCGTTTTTTATAGGGGAAATATGGAGGGCGTGGGGAGAGGGGAGACGTTCCGGGGGTTTGACAGCGGGTGCGGGATTGAGTACAATGGGAAATCATGCGCCAGGCCGCGCCGGCCCCCGGAGAGAGGGGGGGCGCGGAGACGGACAGGGCGCTCTTCCCAAAAGTGAGTCCCGCGAGCGGAGGTTGTCTACATGAGTTGGGAAAGAATGACTGCTATAGGCCCGGCGGGGGAGAACAGATGGAGCCGTTGGCGGCGGCTGCTGGTCCCGTCCCTGTTTTTTGCTGGGGTCATCTACTATGAAGAACTGTTTTTGAAGCTGTTTTGTTTCCACGCCGTCACGCCGGTGGGGGCGCTGTTCACCCTGTTGTTCACCCTGCCCATCGCGATCCTGCTGGGACTGCTGTGCGGCGGGGTCGCCCCACGAAAGGGGCGGGTGCTGCTGCCGGCAATGACCCTGCTGCTCTCCGTGTGGATGGGAGCCCAGAGCATCTATTATCACCTGTTCAAGACCTTCCTCACAGCTTTCTCCCTGACTAAGATGGGGATGGTGGCCGGTGCTTTCGGAGACATGGCGGTTGGGGAGATCCTGCTCAACTGGTTCCCCATCGCCATGATGGCGGTCCCCTTCGGACTGGCGGTGGTCCTCCGCCGGCGTCTGATCCCGGAGGAGGGCCCCATGTCCAGAAGGATGGGGGCACGGTGGGCCCTGCTGGCGGCGGTGGTCCAGCTGGCTGCCATGGGCATCGTGATGTGCTGCGGCGGGGGCTCCATGTCCCTGCGCTTCATCTATCTCCAGGCGGCGGTGCCGGAACTGGAGGTGCAGAACTTTGGGATGCTGACCCAGAACCAGCTGGAGCTGCGCAGAGTGCTCTTCGGGATCACCCCGGAGGACCAGAGCCTCCGGAAGGGGCAGGCGCTCCACCTCTACCGGCCGGCCAGTGAGCCGGTAGAGGTGGAGTCCGCGGAGTATCCCTCCGCGGACTATCACATCTTGGACATCGATTTCGACCGGCTGATAGCGGAGGAGACAGACGAGGACCTGCTCCAGATGCACACCTATTTTTCCCAGCAGGTGCCCACAGCAAAAAATGAGTGGACGGGCTATTTTCAGGGAAAGAATTTGATCTGGATCGTGGCAGAGGGGTTCTGTACCCTGGCTATGGACCCGGAGCGCACTCCTGTGCTCTATGAGATGGCCCACTCTGGCTTTGTGTTTGACCACTTCTACACCCCTCTGTGGGGGGTGTCCACCTCGGATGGGGAGTACACCACCACCACGGGGCTCATCCCAAAGTCCGGGGTGTGGAGCTACTCCCAGTCCGCAGGAAATTACATGCCCTTCGGTTTTGGGAACCAGTTCAGCCAGCTGGGCTACCGGACGATGGCCTTCCACGACTACCTCTATACCTACTATGACCGGGATAAGTCCTTCCCCAACATGGGCTATGAGTACTATGCCCTGGGGCACGGGTTAGAACTGGAAGAGATCTGGCCTCCCTCTGACCTGGAGATGATGGAAGAAATCGTTCCCATGTTCGTGGATGAGGAGCAGTTTATGGTCTACTGCCTGACGGTGAGCGGCCATCTGAACTACACCTATGAGGAGAACGCCATGTCCCGCAGGCACTGGGACGAGGTGGCTGGCCTGCCGTACAGCGAGGGGCCCAAGGCATATCTGGCCTGTCAGATGGAGCTGGAACTGGCCATGGAGAGCCTGCTCATCCAGCTGGAGGAGGCGGGCAGGCTGGATGACACCGTCATCGTCCTTTCAGGCGACCACTACCCCTACGGACTGACCGACGAGGAGTACAGTGAGCTGCTGGGCCGTCAAGTGGACCCCAACTTTGAGATATTCCAGAACACCCTGATTCTGTGGAACGCCCAGATGGAGGAGCCGGTGCGGGTGGAGAAGCTTTGCTCCAGCCTGGATGTAATGCCCACCCTGGCTAACCTGTTCGGCCTGGAGTATGACTCGCGGCTGATGGCGGGGCGGGATATCCTGTCTGACGAACCCGGGTTGGTGATCTTCTCGAATTACAGCTTCCTGACAGAGGAGGGGGCATACAACTCAGTGCTGGATGAGTTCCGGTCCTGGGACGGCTCCCCGCCGGACGAGGCGTATGTGCAGAGCCAGATCGCCGAAGTGCAGAACCGGGTGGCCTATTCGGCCATGATCCTGGACCACGACTACTACCGGGTGGCCCTGAACGGGCCGCCCAGGGAGGAAGGCTCCCTGTTCAGTGCCCATCGGGAGCCCCAGCCGGACTCCGGCTGGCTGGACTGAATCCAAAAATGCCCGGCCCACTCAATGCGTTGAGCGGGCCGGGCATTTTGTATGATGGGAACCGGACCATAGATGGGGGCCGGAGAGTCTTTGGTCTGTCTCCCGGGCAGGCTGTTGTCCGTGCGGGAGACAGTGGGCGCACCGCCGTGCGCCGGAGGTGAGACGCAGCCCGGGGAGAACGGGCCGCATACTCGGGGTTGGGAGGGGATGGAGCCCTCCGTGGATTCTGGAAGGGGAAAGCCGGATCGCTCCGACCACCCATAGAATACCATACCAGGAGGGAAAAACATCAAGAAATTTGAGACAAAGCGTGAACGAATTGTAAATTGCTATGGAAGAAAAAGGACCCAGCCTTCCGGCTGGGTCCAATGGTTTTTTTGAAGGGAGCTGAGCTCAGGAGAGAATGCCCAAATCGGTCCACAGGTCGTTGTAGAGGGTGCGGGTGTCTACCGGGCGCACCAGATAGGCCTCGCAGCGGTCCAGAACCTCCTGGGGGGCAGCCATGATCTCATAGCGCTCCATGTCCAGGGGTTCGCCATAGGTCTCCTCGTAGTAGTCGGGATAGGAATCCAGGGCCTCCTGATTGGGGGAGGCGTACCAGATATAGTCCATATTCCGCAGGTTTGCCTCAGTGGAGGCCATAAAGTTGATCCAGGCCTCCGCCTCCTCCTTGTGCTGGGAGGTTTTGAGAACGCACATGGCGTCCACGAACCAGTTGCTGCCCTCCTCGGGCACTACATAGGCGAGATCTTCGTTGTTTTCCAGCATGCTCAGATAGTCACCGGCATAGTAGGTGGCAATGGCGGCGTTGCCGCCCTCCATCTTCTGAAACACCTCGTCCATGACCTTTCCCTGATACACCCCGTTCTTTACGGCGTCGGCGATGAGCTGGTAAGCCTCCTGAATCTCCGCTTCGTCAGTGGTATTCACAGAGTACCCCAGGTACAACAGCTGTCTCTTATACACATCTCCGAGCCCACGAGACTAAGGCGAATCTCG
>OJQL01002403.1_pt1 | contig 10871 bp, 10 predicted proteins | sample 1598731 | NCBI WGS metagenome assembly OJQL01 (sample SAMN03922510, study PRJEB24848) | human gut metagenome | isolation source: stool sample | host: Homo sapiens | place: Germany | collected 2010-02
GAGAAGAAGGCTTCATTTTCGGCCGTCGATCATCCGGGTACTTTGATGTTCGAAAGCTTGATGGAACCCGCATTTCAGCCGGCATCAGCTACAAGAAGCTGCGTCTGCTGGAAAAGAGACGAACCTATTTAACAGAAATTCGAAAAGAGGAGGCGCTTCCTCCCCTGCCTGAAGGCAGGGGTCTCCGCGCCTAAAAGTGATGATCAAACAGAGAACGCTTAAGAAGGTATTCTCCACCGTCGGTATCGGTTTGCACTCCGGCCGCAAAGTCCGTCTGACTCTGCGTCCGGCACCTCCCGATACCGGTTTGGTGTTTACTCGAACCGATTTGAAGCCGCCCGTTGCGATTAAGGCTGAGCCTGAACGCGTCAACGACACGCGCATGGCGACGACGTTGGATAAAGACGGAGCCCGTATTGCGACGATCGAGCACTTGATGAGTGCGCTGTCCGGTTTGGCGATCGACAACTGCTACATCGATGTCGATGCACCTGAGATCCCGATTATGGACGGCTCCGGCTCTACGTTTGTCTTTTTGATCAGAGCTGCCGGTATCCAGGAACAGGATGCTCCGCGAAAATTCGTCCGTGTGAAGAAAAACGTCTCCATCCACGTCGGCGACAAGTGGGCTTCCCTTGAACCTTATGACGGCTACAAACTGTCTTTTGCAATTGACTTCGGTCATCCGGCGATTGACGAAACAGCTCAGTTTGTTGAAGTTGACTTCAACAAGGAAAACTATATCGAAAGCGTTTCCCACGCCCGTACCTTCGGCTTTGTGAACGACTTAGAGATGCTCTGGGGCATGGGCTTGGCACAAGGCGGAACATTAGACAACGCGATTGTGCTCGATGATTTCCACGTCTTAAATCCGGGCGGTCTGCGCTCTCAGGACGAGTTTGCAAAACATAAGCTCTTGGATGCCATGGGCGACTTGTACGTTTTAGGTCATCCGCTGGTGGCGCACTACCGTGCCTTCAAGTCCGGTCACGAAATCAACAACAAACTTCTGCGCACGCTGTTAGCGGATCCCGAAAACTGGGAGTTTGTTGAATACCAGGATGAACACAGTGCTCCGAAGGCCTTTACCGAAGCGGTAAAAGAACCTTCGAACTAAGAAACAAAAACTTCTTGTTTTTGCCCGCGCAAGCCGCGGGCTTTTTCTTACCTGCGGCCGGGACCTTGATGTTCTTCCAAGGTAGCGGCAAGTTTGGCCATTGCTTCCTTTAAAGGTGAGCTCTCCGGCAGGCGCTCCGATAACTCTTTAGCGCCTTCTACAGCTCCGGGACCGCCGATTGCGGGGCCGCTTTCCGTGAAGAGGAAGGGCTGCGGATGCAGACCGCATCGATCGATAACGGGTTTGACTTTCATGGCGCCGAAGCCTTTTTCAGCGAGGGCTTTTTCGACCGAGGGCTGGAACATGGTAAAGCGGCGGACAAAAAGCGGATTGGGCAGGCCGATTTCCAAGAGCAGCACTTCTTTGATCAGATCGCGAGGATCTTCATCCGGATCGATGTCGTAGGGGTTCTCGTCTTTGATGCGAACCTGCTGAACGGTGATTCTGAGACAGTCTGGTGTGACCGAAGCTCCGAGTTTGTAGCCTTGGCAGACGGGATCAATCACTGCAGCAAGGCGCTTTGCTAATTTTAAGAATCCGAAATGCTTAGCCAAGGAGCCCTTTTGAAGGACTTTGGAGATCGGTTTTTGTGCAGATCGCGGGTACATTTCAGATCCAGGATAAATCAGACATAGCAGTGTTAAGTTAGCAAATTGAAGAAGCGAATTCAATTCCTCACCTGATTGAGCTACAGAAGCGTCACGCTTTGTATGCAACTTGTAAAAGGACGGGCAAAAACTGTTTAGTGTTGTAAAATCAGTGAGTTTCAAAATTGGCAAGGTGTAACTGCCAATGGGAGGCGTTGTGCCTCCGTTTTTATTAAGAGAAAGAATTAATGGCCAGTTTCCTGACAAAAATTTTTGGTAGCCGCAACGATCGACTGATTAAGCAATATCGCCGTAAAGTCGCTGCGATTAATAAACTTGAGCCCGAAATGAAGGCATTGAGCGACGATCAGCTCAAAGCTAAAACGGCTGAATTCCGTCAGCGTTTAGCCGACGGCGCTTCCTTGGACTCTCTCCTGCCGGAAGCATTCGCCGTCGTCCGTGAGGCAAGTTTCCGTGTTCTCGGAATGCGTCACTTTGACGTGCAGTTAATCGGCGGTATGGTCTTAAACGACGGCAAGATCGCTGAAATGCGTACCGGTGAAGGTAAAACTTTGACCGCAACATTAGCGGTTTACCTCAACGCATTGCCCGGTAAAGGTGCGCACGTCGTGACCGTGAACGATTACTTGGCAAGCCGTGACGCGGCATGGATGGGTAAGGTTTACAACTTCCTTGGAATGAGTGTCGGAACGATTCTTTCCAATCAGCCGAACGATCAGAAGCAGGCCGCTTACGCTGCCGATATTACCTACGGTACGAATAATGAATTCGGCTTTGACTACCTCCGCGACAATATGGAGTACGAGACCGGCGCACGCCGCCAGAGAGGTCTGTTCTTCGCGATCGTGGACGAAGTTGACTCCATTTTGATTGACGAGGCCAGAACCCCGCTGATTATTTCCGGCCCTGCCGAAGGCAGCACGGATATTTACGTTGCGATCGACAAGATCCCCGACATGCTGGTTCGCCAGAAACAGGAAAAGGGCGAAGGCGACTACTGGGTTGACGAAAAGCAGCACACAGTTCAGCTTTCCGAAGCCGGTCACGAGAAAGTCGAAAAGATCATGGTCGATATGGGGCTGCTGCCTGCCGGCCAGAGCTTGTACTCTCCGTCAAACATCATGCTGCTGCACTACTTGAATGCAGCACTTCGCGCGCATACGCTCTTTGTTAAAGACCAGCACTATGTCGTTCAGAACGGCGAAGTCATCATCGTTGATGAATTCACCGGCCGTTTGATGAAAGGACGCCGCTGGTCCGATGGTCTGCATCAGGCCGTTGAAGCCAAAGAAGGCGTTGAAATCCAGCAGGAAAACCAGACTTTCGCGTCTATTACCTTCCAGAACTACTTCCGCATGTATGAAAAGCTCTCCGGTATGACCGGTACGGCTGATACGGAAGCCTATGAATTCCAGGAAATTTACGGTCTTGAAACCGTTGTCATCCCGACCCATCGCATGATGATTCGTGATGACCAGCAGGATAAGGTCTATCGCACTGCGAAAGAAAAATACAAAGCCATCGTTGACGACGTCAAAGAGTGCTACGGCCGCGGTCAGCCGGTTCTTGTCGGTACGACCTCGATCGAAAACTCCGAACTTATCAGCGACATGCTGACTAAAGCAGGCATTCCGCATAATGTGCTCAATGCTAAGCAGCATGAAAGAGAAGCTCAGATCGTTATGGAAGCCGGCCGTCCCGGCATGGTTACGATTGCCACCAACATGGCCGGCCGCGGTACCGACATCGTCTTAGGCGGCGGCATCAGCAAGGCTCTTGAACAGATCGACAACGATGAAACCCTTTCTGAAGAACAGAAGAAGGCTCAGAAAGAAGAAATCAAAGCGAAGTGGCAGGTTGACCACGACCGCGTTGTGGAACTCGGCGGCTTGAGAATTATCGGTTCCGAGCGTCACGAGTCCCGCCGTATCGACAACCAGCTGCGCGGACGTTCCGGCCGTCAGGGTGACCCAGGTTCTTCCCGCTTCTATCTGTCCATGGAAGATCCGCTGCTCAGAATCTTCGCTGGCGAAAAGATGCAGGCTTTGATGAACAAGCTGCGTCTGCCTGAAGGTGAAGCCATTGAAGCAGGTATTGTTTCCCGCTCCATTGAAACTGCTCAGCGTAAGGTCGAATCCCGCAACTTCGATATTCGTAAGCAACTGCTTGAATACGATGACGTGGCAAACGATCAGAGAAAGGAAATCTACGCTCTGCGTAACGAAATTCTGGAAAACAAAGATGTGTCCGGCCCCGTGAAGGAACTTCGCGACGGATACTTCACCAGCCTGTTCCGCCACTATGTTCCGGCAGATACCGTCGAAGAACAGTGGGATCTTGAAGGCTTAGAAAAAGAACTGAAAGAACAGTGGAATCTGGATGTTCCGCTTAAGGCTACACTGGAAAAATCCGAAAGCTCCGACGACCAGGAACTTCTGGATATGCTGCTTGCAGCCACCAACAAGGTTTACGACGAAAAAGTCGCCTTGGTCGGTCACGAAGCTTTTGCACAGTTTGAACGCAATGTTCTGCTTCAGTTCCTGGATCAACGCTGGAGAGAGCATCTCAGCCAGCTCGACATGCTCCGTCAGGGTATCTATCTCCGCGGCTACGCTCAGAAACAGCCGAAACAGGAATACAAGCGCGAAGCCTTTGAACTGTTTGCCAACTTGCTTGAGACTGTCGGTGCTGATGTCACCCGTGTTCTGATGAATGTTCAGATTCGTCAGCCGGAACCTGAAGAAGTCGCAGCAGCTCAGCAGGAAGCGCAGGCTCCCGCTCAGCAAGAAGCCCTTCCTCAGGAAGAAGATCCGTTTGCGCATGTCGGACGTAATGATCCCTGCCCCTGCGGCAGCGGCAAGAAATTCAAAGACTGCCACGGCAAACTTCGTTAATCTGAATTAATGGAAAGACGGCTCTCGGTGAAAACACCTTGAGCCGTTTTCTTTTGGCCGACATTCGTGCTCTAAAATCGAAAAATTAAATCAAAAAATTTTTGAGAAAAAAGGAAAAGCAATATGGCAATCAATCTCTTCCCGCCCGAACCGTCTGAGATTTACTCGGTTCCCGGAGTTGTCCTCGGCGTTGCGGCAGCCAATATCCGTAAACCCAACCGCAATGACGTTCTGGTGGTTGAGTTGGCATTAGGATCCCGCGTCGCAGGCGTGTTTACTTCTAATCGCTTCGCGGCAGCGCCTGTTCAGGTTTGCAGGACTCACTTAGCTGAAACGAATAACATCAGAGCATTAGTCGTCAACACCGGCATAGCAAACGCAGGTACCGGCGAACAAGGTCTCCAAGACGCTCAGGAAACCTGCAGAAAGGTTGCGGATATCTTCGACTGCTCTCCGATGCAGGTTCTGCCATTCTCGACCGGTGTCATCATGGAACCGCTGCCCATGAACCGTCTGCTTAAAGGCGTGGAAGAAGCCGCTAAGCATTTGTCGAGAACCAATTGGATCGCAGCGGCCGAAGCCATCATGACAACGGACACCGTTCCCAAATGCGTTTCCCAGCGTGTCATGCTGGATGACGAGGAAATCACGATCACCGGTATCAGCAAAGGTTCCGGCATGATCGAGCCGCACATGGCAACGATGCTGGGCTTCATTGCGACCGATGTTGCCATCGGTCAGGACCTAATCGGCAAAGTCGTCAAGATGGTGGCCGATGCTTCTTATAACCGTATTACCGTCGACGGGGACACGTCCACGAACGACTCGTTCGTTTTGATTTCTACCGGATGCAGCAATGCTCGCCCGATCGAAAGTATGGACGACCCGCGCTTTGATGATTTGCTGGATTCTTTAATCGAAGTCGGACAAAAGCTTTCTCAAGCGATGGTCCGAGACGGAGAAGGCGCAACGAAGTTCATTACCATTACGGTGGAAGATGCGAAAAACGAAGCGGAAGCCCTCAAAGTTGCCTACGCCGTCGCTCATTCTCCGTTGGTTAAGACAGCCTTCTTTGCTTCCGACCCTAACCTTGGCCGAATTCTGGCCGCGGTCGGCAACTCAAAGATTCCGGATTTGGACGCAACGAAAGTTTCTCTTTGGCTGGACGACGTTTTAGTCGCCAAGAACGGCGGCCGTGCTCCTGAATATATGGAAGAGCAGGGTGTTGCCGTGATGAGCCAGGACGAAATTACCATTCGCATCAGCCTCGGCCGTGGAGATGCTTGTGAAACCGTTTGGACCACAGACCTTTCTCACGATTACGTTTCGATCAACGCAGACTACAGAAGCTAAAAAAAGAGATGGCAGACGCAAAACTCGAACAAAAACTGGAACGTCTTCTCGATCGACTGGAGATCCTTCTTCCAAAGACCGAGGATGAAGTGGATTGGAGTGTGGCGGCTTTTCGGTGGCGCCGTAAGCAATACCTCGGTATGTCTTACGGTGTGCTTGAGCCGATTCATCGGGTCGCACTTGTTGATTCCGATTCGATTAAGAATGCCGACCAGCAGAAAGCCGCATTACTCAGAAACACGGAGCAGTTTGTTCGAGGTTTGCCCGCAAATAATGTTCTTTTAACCGGTGCGCGAGGCACCGGAAAATCCTCTCTTATCCGTGCGTGTTTGAAGCAGTTTGCAGATCAAGGACTGCGTCTCATTGAAGTGGACAAAGAAGATTTAAAGGATCTGATCGACATTGCTCAGCGCATCGCCGATCGACCCGAAAAATTTATTGTTTTCTGCGATGATTTGTCTTTTGAATTCGGAGAAGGCGGATACAAAGCACTGAAAGCGATTTTGGACGGCTCCGTGGCTTCGACCGGAGACAATCTGCTGGTGTACGCAACATCCAATCGTCGTCACTTAATGCCGGAGAAAATGCAGGACAACCTTGCCAGCAGCATGGACGAAGACGGCGAACTCCATCCGGCTGAGACGATCGAAGAAAAGATGTCGTTATCCGAGCGTTTCGGTCTTTGGTTGAGCTTCTACCCGTTCTCTCAAAAAGAATATTTAGCGGTCTCCGAAGGCTGGACAAAACATTTCGGCGGAGAAATCTCCGACAGATGGCAAACCGAAGCATTGCAGTTTGCACTGCAGCGCGGTTCTCGTTCCGGCCGTGTGGCTTACCAGTTTGCACGCGACTGGGCAGGAAGAATGCATTTGGAGACTGAGCATGACAACTAAACCGACCGAAGTGGTTGTTGCCGTGGCTTTTGATAAAGACGGACGTTTTCTGATGACTTCGCGTCCCGAAGGAAAAGTCTATGCGGGCTACTGGGAATTTCCGGGCGGCAAAGTCGAAGCCGGAGAAACTCTTGAGGAAGCGCTTGTCCGTGAAATGAAAGAAGAACTCGGCGTTCAGGTAACTGATTGCCGAGGGGTTTATTCAACGGTGTTCACGTATCCTCATGCCACCGTGCATTTGCATTTCCTGCATTGCCGTTTGAATCCTGAAGAGCTGAAATGTCTCGAAGGACAGACATATCGATTCTGTACCTTAGAGGACTTACCGCATCCGATTTTGCCGGCGACGGAACCGGTATTAGCGCAGGTAACGGCGAGAAAGTAGTTTTACTTTTCTAAATCTGCCTTGTGAGCGGCGATTTTGCCGGTTGCGAGCGCATCGGCAGAAATATCCAGATCGTCGTCGCCTTCCATCGGTTTATCTTTGATGGAGTATTTGCCTTCAGCCCAGGCGCCGAGGTCGATTAGCCGGCAGCGTTCGCAGCAGAAAGGACGATACGGGTTCTTGTCTGAGTATTCACATTCACGCCCGCAGGTCGGGCATTTAACTTTAATTGCCATTTTTACTACATATTGCATAAACCGAGGCGGAAAGGCATCACCTCGGGAATTTCCGCGATCGGACCGCTGCCGAAATTGGCGCCGGAGAAACGAACCGAAAGGAGATAACGGTTCGCGGAGATCTTCGGAATCATATTCAGTTTAGGATCCACAAACACTTGGAGCAGTGTAAACGTTTTGCCCTGAAGGTCTTTCTGGTAAGAGCCTTTGATCGCTTCCACGTCATTTAACTCAGCTGTGCCGCGCAGCAGATTCAAAATCAAATCGATGGCGTTGCTGTAGGGGAGCAGGGGCTTTATCCACTCATTGAGATAGTGCTTGCGTTCTTCAGCCGAAAGGTGAAGCCAATGGTGGTAAACAGGGACGTCGAATTCACAGGTTCCGGCAGGAATGCCTGAGCGCTGTCCGACTGTTTTAAGGAATTCGTTCTGGCTGGAGAGATGGGAGATTCTGACGCCCACGCAGCTTAATTCGGCTCTGCTGACTTGGAGTTTGTCCAAGGTTTCTTTTAAGGATTCCTGGTCAACGTTGTCATTGTTTGCGAGAGGTTCCAAGCAGGACCGGAAGCGAGCAAGTTCGTGCAGGAGGTCATTTTTTTGATCTCCGCGGGTTGTGACCTCTTGAATTTCAAAGTACTTGATGATGGCTGCTCGGTGATCATTCGCATTATCTTGCTGAGCAAACCACGACAGCTGTTTAAAAAGGTCAGCTAGTCTCAAAAAAGTACGAAGTTTTTCGTTGGAGGGAAACTCATATCGTAATAAGGTTTCGGTCATTCCAATCTCTCGCAGTCCTAGAATAATTTTATATTTTCCCCTTAACGGCCGGTAATGGAAATGATTACCGCCGAAGGCGTTCGGCTATCGAAAAATCTCTCAGAAATAACGCAAAAACATCAGGGGATTCTCCCATACGATTGTACACAATGGGAACGTTAAGACTAAGAAAATAAGCTGTTGTATCCCACTGAGAGACAGTAATTTTCACACAGCAGGCAGTATCGGAGGTTCAGCTTTTTCTACTTAAAGAAAGGTACATTGCGTGAAGTTTTAATACAGAGGCCTTTAGCATCTCGAAGGTGCCGACATTTTCAATGACGTCATCTGCTGCATCCAGCCTTTGAGCAGTCGTCGCCTGGGTTGAGATAATCTTTTTCACAGCTTCAGGCGTTAGATGGCTTCTTTGAACGACCCTCTCGACTCTCAGCGCTTCTGGCGCTTCGACGACAAGCAAGCGATCGATGGACGAACGCCAAAAGGGGCTTTCAATGAGAAGCGGGACACTTAAGATCGTGTACGGGGACTGTGAGGCGTCGAGTTGGCGCTGACACTCTTTGCGAATTAAAGGATGAAGGATATTTTCCAGAGCCGTTTTAGCCGCAGGGTCAGAAAACACCAACTCTCTAATGAATTTTCGATTCATGGAGCTGTCGGGAGAGGCTGCTTCAGGCCCGAAGTGTTTAACGATATCCGGCATTGCGCCGCCGTTTACCGCGGTTAATTGCCGCGAGACGACATCTGCATCCACAACTTCGATCCCTAATTCCTCAAATAAGTCAGAAACCGTTGTTTTGCCGGAACCAATCCCGCCTGTCAGACCGATCACTTTCATGGAGTGCCTATTGTTAAATTGAAAGCGGCTTCTTTACTCCTATAGAGAAGAAAGCGCCGATGTTCTAAATCAAGGAGCCCCTTATTTGGCTTGTAAGACCTGATCAATCCAGTCTTTTGTAAGCTGTTCGCGTAGCCGGCCTTTCTCAGACAACGGGACGCCAAGCATATGAATATTCTTTAAATCCAGCACAGGGTCGTCAACTTTGACGTCGGTACGGGTCGGAACATACCTAATCTTATTTTTGATAAGGAATTCGGCCAGTTTAGGTGAAGTGGCCCAGTCTAAAAATTCTTTTGCCTCTTTCGGATGTTTAGCACCTTTTACAAGAGACACAACTTCGATGCCGAAGGTAACGCCTTCTTTCGGATAAGAAATCGTGACCGGATATCCGAGCTGGACGATATCCAGCGCATCAGGCAAGTAAACCATGGCAGCAGCCGCGAGACCGTCACCGACACGCAAAGCAGGCCAAGCACCGCTCTTGGTGTACATCTGAACGTTCTTGTGAAGTTTTTTCTGGAAGTCGATACTGCCTTCGCGCCCGAATACTCTTTCTAAAGAGAAGAGGCGTTCTGTCGCAGTTCCGGAGGTTCGAGCATCGGCCAGGATAAGGCCTTCTTTGTATTCAGGCTTTAGAAAATCCTGCCAGGAAGTCGGAGCCTTCAGGTTGTTCTTTTTAAGAAAGTTGTTATTCGTGATGAAGGCAAGCGGCATGATGCCGATTCCCGTCCAATAATTTTGTGGATCCTTAAATTCTGCCGGAATGAAATCAGAGCCTTTAGGTTTATAGGGTGCTGTCAGCCCTTCGTTCTTAGCAACTTCAAGATAATCTGCCGGACCTCCCAGAAGAACATCGACTTGGGGATTACTTTTCTCTGCCTGGAGGCGGGAGAGAACTTCGCCGGAAGAAAGTCTGAGGAAGTTGACTTTGATACCCGTTTCCCTGGTGAACTGTTCAAGGACCTGAGAGGCGTATTTCTCAGGCATGGAGGCGTAAACGTTCAGTTCTGCAGCAAGAACGTTAAAAGAAAGGCCAAGGGCGGCTAAGGACGCGGCAAGTTTAGTGACAAGTTTCATCAGCATAGAACCCAAAAATATTTCAATTATTCTGCCATTACATATTTATTTCTCCGATTTATAACGGAGGAATTTTTTAGATTCTCGGAAAATTAAAAAAGATGCCCGTTTCGAGCGCATAATCGGTAATGGAACTAACAGAAGGAGGGGCTCTCGTGCCGTGGGTAGTAACGCTTACGATCTTAGTCGCCAGCGCATTCCTGATGGATATGTCGTTCACGATGATTACGCCGTTTCTGCCGGTGTATTTATCCTCTGAACTCGGAGCCAAGGCTTCGGAAGTCGACATGTGGTCAGGGGCGGTTTTTGCGGTGACCTTCTTTGTAAGCGGGCTTCTGGGGCCGGTTTGGGGCGTACTGGCAGACCGTAAAAGCCGCAAACTCATGGCGTTAAGAGCTTCGATCGGTCTGACGATCAGCTATGCTCTGTGCGGCATTGTTCAAACTCCGATGCAGTTGTTTGCAGCGCGGTTTTTCCAAGGTTTGTGCGCCGGTCTTTATCCTGCATTGCTGGCCTTATTGGCGGCTTCTATTCCAGCGCGTAAAACAGGCCTTTCCATGGGGCTGATGCAGGGAGGCATGACAGTCGGCGCGGTTGTGGGACCATTCGTGGGCGGTGTGCTGGCAGATTACTTCGGAATGCGTGAATCTTTCTTTGTTGCGTCCGTTGCTCTTGGTCTTATTTCTTTACTGAT
>OJQL01002412.1_pt1 | contig 10806 bp, 7 predicted proteins | sample 1598731 | NCBI WGS metagenome assembly OJQL01 (sample SAMN03922510, study PRJEB24848) | human gut metagenome | isolation source: stool sample | host: Homo sapiens | place: Germany | collected 2010-02
CGCTGCGCACGAACTGCTGCACGCCGTAGGGCTGCAGCAGGCGGAACAGCTCCTTGGTCTCGGCCTTGTGGCCCGTCTTCTCGACCACGATGTAGTCGTCGTCGATTTCGAGGATGCGGACGTTGTGCTGGCGCACGAGGCGCTCGACGCTGCGGCTGCGCGTCACCTTGTAGAGGGCGATCTCCTGCTGCACCACTTCGTCGGAGGTGTAGACGAAGGTCTTCAGCACGTCGATCTTCTTTTCGATCTGCCGCACCAGCTTGTCGACCCGTTCCGGCCCGGTGCGGACGACGATCGTGAATTTATGGATGCCCGCCAGCGCCGACTCGGAGGTCGTGAGGCTCTCGATATTGACGTCGCGGCTGGTGAAAACCGTGGTGATCTGGTTCAGCAGACCCACCTTGTTTTCCGAAAATACGGTGATGATATATTCCTGTTCTTCCATTGCTCGTTCGGATTTTACTCCAGCCGGATCGCTGCGACGGGCGCGCCGGCCGGCACCATGGGAAATACGTTGTCTTCGCTTTCGACGCGCACTTCGAGCAGGTATGCGCCCCGGCAGGCCTGCATCTCGGCGATCGCCTCGGCGAGTTCCCCGCGCCGCTCGACGCAACGGTAGGCGATGCCGTTGCCGCGGGCGATCAGCCCGAAATCGGGGTTTGCCAGCTCGGTGAACGAATAGCGGCGGTCATAGAAAAGCTCCTGCCACTGGCGGACCATGCCCAGAAACGAGTTGTTCAGCAGGACGATCTTCACGGCCACCTGCGACTGGAAGATTGTGCCCAGCTCCTGAATGGTCATCTGCAGACCGCCGTCGCCCGCGAAAAGACACACTTCGCGGTCGGGGGCGCCCAGCTTGGCCCCGATGGCCGCGGGAAGCCCGAAACCCATCGTTCCCAGCCCGCCCGAAGTCACCATGCTCCGGCTGCGGCGGAACCCGAAATAGCGGGCCGCGAACATCTGCTGCTGACCCACGTCGGTCACCAGCACCGCGTCGTTGTCGTAGGCGCGGGCTACGGCGGCGACCGCTTCGCCCATGCGGATACGGCCTTCGGCGGGATGGACCGCCCGGCGGATCACCTTTTCGTATTCGATCTTGTCGCAGGCGCGGAATTCGTCGATCCACGCCTGATGCCTGCGTGCCCGTATGCGCCGGGTGAGCAGCGGAAGGGTCTGTTTCGCGTCGCCGACCAGCGCAACGTCGGCCGGGACGATCTTGCCGATCTCCGCAGGGTCGATTTCGAGGTGGATGATCTTGGCGTTCGCCCCGAAACAGCCCGGATTGCCCGTCACGCGGTCGTCGAAGCGCATGCCCACGGCGAGGAGCAGGTCGCAGTCCCGGTTTTTGATGTTGGGACCGTAGTTGCCGTGCATGCCCAGCATACCGACGTACTGCGGCGAGTCGGTCGGCAGGGCCGAAAGCCCCAGCAGGGTCGATGCGGCGGGCATGCCGCTCTTGTCGAGGAAGGCGCGCAGCTCCGCTTCGCCGCCGCTCAGGATCACGCCCTGTCCGATCATCGCCAGAGGCCGTTGTGCGGCATCGATCAGCCTTGCCGCTTCGTCGATGCACTCTTCGGAGGGGACCGATGCGAGGACATAGCTGCGGATCGAAGCCACTTTCTCGTAGCTGAACGGGGCCGTTCCGCATTGGGCGTCCTTGGTGATGTCCACGACCACGGGGCCGGGGCGGCCCGAACGGGCGATGTAGAACGCCTTGGCGATGGCGCCCGGAATCTCTTCGGTGCGCTTGACCTGACAGTTCCATTTGGTGACGGCCTGCGTGATGCCCACGAAATTGGTCTCCTGAAAGGCATCGGTGCCCAGCAGCGAAGAACCGACCTGCCCGGTCACGAGCACCAGCGGCGTGGAGTCCATCAGCGCGTCGGCGAGTCCCGTCACAGTATTGGTGGCGCCGGGTCCGGAGGTGACCAGACAGACCCCCACGCGGCCGCTGACGCGGGCGTAGCCCTGCGCGGCGTGTACGGCGCCCTGTTCATGCCGCACGAGGATGTGGCGCAGGCGGTCGCGGTAGTCGTAGAGTGCGTCGTAGACGGGGATGATCGCCCCGCCGGGGTAGCCGAAAATCGTATCGACGCCCTCGCGCAGGAACGATTCGATCAGGGCCTGCGCTCCCGTGACGGAGGGACCGGGCTGCGGTTCGGACATGTTTGTTTGCGTCGTATCCATGATTGCTGCTGTTTTACTTATTCTTCATCGACGATGCGTACGGCGCCCTTGTCGGCCGAGCTGACCAGCTTGGCGTAGGCGCGCAGCGACGCGGGGACTTTGCGGTCGCGCGCGGCGGGGCGGAAATGCTCCTGAGCGGCCATTCGCGCGGCTATTTCGGCGTCGTCTGCCAGAAGGCGTATCGAGCGACGCGGGATGTCGATCTCGATCTCATCGCCCGTCCGGACGACGGCGATTTCGCCCCCGGACGCGGCTTCGGGCGAGACGTGGCCGATCGACAGCCCCGACGTGCCGCCCGAAAAGCGGCCGTCGGTAATCAGCGCGCAGGCTTTGTCGAGGTGCTTGGATTTGAGGTACGACGTGGGGTAGAGCATCTCCTGCATGCCGGGACCTCCCTTGGGGCCTTCGTAGCGGATGACGACCGCCTCGCCCGCCTGCACTTCGTCGCCGAGAATGCCCTCGATAGCCTGTTCCTGCGATTCGTAGATCCGTGCGCGGCCGCGGAAAACGTGCAGCGACTCATCGACGCCCGCCGTCTTGACGATGCAGCCGTTGCGGGCGATGTTGCCCGTCAGCACGGCCAGTCCTCCGTCGCGGGAGTAGGCGTGTTCGACGTCGCGGATACAGCCCGTCGTGCGGTCTGCGTCGGGGGCGTCGTAATAGGAGTGCTGCGCCCCCAGTTCGCGGCTGTAAAGCCCCGCAGGGGCGCTCAGCCAGCGGCGCAGGGCCGCGTCGGTCAGCGTCTCGCTGCGCAGGTCGCAGGCGTCGATCGCTTCGCGGAGCGTCCGCCCGTCGATGCGCGGGACCGAGGTGTCGAGCAGGCCGGCGCGCGCCAGTTCGCCCAGAATGGAGAGGATGCCGCCGGCGCGGTTGACGTCCTGTATGTGATACTGCGAGTTGGGAGCCACCTTGCAGAGCACCGGAACCCGGCGCGAAAGGCGGTCGATGTCCTGCATCGTGAAATCCACGCCGGCTTCGCGGGCCACGGCCAGCAGGTGGAGCACCGTGTTGGTCGAGCCGCCCATGGCGATGTCGAGCGACATGGCGTTCTCGAAGGAGGCTTTGGTCGCGACCGAACGCGGGAGCACCGATTCGTCGCCCAGAAAATAGTAGCGTTCGGCGTTGCGGACGATCAGCGCCGCGGCGTCTTCGAACAGCCGGCGTCGGTTGGCGTGCGTGGCGACGATCGTGCCGTTGCCCGGCAGCGAGAGTCCCAGCGCTTCGGTCAGGCAGTTCATCGAATTGGCCGTGAACATGCCCGAACACGAGCCGCAGCCGGGGCAGGCGCAGCGTTCGACGCGCGCGATCTGCTCGTCGCTGCAGGCTTCGTCGGCCGCCATGACCATCGCGTCGATCAGGTCGATGTCCCTCCCGTCGAATTTGCCCGCCTCCATCGGCCCTCCCGACACGAAGACCGTCGGGATGTTGAGCCGCATGGCGGCCATCAGCATTCCGGGGGTGATTTTGTCGCAGTTCGAGATGCAGACCAGCGCATCGACCTTGTGGGCGTTGGCCATGTATTCGACGCTGTCGGCGATGATCTCGCGCGAGGGCAGCGAGTAGAGCATGCCGTCGTGGCCCATGGCGATGCCGTCGTCTACGGCGATGGTGTTGAATTCCGCGGCGAAACATCCGCAGGCTTCGATGCGCTGTTTGACATACTGCCCGATTTCGTGCAGGTGGACGTGTCCCGGCACCAGCTGGGTGAACGAATTGGCGATGCCGACGACCGGCCGGCCGAACTGTTCTTCGCGCATGCCGTTGGCGCGCCAGAGACTTCTGGCGCCGGCCATGCGGCGGCCCGTCGTCGTGACGGTGCTTCTGAGTGTGTGTTTCATCTTCTCTCTTTTTTCGGCGTATCCGCTTCAGGCGGACGGCCCGGACAGCAAAAAAGCCCTTCTCCGTCGGAGAAAGGCTTTTCTATAATCTTTCGAGTATACGCATCACCTTTCTCCCGTTATCCTGTAGTGACGACGAGCAGCAGATTAATGACGTTATTGTTCGAATGATTCAGAGCGGTCATGGCCGGATTTCTGTATTTGTTCCGTTTCAAAGATAGGGATATAAAATCAGACGTACAAATAAATTCCTAAAGAAATTTAATAATGTGATATTCCGGAAGCAGATCGCGCTCTCAGGTTTTTATTTTCAGGTCTTGCATGCTGTTTACTTACAATTTGAAACTGCTATTTTTGGCTTTAAAACCGGTTTTAGGCCGATTTGCAAGAGTTTCATGCTCCGGAAGCTCTGAAATGTCTTACTGTTTTTATATTATTATAGGTGTGTCCGGCCTTTTTGTGCTATTTGTTCCGAGTGAAAACCCTTCCTGATTATTCGGCGGGCATCTTACGAATCGTTACCTGATTTGGATATTAAATTTTTTTGTTTTATATTTGTCCCTGATGGATATGAAACGGAATCATACGATGTTCGGAGAGTGCGGGAACACCTGCGCTCCGACGACGTATGCCGCCCTCTCCGTTATCTTCACGACTGCCGCTACTACAACCCCTGTGGGGGTTTAGTTTGTTTTTTCCGTCAGAAGCATCTCCGTATGCACACCCGGCCGAGGCTGCCGGGGCGGAAACCCGGATTTTCAGTCAAAGGCAGTTTAATTCAAAGAAGATTTTACCATGAAACATATCAAGGTTTTCGCCCCCGGAACGGTGGCGAATCTGGGCTGCGGCTTCGACATCATGGGCCTGACGCTCGACGGCGTGGGCGACCGGATCGAGGTCGCCGCCGAAGCGGGTGCGAGCGGGCTTGCGATCCGCAACGAGAGCGGGAAGAGACTCCCCGAAAAGCCCGAAGACAATGTCATAACCCCGGCCGTCGCGGCCCTGCTCGAAGCGTACGGAAAGCCCGTGCGGGTCGAAATCACGATTCTCGAAAAGATAGCGCCCGGAAGCGGCATCGGATCGAGCGCCGCCTCGTCGGCCGCAGCCGTCTACGGGCTGAACGAACTGCTGGGCCGCCCCTTTTCGGCGGAACGGCTGGTGGAGTTCGCCATGATGGGCGAAGCGCTGATCGGCGGCACGCCCCATGCCGACAACGTCGGGCCGGCCCTGCTGGGCGGCGTGGTGCTGATCCGCGGATACGGGCCGCTGGACATCATCCGCCTGCCGGTGCCCGATGACTTTTTCTACGCCGTGGCGCATCCCGACATCGTGGTCGGCACCAAGGAGGCGCGCGAGGTGCTGCCCCGCGAGATTCCGATGGCGCATGCCGTCACGCAGTGGGGCAACGTCGGCGGGCTTGTCGCCGGACTGGCGCTGGGCGACGTGGCGCTGATCGGCCGCTCGATGCACGACGTCGTCGCGGAGCCTTACCGCAAGGGATTCATTCCCGGTTACGACCGTTTGAAGGAGGAGGTGCTCTCCGAAGGCGCTCTGGCCATGAACATCGCCGGATCGGGACCTTCGGTCTTTGCGCTGGCCGCCGAAGGGTCGGTGTCGGAACGGGTCGCCGAACGGATGAAGAGCCATTTCGCCGGGCTGGGAATCGGCTGCAACATCTATGCGGGCCGCGTGTCGAACAGCGGTGCGCGAATCGAAGAATAAGAAAAAAGGAAAACCATGAAATACTACAGTACGAGAGACAAAGCACATGCACGGCCCTGTTCGCTGCGCGAAGCCGTCGAGGCGGGGCTGGCGCCCGACGGGGGACTGTTCGTCCCCGAACGTATTCCGCAGGCTGATATGGCGGTCGCGGAGCGGCTGGCCGGGGAGTCCTATGCCGCATTGGCGGGGTATCTGGCCGCACTGTTCTTCGGCGAGGATATCGACGCCGGGATTCTGCAGCGGGAGATCGGCCGCATCTACGATTTTCAGGTTCCCCTGCGTCCGGTCGGCAGCCGCTATACGCTGGAGCTGTTCCACGGCCCGACGTTCGCGTTCAAGGACTTCGGCGCCGGATTCATGGGCCGCATGGTCGGCCTGCTGGGCGGCGCGGACGAAAAGCTGGTGATTCTGACGGCGACGTCGGGCGATACGGGCAGCGCCGTGGCGCACGGTTTTTATGACGTGCCGGGCGTCGAGGTGGTGCTGCTCTATCCCGAAGGGAAGATCAGCCGCCTGCAGGAGTGTCAGATGACCGCGCTCGGAGGCAATATCCATCCGCTGCGCGTGGCCGGAACCTTCGACGACTGCCAGCGGCTGGTCAAGGAACTCTTTGCGGACAGCTCTTTCAGGGCCGCGCGCCGCGTATCGTCGGCCAATTCGATCAACCTGCTGCGGTGGATTCCGCAGGCGTTCTATTACTTCTACGGGTATTTCCGGTGGCGGCAGGCGTCGGGCGGGGAAAATCCGGTGGTCGTGGTGCCGAGCGGCAACTACGGCAACCTCTCGGCCGGCATGCTGGCTCGCCGCATGGGGTTGCCCCTCGGCGGATTCGTCGCGGCGTCGAACGCCAACGACGTGGTGCCCGAATTTCTGCGGACGGGCGATTACCGTCCGCGGCCGTCGGTGCGGACGCCGGCCAATGCGATGGACGTCGGAGCGCCGAGCAACTTCGAGCGGATGATGTGGCTGTGCGGCGGCGATGCGGACGCCCTGCGCGGCGAATTGCAGGGGTTCCGGTGCGACGACGCCATGATCCGCCGTACGATCGACGGGCTGTACCGGAATTATGGTTATCTATCCGATCCGCACAGCGCCGTGGGCTATGCGGCTTCCGTGGCCTGCGGCAGGCCGGGGTTTTACCTTTCGACGGCCCATCCGGCCAAGTTCGGCGAGGTCATTTCGCCCGTGACCGGGGCGAAGGTGCCGCTGCCCCCGCGCCTTGCGGAGCTGGTGAAGCGTCCGCGGGTTTCGGAGCCGATGGCGGTGGATCTTGGGGCGCTGGAGGAGTACGTTGCCGGAGTGTGAGATTCGCGGCGGTCCCCGCTGGTGTTTCGGTGCCGATGACGGACGAATGACATGCCGGTGATTGCCGATGACGGTTCTACGGCAGGCGGATAGCGGGCGGGGCGATGGCGGAATCCGTCCCTTTCCGGAACTGTCCGCTGCAGCGAGACCGTGTTCCGGAACTGCGCGGCAGGGACTGGCGATGTCCGGTTACGGCCGGGCCGGTTTGGAGCCGAGCCGACTCCCGGCCCCGAAACGGCGGGAAGAATGGAATTGAAAAAGGGTTGCAACGCGGCGGTTGCAGCCCTTTTTTTTGCGGGATTTCCGGGTTGCGTGCGGAATTCCCTTTTTGTGTGCGTGACTCTCCTTTTGCGTGCGGGGTTTCCGGCTAAATATGCGCGGCGATGAAATCCCCGACCTCGGAGGTCGAATAGCGCCGTTCGCCCTGTGCGGCGAGGTCTTCGGTGACGATCCCTTCGGTGAGCGCCCGGTTTACGGCGTCGCGGACGGCGCTCCCTTCGGCGGTCAGCCCCAGATGTTCGAGCAGCATGGCGGCCGAGAGGATCGCAGCCATCGGGTTGGCGATGTTTTTGCCTGCGGCCTGCGGATAGGAGCCGTGGATCGGCTCGAAAAGCGCGACTTCGGACCCCACGCTGGCCGACGGAAGCATGCCCAGCGACCCGCTGATGACGCTGGCTTCGTCGGTGAGGATGTCGCCGAACATGTTTTCAGTGACGATCACGTCGAAATGGGTCGGCTGGCGGATGATCTGCATCGCGGCGTTGTCCACGAACATGAAGTCCAGCTCCACTTCGGGGTATTGGGGTGCGAGCTGCTGGGCGATCTCGCGCCAGAAACGCGAGGTTTCGAGGACGTTGGCCTTGTCGACTACCGTCAGGTGACGGCGGCGGCTCATGGCCAGCCGGAACGCCACGTGCAGCACGCGCTCGATCTCCTGCCGCGAGTAGGTGCAGGTGTCCACGGCCCGGTCGCCCCCTTCGTCGCGGCCCTGCGGCCGTCCGAAATAGATGCCGCCCGTCAGTTCGCGGACGCAGACGAAGTCGGTGCCCCGCACCACCTCGGCCTTGAGCGGCGAGCGGTCGGCCAGCGTGTCGAAGAGCGCGATGGGGCGCAGGTTGGCGAACAGTCCCAGCGACTTGCGCATGCGCAGCAGCCCCTGTTCGGGGCGTACCGGCGCTTTGGGGTCGTTGTCGTATTTGGGGTCGCCGATGGCGCCGAACAGCACGGCGTCGGCTTCGCGGCAGATTTTGTGCGTCTCCTCCGGGTAGGGATCCCCCGTGGCGTCGATGGCGCAGGCGCCCACCAGTGCTTCGCGGTAGGTGAAGTTGTGCGCATACTTCCGGGCGACGCGGTCCAGCGCCTTGACGGCTTGCGCGATGATCTCAGGACCGATGCCGTCGCCGGCTAAAAGGGCTATGTTAACATTCATGGTCGTTATAGTTTGTTTCGATTATGTTCAGCATTTTGATCGTCGCCTTGATGGCGGCTTCGGTCTGGTCGGCATCCAGACCGCGCGTTTTGAATACCTTGCCGCCCATTTCCCACGTGATGATGGTCTGCACGAAGGCGTCGGTGCGGCCGCCGGGCGGGATCGAGACGGTGTAGTTGCGCAACATCGGGAACTCGCGCCGGAGCTGGTGCTCGTAGATTTGCCGCAGCGCCCGCATGAAGGCGTCGTACTGGCCGTCGCCGGCCGAGGTCTGCTCGTACTCCCGTCCGTTGATCTCGATCTTGAGCGAAGCCGCGGGATGCAGCCCCTGCGCCAGCGAAAGGCTGTAGTTGAGGATGCGGACCGGATTTTCGGCCAGATCGTAACGCAGTACGTCGGCGATGATGTAGGGCAGGTCCTCGGCGGTCACCAGCTCCTTCTTGTCGCTCAGCTCCACGACCCGTTCGGTCACCTTGCGCATCGAGGCTTCGTCGAGGTCGATGCCCAGCGTTTCGAGGTTCTTCATGATGTTGGCCTTGCCCGAAGTCTTGCCGAGGGCGTATTCGCGGACGCGGCCGAACCGTTCGGGGAGCAGTTCGTTGAAGTAGAGGTTGTTCTTGTTGTCGCCGTCGGCGTGGATGCCGGCGCACTGCGTGAAGACGCTTTCGCCGACGATCGGGCGGTTGGCGGGAATGCGGATGCCGGTGTAGGTCTCGACCATGCGGCTGACGTGGTTGATCTTCGTCTCGTCGATGCCGGTGGCGCGGTGCAGGCGGTCGTGCAGGACGGCGACCGTACTCGACAGCGGTGCGTTCCCGGCCCGCTCGCCCAGCCCGTTTACCGTGACGTGGACCCCGTGGAATCCGGCTTTCACGGCCGCGGCGGTATTGGCGACGGCCAGATCGTAGTCGTTGTGGGCGTGGAAGTCGAAGCGCAGGCGGGGATAGCGCCGCACCAGATCGCCGCAGAACCGTTCGGTGGCGTAGGGATCGAGCACGCCCAGCGTGTCGGGGCACATGAAACGCTGCACGGGGGCGTCGGCCAGTGCGTCGAGCATGGCGTAGACGTACTCCGGCGAATGCTGCATGCCGTTGGACCAGTCTTCCAGATAGACGTTTACCCGCATGCCCCGCGTGACGGCCCGGTCGATCGCGGTGCGGATGTCGCCGAGGTGCTCTTCGGGCGTGCGGCGGAGCTGTTCGCGGCAGTGCTTGAGCGACCCTTTGGTCAGCAGGTTCACAACGCGGCATCCGGCGTCGCCGAGCCAGTCGAGGGATATGTCGCCGTCGATGAACCCCAGCGCCTCGATGCGGTCCGAATAGCCTTTGGAGGCGGCCCACTCGGCGATGCGCCGCACGGCCTCCTGTTCGCCCTGCGAGACCCGCGCCGAAGCGATCTCGATGCGGCTGACGCGCAGTTCCTCCAGCAGCAGCCGGGCGATGGAGAGCTTTTCGCGGGCGTTGAACGAAACGCCCGACGTCTGCTCGCCGTCGCGCAGCGTGGTATCCATTATTTCGACCGGGGGAAGCATCGTCGCGGGCTATTTTCGGGCCTCTTCGAACCGTCGGATCTGGTCGGAGATGCTGCACAGGTAATCCACGTCGTCGTAGCCGTTCTGCAGGCAGCGTTTCTTGTAGGCGTCGATCTCGAACCGCTCGCTGCGGCCCGTGGCTTCGGCGGTCAGCGTCTGCCGGTCCAGATCGACCGTGAAACGGGCTGCGGGATCGTCGTCTATGGCGGCGAAGATCGCCGCGAGGAAGTCGTCGCTCACCGTGATCGGCAGCAGACCGTTGTTGAGGGCGTTGTTGCGGAAGATGTCGGCGAAGAAACTCGACACCACGACGCGGAAGCCGTAGTCGGCGATGGCCCATGCGGCGTGTTCGCGCGAACTGCCGCACCCGAAGTTGCGGCCTGCGACCAGTATGCGGCCCCCGTAGCGGCTGTCGTTGAGCGGGAACGAAGCGACCTTCCGGCCCTCGGCGTCGTAACGCCAGTCGCGGAAGAGGTTGTCGCCGAATCCCTTGCGCTCGGTGGCTTTGAGAAAGCGCGCCGGGATGATCTGGTCGGTATCTATGTTTTCCGTGCGGACGGGCACCGCCCCCGACGTGAAAGTTTCGAATTTGGGTATGGACATTTTTCTTGGCTTTTACATTTCAAACACCTTGCGCGGGTCTTCGATGCGCCCGCAGACGGCAGCGGCGGCGGCCACCGCGATGCCCGAAAGCATCGTCCGTGCGCCCGGCCCCTGACGCCCTTCGAAATTGCGGTTCGAGGTCGAAACGCAGTATTTGCCCGCCGGAATCTTGTCGGCGTTCATCGCCAGAC
>OJQL01002420.1_pt1 | contig 10772 bp, 12 predicted proteins | sample 1598731 | NCBI WGS metagenome assembly OJQL01 (sample SAMN03922510, study PRJEB24848) | human gut metagenome | isolation source: stool sample | host: Homo sapiens | place: Germany | collected 2010-02
GAACAGGAGCGGCTTATGGACGCACTCAAGGGCATGCTGCTCGGTCTGGATTATCTGCATGGCGATAATCCGGATTACTTTCTGATGCCCTGGCGGCGCATGTTCAGTCGTGCCGGGCTCAGGCGGCACGAGTATGACGCGCTGATGGGCCTGTGTCGGCAGGTGCGCCACAAGCTGGGCTGAGCTTTTCCCCTTTTCGCGTATGCCGGCGGACGTTCCTCCTGCTTCCGTTCGCCGGGAGCTGTTTCACTTTGAAATATTTCTACAATATTAACACCTATTTTATTTTTTACATACTCTCCAGCTACCTCTGTCAATATTTCTTTCGCTGTTTCCCAACCTGCTTTTGCTACTTTGTTAATTCTATGTTCTAGTGAATTTTCAGAGGCTTCTAGCATTGCTGATATTATCGCAACAGAAGGTTCTTCATAATAATCATATTGCCAACAATTATAATGAAAAACATAAAATTTATCATCATAGGTATCCTCATTAACAACAGGAGATAATCTTCTCTCAAGTTCTTCTAATACATAAGTTTTTCCATATCCCCAAGTTCCATCAATTGAAAATATTTTTCCTTGTTTTAAATCTGACATAGTGTTTACAAGCTGATATAACATATCAATAAATTGTTCTCTATTCAAAACATCAACTGTTTCCTTCATTCACATTCCCCTTTGCTCTTTAAATGAAAATTTGTCTTATTAATATATCATTTATTATGTATTATGAAAAATATAGTACTATTAAACTATTCTTTCAAAGTAATATCTCTCATTAGCCTTTGTACTTCCTCCGACCGTATCAGCGTCCTCATCTTTTCATCCCCATCTTCAACCTCCGGCTTACCACATCTCAGATTATCCGGACGCTCCGACACACAACAATCTTTATACCAACACTCACCCATAAGAGTGCCCTTCACGGACCACTTTTCATTTTGTGTAAATTCACCTACCAATGACTTCATCACACGCTCTGTAGAGTATCTCTTAAATCCTGCTATGTACTGTAATGTTTTCTCATCATCAATCCTTGATAAATCGATTCTGTGATTCTCAACTGCCCCCAAAACCTTCTCGCGGATTTTTATTTTATCTGTCTTTCCGGTGCCTGTCCATTCTACCAGCTTGTCAAATGCAAGTATCAGGTACTCAAAACAAATCATATCCAGAATTACAGTCTTCCCTTCTGACTTATCTGTTATTGATTTCAACATACGATACTTGTTGCGAATGTCTTGATTATCAACCACATAATCAAATGCAATATAGTATTTATCATCCCCTTTAATATTCAAGTCCAATACTGCATCCAATAATCCCTGATTGCTCCCTTTACTCTCAACGGCAAGCTCATTGTCAAAGAAAAGTTGATTAACTAATTTCCAGAAGTGAAGCCCTGCACCGGTATCTTCTGTCCATAAATATCTCATATCACAACTCCTCTTCCAGCGTTATCCTGTTATTATCAAACTTTAGCACCTTAAAGCTCTTATCAGATACATTGAGTCCGTCACAATTTCGCAGGAAGAGCATATACTGATTAGACAACTCAAAATTAATGAATCTCCTGACATCATCATTAATCATACAATCTGCATTATCTATCACAATAAAACTATCTCTACACTGTTTGATTGCCTCTAAAAAATCATCTGATTTGTAGTTAAATAGCTTGATTGCTTTGTATTCGTCTGTCAATCTTATATCTTCCAGCATTTCATAAAGTACTGTTTTACCGGTACCACTATCTCCACCAACAAGAGTAATCCTGTCATCAAATTCCAAATCATATGAAAATGGATCAGCTTTGAACCTAACATTTTTATAAATCATCTGCTTCTCTCCTTTCATACTCCTTACTCCACCATGCATTATAACCTCTGCCACCGATAACTATATCAGAATCATTAAATCTGATTTTTGCATCATCCGGAATATCAAAAAGCGTTGGTCTTGACATATAAATCTTAATATTATCCATAGTAAAAATTATTTTAAGAACATTTGGACCGCATTCCTCAACATTTACCACCTTATCGGGGTGCTTCACAATATTAAGCAATGTCTTGCAGCCTGATGATAAATTTCGGATTGTACCTAAGCCATATTTTGTTTCTATATGCTTGTCTGGTGTCAGCTTCGCCTCATCCACTTGTTGAATCAAATCAATTTCTTTTTGTGACATATCTTCATTTCCTGTATTCAGGTTGAAGTACAAGTCATTGTAAAAAATCCAGTCTTTTGAATCTTTCCTCTCCGTATATATATCTATCATTACAATGTTCTCCTTCTGCAATATATGTTTAGCATCTGATTTTCCATATCTTACTTGGATAAGGCTTTGAATCAAATTTTCATATAGATATATTCCAGTATACCACACATAAATAAACGGCCCCAGAAGATCTCTTAAAATCTCCTGGAGCCTTCTTCATTTCCTATTGAAAAATAAATCCTTCTATATTTTATTTTTTTAAATAATTATTCAAACTCAATAGTTCCCGGTGGCTTACTGGTCAAATCATAGAATACTCTATTGACTCCCTTTACCTCATTTATAATTCTGCTCATCACTGTCTGAAGTACCTCAAACGGTATCTCGGCTGCTTCGGCTGTCATGAAGTCCACCGTGCGGACTGCACGTACTGCAACGGCATAATCATATGTTCTCTCATCACCCATGACACCTACTGAACGCATGTTGGTAAGGGCTGCAAAGTACTGGTTTGGCATCCATGATGGTTCCTCGCCGTGGGCCTCTTTGTACTCTTTTGCTGCCTTTTCCACTTCGCTTCTGTAAATCCAGTCTGCATCCTGAACAATGCGTACCTTTTCGGCTGTGACTTCGCCGATGATACGGATTCCAAGGCCCGGACCTGGGAATGGCTGACGGAATACGAGATAGTCAGGTAATCCGAGCTCCAGTCCGACCTTGCGTACCTCGTCCTTGAAGAGGTTTCTGAGTGGCTCCACGATATCCTTGAAATCGACATGCTCCGGGAGACCTCCTACGTTGTGGTGTGATTTGATGACTGCAGATTCTCCTCCGAGTCCACTCTCCACTACGTCCGGATAGATGGTTCCCTGCGCAAGGAAGTCAACCTTTCCGATTTTCTTAGCTTCTTCCTCGAATACACGGATGAATTCCTCACCGATGATTTTACGCTTGCGCTCAGGCTCTGTGACGCCTGCAAGCTTGCTGTAGTAGCGCTCCTGTGCGTTGACGCGGACAAAGTTGATGTCGAACGAACCGCCTTTGCCGAATACGCCCTCTACCTCATCGCCCTCGTTCTTGCGGAGAAGTCCGTGGTCTACGAATACGCAGGTGAGCTGCTTGCCGATTGCCTTGGCAAGGAGTGCTGCGAGTACTGATGAGTCTACTCCACCCGAAAGTGCAAGGAGCACTTTGCCGTCACCGACCTGCTCTCTGATTTCTTCGATTGTGTTTTTGACGAATGAATCCATCTTCCATGTGCCTGCACATCCACATACGCCACGGACGAAATTGTAAATCATCTGTGTTCCGTTCTTGGTGTGAAGTACCTCCGGATGGAACTGTACTGCATATAATTTCTTCTCAACATTCTGTGTTGCGGCTATTGGACAGTCTGCAGTGTGCGCAACTACCTCAAAGCCCGGTGCAGCCTCTGCAATTCTGTCGAAATGACTCATCCAGCATACTGATTCTGATGGCAGATCCTTGAACATCACGCCGTTTGCAGAATATGTGATTTCTGTCTTTCCATACTCTCCAACCTCAGGTGTGATTACCTTTCCGCCTAATTTATGCATCATAAGCTGTGCACCGTAGCAGATGCCAAGCACCGGTATTCCCAGCTCAAACAGCTCTTTCTGGTATGATGGAGAATTCTCTTCATAACAGCTGTTTGGACCTCCTGTAAGGATGATGCCCTTTGGATTCATTTCTTTGATTTTCTCAATGTCTATTTTGTATGAGTAAATCTCACAGTACACGTTGCACTCGCGGACACGGCGCGCAACAAGCTGATTGTACTGACCACCAAAGTCTATGACTATGACCTTTTCCTGATCCATGTTTTCCTCCTAATTGTTTATTCGCTATGCTGCTGTTTTACAATCTTTGAAATGTCACGTAATTGCTGTTTGCCACACTGTGATGTAAACAATAACAAAAACATAACATATGTTATCTGCTGCCATCTCATTGATTACGTAAAAGCAACATGTTTTCTTATGTCATTATAGATTACGGAGTGCTTATCTGCAAGCGATTTTGTTAAATTTCTGTTTTGATTTTATGTGCAATTACGTTATAATGAATTATAAACACTTTTATAGGCTGGGAGGTTTCATCATGAGTTTTAAAATAATCACTATAAGCCGAGAGTTTGGCAGTGGCGGTCGCTTTATCGGCGAGCAGATTGCTCAAAAATGCGGCATTGAGTTTTACGATAAAAAAATAATTGAGCATGTGGCAAAGGAGCTAGGTATCTCTGAGCAGATTGTCGCAAACCAGGGCGAATATGCACCTGCCGGAAGTATTTTTTCATATGCATTTGTGGGGCGCGACATCACAGGAGTTTCTCTTTCCGACCAGATTTTCAATATCCAGCAGAAGCTCATCAAGGATATTGCGCAAAAAGAGCCATGCGTTATTGTGGGACGTTGCGCAGACTACATTCTTTCTGACAGGGATGATGTGCTGAATGTTTTTATAGAGGGAAATAAGCCTGAGAAGGCTGCAAGAATAAAAAAGCTCTACCAAAAAAGCGATGTCGAGGTCAAAAAGCTGCTAAAGGATGTCGATAAGAAGCGCTCGGTAAATTACCGATACTTCACCGATAAGGAGTGGGGCAACAGGAAAAATTATGACCTGGTGCTCAACAGCTCTGTGCTTGGGTATGACAAATGCATTGAGCTCATAACTGCTGCATACGCTTAACATACTTAATACACTTAATATATTTAATGAGCTTAATATGATCAGGCAACGCAACTTTTGCACCAATGCAATACGGAAAATTGATATTATTATTACTATTAAGAAACCGTTTTCTTATTTTATTACGAAAAACGTAAATAGAATTACAACCTGTGTGTAATATTAAAAATACTCCCGCATAAACTGTAACAACAGAATATGCAGGAGTATTTTTTGAAATCATATATTGAGACAAGGGCGGTGGAAATCGCCAACTACATAGTTGAAAACAATGCCACTGTGCGTCAGGCTGCAAAGCAGTTTGGCATCAGCAAATCCACTGTGCACAAGGATATCACGGATGCTGACAGGCTGCTTCGCATAGACCCGGAGCTTGCCGCAAAGGCGCGTCACATTCTCGATATCAACAAGTCCGAACGCCATATCCGCGGCGGACTTGCCACCAGAGAGAAGTATCTGCATCTGCCTCATGTGCATGCCGGCTGAGTGTATGGATGCTTCTATCCCTGCATTGCCATGTGCACAGCTTTTCGCGCATCTGAGGCTTTTCGCCAATTCAAGACCTGTGTCACATAATTTGGCAGCTCGTCATACAGCCGATTACCTCCGGATACTTTCATGTTCCGGATGTTTACTGTGTCACATGACTTGTGAGCACACCGTACAGCCACTTGCCCTCATCGCTTAGATCCTCATAGGTAAAGCCGCTTGTCTTATCGCAGGCAGGTGTTAGAAGCGCTGATTTTTCGTCCTTATTGGACAGATTCCAGCACACATAGCTGATGCCGTAGCTGTCAAGCAGACTGATCCAGCTGTTTGCGGAATCTATGTCCACCTGACCGTTTCCGTCGGCGCTGCAGATGCCAAACTCTGATACAAATATCGGCAGTCCGGCGTCTGCCGCCGATTTTAGCTTGTTTTGCAAGTCCTCCTTGTGGGTTGCGGCATAGAAATGCAGTGTATACATGATATTATCATAACCTGTGACAGGGTCCTTGACTGCCTCATCCACATCCTGGCTCCAGTTAGGTGTGCCTATCAGTATGACTGCATCCTTGTCGTAGCTTCTGATTGACGGAATGACCTCGCTGGCATAAAACTTCACATCTCCCCAGGTCGCACCTTTGCACGGCTCATTGCAAATCTCGTAAATCACGTTGTTGTATGAGGCATACTGCTGTGCCATTTTGGCAAAAAATGTCTTTGCCACATCACTGTAGCGGTTTGGATTGCCCTCGTTTAGCACATGCCAGTCGATGATGACATACATGTCGTTGTTGAACGCGTACTGCACTCCGTTTTGCACAAGTGTCTCAAGCTGCTGCCTGTCACCATCTGTGCAGTAGCCACCGCTTTCGTAGGTGTACATGGCGAGCCTCACCACGTTTGCACCAAAGCTTTTCAGCGTGGCAAAGCAATCATTGGTCACATACTGTGGATACCACGCAAGACCGTGTGTGCTGACTCCGCGGAGCTGCACCTCGTTGTTATTTTGATCAACGAGCTTGCTGCCCTCCACATGCAGCTTACCGTTTACTGACGGACAGGCAAGAACTGAGCTCTCCTGTCCGTTTTCTGTGGTGAGCTGCTCTGTGTCAGCCACATTCTGATTTTCTGTACTGTTTTGCGTACTGTCCTCAGTATTATTTTCTGCAGAATTCACCGACTCAGTGGCTTTCTCATCCGTCTGTGATTCTGTCTCCTTGTTGCCCTTGTTACCACATCCTGTAAAAATCCCAAGCACCAGCACTGCAGCCAATACCAATGCTATATATTTCTTCATATTGTTATACTGTCTGACTGATTACTGAATTGATGTAACCTTGTAGTCCTCAGCCTCTACAGTCTCCTTTAATTTCTCATCGGAAATGTCAGAGCATAATGTCACTACTGCAGTTCCGCTCTCATGGCTTACTACAGCCTCACTAACTGCATCAAGCGCCTCGAGTGCCTTCTTTACTCTTGCCTCGCAGTGGCCGCACATCATTCCTTCGATATTCATTGTCTTTGTCATTGATTTTTCCTCACTTTCATTTGGTTTATTTGTTTTGTTTTTTCTATCTGGTGTTGCTTTTCTGTCATGCTTAGGATCATACACCCTGCACAGATTCAGCCGCAGGGCATTGGTAACAACGCAGAAGCTCGACAGGCTCATCGCCGCCGCTCCAAACATAGGATTGAGCTTCCATCCTAATAAAGGATACCACAAACCGGCCGCAAGTGGAATACCTATTACATTATAGAAAAATGCCCAGAACAGATTTTCGTGTATATTTGTCAATGTAGCACGGCTTAACCGCACTGCTGCCGGTACATCTATCAGGCGGCTCTTCATCAGGACAACATCCGCTGCATCTATTGCCACATCACTTCCCGCGCCGATTGCAATTCCCATATCCGCACGTGTGAGCGCCGGTGCATCATTGATTCCGTCACCAACCATGGCTACCCTGCCCTGTTTTTTTAGCTTCCTTATGACAGCCTCCTTACCATCCGGAAGCACACCTGCGATGACTTCATCCACTCCCGCCTGCTTTCCAATGGCATTGGCAGTCTGCTCGTTGTCACCGGTGAGCATAACAACTCTGATACCCATATTTTTAAGCTGTCTGACAGCTTCCGGACTGTCCTCCTTTATTGTATCTGCAACGGCTATGATACCGCAAAGCCTGTCATCCGCGGCAAAGAACAGAGGAGTTTTTCCTTCCTTTGAAAATTCGACAGCTTTCGCGCGCATATCATCTGACACTTTTACAAATTTGCTGACAAAAGCAAGATTTCCTGCTTTTATCATTTTGCCTGCAAGTATTGCAGTCAGACCATTTCCTACAACAGCGCTAAAATCCGTCACCTCTGCAACAGCGATTTCATCCGTTTTAGCGCGCTCCATAATGGCTTTTGCAAGCGGATGCTCGCTCTTGGCCTCGACTGATGCGGCTATTGCAAGAAGCGCTCCGACATGATTGCCGGTTTCCTCAAAAAATGTCTCATCCGGCACGATATCCGTCACCTTCGGCTCACCTCTTGTTATGGTGCCTGTCTTATCAAGAGCCACAATCTGTGTGCGGCCTGTTGCCTCAAGGCTTGCCGCTGTCTTGAAGAGTATACCGCTCTTTGCGCCCTTGCCATTTCCTACCATTATCGCAACAGGAGTTGCCAGTCCAAGTGCACACGGACAGCTTATCACGAGCACCGAAATGCCTCTGGCAAGCGCAAAGCCCACGGTCTCACCGGCTATAAGCCATGCTATTATTGTAATGATTGCAATTGTAATAACCGCCGGCACAAATACTCCCGATACCCTGTCAGCGATTTTTGCAATAGGTGCCTTTGTCGCTGCGGCATCAGAAACCATCTGTATAATCTGTGAGAGTGTGGTGTCTTCGCCCACTCTCGTTGCGCGGCATTTTATAAAGCCTGACTGGTTCACTGTGGCAGCGCTTACTGCATCTTTCGGCTGCTTATCCACAGGGATGCTCTCTCCTGTGAGTGCCGATTCGTTGACAGCGGTTGTTCCATCTATTATTTCACCGTCCACAGGGATATTCTCCCCCGGTCTGACCACGAAAATATCGCCCTTTTTCACTGCATCCACAGAAATTTCCTGCTCCACGCCATCCCTTACAATGGTTGCTGTCTTTGGGGCAAGCTGCATCAGGCTCTTTAAAGCGTCTGTTGTTTTGCCCTTTGAGTGCGCTTCAAGCATTTTTCCGACAGTAATCAGTGCCAAAATCATGGCTGCGGATTCAAAATAAAACTCATGCATATATGACATGACCGCATCCATATCGCCATTCACCTGCGCAGCTGTCATGGCAAAAAGTGCATACACGCTGTATCCAAACGATGCCGCAGAGCCAAGCGCAACAAGCGTATCCATGTTGGGAGCGCCGTGAATCAAGCCCTTAAAGCCACTGATAAAAAACTTCTGGTTTATGACCATTACCGCCACTGTAAGCAGAAGCTGCAAAAGTCCCATAGCCACATGGTTTCCATTGAAAAACTCAGGCAACGGCCAGCCCCACATCATATGTCCCATGGAAAAATACATGAGAACAACTAAGAATATGAGCGATGCTATAAGCCTGTTTACAAGCTTCGGTGTCTCCCTGTCTACAAGCGCATCCTGCGCTGCCTTTAGCTGCTCTAAGCTGTTATTTGCTTTGTCATTTTCTGATTCTGTTGCTGTGCCTTTGGGACTCGCTCCATAGCCCGCCTGCTCTACTGCCTCCACTATCTGCGCATCTGTCGCGCTTCCCTCGACTCCCATCGAGTTGGTCAAAAGGCTGACAGAGCAGCTCGTCACACCATCAACCTTAGAGACCGCCTTTTCCACTCTGGCAGAGCATGCCGCACAGCTCATTCCTGTAACTGTATATTGCTTCATACTGTCTGTATTTCCTTCTTTCTACTATTCGAATCTAACTATTCAGAAGCCTTTTCTAAAATCTCTCGATTCCTGTCACCTTGAAATCCAGTCTTTCGATGGCAAATGTGATTTCCTCATCGCTTAGCGCTCTGGTTGCCTCAACATGTGCCACGCCATGCTTTAAATCCACATCTGCCGATACTCCGCTCATCTTCTGAAGTGAGCGTGTGACTGAGTTCTTGCAGTTCATGCAGTGCATTCCGTCTATGTGCACATCTGCTCTCGTGACTATCTCGCCTGTAAGCTGTACTGTGGCTTCCTCGTCCTCCTTCATGGCTCCACCGCCACAGCAGGCACCCTCGCCCTTTGAATGCTTTATTGTCTCCTTTAAGCCCACAATCACCAGAGCGGCAATTATTGCTATTATTAATATTGTGATTATTGTACTCATTTTTATACCTGCCTTCTTATAATACTACTTCATAAGCTTCTGCAGTGTGTTCAAAAGCTCATCTATTGTCTCATCCTTGCCGGCTCTTATGTCATCTGCCACACACGTCTTTATATGATTGGCCAAAAGGACTTTATTGAAGCTGTTGAGCGCGGCATTTGCGGCCGCCACCTGTGTGATGATGTCAGGGCAGTAGCAATCCTCATCCAGCATACGCTTGATTCCACGGATTTGCCCCTCTATACGGCTAAGTCTGTTGATGAGATCCTTATATTCCTGCTCTGACCGCTCTTTTTTGCGGTTGCAGCAACAGCATTTGGTTTCTTTTTCTGTCATGGGTACCTCCACTTGTTCTTTGTTCCGCATTATGCATTTATTTCACATGTCTAACCATACCCCTTATGGGTATCTGTTTTCAAGAGCATTATATACCCCAGCGGGGTATATTGCAAGGGCAGATTTCCTTATTAAGAAATTTTCATGTTATCTTCTGCTCCTCCCTCATGTTCTACAATAACCCGGTCTGTTATATTCTCCTTATTTTCTCCATCAAGAATATAATACTCCCCACTATACGGCACTTTATAGCTCACCTTAACGTCTCTGCTTATAGCTCCCAGTTTTTCAGCTTCTTTTGCCTCCGCCAGCAAAATATATACATCCTCATAACCGGTATATGAGTATATGCTTACCGTTTCATCTTTTTCCAAATAAACAGTCGGACCGCTATATTTTCTATACACCAGATCACGTACCGAATCATTATTAACATCAATTAATGCCTGAATATGTTCAATCATATCGGCTGCAAATGACCTCACCGGCGTGATACACATACACAAGACAACCACAGTCACAACCGCTATCGCAACAAAATATGCAGGATATCGTTTTGAGCTGTGAGTGGTATGTAATTCCTCGATACATTCTTTTCTTACCTGCTCAATATCAGGCATTTCATGCTGCGCTGCCTGTCTAAAAATATCATTTTTTTTCATTCTGCATCAATCCTCCTTATCC
>OJQL01002431.1_pt1 | contig 10722 bp, 10 predicted proteins | sample 1598731 | NCBI WGS metagenome assembly OJQL01 (sample SAMN03922510, study PRJEB24848) | human gut metagenome | isolation source: stool sample | host: Homo sapiens | place: Germany | collected 2010-02
ACAACCTATGACGGTTATTATTATTTTGACGAAAATGGTGTTTTGCAGTCAGGTTTTGCGATTCCGCAGGCGCCATCATTATATGAATAGAAGAGGAATAACGTTATGAAGTGGAAGAAATTTACGATTCAGACAACAACAGCAGCAGAGGATTTCATCAGTGAGAAGCTAAGTGAGATTGGCATTGAGGGAATCGAGATTGAAGATAAGGTTGAGCTGACAGCAAATGATACAAAGGGCATGTTTATTGATGTACTGCCAGATTTAGGACCAGATGACGGAGAGGCGCTTGTAAGCTTTTATCTTGATGATACGTATGATGTGCCTAAGACGCTTGCTGCCGTAAAGATGGCACTTGAGGAGGTTGCCTCTTTTGTAAATGCAGGATCATGCGAGATCACGGCATCTGAGACAGAGGACAAGGATTGGATGAATAACTGGAAGCAGTATTTTAAACCATTCGTTGTTGATGATCTTTTAATTAAGCCAACATGGGAAGAAATTCCTGAGGGAATGGAAGGAAAGAAGCTGATTCAGATTGATCCTGGTATGGCATTTGGTACAGGAAAGCACGAGACTACTCAGCTTTGTATTGCAGGAATCCGCAAATATGTAAAGCCGGGTGATAATGTTCTTGATGTTGGAACAGGAAGCGGTATTTTGTCAATTTGTGCGCTGTTAAGCGGTGCCAGTCATGTAGTGGGAACAGATCTTGATGAGAATGCTATTGATGCTGCACATGAGAATGCACAGGTTAATGGCATTACGTCAGAGCAGTATAAGGTTCTGATTGGAAATTTAATTGATGATCAGGCAATCAAGGATGAGGTTGGCTATGAAGCATATGATGTTGTCGTTGCCAATATTCTGGCAGATGTTATTATCGCGCTGCAGGAAGTTGTCGCAGTTCATGTAAAGCATGGCGGTATCTTTATCACATCTGGAATCATTGATATGAAGGAGCAGGCCGTTATGGATGCATTTGCAAAAAATCCAGAGTTTGAAGTGATTGATGTGCTGCATCAGGGCGAGTGGGTTTCAATTGTAACTAGAAGGAAGTAAATATATGTATCATTTTTTTATAAAGCCAGAGCAGGCAGCTGCACACAAGGTAGCAATCATTGGAAGTGATGTAAATCACATCAAAAATGTGCTTAGAATGAAGGTTGGTGAACAGATTTGCGTTAACGATGGCAGTCATGAATATCTTTGCAGCATTGCACAGCTTGATGCAGAAGAAGTGACAGCAAAAATCGAGCAGGTCAGTGAAACTACAAGTGAGCTGCCTTCAAGAATAGTATTGTTTCAGGGATTGCCAAAGGCCGATAAGATGGAGACAATTATTCAAAAGTGTGTGGAGCTTGGCGTGCATGAGATTGTTCCGGTACAGATGAAGCGCTGTGTAGTCAAGCTTGATTGCAAAAAGGAAGAAGCAAAGAGAAAACGCTGGCAGGCGATTTCAGAGAGTGCAGCAAAGCAGGCTGGACGCGGACTTATTCCTGATATCCATCCTCTTATGACATATAAAGAGGCGCTTTTGTATGCTTCTGATAAGGAACATATTCTTGTCCCATTTGAGCATGCAGAAAATATGCAGGCAACGCGCGATGCGCTTAGTGCAGTAAAACCGGGCGAGCAGGTAGCAATCTTTATAGGACCAGAGGGTGGCTTTGAGGACGAGGAGATTGCACAGGCAGAAAATTGCGGTGCACAGGCAATTACGCTTGGAAGAAGAATTTTGAGGACGGAAACAGCTGGAATGGCAGTGCTTGCCATGCTTGGATACGTATTGGAGGAATAAAAAATGGAAGCATATCTGGATAATTCAGCAACGACCCGTGTGGATGCACAGGTGCAGGGGCTGATGAAAAAATTGATGGATGTTGATTTTGGAAATCCATCATCACGTCATCAAAAGGGTGTTGTGGCAGAGGGCTATATCAAGGAAGCAAGACAGAAAATTGCTGCTACTTTAAAGGTTGATCCAAAGGAGCTTATCATTACCTCTGGCGGTACGGAGTCCAACAATATGGCACTTATTGGAACGGCACTTGCTGCAAAGAGAAAGGGAAACCATATCATTACAACAGCAGTCGAGCATCCAAGTGTCAAGGCAACGGCTTCTTTTTTGGAGGAGCAGGGCTTTCGCATCACATTTCTTTCAGTTGACAGCAGAGGACAGATCTCTTTAGAAGATTTAAAGAAAATTTCCGACAATACATTAGTATTAATTTCGGATAGAGATCCGGAAATATTTCAAAAAGTATATGAAAAATTAAAAATAAACGGTATGAAATATATATGTCCAAATGAATTAATGAAAATAATTAGATTATTACCGGAATCAGAAAGTAATTTATATCCCATTGGACACTATTTTTCTTTATATCCTGATAATGAAAAAATATTAAAGAAATCCGATCGTATATTTAATAAAAATATAACTGTTAAAGATATTGATTTTAATGAGAAAAAACAGCTTGAAATTTTATATAAAATGATAGAACTGTATCCTACGCTGCCGGACTGGCAATTAACATTATCCGATTCTAAAAAAGGTCTCAGATATTATTATGAAAACCAATGGTTCGGTGCGGCTGATGCAATTGCTTTACACTGTATGTTACGTATTTTAAATCCTAAAAGACTTATCGAAATCGGTTCCGGTTATAGCAGTGCAGTCACTCTTGATACTAATGAGTATTATTTAGAAAATAAATTACATATTTCTTTTATAGAGCCTCATCCAGAACGCCTAAAAATGCTATTGAAATCCGAAGACAATATAGAATTACATGTAAAAGAACTTCAGGATATTTCATTAGATTTCTTTAAGCAATTATCTGAAGGAGATATACTGTTTATAGATTCTTCTCATGTTTCAAAGGTCGGATCTGATGTTAATTATCTTTTATTTGAGATATTACCGCAATTAAATAAAGGCGTATATATTCACTTTCATGATATTTTTTATCCGTTTGAATATCCTAAAGACTGGATAATTAATAAAGGCCTTATTTGGAATGAGCTGTATATTCTAAGGGCATTTTTACAAAATAACCCAAATTACTCAATACAATTCTTTCAGGATATGTTATTATATAAATATTCAGATATATTTATGAAAAATTGGCCTACAAATATTCCTGTATACAGCAGTTTGCCATATGGCGCCAGCATATGGCTTAAGAAAAATAATTAATAATGGGGATATTACTTTATATGCGTTCGATGAGAATTTCATTACGGTTTCCAAACGCCCAAACACAATAAAATTCTCATTGCAAGAGGTATTGATCCGCTGACGAGATTGATATTGTCGAGATAGTGTTTGAAATATGTTACGATTTATGATATAATGAATTTTCAGATATTCAATGGAGGTATTGGAATGAAAAAAGTTAAGATAACAGTCGTTCGAAAAATGTTCAATGAAGAATTGGCAAAAGAATACGGTGCAGATGGATTAACCGCTTGTCCTATGCTTAAAGAGGGACAAGTATTCTATGCGGATTATGCTAAACCGGCAGGACTTTGTGATGAAGCATGGAAAGCTATCTATCAGTATGTTTTTGCATTAGCTCATGGTGCGGAAAATGAATTATTCTACTATGGAGATTGGATAAAAACAAAAGGTGTGGCAATTTGCAGCTGCAATGACGGACTTCGCCCTGTTATATTTAAACTTGAAGCAACAGATGAAACATCAGTTATTGATTATGAACCTGTAGATTAAGTTTCAATTAAGTAATACATATAATGATCAAAATGCCCTGTCAATCGCTGACAAAATAGATGAATTATAAAAGTGGACTAAATAAAATTTTTTCATCAAACAGCAGCATATACCCTGATGTATATTGTTTTACTGTCTTTATCTTCTATGCTATCGTTTCCTTGGTATTCGGAATGGCTGGATAAAGACAATCAAGAGCATGCTCAAAATAATATTAGAAATCTGAGTAACATACTCGAAAAATATACGGTTAAGGTGAGTTGATAAGAATGAAAACAATATTTTCTTACTGGGATGTTTCTTTAGGTTTAATTGCTATAGGCTTTGGTATTTATCGTTTTATTAAGTTTAAAAAGTACCAAAAAAAGCGTGATAAAGATATGTTAAAAAAAACAAATGGTATATGGATGATCGCCACGCATTTTTTTGGTGTTCATTCCTTATATTTGTTGGTGTAGTATTTATCTACAACAGGTTAAATGGTAATTTACCTAATTATTGCGCTTATAAAGAGTTTGCATCTTATTGAATAAAAAAATTATTGGTATAGTAGAATGCTATATCCATGATTAATTTCAATCAATAGAGATTACAAAACTGCTGCAAAAATTCAAAAAAGTAAAACAAACTTAATTTTTCACTTGACGATGATAAATCATTGTTAGAATATGATTATATGAATAAGCTTTGCAAACAATTAATGTCACCTGCCAGCCAGTCCGGAGGAGTTAAAAGTATAGACTTTTCAGAAGTCCCATCGGATATTTTACCGTTGATGGTTTCTCTTATTGCAAGATTGATTTTTTCTGTGCAACAATGGATGGATAAAGATAAATTTAATCCCATTGCAATTTCCTGTGACGAGGCTCATTTGTATATTCCGGCAAATGCACAGCAGAGCGTTGAAGTTTCAAGCTTACATAGTTTCGAAAGGATAGCAAAAGAGGGAAGAAAATACGGTGTAGGATTGGTAGTTATCAGTCAACGACCTTCCGAAGTAAATCATACTGTTTTGAGTCAAAGCAGTAATTTTATTGCTATGAGATTGACAAACTCAGATGATCAGAATGTAATAAAAAAATTACTTCCTGACAGTATAGGAAACTTTGCAGACTTATTACCTATTCTTGATGTCGGTGAAGCAATTGCTGTAGGAGACGCAAGTTTATTGCCAAGCAGAATTCTTATTGATAAACCTAAAATCGAACCCAATAGTGCGACAATTAAGTTTTGGTCTGAATGGTCTAAATCTAATGTTTCGGATATTGTATCTATGCCCGAAAAGGCCATACTATCGGGCTTTCCGTGCTTTTCCTGCTTTCCGTGAGCTGGGCAATACAGCTCGCCAGCGGGCCTGTCTTTGGTATGGCGGCATGGTAAGCGCTTGGAAGCTCACTTTTGCACCCCCTCCGGCATTTATGAATAAAGAAAATGAGGAAACGCTAAAAAGTGTCTGCCGCCAGCTATTGGCCTCATATCCCATATAAAACAATTTAGCGGGAACCTTTGCGGCTCCCGCTTTTTTTATTTTATGCCCGCTCGAAAGACTCCCCGCAGATTACATTGACCTCCCGTGTTGCCCGGATGATAGTGCCGCAGCAGGGGCAGACATATTTGATACTGCGATTTTTGGATTTTTTGCTCCCGCCTTTGGTGGTGCCTTCCACCGGCAGGCGGCTGGCGTTGATTTTGTCCTTGCCCAAGGTTTCTCTGATCCATGCCTCTGCCTCCGGTGCCAACGTCGTTACCGTCCATCCGTATTTGTCGTGCTTCTCAATGTGCAGCCCATGGGCCTCGGCGGTGGCTTTGAATTTCAGTAGGAGATGACGGATGCTTATATACACAGTTTAATATAACCAAAGAAGAAGGAGATGAATTAATACAACACAAAATAATATCTTCACCATTTTATATAATTCATAAAGAACGGTGCAAAAAATGTGGATTAGGCTATGCTCAATGTAGTTGCGTAAGATTTATCGATGAAAACGTTTCTACTGAAGTTACAAAGGCTGAATTGTTAGGGATGATATGGACAAATCGAAATGCCTTCTCAATGAATGGGCAACTTAAATATAATATTAATATGATGATTACAAGAATTATATAAACAAGTAAGGTTTATTCCTTGTAATTTATTGAATATAACAATATATCAGCCGCAAAAGGATTTCCCGATTGCGGCTGATTCTTTCATTATTAATCTCTATAATACTGCGCCTGTGCTGCAAACATTTCTGCGTAAATACCGCCGTTTTGCACCGACAATTCATCGTGCGTGCCGTATTCTTTTATTCTGCCTTCTGAAAAAACAGCTATCCTGTCGCAGAATTTACAGCTTGAAAGTCTATGAGAAATGTAAATAGCTGTTTTTTCGCCAACAAGCGTGTCAAACTGACGGTAAATATCATACTCAGCCACAGGGTCAAGCGCTGCCGTAGGCTCGTCTAAAATTACTACGGGAGCTTTCTTGTAAAGCGCTCGTGCAATAGCGATTTTCTGCTGTTCACCGCCCGAAGGCTCTATTCCGTTTTCATCAAAAGCCTTGAATAGATTTGTGGCAGTGCCGTTCTCCATTGAGGCAATTTTTTCTGATAAACCCACCTGCACTATAAGCTTATTAAGCTCATCATCGGAGCAGCTTTCATTCAGTACAATGTTTTCCTTGACGGAAAAACTGAACAGCTTGAAGTCCTGAAAAACGGGAGAAAACAACGACATATATTCTGCGTAATCATATTCCTTTATGTTTATTCCGTCAAGCAGTATTTCCCCCTCCGTAGGGTCATAAAGTCTGCACAAAAGCTTTATAAATGTGGTTTTTCCTGCACCGTTAAGACCTACTACGGACAAATGCTCGCCCTGTTTTATAGTGATATTTACATTTTCAAGCACCTTAACATCAGTATTTGGATAAGTAAAGCCTACATTTCTGAATTCAATGGTATGAGGCTTGTTTTCAGCGTGTCGCTCACCTTTTTCAATAGCGGACGGATAATCCATAAACTTGACGTATTCGTAAGCGTAATTTGTACGCTTGATTATTTCCTGAACACAATTAATCAAGTTATTCATACTGCTGTTAAAGGTTGCACTTGCTGACAGGAGCTGTGTGAAAGCGCCTATTGTGATTTTGCCGAGGATAGCTAAAATACCAAGATAAAAGTAAGAACCGAAATCCCGTGCCGCACCTGAAATATCCGACAGCAGATTAAGCGGCATATGCTTGTCGGCATTCCATTTCCATTCCTTTATCTGCTTATCGTTATAATCGTCCCACTTATTTGCCATCATATCTGCCGCACCGTATATGCGAATATCCTTACCGTATCTGAAATCTGTCAGCGACCAGCCGAGATATCCGAAAATGCGGTTTGATTTGGCAAGTCTGCTGTAAAATTCAATATCTATCTTGTTTTGCTTGCTTCGTATGAAAGCGTTTATTGCAAGAAGTACTGCTGTAATCAAAAACAGCAAGGGCGCTTTTGTCAGTATAATCGCCATAACGCCTATAATTATTACAGCTTGGGTTACGGCAGTGAAAACCTGCTGAAAAATCCCTACTACACCGCCCGAATACCAGCTCATTCCCTCACGGGCAAGATTTATCTGGTCAAGAGCCTTTTTGTCCTCCGTATGCTGAAAATCCAGCTCCATAACACGCTTGCTCATACGCTCGCTAAAAAGGTTCTGATATTTCTCGTCATATTTTTCAATTACGATACTGATAATAGACGAGGCAAGCATACCCAACGCTTCGGCTAAAACAATTGCCGCCGCATATAAAACGAGCTTCTGAATATCACGTTCGCCCATAAGCTCGTCGATAATCATCGGTGAAATCATAATAGCGATAAAAGGAGTAAGGGCGGTTATAATTATACCTGAAATACCACAGAAGAAAAAGCCTTTATGTGCCTTACATGCAATAGGAAAGAAATATTTTATTGTTTTTATTGCTGTATCAAATGTGTTTTTCTTTTCAGCCGATTTCTTCATATTCTTTCTCTCCCTCCTTGTAATATTGAGCCTGAATATTGAACATTTCCGAGTATGCTCCGCCCTTGGCAAGCAATTCCTCGTGGGTTCCGTATTCCACCATTTCTCCCGCCTTGAACATAGCTATACTATCGCAAAAACGTGTTGAGGAAAGGCGGTGGGAAATGTAAATTGCAGATTTATCTCCGATAATTTCATCAAAATTCTTGTACAGGCTGTATTCTGCCAATGCGTCAAGTGCAGCGGTAGGTTCGTCAAGAACGATAACAGGTGCGTTCTTGTATAACGCTCTTGCAAGTGCAAGTTTTTGCTTTTCGCCGCCCGAAAGGTCAACGCCGTCATCGTGGATAACCTTTAAAAGCTCGGTTGCAATACCGTCGGATAAGCTGTTCAATTTTTCTTCCATACCTGCCTTTACAGCACATTTCTCGGCTAATTTTGCATCTGTGTCACAAGGCGGTTTCATAGAAATATTTTCGCTCATAGGAAATGCAAAAACTTCTACATTCTGAAAAACAGGAGCAAAAAGCGTGTAATATTCATTTCGCTTGAAGCGCCGTATGTCAACGCCGTTAAGGAGAATTTCACCCTCGGTTACGTCATAAAGCCGAAGCAGAAGCTTAATAAAGGTAGTTTTTCCTGCACCGTTCTGACCGACAACTGCAAGCCTTTTACCTGCCTCAAATTTAAGGCTGAGATTTTTCAAAGCATAATTATCCGCACCCTTGTACTTATATGACACATTTTTAAATTCAATTATATATCTGCCTGTTTGAGGTAACGGAACTGTATCATTTTCAAGCTCGCTTTCATAATCCATAAAGCTGCGGAAATCGTCCGTTTTCATTGACTGTTCTTTAAACTGACCGAGAGAATTCAGAAATGCGGTAAGGGTCGAGGAAAAGGTCGAGGAAAGTCCCAGAAAGAGCGTGAAATTACCGATACTCATATCCGTATCAATAACGGAATAAATAAGTATAGCATAAACTGCTCCTTTAGAGATAATACCGATAAGATTGGAAAATGCGGCATTCTTCATCCATAGGTTTCGACTGTGTAAAATTTTACTTTGCTTTTCGTCAAGTATTTCGTGCTGTTTATCCGAAAGCCAGTTCTTCATACCGAAAAGACGTATATCCTTAGCGTAGTCAAAATCCTGTGTTGCACGCTCCATATAATTGATTTTTCTCCAAGTAGGAGCAAGCTTATCCCATACTTCTTTTTTGTCACGCTTAACGATATGTTTGAAAAACAGAAACTGCAAAAAGGACACAACCGTAAGAATTATTATAAGCTTCCAGTCGAGAGTTACAATAGTGGTAAGGGTTACCGCCATAAGAACTATATTTGTACCTATGCCGTAAACGGAATGCATCATACCCTCAACGCCGTTATTGTTGCCGCCTGTAGCCTGCGCCGCTTTTTCAGCCATATTCAGTATATCAGGGTTTTCCAACGTCTGATATTCCATTGAAAGCACCTTGCGTATACGCTCGCTTATCATTTTCATACGCACGTTTATCATATTAAACCATATTCTGTTATTCGCCAGAGTGTTAAGCCCCATAGCAACAAGCTCAATAATTGTTGTTATAATAAGTAACGATAACAATGGAGCAAAATCCTTTTCGGCAGAAGAAGCCTGACACTCTATAATATCAATAACGAACTTACCTATAAAGGTCCAGAGATACTGCATAAGAGAGCCTGTAAAAACGCCGAGCAGCATAAGCCAAGGCAGAAAAGGCTTGTATTGACGGATTTTACCCAGTATGTAAACCGAATTTTTAAGTATGCCATATTCGGTGTGGAGTAAATTTTTCTCCTCTTTATTTTTCTTTTTCATCGGTCTTTTTCTCCTTGTAGGTATCATTTTTAAAGAATGGTTTTTCCCGCCACTAGTTCTGATAATTAAAGTTGTTGGGACGGGTTAAGATAGTCATTGTAAATGTAAGGAAGGGTATCAGTGTATAATCTACAAGGTATTGATAAATTTTTTCATCTTCCTTTTCTCCGCCTTTCAGAGTTGCCTTCCGTATAAATTGAATTTGAGCATTTCCTTTATAATTTCCTTGGTATTATCACGGGAAATAGAAAGCTCGTGCATAAGCGTTTCAATCTTAAAGAAAATAGTTGTACTTCTTCCTGCAAGAAAATACATAACACGCAAGGCGTTAGGTATGCTGAGGAATTCGAAAAAAATCCATCGCACGCTTATCATAAGCCAGTACATCATCATAACCTTTTTCAGGTTCGTGCATTACAAGCATAAACGGCAGATTTGCGTTAAGCCTGCCGAAAATGAAACCTGAATCACGAAGATATAATGAGTAATTGCCATATTCCGAGGCTCTTACATTATCAGGAATGTTGCCGAATAGATTACAGCCACAGCATCCCATAACAGAGGCTCGTACCAGTTCATACGCATATTCCAAACGTTTTCTTTGAGTTTTGTTATCTTTCGACATATCATAAATTTCTATCATCGCACGTTCGTGAACGCTCATTACCTTTTCGGGAGCAAGTCCGAAAAGCTCATCTATAGTTACGCCGAGAAAATCTGCAATCACAGGCATAAGCTGAGGGTCGGGATAGCTTGAAATCTCCTACTTTGACACTGCCTGCGGAGATACCCCTACCTTATCTGCAAGCTGTTCCTGTGTTATGCCTTTTTCTTTGCGGATACGTTTCAGGATGCTGTTAAAGTTGTTGTCCATAAATGTTCCTCCCATTGTTTTATGTTATCGTTATTATATCACAATTTGAAGTTGAATTCAAGATAAGCATAGCTCATAAAATCAAGCTGTGCTTGATTGCTTGCTTAAAAACAAGCGGCGATTGCGATTTGCTTGGAAAAATCCAATTAAATGAAAATAACCTGCTGCACTGTTCTTGATAAACAGACTGCAACAGGTTATTTTAGTGTAGCTGTATAAAATGCCATAAAAACACAAAATCATAAATCTATTGCTTGGTTTCTGCAC
>OJQL01002436.1_pt1 | contig 10661 bp, 13 predicted proteins | sample 1598731 | NCBI WGS metagenome assembly OJQL01 (sample SAMN03922510, study PRJEB24848) | human gut metagenome | isolation source: stool sample | host: Homo sapiens | place: Germany | collected 2010-02
GCGGCACGCCATAGATCGTGGCAATCTCGGTCTTCTGAAATTTGCGCGTGGCGATAAACTGTGCGTCTTCAGGCGGAATGGATACCCGCTCGTAAGTCATACCTCCTTCGAGCAAGAGCGGCAAATGGGCCTTATGCAGACCGACCGACTGCGCGAGAAGGTCTCGTTTCAATCGCTCATATGCCTCCGGTTTGAGTGTCGAGGGATATTTGAAAACACCCGACATATTGCCTCCCTGATTGAAGAACATTTCGCCGTACTGCTGTGCCGAGACCGAGAGTGCGAGGTTGTCGCGGTGGACGGCAATCGGACTTTTACCCACGATGCCGTCGGTCGAAAGCCCCTTGAGGTGGATCATATCCGAAACGGAAAGCATCTCGCCGCTGTCCAGCCGGTAGAACAGCTTTTCATTGTCGGTAAGCACAGGTGTCACCTTTGCCGGATGATAGTATTTGAGCCGCACGGGACGGTAAAGCCTATCGCGGTAGATGCGGGCATAACCGTTTCCCCAAAGCGTACAGGAGATCATCAAGAAATGCATCAAGTCGAAACGTGTGGAGTAATCGTTCGGCCGCTGAAGAATATGTGCTGAAGGATGGGCGTATTGCCGTTCGCGGCCCTTCGGCATCCGGCGGTAAAGATGGATGGGAAGCGTACCGACAGTTTCGGAGAGAATCCGCACGCAAGCCCAGACTGCCGTCAGCGCCAATGAGCCCTCCGGTGTGATGATCGGACGGCTTGTCTTATCGGCCACCATGTCGGCGGTCAACGCCTTATTCACGGCCGCCTCGAACTCCGAAGAAATTACTCTTCGCTCTGTCCGTGATATATCGAAACCGAAAATCCGCATCTTATCTGTTCTTCGAAAGCAAACATAAGATACGGATGGCAGGATGCGGTGAGACAATGTCCCTACCGGATACGACGGAGCAGAATCGTTACAAAAGGTTCTCCCTCGGTCGAGGTTTCAATGTCATGGGGACTACGGAGGCACAACTCGTCGTCGTTGAGTCGGACGACCCGGTAGATGGCATTATTACCACCCGTAATCGGACTTTTCGGCCGATACGCCGTAGGATTGAAGCGGAGAGTTTTCGTTGTAGCGTCGAATATGCAGGCCACCGTGCTAACCCGATTGCCGCGACACTCCCGTACCACATCGGGCAATGGAAATTCGAGCCGGTATTCTCCGGGATCGAACAGAAGGATATTGCGTTTACCACTCTCGTCGGTCGTGAAGATTCGGACGACTTCCCAATTGCCCGAACAGATGTTGTCGATCTTTGCGCCTGCCATGCTCGTTTTCGGTTAACCGAGGCAAAGTCCATGCAAAAAAAGAGGGCATGACCTCTTCCTCGATACTTCCACAGGCTTTGGCAAACCTACATCATCAATCAAGCAGAAGCCACGCCCTTATGCAGGCGCGACTTTGTTTCAATCGATGATGTGTTGCTCTTACTTTATAAAATCGCCAAATTTCGTGGAAGTATTGCAACAAAATATGTCTTGTGTCCCGTAGACACTTTTTCAAAGTGCAAAGTTATAAAAATTTACATTATAATTACGCATTAACCAACCGACCGAACAACCATCTGATTTTCTAAATGTTAATAGATTGTTGAAAAATATTTATGGATATATTTATTAACTTTCAGTAATAAAACATATCTTTGCACTGTAGTTCTTTGAGAGGTTTTTGTTTTCCAGACTTAAATCCAGATGCTTGAAGCAGATTAAGTTCTGTACGCCATTTGTTTACGAATGGTACTCGGCGGCGGCACGGCTTTGCTCGTCTCTTCGTCTCTCTTTCCAGTAAGTGAACGACGAGTCGTCAGAGCTTATAGACGACACGATACGAAACGGAGATATGTAGTTTTCTAATCGTCGAGGCGTATAGTGCCATAAGCAGAGAAGTTGCGATAAATAGTTTTTTATGCGAATCGAACATTGCAATTCGCATAGCAAGATGGTTTTTGCAGCAGCAAACGGGGGTGGATACGGGATAACGTTTATGGACTTTAAGTGTGGGTTAATTGTTTAGGCAGCAGGAGCAATGTCGCTCCACTAAATGTCTTTAAACATGAGAAAAAATCAAAAACTTGCAGATTTGATACAAGGTATCGAAGATCTGCTCTCAAAGGGCCGTTATCCACTTACCGGCGAAGATGAAGTTCTTTTGAAGTCATGCCTTAGCGAGCTGAAACAGATGCAATCTAACGATGCGAATGTTCTTGGTTCGATAGAGAAAGTAACCAAATGGCTCTTGTTGCTATTCGAGGTTTGTGACAAATTCAAAGATCTGATTTAACGCTCCACCCCCTTAATTTAAAGACATGAAAATTGGTTCGGTCATAAAAGATATACGCAAGCGCAAGAAGATTACGCAGACCCAACTTGCCAAGTTGAGCAACATCACACAGACGTATCTTTCGCAGATCGAAAATAATCAGAAAGAACCGACCATCCAAACCATAAAAACCATTGCCGAAAATCTCGCTATTCCTTTACCTGTATTACTATTCATGGCAGTCGAAAACGAGGATATTCCGGAAAACAAGCGCGAGATTTACAGCATGATATCCCCTTCCGTCAAATCACTATTAGACACCTTCTTCAACGATGATAAGTAGCCCCGAATCATTATGTCGTGCCATAGGCATCAAGCATAGCGAAATAGCGTCTATTCTCGCTGACATGAACGCCTATTATTACGAATATAAAAAGAAGAAGCGCAACAAAAAAGGAGAGTTGAAATATACGAAGTTCGGAACTCCCGAAGTTCGCGTTATCAATCCCAGCATCAGAACGCTCAAAATCGTCCAAAAGAGAATTTGCGGTTTACTGAATAGCAAAATTACGCCTGCATCGTATGCTTTCGGCTCGACGAAAGGTCGCAGTTGCGTAATGAACGCCCGGTTCCATCAAGGGAATAAATATATCTTTCAAACCGATCTTCGCGGATTCTTTCCATCAATCCCCTGTAAAGAGGTTTATCGAATGTTCGTGCGATTCGGATTTTCTCCGGATGTCGCTTCTATATTAACACGCTTGACGACATACAATGGACATCTTCCGCAAGGTGCACCGACTTCATCTCTGGTTGCAAATTTGGTTTTCACCAAAACCGGAGATGTGCTTGCCAAATACTGTACACAACATGGACTAAAATTTTCCACATATGTAGACGATATGACAATCTCCGGCCCTATTGATTTTCAGGAGCTGATACCGGAAATTCTCGATATCATTCGACAGGACGGATACACGATCAGTCCAACCAAAACAACTTACCGAACCAATCATCCCGAAATTACCGGTGCAAAAGTTGGCAATAATTATATCGACATCACAGACAAGCTGAAAGCAAAAATCGCCAATCCACAAGGCAAGTCAGAAGCACAAATAGCCGGAGAACAAAATTATCGGGACTTAGTATATCGGGCAAACAATCCGACGCTCAAATCTTTAGGCGTTCGTTCGTAGTTTCTTCAACCTTCGCTCCAATACCTTGCGGAACGAGTCGAACTCGGCATAGCGGCGATGACCGGTGACGTTGATGTGGAAATCCTCCAATCGCTCGTAGGCTTCCAGTTGCGAGGGGTATAAATCCTGCATCTCGAAATAGTAATCGGCGAAGCCTTCGGCCGAGAGCAGTTTGCGCATAGCGGAAGACAGCGGCGCGATGGCCGCCAACTCCGCCTCGATCTCCGCGCGGCGGGCTCGTTTGTGCGGCGCATCGCAGAGCCGCGTCCGATAGTTGTTTTTTCGTTTCATAGCTTACAGAATCAGTAGTCCTCGTTCGTTATAGGGGTTGGTTTCGTCTTTGGCCTGCGCGGTCATCCATTCTCCCAGCGCCATAATCGAGGCGACGATGCCGTCGATCTTCTGTATGGATTTGCGTTTGTCGGGTTTGATGTTGCCCGCCGGATCAGTCTGCACGACTGTCGAGGCGAGCATCCACCGCAGTACGGGATTACCGAAGTGTTCCACCTCGCCCGTCAGCACCAACGCCTCGAACTGCTTTGTCGGAGCCGACATCGAACCGAATCCTTGTCCGAAAGGAGAAAACTCCATCCCCTCGTTCTGAAGGTCGATGATCGTCTGCGACGCATTCCAGCGGTCGTAGGCTGTCGATTTAAGATTATAGTCGGCAGTGATACGCAGTATGTCGGCCTTGACAAAGTCATAATCCACCACATTGCCCGGCGTAACGGTTACATGTCCCTCGACTACCCATCGGTCGTAGTTGATATTCTCCTTTTTGATCTTCTCCAGCATCTTCTCCTCCGGAATCCAAAAGTGCGGCAGAAGCTGAAACTTATCGTTCTCATGGAAGAGCAGCACGAACGCCGTGATGTCGCCTACGTTCGAGAGGTCGAGACCACCCCAGCAGTCGCAACCTTTCAGGTCGGCGGGAGCGGTCGTGCCGATACACTTCATCCACGCCTCGTCCAAAATCCATGTCAGCTCGGCATCGACCCACAAATTGACATTTTTGGTCATCACGTTACGGACGGCTTCCGGACGGTTCTTGGCATCCATGACCTGCGAGGCGAGGTAATCGACCGAAAGCGATACGCCGAGATTGGGATTGGCCTTGACCCACATCTTCGGATTATCCCACTCCTCTTTGTCGTCGAGCGTATAGACGATGCCGAAAAGCGAATCGTCCCGGTTCACGCCCCGCAGCACCTTGATTACGTTGTCTCGATAGGCGAAGCAAGCTCCGGCCTTATTGAACCCCGCCGTCGTGATGATAAACATCAGCGGCTGCCGCCGTGCGCCGAAGGCCGACTTGATGACGTCGAACATTCCGCTGTCCTTGTGGGCGTGAAACTCGTCGATGATGCCGCACGAAGGGTTCAGACCGTCGTGCGTGCCGTAGTCCGATGAGAGCGGCTTGAGCATCCCTCCCTTCGCCTCGTAGGTAATTGCATTGCGGAAGACCGAGAGGTATTTCTTCAGATCAGTGGCTTTAACAATCTCGGCGGCATCCGAGAAGCAAATCTTCGCCTGATCCTTGACCGTTGCAGCCGAATAGACCTCCGGACGGCTCTCGCCGTCGGCAAAAAGCATATAGAGTCCGATGCCGGCAGATAATGCCGTCTTGCCGTTCTTGCGGGCAATTTCGACATAGGCATAACGAAAGCGGCGCGTACCGTCGGATAGCATCCAGCCGAAGATGTTCCAGACGATGAACTGCTGCCACGGTTCGAGCAGGAACTTGCGGCCTGCCCACTCGCCTTTGGTGTGCTTGAGGCTTTCGATGAAGCGAATCGCACGCGCGGCAGCCTTACGGTCGAAGTACCAGCCACGGTCGAGGGCATTCTCCAGATCGGAGAAGTAGCGTTCGACGGCGAGGCGCACATATTTGCAGACCGTAAGTTTGCCGTCGCGGACGTCATGAGCATATTGTTCAGCGGGATGTAATTTGCTAATGTTCATCGTTCTTTCTTTTCCGCGATTCTAAAGGGGCCAAAACCTTATGCGAAAAACAGATTATGAAAAAAATCAAAAAATTCGCATTGCGGGTATTTAATGCCCTTATCGATTACGTTATTGTCGAATTTGTAAAAGCCATCATCGAGGAGCTACTACGGTAGTTCCTCAAATTCGGCAAAATCATCTTTTAGAACATCGCCTGACAGGAGCGCAGCGACACGGTGACGGCTCGATGGCGTCAGACCGAACTCGGCAGCCAGCGACTTGGCGTTGGCGAGCGCCGATTCGGCGACTTTGCGTTTGGGATTGACGATGGTCGTAGTGCCGGACTTGGTCGCTACCTCTATCGTGCATCCCTCCTTTTCGACAGCTCGCATCATGTCGTGGTACAAGCCCATTTCGCGGGCGTAGGCCACGACAAGATCCACACCGACCAAATCCAACAGGCGATTATGGATCAACTCCGTCGCCACGACTTCGAACACCTTTTTCGCCGTTCCCTTCAGGCCGGATCGGGGAAGCGACACGACGAATGTGACGGTCGGCGTCTTACCACTCTCCATGCGGCAAGGTTGATCCGTCCCGCGCAAGGCTTTCAATTCATCCGGTAGTTTCTTACGTCCCTTCATGGAGTACAAGCTGTAAATCAAACAGTTAAATATTAAATTAGTGAAATCATTAAAAATAAACAGCACTTTTCGCAAAAATCGACTTGTTTTTGCGGCAACGGTCTGTTTTGGAAACTAAAGTTAAAGGCGGTCTGAGCACTCGCTTTCTTGTTTACGAAATCTCCCATATCAAAAACTGTGTTTTGCATCATCTCCTCCCAACGATCTGCCCAAAAGCAAAGCATCCGAATCTTACGACTCGGATGCTTGCTTTGAAATATCGTATGGCGAAATCAGAATCCCTGATTACGGAGCCATTCGCCCATGAATCGGTCGTAGACGATGTATCCTTCTGCGGTTTTGTAAACCAGTTCGCTGTCCACCAACTTTTTCAATGCACTACTTACGCTGCTGGCAGCCTTGAGCTTGTGCTTGGAGATGAAATCACCGGAAGAGACCTCTTTCACACAACCTTCCGACGCAATGGCTTTGAGCAAGCGGACGCTACCCGAAGGATAGGCGTTGAGCAGGTTCTCATAGGCATAGGTCGATTCTGCGACGATCTCTGCGACAGCATATGCTACCAACCGTTCGTCGATGGCCGCCGAATAACCGTACAGACGATTCAGCACGCTTTGAATATACCATGTGTGGCCGTCGAAGCGGTCGTAGATCGCATCGAACATCTCCTGCGTCAATTCCCGATGTTGAGAGGTAAAAAACCCAGCGGCAAAGTCATAGTAAGCACTCCGCTCGATACGATCGATGGAGAGTGTCTGCGTACTTTGGTAAAAGGGTTTTTTCGCCGAAAGGAACATCTCCTGCATGACGTGCTGCTTGCTTCCCGCAAAGATGAAATTGACGTTCGGAATAAATTGAATGTATGAGCGCAACAACGCCTCGACGCCCTTTTCGGGATAGTTGGTGATCTGCTGGAACTCGTCGATGGCGATATAACAGCGCTTGTCCGACGATTTCAAGTAATCGAAGATTTCTTTAAGTGTAGCCTCTTCCGCCGCCGGTGCGAGTTCGATGGTCGCTTTCGGTACGCCGGTCAGCTCGTCGAACGTAAAGACCGGACGGCAACTCTTGATGAACTGTGCCACCCGACTCAATGCCTTCTGCGGCGCAGAATCCAACTGCCCCAGCACGGTATTGGCGAAAAGTCGCACGAAGTCGCCGAGGTTCTGCGTCGAGTAAATATCCATGTAGAGCGTCACGATGTCAGCCTGTTGCTCCTTGAGCTTATGGAAGACGTGCTTGACAAGTCCCGTCTTTCCCATACGGCGCGGGGCGATCAGAGTGATGTTACGTCCGTTGTAGAGCGCATCGGTAATCGTCTGCGTCTCTCGCTCGCGGTCGCAGAAGTATTCGGGACTGTAATAACCCGATATGAGAAAGGGATTGTTCGGCTTCATGTTATTTCAATTTACTCGTTACGCTATTATCGTAACGCAAATATCGCAATAATAATTCGAACGTCCAAATTTCGCACTATACGATATTTCAAAGAACGCATCCGAAATTACACCCGAAGCGATTTACCAAATCTCTCTTTTCGGGGTATCCCTCCAATTTTGCACGCGCGTACAGAAAAGGGGGGCTGCGATTGGGTTTCGTAGCCTCGGGAGGAATATCAGTCCCTCCCATTTGGGGAGGGGGATTCAGCAAGCGGAGTCCGCTGTCGGCCGCAGGCCGGAGCGGTACGAACGCAGCGAGCTAAATCCAGCCCCCTACCTATCGGAGTCCTGGTCACAATCTTTCCAGCCTTTTCTGCCCCAAATCGTTACATCTGTCGGCACATCTATCCGCGGGTGGAACTCTTTATGTCGTTGTCCATTGCTTCAAGTCGTGTGGCTTAATTAATTGTGTGTTAATTAAACCTATCTCTTCTTTCGTCGATTTTTCTTCGGTTTTGCAATCAATCCGGCAATCAGATTCGAGGGACTACGTTCGAGCAGTCGTCGTTGCTGGGCCATCTCGATATAGATGCGTGTGGTCTGCGTGTCGCTATGGCCGAGCATATCCTTGATCGTCTCGACGTCCACTCCGTTTTCAACCATCAGACTGCCGCAGGTATGGCGCAGCGAGTGGGCTGTGATGTCCGGACGGTCGATGCCGATCTCCCGAAGCCGACGCTTGACGATGGCGCTGATCGTTACCTTCGCCAGCCGTTGCCGGTGGCTTCCGTGCGCATGACTGATGACCAGCGGCTCATCCTCGACGAAATCGCGGCAAGCTATGTAATCTTCAACGAGCTCCGTAATCATCTCCGGCACGGCAACCGTATCGCGTTTGTCCACTTTGCCCTTACGCTGGATATGGATGACCGTTCGGCCATTGTAAGTGTCGAAATCCCGGATGTCGATGCGGGCCACCTCGCAAGCGCGGAGTCCGTTGGTCAGCATCAGCGCAACGATCAGCTTATCCCGTTTGCCCACTACGGTCGAGGTGTCGATGGAATCCATAAGTCGTGTAGCCTCCTCTTGCGTCAAGGCAGCTTTGTAGTATTCTTTGTGTTTGATACTGCTCTTGATGCCCGCACCGATATTGTCGCAGTAGCGTCGTCCGGCACAATAAGCATAAAATAGCTTGACGACCGTCACATAACTGCAAACCGTCAGCACGCTTTTGCCTTTCTGCTGGAGGTAGCGTTTGTAGTCAATGATATGGCGGCGCTCGGCATAGCGGGGATCACAACCTTCAGCCGAGAGCCAGCGGAACCACAATCCGATTTTACGGCGGTAGTCGGCTTTCGTTGCCGGAAGGATGTCCGTTTCGGCAAGCCAGTCATCGACAATTTGTGTCAGTTTCAGGGTCGTTCTCATATTCAGTCTTCAGAATGGGCGCAGGCGGCTCCATTTTTTCGCTTGCAAACCACAACCGCGTGCGCCCATCGTTATCGGTTTATATCATAGGCAATCAGGTATTGGTTATCTCGTGTGCGATTCGAGGCCCGACTTGCGGTTGTGGCACGGGTGGCAAAGGCTCTGAAGGTTGGCCATGTCGAGCTTCGCGCCGCCCCGATTGATCGGAACGATATGATCGACGACCTGTGCGAGCGTCGTAATGCCCCGCCGCTGGCACTCCTCGCAGAGCGGGCACTGTTCCAACTTCAGGTTACGGAGCTTCCGCCATGCGGTCGATTGATAGAACTTCGTGTTCGGATACAAGCGTCCTTCCTGCACCCCGCGCTCCGGTTGCCACGGGCGTTGTACAGTTTTCTTGAGTGTTGGCATAAGTCAGAATATTACATCGGTTCGTAAAGGCTGGTCGTGGTCTTCGGTCTCGAAGCCTACGACCGCAATGATTTTCGCGTTGGGATACCTCTGGCGTAGTTCGGCAGCCACGACGCCGTAGCGGGAGAAGTCGGCGAGGTAGGCCGAGTCGCCGTAGCATTCCCGGCAGCGACGCATCGCCTCGATGTCGCTCTCCTCCCATTTCTCGATCTCCCCGTGGTGGGTAGAATACTTCTTCCGGCCGTCCTTGAGGTGGTGGATGATTCGTTGCAATTTCATATTGTAGCATTTAATCGGTTAGCGTAAAGAGTCGCCGCGGAACTCGACCACACGGCACAGATGTCGTAGCCGGTCGAACGTTCGCTCTCCATAGCGATTCAGCAGGTCGCCTTTGGTAAGGTTCGTCGAGAGAAAAAGCGGACGGCCATAGCGTTCGGCTGCGTTGATGATTCGGTTGAAACCTTCGTAGCGTTCGCCGTAGTCGTTGATCATCGGTTCGACACCCAACTCGTCGATAATCGGATACGGGCATCGGGCGAGGTAGTCGAGGCAGGAGGTCTTCGGATCCATGCCCATCGTCGAAGCTGCGAACGGATACGGTTTGTTCAACTCGTCGGCGTGCACGGCATATACAGAAACCTCTTTCATACCGAGTAGTACCGGAACGAGGCCCGTCGTGATAATGCTTTTACCGCGTCCGCAGTCGCCGATAAGCAGCAGACCCACACCGCGTGTATCGTGCATCCAGTCGATCACCTCGTCGTATTCCGGCAGATGGTGATAGGTCGCAATCGTCGCATCAAGCCGGCGAAAAAGCGTCCGAAAGAGTGCATCGCACATCTCGCTGTCGCCCCACGAGAGACGGGTCGGATTACGGACGATCAGTTTACGGTCAGTGACCATCCGGTCGATAAGGGTGGCGATATTCTTCTCCATAGCGTTTATCTGTTTTTGGGTTCTTCGTGTGTAACTTCCATGCGGCCGAAATTTTCGAGCAGGCGTCGGCGACGTTCCTCATCTGCAGGTTGTTTAATCTGTCCGATCCGTTGCCCGGAAACTGAGGGCGAGGTGCGTTCGGTCAGTTCGAAGATGCCGGCCCAGTTATTGGCGATACTCTTGTCGATAATCTGTGCCGCCAGATCGGGGTCGCCGCGCGAGAGGTTGCGGAGCATCGTATGGAATTTCTTGATCGAGAGTTCGCTTTTATACTTCTCACCCCGGCTCTGCTTATAATCGAGCCATGTCTTGACCAGTTCCAGCCAGCGAGGATCGGCGATGAATGTAAGGTCGAAGGTGTCCTGATGTTTTGTTGCCGCACTCTTCTTTCCCCCATACCCCCTTTTATCTCTGTATTTATTTTTAATAGATATAT
>OJQL01002449.1_pt1 | contig 10597 bp, 9 predicted proteins | sample 1598731 | NCBI WGS metagenome assembly OJQL01 (sample SAMN03922510, study PRJEB24848) | human gut metagenome | isolation source: stool sample | host: Homo sapiens | place: Germany | collected 2010-02
GAGGAGAAATGCGGATTCTGATCATCGGAGCGGGAAAAGTCGGCTCCTCCGTCGCGGGCAATTTAGTGTCCGAATCTAACGACATTACGATTGTCGATACCAATAAAGCCAAGATTGCGGAAATTCAAAGCAATTACGACCTTCAGGGGATTGTGGGGGATGCCACTTCGCCCTCCGTTCTCGCAGATGCCGGCGCCGTAGATGCCGACATGATCATTGCTGTTACTGCGAATGACGAAACCAATCTTGCCGTAACGCTGATTGCCGAGCAGCTTTTTAATGTGCCCTCTCGAATTGCGCGCGTTCGCAATGACGAACTGAGAGAGTACCCGGCGCTTCTGTCGACTTCAGGTTTCCGTGCCACTTCGGTCATTTGGCCGGAGGAGGCGATCACCAACTACATCGTTCAGCTGATTACGTACCCTGAAGCGCTCCAAGTGATTGAGTTCTCAGACGGCGATGTGGTGCTCATGTCGGTAAAGATTGTCAGCTCTTCAAAAATGTGCGGGCGTCCGGTCAGTGCGCTGCAGGACGAACTGCCGAGGGTCAAGGTTCAGATCGTATCCATTTACCGGCAGAAGTACCGGCTGGACGATATTGACGGAAAGACTGTTTTAGAGGCGGGAGACGAGATCTTCTTTCTCACGACCAAGACGTGTGCTCATGCCGTTGTGAAGGCATTCAGAGTCAAGACGCGGCGTTCGGATCGAGTCATGATTGTCGGCGGGGGCAGTCTGGGACTGCAGCTCGCAAAAGCGCTGGATCAGGTCGAGACGGTTTCGGGCGACGCCTACAACGTCAAGATCATTGAGTCGGATCTTTCCCGCTGCCAATTTTTATCCCAAAACCTATCCAGCTCAGTCCTGGTGCTCCACGGGGATATGACCGACGAGAGCTTGTTCATTGACGAGGGCATTGCCAACACAGACCTTTTTGTCGCGGTCAGCAATGATGATGAAGACAATATTATGAGTTGTCTTCTGGCTAAGAAACTCGGTGCACACCGTGCCATCACCTTGATTAACCGCACGGATTATATTGATCTGGTTGAAGGGACCAGTATTGACATTGCTTTTTCTCCGACGGAAGCCACGCTTTCGGATCTGCTGCGGCATATCCGACAAGGAGATGTGTTATCGGCCCATACGCTGCGCAGAGGAGGCGCGGAGGTGATGGAAATTGTCGCGCACGGCTCTGCGAAAAACTCGAAGGTTATCGGGCGCACTGTCGATAAAATTGCAATGCCTCAAGGAACGGCGATCGGCTGTATTTTGCGGACCGTCAGCGGTGTTCAGGAAGTCTTTATGGCCAACGAAATGCCGGAGGTGCTGGACGGAGACCAAGTCATTGTCTTCATGGGCAACAAACGTCAGATTTCCGAAGTGGAAAAGCTTTTCGCGCCTTCCGTAGGGTTCTTCTAAGATGCAGCTGCTGCCGCCCGTTCTTCGCCTAATGCTGCTTCCCGTACTTAATGTTCTGGGACCGATCATCATCGGCTTTTCTCTGTCGATGCTGATTCCGCTGGCCTTGTCTTTATGGAAGAACGACGGGGCCTCCGCCGGCTTTGAGATTGCATTCTGCATTACTTTTTTCACCGGGCTGCTGATGTGGCTCCTGACACGGCGCTACAAGCGAGAGCTGATTCCTCGGGACGGCTTTCTTTTGGTTACGATGGCTTGGGTTCTTTTGGCCTTAGCCGCGACGATTCCTCTTTACGTCAATATTGAAGGCATTTCCTTTGTCCATGCGTTCTTTGAGGCGACTTCCGGTATTACGACGACCTGCGGCACCATTCTCTCAGGGCTGGACAGACTGCCGCTCAGCGTGAATTTTTGGCGGTGTTTCCTTGCCTGGATGGGCGGTATCGGAATTCTGGTGATGGCGGTAGCAGTGCTGCCTCTGTTGGGTGTCGGCGGCTCACAGATTTTCCGGGCAGAAAGCTCGGGTCCGATGAAAGAAGGCCGGCTCACGCCTCGTATTGCCGATACGGCGAAGGCTTTCTACAACATTTATTTGGCGATCTCCGTTGCATGCGCTGTCTGCTATCACTTTGCAGGAATGGACTGGGATGATGCCATCATGCACACCTTTACAACGGTCTCTTTAGGCGGTTACTCCAGCCACGACGCGGGTTTTGCCTATTGGCCGGGCAGAGCGGTGGATTGGGTCTGTGTGGTATTTTTGTTAATCGGAGGCATTAACTTCTCGATGCACTTTATTGCGTGGAGAAAGCTGTCTTTGAAGGTCTACTGGAAGGATGTGGAGACCTGCGGCTGGATCGGCACGGCTGCGCTCATTTCGATTTTTGCGTCCTTCATGCTGTTTTATTCCAAGACCTATACCAATGTCTACGACGCAATTTATTACGGCGTGACAAATACGGTTTTCGTGATCAGTACCGGCGGCTTTGCCAACACCAACTACGGGGAATGGCCTCTGGTGGTTCAGTTAATGATTTTATTCGGCTCTTGTTTTGCCACGTGTGCCGGATCCACAGGCGGCGGTTTTAAGATGATTCGTGCGATTGCGTTGGTGAAGCAGGGCAATTTGGAATTTAAACGCATTCTCCATCCCCGCATGGTACGTCCTCTGATTATCGGAAACAAAGTCATTGATAAACAGATTATCTTTTCGGTAATGGCGTTTTTGATGCTTTACACCGTGATTGCGCTGATCAGTACGATTGTTTTTCTGCTTTCGGGGCTGGACGGTCTTACGTCATTTTCCGCAGCTTTAGCCTGCTTGAATAATTTAGGACCGGCTTTAGGCAGTCTCGGACCGTCGTATAACTTTTCCGCTCTGTCAGACTTTCAAGTCTTATTCTGCTGTTTCCTGATGGTTATCGGCCGTTTGGAACTTTTCACCGTTTTGGTCCTCTTTACACGCGGTTTCTGGAGAGCCTAGGCAGAACCGAGCATTAAATAAAAGGACGGCGTTCCGCCGTCCTCTGTCCGTCTAAGACATCAATTCCTGCTATACACCCCATACGACGGGCGTGTCGTCCTTGAGGCTCAGTTCAAACATTTCCAGCAGCGGGTAAGCTCGCTGAGTGAAGTACACAGGCTGCTCGATCGAAGGTTTCTTTTCCTCGTCCAAGTCCTTGCCTTCCTTAAAGAGTTTGTCTTCCCGTTCTCGGACGGCTTTTAAATATTCCTTTTCTTTCTCCATCTCGGTCTTCAGTGCCGCGATAGCAGCAGGCAGCTCCTCAGGCGTGAGAACCCCGCGGATACCTAAAGGTTTTCCGATGACCTTAAAAACCTTTTCAGCCGTTTCACGGAACATATAGATTTCGCCTGCAGCATTGCTTTTAAAAGTAACGATCGCCATAGTGACCTCAATGAGTGAAAGAAATATTTTAGTTGGAATGGGGGCGTGAGGAAATCCGAGAGACTTTAAATGAGCGACCGCGTGACAGCGCCGCATATAAAATGTCGTTATCTTTTAAGAGGAAGTTTGAAGAATGGAGAAATTGCCCAAAGGGATCATTCTGGCGGCACATAAACCGATTGCCAGTGCCATGCTCAAGGCTGCGACTCAAATCATGGGGCCGATCGATCACTGTGCAGCGGCGGATATCGATTCGGATGCCGGAGAGAAGGAGCAGTTCGAACATCTTAAGAAGGTGTGGGAGTCAGTCCAAACGGATGAAATGATTATTCTTTTGGACATAGAGGGCGCAACACCCTGCAACGTCTTAAAGAAATACATCAGCGGGAAGCGATGCATGGTGGTTTCTCCCTTGAGTTTTCCTTTGTTCTTCAAAATGCTCACCTATCGTTCGCTGAGTTTCGAAGAACTTCGTGCTAAGGCTCAGGAAGTCCGTCCCGTTATTTGTATTCCCGGAGAGTGCACCGATGAAAACCATTGAAGTAGAAGTTATTAATCGCCTGGGACTCCATGCCCGTCCGGCAGCCAAACTCACGCAGAAAGCGAATGAATTTCTGAGCGAAATCAAAATTGATAAGGACGGCCGTGTCGTGAACGGAAAATCGATCATGGGCGTCATGCTTTTGGCTGCTTCTAAGGGCACGGTTTTAAAAATCAGTGCTGACGGGACGGATGAAGAATCAGCTCTGCAGCAGCTGAAGGAGCTTTTTGATACCAAGTTCGGAGAGCAGGATTAAGCATGAGTGAAAAGCTTGTGTCTCAGCGGCAGGAGCTAAGAGGCGTGGGTGTGTCGAGCGGTATTGGGTTCGGGCACGCCAGAGTGATGCAGACTTCTTCCCTGCAGGTGCCTCGCTATTCGGTAACTGCCGAAGATGTTGATAAAGAGATCGGCCGGCTCAAAAAGGCAGTGGGCTCCGTCAGCAGAGAGCTCGATCAGATGATCCGCCGTTCCCCTAAAAAGGCCCCGAAAGAGGTCAAAACCTTTCTTGAAGTCTTCAAGCTTTTGGTGAACGATTCAACCATGTTTGAAGATGTCTCCGACCGGATTGAATCGCAGCTCATCAATGTCGAGTGGGCCCTTCAGAAACATTTGGAAGATACGCTGAAGCTCTTTGACAATCTGACAGATGCCTACTTAGCAGAACGCAGCGACGACATTGTGCATGTCATTCGCAGACTGCAGGAAGAGCTGACGGGAGAACGTCGTAAAATCCAAGAGAAAGTACGCAATGCTCAATCGGAAGTCATTTTGGTAACGAATGATCTTTCGATTGCCGATGTCATTTGGCTTACAGAATATGAAGAACTGGATTTAGTCGGCATCGTCACGGAAAAAGGCGGTCCGACTTCCCATACGGCTCTGCTGTCGCAAACACTTTTTATTCCTGCAGTCGTGGGAGTGGCCGGGGCAGTTTCCGTTATTAAAAATAATGACCGCATTTTTGTGGACTCCAACAGCGGTCAGATCATCTGCAATCCGACGGCTGCTGAAATTAAAGAGATTGAACGGAACGTCAAAGCTCAGGAAAAGAAGTATTCCCAGCTGTATCGTGCCCGCAGACGTGCAGCAGAAACGAAAGACAAGTTCCGAGTAACTCTGAAGGCTAACGTGGCCATGGTCTCCGGGCTGGATGAGATTCTGCACTTAGGCGCTCAAGGCGTGGGGCTGTTCCGCAGCGAGTATTTGTTCATGGGCAGGGACAACCTTCCGGATGAACGCGAGCAAATGGAAAGTTATCGAGAGCTGATTGATACAATGGCGGGACGTCCGGTGACGATCCGCACGATCGATGTCGGCGGTGACAAGCTGCTCAATGCCGAGGCCAGAAAACGCAACTATTTCTCGGGTGCGGAAAAAGAAGATAATCCTGCACTGGGCTTAAGAGCAATTCGTTTTACCTTGGCCAATCCGAATCTTTTCATCACGCAGATCCGGGCGATTTTACGAGCCGCCTACGGTGCGGATGTGCGGATTATGCTGCCGATGATATCCAGTCTTCAGGAAATCCGAGAAGCGAAGCGATATGTCGAGCTTGCAAAAACGCAGCTCAGGGAAGAAAAACTCGACTTTAATGATACTGTGCCGGTGGGCATCATGATCGAGCTGCCCGCAGCCGTGATCTGCGCGGAGGAACTTCTGGCAGAAGCGGATTTTGCTTCTCTCGGTACCAATGACCTTATTCAGTACACACTCGGCGTCGACCGCGGAAATCCTTCTGTGGCACCTCTTTATGACGAATGTCATCCCGCAGTGCTGAGATTAATTCGTGCAGCGGCCAAGGCAGCTCAGAAGCAGGATAAACCGATTTCGATTTGCGGCGAGATGGGAGGGCGCAGAGAGATGGTGCCTTTCTTCCTCGGACTCGGCATTAACGAGCTCTCTATGGTGCCGATGCAGATACCGATCGTCAAAGAAATGATAAGGTCTTTGAAACGGAGCAGCTGTCAGAGACTCACATTGAAGCTTGTAAAATCTCGGGACAGCGAGGAAGTCCGCAAGCTGTTGGAACAATTTACAGAAAAAGGAGCAGAAGAAAATGTCGGATAAGTCAAATGCCGTCACCGATGACGAATTTGTCGAGGCGGATGAGTTATTAGCTTCTATTCCCGTAGAAGCGGAGGCAATGGATTTAGCCGAAGCCGACGGTTTTATGACGGCGGTACAGCTGCTTCCTAAAACACCGGAGACCAAAGACTGGCTGCCGCATATTTTGTCGACTATTGGAGCGAAAGATGCCGGCACCGGAAGTGCGGCGAGCGACAAACGACTCAGAGCACTGCTTCTCCAACCTTTCCATCAGATCGGAGATCAGCTGACGCAGGCCGTACCTCTGGATCCGGTTTATTTTGAAGCAGAGGACGAAAAAGGTCGTCCTTTGACCGGTAAAGCTGCGATCGAAGCGCTTGAGCCTTTCGCATTGGGTTTCCTGGAGGCCGCGCAGACCTGGCCCGGCATCTTGGATACCAATTCGCGTGCTGTAGCCCGTTCGCTCCACGGTGTTTTACGTCATCTTCCCGAAGAAGCATTGGGTGACTTCGCTCAGGTCAAGACTATCCTCGATAAAGAGGCTCCATTGGAAGACCTGCCCTCGGCCTTATCCGATATGGTCAGCTGCCTGGCGGAAATCGCTCATGAAACCAAAGGCTACGACTTGCCGGAATTGAATGAACCGGAAGAGGGGGAAGAAAAGGCCTAATTTTTATCCGGGGCCCGGTGCCGCGAAAGATAACCGATGATCGGGATCAAAACGAGAACCGGGACGCCGAGCGCGGCCGTTAGGATAAAGAAGTTTGAATACCCTAAGCTTTCTACCAGCACGCCTGAGAAGCCTGCAAGGAATTTCGGCAGGATCAGCATGATGGAGGAGAACACCGCATACTGTGTTGCGGAATACTGTACGTTCGTGAGCCCTGATAGGTAGGCGATAAAAGCGGCGCTTGCGAGACCGCCGGAGAGGTTGTCTGCACTGACGGTGAATACCAGGAATGGCAGGCTATGACCGATGCCTGCCAGCGCTGAGAACAGCAGGTTCGTGCCGGCAGAGAGCAGCGCTCCGATAAAGAGCGTTTTCAGAATGCCGATTTTTAGCACCACGATGCCGCCGATGAAGGTTCCGACCAAGGTCATCACGACGCCGAAGATCTTAGAGACGGCGGCAACTTCCTCCTTGGTAAAGCCCATATCACGATAGAAAGGGTTACTCATCACACCCATCACAACGTCACTGATCCGGTACGTTGCGATCAGGAGTAGGATGGCAAGGGCGTGCCAGCGATACCGGTAGAAGAAGTCTGCAATCGGCCGAACGCAGACAAATCCGAACCAGCCGATAACCTTAGCGATAGGACGAGGAAGTGAAGGGTGGCGGAGGATAAAGGCGTGAACGTGGTGACGCATTTCCTCCAGGTGACGCAGTTTGGATTTCTCATCGGAAGCGTTCGGCGGCGGTGAGAGCAAAGTGGTTGCTAGACCAACGCTAATTGAAGCGGCCATGATGAGGTAGGCCCAGGTCCAGCCGGTTTGATCGTAGGCGCCGGAGGGAGCCGATTGGAAAAAGGCTGCCAGAGCAAAAGCGCCGGCGCCGGCCCAAATCATTGCAAGCCGATATCCGGTTTGATAAGTTGCCGCTAACGCGCCCTGAAGATCAGCAGAAGCGCTTTCGATGCGGTAAGCGTCCAAGGATATGTCCTGGGTTGCAGAGCAAAATGCCGTGAGCAGTGCAAAGGCCACGATCTGAGGCATGTGCGTCTGCGGATTAGAGAAGGCCATGCCGGCGAGCGAAATGATCAGCATCACCTGAGAGAGAGCGAGCCACGCGCGACGCTGACCTAAATGCTCGGATAACCAGGGCAGTTTGACGTTGTCGACCAAAGGGGCCCACAGCCATTTACAGCCGTAAACCAGCCCGACCCAAGAAAGAAATCCGATCGTCTTGAGATCAATGCCTGCCTCGCGTAGCCAAAAGCCGAGCGTGCCCAATACCAGCAGCAAAGGCAGGCCTGCAGAGAATCCCAGAAAGAACATTCTGAGACAAACGGGCTTGAGGTAGATCTTGAAGTCCGAGAACCGACTCTGCAGCTTTGAAGAACGAATCATCCGGTAATTTCCTTGACGGATTTGACCCAGGTCCATTCTCCCGGTTTTAAGTCTTCCGGCAGCGAGAGGTTTCCGAAACGGATTCGTTCCAGCACGACGACTCGATTAGATACGGCAGCCATCATGCGTTTGACCTGATGATACTTGCCTTGCGTAATGCCGAGATCAATGACGAGTTCGGAGACTTTGTCACAGCTGACGGCTTTGACGATATCCGGCGAGTCTGCAAGCTGCACGCCTTTGAGGAGCTGAGCGATCTGCTTTTCTGTGACCGGATGTTTAAGCGTGACCCGATAGATTTTGGTGACGTGTTTTTTCGGGTGCGTAAGTCGATGAATCAGCTTTCCGTCATCCGTTAATAAAAGCAGTCCTGTGGTGTCTTCATCGAGACGGCCCACCGGCTGGACTTTTCTGACGCGCAAAGGCGGAGGCAGCAGCGAGAGCACGCTCGGATGATGGATAGGCTTCAGGGAGCATTCGTAGTGCTCGGGTTTGTTCAGCAGAATGATGGCTTTTTCAAAAAAAGGCCATTCAACCCCGTCAACCTCGAAGGTCAGATTTTCCGTTGGGATATCCTCATCGGGATCAGTCACTGCAGTGCCGTTGACATGGAATCGTCCTTGAAGAATAAGTCCCGTGCATTCATGGCGGGTTCCAAACCCCTGAGAGAAAAGTATTTGTTCAGCAATCATTTCAAGTCAAAATCATAGACGACGGTGAGCGGGGCGTGGTCAGAGAAACGCTCATCCCGATAAATATCGGTTTCTTTTGCGGTGGAAGCAATTGCCGGGGTTGAGAACTGGTAGTCGATTCTCCATCCGACATTATTGATTCGAGCGCGTCCTCGGTTGCTCCACCAGGTAAAGCGATCGGGACGCGGATCGAGGCGTCGAAAGACATCCTGCCAGCCTTCTTTGAGCCGATCGGTAATCCACTGACGCTCTTCGGGAAGGAAGCCGGAATTTTTCAGGTTGCCTTTCCAATTTTTAATATCAATTTCTTTATGAGCAATGTTGAAGTCACCGCATAAGACAACGTCCCGACCGTCACGAAGCAGTTCATCTAAGCGGCCTTTGATGACATCAAGAAAGCGGAATTTGGCCTGCTGACGTTCTTCAGAGGAGCTTCCCGAAGGGAAATAAATAGAGACGACGATTAGATTATTAAAGCGGACTTCAACGTATCGTCCTTCCCGGTCAAATTCTTCGTTGCCGAATCCGATAATGACTTCATCCGGTTTTTTCCGAGAAAGAACTGCGCAGCCTGAGTAGCCTTTCTTTTCGGCGCAGTGAACGTAACGATAAAAAGTTCCGTCCAAATTAATTTCATCCGGCACTTCGCTCGGCTGGGCCTTTAATTCCTGGATACAGACGATGTCGGCATCCTGTTTTGCCAGCCAGAGGTGAAAGCCTTTATTAACGGCACTGCGGATGCCGTTGGTGTTGATGGTGATGATCTTAAGCACTTGCTGACCCGATATTGAGAATACCTAATCTTACCGCGGTCAGGACAAATGTCAGACTGAGAGGCGCGTTCGCAGAGGAAAAGAATTTTGAATCGATTGTTTTTGCACAGTATGCCTCGCTAGAATATCGGCCACTTAGGTCTTAACTTCCGGTGACTTCATTATGTCCAGCATTCAGCATAAATTTATAGAGTTTTGTATTGAATCCAACGTATTAAGGTTCGGTGAATTTAAAACTAAGGCGGGCCGCCTGTCTCCTTATTTCTTCAATGCGGGCTTATTTAATACCGGTGCCATGCTCTCAAAGCTTGCAGACTTTTACGCTCGCACTTTGATCAAGGCGATGGAGGATGGGCGTATCGAATGCGATATGATCTTCGGCCCGGCATATAAAGGCATTACTTTGGCGGCCGCCGTTGCCATGAGAATGGCCGAACTCGGCTACGACCTGCCTTTTGCTTACAACCGCAAAGAAGTCAAGGATCACGGCGAGGGCGGAAATACTGTCGGAGCTCCGATCAAAGGTCATGTCGTGATCATCGATGACGTGATCTCCGCCGGGACGTCGGTCGGAGAATCCGTCAAAATCATTGAAGCCTGCGGGGCTCATCCTTCCGGCGTTCTTTTGGCTTTAGACCGCATGGAATGCGCCGGGACAGCAGAAAAAGTAGCAGACCGCTCTGCAGTAGAAGATGTCAAGGAACGCTACGGGATGCCGGTCGTAGCGATCGCCGACCTCTCCGACTTAATGTCCTTCCTTAAAGAAACGAAGGATCCCGACCTGTCTGCCTACCAAGAGGCGATTTTCGAATATCGCCGCAAATACGGCACTAAATAACAAAAAAACAGGGCGGCGCCGCCGTCCTGTTTGTCAAGGGAAAAAGGTTACTGAGCCAATTTCGCTCTCAGGATTTCATTGACCTGGGCGGGATTGGCTTTTCCTTTGGTGAGTCTCATTGTTTGACCGACCAAAGCATTAAAGGCTTTTTCCTTGCCGGATTTGAATTCGGCAACCATCTTCGGATTAGCAGCCAGAACCGCATCAATAGCGGCCTCAATGGCGCCGGTGTCAGAGATCTGCTTCAAGCCGAGCGTTTCGATAAGGGCGTCGACATTGTCGCCTTTCTTTTCCCAAATCGCCGAGAAGA
>OJQL01002454.1_pt1 | contig 10570 bp, 7 predicted proteins | sample 1598731 | NCBI WGS metagenome assembly OJQL01 (sample SAMN03922510, study PRJEB24848) | human gut metagenome | isolation source: stool sample | host: Homo sapiens | place: Germany | collected 2010-02
GGCCTACGTGGCCGCCGACAAGGCCAAGGATGTGGCCGCCGTGGCAGCGGATAAAGCCAAGGACGCGGCGGAGCTGACCCGCATCTCCATGGCCATCGCCGGGGAGCAGCGGGAGATCGACAAGAACTACCGCACCATCGGCGAGTGGTTCGTCAGCGAGTACGAGGGGGAGATCCCCGACGCCGTCCGGGACCTGGTAGAGGCCGTCAACACCTCTAAGGCCAAGATCGCCGAGCTGGAGGCCAGCAAACCCCGTAAGGACGATGGCGCCGAGGTTGAGGCAGCGGCTCCCGCCCAGAAGATCTGCCCCATCTGCGGCGCGGCCTCTGACAGCAAGTTCTGCCCCAAGTGCGGCGCCCCCATGGGCGAGTAAGCTCTGCACCTGAAACCGCCCCCGCAGGTCGTGACCTGCGGGGGCGGTTATTTTTCTGGAAGACTATCCCTTACTTCTTGATCTCACCGTTGGCGGCGGCGGTCAGATAGGCATTGATGAAGCCGTCGATGTCGCCGTCCATGACGGCTTGAATGTTGCCCATTTCATAACCGGTGCGGGTGTCCTTGGCCAGCGTGTAGGGCATGAACACATAGGAGCGGATCTGGCTGCCCCATTCGATTTTCAGCTGGACCCCCTTCAGGTCGGATATCTTGTCCGCCTTCTCCTGCATCTGCAGCTCCACCAGTTTGGCCCGGAGCATCTTCATACAGTTGTCCTTGTTCTGGAACTGGGAGCGCTCCTGCTGAGAGGCCACCACGATACCGGTGGGCTTGTGGATCAGGCGCACGGCGGAGGAGGTCTTGTTGACGTGCTGGCCGCCGGCGCCGCTGGCCCGGTAGACCTGCATCTCGATGTCCTCGGGGCGGATATCCACCTCCACATCCTCGGGCAGGTCAGGCATGACCTCCACTGAGGCGAAGGAGGTCTGCCGCCGGGCGTTGGCATCAAAGGGAGATACCCGAACCAGACGGTGGACGCCGTGCTCCCCTCTCAGGTAGCCGTAGGCGTTCTCCCCCTCCACCATGATGGTGGCCGACTTGATGCCCGCCTCGTCCCCCTCCTGGTAGTCCATGATCTGATAGGTAAAGCCGTGGCGCTCGGTCCAGCGGGTGTACATGCGGTAGAGCATCTGGGCCCAGTCCTGGGCCTCAGTGCCGCCGGCACCGGGGTGGATGGTCAGGATCACATTGGAGCTGTCATACTCCCCAGTGAGCAGGGTCTGTAAGCGCGCCTCCTCCATGTCCCGCTCCAGCTGGGCGAAGCCCTCCTCAAGCTCGGGCAGCAGGGATTCGTCCTCGAACTCATTGCCCATCTCGCACAGGGCCATCAGGTCGTCCCACTCCCGGCGGCGCTTGTTCTGCTTGTCCACCTTATCCTGTAAATTCTTGATGCGCTGCTGCACCTTCTGAGCCTTCTCCAGGTTGTTCCAGAAGCCGTCGGCGGCGCTCTCCGCCTGGAGCATGTCCAGTTCCCGCTCGGCGGATTCCAGGTCCAGGGCTTTTCCCAGTTCCTCCAGGGTGGGAGCCAGGTTGTTCAGCTTGACCTTGTATTCGTCGAATTGGAGCATATGGTCCTCACTCTTTCCATCAAATTCCCGCCCTGACGGGCAGTATTCCAATCAAAGCCCAATTATTATATCTGAACTCGGCTGGAAAGTAAAGAAAAAACCGGATATTCCAGTGTTTTTTTGCGCCGCCGCTCCCACCGTGCAGAGGCGTTCTCCCTCTGCTTCGACAAATGGAAGGGCCGTCTCGCTCAGCGAGACGGCCCTTCAGCGGTCGCTGGCCAGCCAGCCGTCCCCCTGAAAGATGAGATCGTCCAGATCGCGCCAGGGCTCAGGCTGCGTCGGACGCTGTACTTGGATCATCTGATTTTCTTCCATATCGAGAACTTCCTCCCTCTGTATCTGATCGCGGCGCCGGTGGTCCTCCCACCGGCGTACACATCAGTATATGCCGCGGTCCATGGAATATGTGCTCGAAACCGTACACCCAGAGAGAGAAAATTTTTTGCGGCAGGCGTTCAGCCCTCCCCGCCGCTGTCCCGGAGGATGCGGGAGCTGTTGATCAGGATCACAAAGGCTCCGATATTGTGGAGGAAGGCCCCGGCCAGGGCGGGGATCACCCCCACGGCGGCCAGGATCATCATAATGAGGCTGACGGAGAAGGCGATGCCGATGTTCTGATACATGATGCTCTTGGTGCTCCTGGCCAGGGACATGACAAAGGGGATGTTGTTCAGGTCGTTGTTCATAAGGGCGATGTCGGCGCTCTGGATGGCCACATCAGAGCCCATGGCCCCCATGGCAATGCCCACGTCCGCCTCTGCCAGGGCCAGGGCATCGTTGATGCCGTCTCCCACCGCAAGCACATGGGCGTCCTGCCTCAGCCGCTTCACGTGCTCCAGCTTCTCCTCCGGCAGCAGGTGGAAATATACCTGGTCGATCCCTGTCTGCCGCTGGACCTTCCGGGCAGCGAACTCCCGGTCGCCGGTGAGGAGCACAGTCTGTTCCATCCCGTCCTCGTGGAGCCGGCTCACCACCTCCTCAGCCTCCGGACGGACGGAGTCATCAAACATGAGGCAGCCCAGCACCCGCCCATTGTACACCACCCAGTTGGCGGGACCCCCTCCGGTGTCCATATGGGGGTCCTCCGGCTGGTAGCCCAGGGACTCGATCCAGTGCCGTGAGCCGAACAGGATCTCTTCCCCGCCCCGGGTCCCGGTCAGTCCTTTGCCCGCGGTCTCCCGGACCTGGAACCCCTCCTCATAGGGGATGCCCTCCCCCTCTAAGGTCTTCATTAGGGAGCGGGAGATGGGGTGCATAGAGCTGCACGCCACGCAGCCGCCTCTGGCGAAGAGCTCCTCCCTGCTCTGGGCCTCCTGAAGATAGAAGCCGCTGATGGAAAGCTCCCCCCGGGTGATGGTGCCCGTCTTGTCAAAGATCACAGTGGTGATGTTGGTGAGCTGCTCCACGAATTTGGCGTTTTTGATGAGGATGCCCCGCTTGGTGGACACCGCCAGGGCAGCGATCATGGGGGCGGAGCTGACCAGCATGTGCCCGCAGGGACAGCTCACCACCAGCACGGCGATGGCGTTGGAGATATTTCGGCTGAGCAGAGCGGTGAGGGCGGCCACGATGAGGGCCAGCGGGATGTAGTAGTGCATGAACCGGTCCACGATCCGGATCTCAGGCACGGTGATGCTCTGGGCCTCCTCCAGCAGGCTGACGATCTTGGTGAAGGAGGTGTCCTGATATTCCTTCTCCACCCGGACCTTGATCATGCCGTCCAGGTTGGTGGTGCCGGCGTACACCGTGTCCCCTACGGTCACGGCGGCGGGCAGGGGTTCACCGGTGAGGGATTTCTGGTCGATGTTGGAATTGCCCCAGATTACGGTGCCATCGATGGGCAGGCCCATGCCAGGTCGGACAATGATGATGTCCCCCCGTTTCAATGCCTGGACCTCCACCGTCACCTCCCCATCCTCAGTTTCCAGCACCGCGTCGGTGGCCTGCATCTGCTTAAGGCCCTCGATGGCGTCCCGGCCTCCCATGATGCTCCGCTCCTCCAGAAAGTGGACCACGCTGAGCACCACTGGGATCAGGATGGCCAGCTCGTGCTGCCCAGTGATGTAGCAGGCCAGCACGGCGATGGAGACCAGGATCTCCATGGCGTTGGTCACGTCCCGCTGGAGAAAGCCCCGGATGGCGGTCGCCAGCAGGGGCAGGCCCTCCACCAGCACGCCCACAGAATAGATCAGCCCCGCCACCGCCGTCTGCTCCGGGAAGATCCCCTTATAGAGCAGTCCGGTGACCAGACAGACCAGGGCTATCATGGCGGTGGTGATCTCCACCGAGAGCTTTCGCTTCTCCCGCCGGGTCAGGTCGGCCCCCTGGCTGTCCTCCAGCAGGTGGACCGCGGTATTCGTCAGGTTCTCCATAGCCGTCCCTCCTCAGGGCAGAAAGATCTGGGGCGTGTTGGTCCCCTCGGGCAGCACGATCTTGCCGCCCATCTGGTTGAAGATGGTGACCACCTTTTCCCGGAACACCCGCTCGTAGACCACGTCCCGGTTCTGCTGATACTCCTGGAACAGGCCGTAGAACTCCGCCACCTGGTCGTTAGCCCGGTTGATCCGGTCGTGCTGCGACACCTGGGCGTCGCTCACCAGCTTATCGGCGGCGGCGTTGGCCTCCGGGATCACCCGCTCCCGGTACTGGTTGGCCTGCTGGATGCGGGTCTCCTTCTCCACCGAGGCGGCGTTTACTTGGTCGAAGTGGTATTGCAGGGCGCTGGGGGGCTTGATGCTCTTGAACTCCAGGCTCACGATGCTCACCCCCATCTCCATCCCGTCCAGGATGGCTTGGGCCTGGCGGATGACCTCGTTTCCGAACTCCGCCTTCTGGTCGGTGAGCAGGCCGTCCACGCTCTTGGACGCCGCGCAGGAGGTCATCACGCCGCTGACTACGCCGTTGATCTCGGTCTCTGGGTCACTGTTGTACAGGGCGTACTCCACCGGGTCAGAGATCTGATACTTCAGGGTGGCATCAATGTGGATGATATTCTCGTCCCCTGTGATCACATAGCCGGTGTCCTCGATCTCCGCATAGGTGGGGTCAGCGGAGGCGGCGTGAGTGGTGATGGACACCTCATGCACCTTTCCCACCGGCACCTTGATTACCTCGTCGATCACATAGGGGAATGCCAGCAGCAGGCCCGGCTCCTTCACCTGCTCCTCCCGGGTGTCCCCCACCAGCCGTCCGAACCGCAGCACCACCGCCACCTCGTGGTTATTGACCACCCGGATGCCGGAGCAGCAGATCAGCGCCACAAGGATGACGATCAGCCATTTGCAGTAGCGGATGGCGGTGTTGATGATGGCAATGAACCGCTGAGAATCCTTCATCTTCCCTCACCGCCTTCAGTCATCGCCGTAGAGCACGTCGAATGGCGGGGTGTCCATGGTGATGATCATCACCGTGTCCTCGTCCACCGAGTTCTCCAGGGCAGCCAGCTTCTGTAGGAATTCATACAGCTCTGGGTCCTGGCTGTGGGCCGAGGCATAGATCTCTGCCACCTCCCGCTCCGTCTCCGCGTTGATGGCGGCAGCCTCCTCCCGGCCCTCGGCCACGATGGCGGCCACCTCCGCATCCGACTCGCTCATAATGATCTGGGCGTCCCGCTCACCCTCCGCCAGCAGCTGGTCGATGTACTTCTGCCGGTCCGCCTGCATCTGGGTGAACACGCTCTGCACGTTGGTGGCCGGCAGGCCCACCCGCTTCAGCCGCAGCTCATGGACCTGGATGCCGTACTGTTCCAGAGCGTGGGACTGCACCTCCTGGAGCATGGCGGCCTCGATCTCGTCGATCTTGATGTCCTCCTCGTCCAGGGAGACCAGAGCGGACAGGTCATAGTTGCCCATGGTCCCATTTTTGGCGCTGGTGACCAGGTCGCTGAGGTAGGTCTCCGCCAGGGCGGTATCCCCCACGCTGGTGTAGTACCGCAGGGGGTCGGCGATGCTCCAGATGGTGTAGGTCTGCATGATGACATTTTTCTTGTCATGGGTCAGGGTCTCCAGGTAGCCGGAGTCCAGATACCGCTTCCTGGCGTCCTGGATCTGCACGTCCTCAAAGGGCCAGGGCAGGCGCAGGTACATCCCTGCCTGGGTCACCTCCGACCGGACCGCGCCGAACCGGGTCACCACCGCGTACTCCCCCTCGTTTACCTTGAACACAAAGCCAAAGAAGCCGATGATGGCCGCCACGATCAGGGCGAACATCCACTTGATGATGCGGTTCCCTTTCATATCATGTCCCCTCCTCACCCGGCACTGCGCCGGTCTCCGCCTGCGTCCCCGCTGTCTGTGTCTCCGCCGCCTGCTCCCCGCCGGCGCCTCCGCCGTCAAGGCCGCTGAACCACCGGCTCCCCGAGCCGCCCAGTCCGAAGTTGGCATACAGGGCTCCGGCGTCCACCCCCGGCCCTACGATATACTTTCTCTGCTGGGCCAGAGCCTGCTGGAAGCTCTCCAGATACCGGTCCAGCAGATAGGCCTCCGGGTCCAGCAGATAGGCCTCGATGCTGGCATTGTATTTCTGGATCTCCGCGTTGGCGCTGGAGACCCGCTCATCCCGCTGGATGCCGGCGTCATTGATAGCCAGCTGTTTGTCTGCCTCGGCCCCCTCCCGTGCCACCAGAGCCTTCCCTTCCGCGGTGAGGACGCTGGTCTTCTTCTGGATGCCCGCGCTCACCACGCTCTGGTAGATATCCGCGATGGCCACCGGCGGGTGGATGCTGGCCAGTGTGACGCTCATCACTTCCAGCCCCAGCTCCGCCTCCCGGGCATATTCCTTGAGCTGCTCCTCGATGCGGTGAGACAGCTGGCTGCGGTCCTCACTGATGATGGTGTTGATGTCCGTATGGATGGTCTCCCCCATCACCACCTCATAGCCCTTGGCGTTGAGCACGTCCTCCGGACTGCTGTACCGGGTCAGGTAGGTGTACAGGTCACTGATGCGGTAGGTGATCTTCAGGTTGATGGCCACCAGCTCATTCCCGTTGCCCAGCAGGAGAGCCTGTTCCTCCCCCTCGTGGGGGCGGGTCCACAGGTTGTTCTTGTTGTTTACGTCCCCCTCATAGCCCACGATCATCCCCTGAGGCTGGGTGACGTTGTAGATCTTCACCTCTTCAAAGGGCACCGGAAGCTTGAAGTGCAGGCCTGGCTCCAGGATATCCTCCCGCGCCAGACTGCCGAAGCGGTACAGCGCCCCCTGCTGATAAGTCTCCACCTGCACCACACAGGTGGACAGCCACACCAGCAGGAGCACCGCCATTGCGCAGGAGGGCAGGATCATCTTGATGAATTTCAGGCTCCACAGGGAGCGCATGGAGATGCCGGTGTGCTGCTCCAGCCAGGTCAGGGCCCCGCTGCCCTTTTGTCCCCCGTAGTAGTACACCGGGAACAGGATGTACAGACGGAAGACCAGTTCCTCCCGGTGCCGGGTCATCTTCACTGCCACGCTGACAGCCGCCATGGCCGCCACATAGAACCAGCAGCCCAGGATGACATAGTCCACATACTGGCTGACGCTGAACAGCCCGGTGAAGGAGGTGACCATATCCGCCATCAGGGCGGCTACAGCGATCTTGTTGAGCACCATCAGGTTGCAGATGCTGGCCGCATCCGGGTTGGTGTCCAGCTGCATGGACCACCAGCGCTCCACACAGGCGTAAAGGATGAAGGACACCACGCATACCACCATGTGCAGGGGAGCCACGGCCCCAGTCACATCCTCCCGGGGCTTCAGGGTGAAGAGATAGAATCCCACCACCAGCACGGTGACCACTACCAGCAGCATGGTGGCATTGACGCTGTCCACCGCGTCCCGCTTGGCCTCCCGCTTTTCCTCTCCGGCCTCCTCCGGCGCAGCCTGGGCTGCTCCCAGCGTCTCCGCCCCCCCTTCGGCCGTCTCCTGCTCCCGCCGGACCACATATGCCCGATACCAGAGCAGGATAGCGCAGATCAGCAGCAGCACGCTCTGCATGATCTGAAACAGGCCAAAACGCAGCACCGTATAGGTATTGACGCTCTCGTTCATGAAGAAAAACAGCATCCCGATGCCCAGCAGGATCATGCTGGTGATCAGGTATTCCAGCTGCTTGGCTCGCTTCTCCACTCCGCTCCCCCCTTATCCCTGGGCGCTCCCGCGCCCGCCAGATCCCTCACACAGCGCCCGCAGCAGCGCGCGCAGCAGCTCCCCCGTCTCCCGGTCCGTCCAGCTGGGCAGGGTCTGGAAGGGCTCCGCCTTCTCGGCCAGGTCCCCCTCCTCCCGCCGGACCGCCTGGACATAGTCCAGCAGCTTCTCCCCCAGGGGCCGCCCAGCCCAGCGTGCCAGGCTCTCCTCCATAGCGGCAAAGCCCCCCGGCAGGGCGCCGAACCCGTTGTAGCAGGCCACCAGGGTGCCGTGTTGGTCCTCCGCCTCCGCCGCCCGGCCGTACCAGACTGCGGCCAGGGTCTCCGGCCCTTCCCGCTCCGGCAGGTCCTCCTGCCGCAGGCGGAGGGGGCGTTCCCCCCGCCTGTCCGCCGCCAGGGCGGCGTACCCTTTCAGTACGGTCAGCTGCCGCTGGAACCGCCGCTGGTCCGTCCCCTCCAGCCCCGTAACCAGGACGCCCCCCCGTCCGGGAGCCAGACGGAGGCCCTGCCACTCCAGCGGTGCCTCCAGCACCGCTCCCTTCAGCTCATACTGGTCCTGTCTCACACACATCCTCCTCACAGGGGGGCAGGGAGACGGTGACCACCGTTCCCTCCCGCTCCACGCTCTCCAGTTCGACACTGCCGCCGCACTGCTCCACCACTTGCTGTACGAAATTCAGTCCCAGTCCGCTGGAGCTACGGATGGAGAATCCCTTCTCCCAGATCTCGCCCAGCAGCTCCCTGGGAATCCCTGTCCCGTTGTCCTCCACCTGAAAGCGGATCTCTGCCCCCTCCGTCTCCTCGACCCTGATCCAGATCTTGCCGTCCGGCCTCCGGACCGCATAGGCGGCGTTCTCCACCAGGTTGATGAGCACCCGGGAGAATCGGATCTTGTTGATCCGGATCTTCGCCTCTGGAGCCCGGTTCTCCGTGTGGACCAGGTCCGCATACTCCGCGCTGGAGATCTGGGCCATCACGGCGTCCAGCAGCTCTTGGGTGGTCACCACGCTCCGCTGCTCCTCGTGCAGGATCTCGGAAATCATGCTGCTCATCCGGTCTATCATAGTCTCGATCCGCTCCAGATACTCCCCTTCCGTCTGGTCCCCTCTCCTGCCGGCGGACAGTTTGACCACCCCCACCAGGGCCTGCATGCTGGTCAGAGGGGACTTCAGATCATGGACCAGGTGGCGCAGTTCCATATAGGTCCGGTTCTCCAGGATGCGCATCCGGGTCTCCATCAGCATGTGCTCGTTGAGCTCCTTCTGCTCGCTGATGCGGCGGATGTTGTTTTCATCCACCACCAGCAGCAGGAGCAGCACGGACATGAAGAGGAACAGAGCAAAAAAGATGGTGGCCATGGCCTGGAGAAAGCTGTCCGCCTGAAGGAACTTGGAGACGAGCTTGATGTCATAGGAACTCTCTCCTCTGCCGAAGGGAAAATTCCACAGCAGAGGCATCATGTCCAGGAATTGCAGCGCCGTGATGAAAAAGGCCACCATGAGCCCCTTCTTCATCAGCCCCACAAAGCTGAAATCGATCTTGGCCAGCACCCAGATCATGGCGATCATGGACAGGGCCGGAATTCCGAAGTCATAGCGGATGCCATAGATCCGGTTGATGAGGAGATACACTCCGGGGATCAGGATGCCCACCGCAGCGATAGACGCCAGCAGCCGCCGTCTCAGCTCCATGCCCCGGAAGGTCTCCACCAGAAAAAACACGCCCATGTAGTGGGGATAGGCCCGCACCGCATTGAGCACCACCAGCTTCAGCGCCGCCAGCAGCACGTAGATCTCCTGCCCCTGATAGATGCCGTTCATCAGCGTGCGGTAGATACCGGTGTTCTCCACCGTCACCAGGGCGGGCATCAGCACTCCCAGAAGCACCAGGCCCCAGCCGATGCACCGCAGGTCCCGGTCCGTTCTTTTTCTGGCCTCTGCCGTCTGTCCCAGCTCATGCTCTCGTTTCAAGTCCATCCCCCTCTTCCCCTGCGGTCCGCCCAAGGAATAACCGCAAGCCTTGCCCTGGATGCCCGGGGCAAGGCTTGCCGTGTCTTTTCTTTTGTATCCCGAGTCCGGCTTCGGGCCGCTGCACGCTCAAATCAGGCCGTAGTACCGCAGCACGTACTCCACGATGTCCAGCTGGTCTCCGATCCGGCGCTCCAGCTCATAGCCCCGGTAGGTCTCCACTGTGATGGTGGGGATGCCCAGCTGGGTGGTCACCGTATTGTTGATGCTCCCGATGGGGCCGGGTCCATAGAAGTTGAATCGCTCGGAGCACAGCTCGCCGGACTCCGTGGCCATCAGCATCTCCAGGTACATGTCGCTCATTTCGCTCAGGTCGGTGTAGATCAGCGAACTGCCCAGGAAATCTTTGTTCTCCGCGTTGGCCCGGGCCTCGTGCAGGTCAAAGAGGAACACCGGGTCCACCCTCTGGATGTCCTGGTAGATGGAGTCGGCCACCCGCTGGGCCATATTCCCCTCCGGGTCCCCCGGGAAGGACCGGTTCAGATCCTCCTGCTCCGTCACATAGCGGACTCTGGGGTCCGCCTCCGCGCCCCAGCGGTTGGCTGGGGACAGGATATGGACCGTCCCGGCCCGGATGCCGATCTTCTTGACCAGGTTCCCGGTCATCCAGCCGGCGATCTCATCCCCGTGAACTCCCGCCACGATGTAGATGGTGGGTCCCTCCTCCTCCCCCTGGAGCACCGTCACCTCATTTTCGATGTCGGTCCCCTCGGCGAGCTTGTAGGTGCTCACCTGGGTGGGATGATCGCAGTCTGTGAAGTAGTCCCCAAAGTCGCCAGGCACCATCTCCGCGGGGTCGAAATCATAGGGCGGGTCGATGACCACCTCCGCACCGATCTCCGGCCGTTCGATGGCCTCCCGG
>OJQL01002455.1_pt1 | contig 10570 bp, 6 predicted proteins | sample 1598731 | NCBI WGS metagenome assembly OJQL01 (sample SAMN03922510, study PRJEB24848) | human gut metagenome | isolation source: stool sample | host: Homo sapiens | place: Germany | collected 2010-02
AAAGAAGCCGCATTAAAGAAACCGCATTTTCATGGGAGCGAACGAACGTTCTCCGACCGAAAATTTCGAGCGCCGGCTCCCGAGGCGATCCCCGAAAAAGCCGTCCCGCACATTAATGTGCGGGACGGTTACTGTGTCGCCGACCGGAATTCGGGACAGACGATTATCATTTCGTTTTAACCGATCTCCTTTTCACGGTCCCGAAACCGTCAGAGACAATCGATTCCATGCCGTCAGCCGATCTCTTCGGCCATTTCGGCATACCGGCTCCACTGAATATCCTCGAGGGGCGTCGCCGAATCGATCTCTGCGCTACGTTTCTTGCCGAGTTGCTTGTCGGCCTTCTCGACAGACGCCAGCGTGCGATCGGTTCCGGTCGGCTCCGTATCGAGCAGCCCGTTCGTCCGGTCGACCTGCCGCTTCGGGTCATCGACATACTGCCATGTCTCATTGAAGCCGACGCTCTTGCCCTCGTTCCACGGCCCGCGGCTATCCTCGCCCTCGGACATATTGTAATAGAGGTTGCTGTAACGCGGATCGCTCTGAAGCACGCCGGGAGGAAAATTCGGCCGGATCGTGTCGAGCGCCGCCTCGAACTGCTGGAAATGGGCTACCTCGCGGGTCATCAGAAAGTTCAGCGTCTCGAGCACATACGGATCCTCGGTAAACTGCATCAGGTATTCGTAAACGATCTTGGCGCGCGACTCGGCAGCGATGTCCGAACGCAGATCGACCGTCAGATCGCCGTTCGCATTGACGTACGAGCCCTGCCAGGGTACGCCGTTGCTGTCGGTGAGGCGCGGACCGCCTCCGGTCAGCACGCCGAACTGCGGATTCAGCGTCGCCTCATGGATAAATTCCTCCCGATTGCCCTTGCTGCCGAACATCCGGGCAAAATCGGCCCTGTCGGCCGCGTCCTTCAACTCGCCGTTGATTCCCGACAACAGCATCTGAATCGTAGCCCCGACGATCTCCAGATGTCCCAGTTCCTCGGTCGCGATATCCATCAGCATATCGTACTTGTCGGGATAGGGATTCCGGCACGCGAAGGCCTGAACGAAATATTGCATGGAGGCTTTCAACTCTCCGTTACCTCCGCCGAACTGCTCGAGCAACAGGCGGGCAAAGCGCGGATCGGGCTTCGAAACGCGCGCATTGAACTGAAGTTCTTTGACATGATGAAACATAAGCTATACTTTTAAAGGTTTTTATTATATTGATTATCAACCTGAACAAACCGTATAAAAAATCCTGCTTCGCCAGACCAGCACCATCCGATACGTATCCGGCATACAGACGCCTATCTTCCGCATAATCAACGTTTCGATTCTGCTTTCAACGGCCGGACAATGCATCGATCGGAATTTCCCGATACTCCGCAAATCGCAAATCGTCTGCCAAACCGATAAATCGCATGATCGAATAGAGCCGTACAGAAACGCAACGCTAACGGAATGAGAAACAGCCTGCTGCCTTCGACCCGGAAAAACAGTCCGAAATCCGCATGCCGTCCGGAACGAATCGGAGCCGGAATAAGCACTCCGGTTATAGTCAAGTCCTCGGAACCGACGCACCGGACTTTTTCAAAAATGAAAACGGCCCGAATACATGCGGCCAACCCGTGCCCGAACAGCACGAACACGAATCCGAACAGCCTACGCCGATTGACAGGCCATCCATATTCCCGTCTTTTTGCACTCCGGACAGGCGGGACGAGCAGCCGGACGCCGGAACGGTTTCATGTCCGGAACCGGAAGTTCGGCCAAGGGAGCGACGACCGGTCCGTTTACGGACGCCTCCGTAGTCGGCGCGGTCGGACCGGTCGTTTGTCGAAACGCTCCGTGCGCGGATAATAGTTTTGAGAGAAATTCGTTATCTTTAGCGGTCTATTTGGAATTGAGGCATGAACGACTCGAAAGAACGGAAATACATCCACGTCAAAGGCGCCCGGGTACATAATCTCAAGAACATAGAGGTCAAGATACCCCATAACCAACTGGTCGTCGTAACCGGACTGTCGGGCTCGGGCAAGTCGACGCTCGCGTTCGACACCATCTTCGCCGAGGGCCAGCGACGCTACGTCGAAAGCCTGTCTGCCTACGCCCGCCAGTTTCTGGGCAAGATCAACAAGCCCGACGTCGACCTGATTACCGGAATCGCTCCGGCCATCGCGATCGAGCAAAAGGTCAACACGCGGAATCCGCGCTCGACCGTCGGCACGTCGACCGAAATCTACGACTACCTGAAACTGCTCTTCGCGCGCATCGGACGCACCCATTCGCCCGTATCGGGCCGGGAGGTCCGCCGCTACACGGTGGCCGACGTCGTGAACCGGATCGCCTCGCTGCCCGAACGGACACGCATACTGGTAACGGCTCCGCTGAAGCTGGCCGAAGGGCAGGGGCTGATCGAGAAGCTGACGCTGCTCGTCGGCGAGGGAATGCAGCGTATCCATACCCGAGGCGAAACGCTTTTCATCGAGGAGATGATCCCCCGCGCGGACGACTACGCCGGACGAGACGATCTGGCCATCGTCGTCGACCGGGCCCGGGCTACGTCCGACGAGGAAACGCTGAGCCGGTTGGGAGACTCGGTCGAGAACGCGTTTCGGCACGGAGACGGCATCTGCGAGATCGTCGTCCTGCAAGAGGGGGCAGATCGCGTCGAGCGTTTCTCGTCGCGTTTCGAGCTGGACGGCATCGCGTTCGAGCAGCCGACCGAGCATATGTTCAGTTTCAACAATCCGGTGGGAGCCTGCCCCCGGTGCGAAGGTTACGGCAAAGTGATCGGCATCGACGAGGACCTGGTCGTGCCCGACAAGACCAAAAGTATCTATCAGGACGCTATCGCCTGCTGGCGGGGCGAAACGATGAAATGGTGGAAGGAGCAGCTGATTCTGAACGCCCCGAAATTCGACTTCCCCGTCCACCGGCCGTTCTACGAGCTCACGCGCCAGCAGCGGCATCTGCTGTGGAAAGGGAACGAGCATTTTCACGGACTGGACGAGTTCTTCAAATACCTCGAAAGCGAACGCTACAAGATACAGTACCGCGTCATGCTGTCGCGCTACACCGGAAAAACCGTCTGCCCCGACTGCGAGGGAACACGGCTCCGCAAGGAAGCGCTGTACGTGCGGGTAGGGGGCAAGAACATCGCCGAACTGGTTACCATGCCGGTTGAAGAGCTCGCATCCTTTTTCGACGGATTGCAGCTTGACGAACGGGACGGCGAGACGGCCCGGCGCGTGCTGACCGAAATCCGCAACCGGCTGCAGTACCTCAACGAGGTGGGTCTCGGTTACCTGACGCTCGACCGGCTCTCCTCGACGCTGTCCGGAGGCGAGAGCCAGCGGATCAATCTGGCCACGTCGCTGGGCAGCAGCCTGGTCGGATCGCTCTACATTCTCGACGAGCCGAGCATCGGACTGCATCCGAGGGACACGGCACGGCTGATCGGCGTGCTGAAAAAGCTGCGCGATCTGGGCAACACAGTGATCGTCGTCGAGCATGAAGAGGAGATCATCCGGGCAGCCGACACGATCGTCGACATCGGGCCGCTGGCCGGCTATCAGGGCGGCGAGGTGATGTTCTGCGGCGGCATCGACGAGTTGCTGAAAAGCGAACGCAGCCTGACTGCCCGCTACCTGACCGGCCGCGAGCGGATCGACCCGCCTCGGCGCGTCCGGCCGTGGAACCGATACATTGAAGTCGTCGGCGCCAGAGAGAACAACCTGAAGGGAATCGACGTCAAATTTCCGCTCGGCGTGATGACCTGCGTAACGGGAGTCAGCGGCAGCGGCAAGTCATCGCTCGTGCGCGACATCCTCTACCCGGCCGTCCGCCGTGTCCTGTACGACACGGGAAGCAAGCCCGGCAGCTTCGAGCGGCTCGACGGCGATCTGCACCAGATCAAGTCGATCGAGATCGTCGATCAGAACCCGATCGGCAAGTCGTCTCGCTCGAATCCGGTCACCTACATCAAGGCATACGACGATATCCGCAAGCTGTTTGCCGACCAGCCGTACGCCCGTCACAACAACCTGACCGCATCGCATTTCTCGTTCAACATAGCCGGCGGCCGCTGCGAAGAGTGTCAGGGCGAAGGAGTCATCAAGGTCGGCATGCAGTTCATGGCCGACGTCGAACTCACGTGCGAGAGCTGCGGAGGCAAACGCTTCAAGGACGAAATTCTGGAAGTGCGCTACCACGGTTACTCGATCTACGACATACTGGAGCTGACCGTCGACGCGGCGATCGAGCTGTTCGCCGCGCATCAGAACGAAGATCCGGTCAACCGCCGGATCATCGAGAAGCTCAGAACGCTGCAGGACGTGGGACTGGGCTACATCAAGCTCGGGCAGTCGTCGTCCACGCTGTCGGGAGGCGAAAGCCAGCGGGTCAAGCTCGCATCGTTCCTAACGAAGGAAAACGCGCCGGACCCGATTCTGTTCCTGTTCGACGAGCCGACGACCGGACTCCACTTCCACGACATCCGCAAGCTGCTCGATTCGTTCGACGCGCTGCTTGCCAAGGGGCATACCGTCGTGATCGTCGAGCACAACATGGATGTCATCAAATGCGCCGACTGGGTGATCGACCTCGGCCCGGAAGCGGGCGAAAGGGGAGGGCGGCTCGTTTTCGAGGGAACGCCCGACGAACTGGCCCGCTGCCCGCAGAGTTATACGGGAAAATACCTATCTTTGACCCGCAAAACCGGCCTGTAACGGCCTCCGCTCAAACCCGTTCCGATGGAATTTACCCGATTTACGCTCCGCAACGGCATTCGCTGCATTCACAAGCAGGTCCGCTCGGCGGCAGTCCATTGCGCGCTGACGGTCGGCACCGGAAGCCGCGACGAACAGCCTGCCGAACACGGCATGGCTCATTTGCTCGAACACGCTTTCTTCAAGGGGACCGAGCGACGGCGCGCGTATCATATCAACTGCCGCCTCGAAAACCTCGGAGGCGAGCTGAACGCCTACACGACCAAGGAGGAAACCGTGATCCATACGACGACGCTGCGGGCCGACCTGTCCAAAGCGGCCGAGCTGATCGCGGACATCGTCTTCCACTCCACATTCCCGGCCAAGGAGCTGGAAAAGGAGAAGGACATCATCGTCGATGAGATCAACTCCTACAAGGACTCGCCCTCGGAACGCATTTTCGACGATTTCGAGGACCTCGTGTTCAAGGGCTCGCCCTTGGGACACAACATACTGGGCAGCAAAGCCTCGCTGATGAAATACACGCGCGACGACTTGAAGCGCTTCGTGGCGAGAACATACAACACGGACCAGATGGTCTTCTCGGTGATCGGAAACGTATCGCCCAAGCGCTTCCGCGAAATATGCGACCGTTATTTCGCCTCGCAAACGGCTTCGGCGCGAACGTTCTCGCGCGAACGGACCGCCCCGTACGAACCTTTCTCGAAAACGCTGCACCGCAACTGTCACCAAGCCCACTGCCTGCTCGGCGGCCGGGCCTACAGCCTCCGGGACGACCGGCGCGTCGCGCTGTCGCTGTTGAGCAATCTGCTCGGAGGGCCGTCGGCCAATTCGTTACTGAACCTGGCTGTCCGCGAGCGCAACGGACTGTCGTACAGCATCGAATCGAGCTTCACGCCGCTGAGCGACACCGGCATAGCGACGATCTATTTCGGCACGGACAAGGATCGGACGGACGAATGTCTCTCGATCGTTCGGCACGAACTGGAGCGCATATGCCGGGGCGAACTGAAGGAGCGGCAGCTCGGTATAGCGAAAAAGCAATACATCGGTCAGATCACCCTGGCCATGGAAAGCAACGAGAGCTACATGCTCAGTGCGGCCCGCAGCTGCCTGATCTACGACAGCGTGGACGGTCTGGACGAGCTGCATGCCAAAATCCGCTCGATCACCGCCGCGCAGATCGCCGAGGTGGCCGAGGAGATATTCTCCGAGCGGAATCTGTCGATGCTGCTGTACAAATGACGATGAACGATCTGGAACGATATATCGAGGCGCATATCGCGCCCGAGGACGAACTTCTGAGGGAACTCGACCGCGAGACGCACCTGAGCGTCGTACAGCCGCGCATGCTCTCGGGACACATGCAGGGCCGGCTGCTCGAAATGCTCGTGCGGATGCTCGCGCCCAAACGCATACTCGAAATCGGCACGTTCACCGGCTACTCGGCCATTTGCATGGCCCGGGGCCTGCCTGTCGGCGGCGAGCTGCATACGATCGAAGTGGACGACGAGCTGGAAGCAATCGCCGCGCGGTATTTCGCCCGCAGCGGCCTCGGCGACCGGATTTTCGCACATATCGGCTCGGCGCTCGATCTGGCTCCGGCGCTCGGCCTATTCGACCTGATCTTTATCGACGGAGACAAGCGCGAATATCCGGACTACTACCGGATGGCCATGCGGACGCTCGTCCGCAGCGGAAGCTATCTGCTGGCCGACAATATCCTGTGGTACGGCAAGGTAACGGAACCCGCCGCGCACAACGACCGCCACACGAAAGCGATTCAGGAATTCAACGACCTGGTTGCGGCGGACGACCGGGTCGAAAACGTCATCCTGCCGATCCGCGACGGGCTGAACCTGATCCGGGTTAAGTAAAAAGACGGGCATTGCCTTACCGCATGTCCTTGATCCCCGGTTCGCTCCGGTTTATCGGGACGCCAACCACGACGACGCGCCCTCGAACGAGCTCATTTGCGGAATCCAAGAACAAAGCGTTAAAAAGGGAACCCGTCCATGCAGAGAAAACCGCTTTCCGGCCTCGTATCGCTCCGAATCGATCGTCGCGCTTCTCAGACAATCGGGGGAGGGGGGGAAGAGCCGGGGAGACGACCGTCCGATCCGAAATCGGGCTCCGTTCTATTCGGTCGCATTTGCTTTCGGTTCCGCGAACATGATCTCATACGCTCTTTGATCGGGTTTCGTCATAGCTCCCGTAGCGGCATCGATTCCCCATCCGAGCAAATCGAACAGATTGATGACGGAAACGGCGTTGAACGTTTTGAAGATCGTAAAGCGCACAGGATCGTATCCCTCCGATTCGACTTTGACTTCCGTATCCGTAAATCCCCGCTTTACTCTCGTTTCATAGGGGAAAGCGTTCACTTGGTATTTTTTGCCGTCGATAGTCAATGTCGCCGATTCAACGGGAACGTTCGTATCGAACGTGACCTTGGCCCGAGAACCGCAAAAAACCGTGGCGCACGACGAGAACATGACAACGGCCGCTACATTCAAAGAAAAACATCGTCTCAGACGCCGATTTTCTCAGCAGCGAAGATACCCTCAATACTCCTGAAACTTGGGACGCATCACTTCGGCGTACAGCACGGCCATCTTCGGATCGAATCCGTCCGTGAAAATTCCGCGCGTCGGCGCCGGCTTTTCCGACTCCTCGGAACCGCCCGCACCGGAAAGAACCGGAGCGGCCACGGGAGCGGCCGTCCGGTGGTCGGCAAGCGACTGCTCGTCATAGGAAAAAGGAACGTCCATGCGATTTCCGTCCAGCTCGTCGATAGCCTGTTCGTCGTAAGAATAATAGGCGGGAGCCGCCGCTTCGGTCGCCGGCTCCGCCGGAACCTCGGCGGCATATTCTCCGCGATCGCCGCCGGACGTAGCTTCGCCTCCTTTCGGGGAAGCGTCGCTCCGGCCCGATTGTATCTCCCGGATCAGATCGTCCCAAGGTGAGGAGGGCAGGGTAGTCTTCTCCTCGGGCAAAGCCGCCCCCCGGTCTTTCTTTTTCTTTGAGAGAAGGGCCGCGACAACGACGATTATCAGTGTGATCAGAGTTTCCATAATGCGCTATTCTTGATTGTTCTCCACACGGTTGACTTTTTCGATCCCGCGGATCTTGCCCACTTTTTCCATGATGACTTTCAGGTCCTGAATGTTCTTGACATACAAACTGACACGGCCCTCGAAAATCCCGTCATGGCTCTGAATATGCAACTCGCGGATATTGGTGTTCAGTTCGCCGGTCACGACCTGCGAAAGCTCCATCAGGATACCGATCCGGTCGATGCCGCGCAACTCCAGCACCGACAGGTACGACATCGCCTTGTGACTCGACCATTTGACCGGAGTCAGGTTGTTGCCGTGCTGCGCCGCCAGCTTGATCAGTTCGTTGCAGCTCTTCTTATGAACGTCGATCTTGTGCGTATCCGGATTATCGTAGCCGACTACCTCGTCGCCCGGTATCGGATTGCAGCACGGAGCGATTACGAACTGCGGGGCCTCGGGGTCGTCCCCATCGGGCAAAGCGGTCGCTTTCCGATTCTTTTTCTTGTCGTCCCCGCCCAGAAACTTGAAGGGATTCGGTATCTGCAACGACCAAAATTTCAGTATTTTGCTGGCCGAATTTTCGCGGAGCACCTTGCCCAGATTGTCCAAGCGGACGATTCCCGCACCGAGCTTGCTGTAAAACTCGTCCTTGTTCGCGCATTCGTAGGCCGGCAGCACCTTGCGGAACACGCGGGCGCTCGGCGTCACCCCGAAATCCTTCAGGCGCGCCTCGAACAGCACGATTCCGTTGGCGATGTTGTTCAGCTTGTCTTTCTTCAGGCGGTTCATGATCGCCTGCTTGGCCTTCGTCGTAATGACGTGCTCGAGCCACTCGGGCTTGGGCGAAACGTTTTTCGAAGTGATGATCTCGATCTGGTCGCCGCTGCTGATCGGCGCGAAAATGGACTCGATCTTATGGTTGATCTTGGCCCCCATGGCGCTGTGACCGATCTTCGAGTGAATGTCGTATGCGAAATCGAGCGCCGTAGCCCCCTGAGGCAACGTGCGCGAGTCGCCCTTGGGCGTGAACACGACGATCTCGGACGTGTAGAGACTAAGCTTGAAATTGTCCAAAAACTCGACGGCGTCCTCCGTCGGACTGTTCAGCGCCTCGCGGACCTGCTTCATCCAGCGGTCGAACTCTCCTTCCTCCTTCGACAGCGTGTCGGACTTGTACTTCCAGTGCGCGGCGAATCCCCGCTCGGCGATCTCCTCCATGCGCTGCGAGCGGATCTGCACCTCGGCCCAAATACCGTCGGGCCCCATGACCGTCGAGTGGAGCGCCTCGTACCCGTTCGCCTTCGGAATGTTGACCCAGTCGCGGATACGGTCGGGCTTCGGCTTGTAGATGTCCGTCACGAGCGAATAGATGTGCCAGCACTGCGATTTCTCGGGAATCAGCGGAGAGGGCTTGAACACGATACGGATCGCGAATATATCGTAGATCTCCTCGAACGGAATGTGCTTGCGCTGCATCTTCGACCAGATCGAGTAGATCGACTTGACGCGGCCCGATATCTCGAAATCGATGTCGTTCGCCCGAAGCTTCTCGATGATCGGGGCGTTGAACTTCTCGATGAAACGCGACCGCTTGGCTTCCGTTTCCCGTATTTTGTTCTCGATCTGACGGTAATCTTCCGGAAAGCGGTACTTCAGCGTCAGATCCTCCAACTCGCTCTTGATCGCGAACAGACCGAGACGATAGGCCAGCGGCGCGAACAGATAGATCGTCTCGCTGGTGATCTTCATCTGCTTGTGAGGCGGCATCGAGCCGAGCGTTCGCATGTTGTGCAGCCGGTCGGCGATCTTGATCAGAATCACGCGTACGTCGTCGGAGAGCGTAAGCAGCACCTTGCGGAAATTCTCGGCCTGTTCCGACGCGCTGGTCTTGAAAACCCCCGACATCTTGGTCAGTCCGTCGACCATCAACGCGATCTTCGGGCCGAAACGGCTCTCGATATCCTCTACCGTATAGTCGGTATCCTCGACCACGTCGTGCAGCAGCGCGGCGACGACCGACTTGACTCCGAGCCCGATCTCGTCCACGACGATCCGAGCGACGGCCAGCGGATGCAGGATATAAGGCTCCCCCGAGCGACGGCGCACGCCCTCGTGGGCTTCCTTCGCCAGAAAAAAAGCCCGCTTGATCAAATCCGCGTCGTAGTCGTTCTTGCATATCTTCGAGCAGGAAGACATCAGCTTGTCGAACTGCTCGCCTATGATACGCTCGTCTTCGTCAGAATATCCCATTCACGCCCTTTTATATCAACAATCGCCCGTTCCGGACCTCGCCCGGCCGATCAGTCGGCAGCCGCGAGCCCCGCGCGTACCTTGGCTTCGATTTCGTCCCGAAGCGCCTCGTCGCTCTTGAGCAGCTCCTTCACCGAATCGCGCCCCTGACCGATCTTGCGCTCGCCGTAGGAAAACCACGAGCCGCTTTTCTTGAGAATACCCAGATCGACGCCCAGATCGATGATCTCGCCGATCTTGGAAATGCCTTCTCCGTACATGATGTCGAACTCGGCCCGGCGGAACGGAGGCGCGAGCTTGTTCTTGACGATCTTGACCTTCGCGCGGGCTCCGAGCTGCTCCTCGCCGTCCTTGATGACCGACGCCTTGCGGATATCGATCCGGACGCTGGCATAGAACTTCAGCGCGTTTCCGCCCGTCGTCGTCTCGGGATTGCCGTACACGACTCCGATCTTGTCGCGCAGCTGATTGATAAAGATGCAGACCGTGCGGGTCTTGCTGATACTGGCGGTCAGCTTGCGCAGCGCCTGAGACATCA
>OJQL01002458.1_pt1 | contig 10555 bp, 8 predicted proteins | sample 1598731 | NCBI WGS metagenome assembly OJQL01 (sample SAMN03922510, study PRJEB24848) | human gut metagenome | isolation source: stool sample | host: Homo sapiens | place: Germany | collected 2010-02
ATTATAAATACTTTTTTCGGGGAAAGCAAATGAAAGATTAAGATAGGATAGGAGTATAAAAAAAGAACCTTGAAAAAATCAAGGCTCCTAGAAAAAGTGCGGCTGGTGGGACTCGAACCCACACGCTGTCACCAGCGTCAGATTTTGAGTCTGATGCGTCTGCCAGTTCCGCCACAGCCGCAGAAATAAACTGCTTAAATATAATAGCATATCTTTTCCAAGAATGCAAGGAAAATTTTTCGTAATTTCTTAGCTTATCTTAATCGTTCTTTAAGGAAAAACATGGATTATTCACCTGACGTTCATACTTCGTTCAAATTCAAACAGTATAATAACGGCATAAGATAAAACAAAGCCATAAAAGATATGGAGGGATAGAGCATGTACGAATATGATGAGTACAATCCGAAAAAGAAAGATGAATATGAAGAAACAGAGCAGGAGTCCATTGACTATTCCGCAGACGGCATGGAAGACGAACCCCATGTAGACGGAGAATCCATAGAGATGGAGGCAGAGGTGATTTCCGGCGAGGAATATGCAGAGGAAATTTCCGGTGAGCAATTTTCCGAGGAGGAGGGCTTTTCTGAACAGGAAAGCGTTTCAGAAGCCACTACAGAGGAAAGCGCAGAAAAAGCAGAAGCCTTTGCGGAAGAACCCGCAGAAGCAGAGCAGGAATATACAGGCCCCTGCGTCAGAGAATATCATTATGAGGAAAAGGTGAAAAAGCCGAAAAGAAAGCAGGGCGGAAACGGCTGGAAGAAATTCATTGCAGCCTGTCTGGTTTGCAGCATCGCAGGCGGCTCTGCGATTGGGGTCAGCTACAGTGCGGCACAGAGTCATTTCGGAAAGGAAACCGGTGCAAAGACCGCATCCACAAGCAATACGGAAAGTGTATCCTATCTGACGAACGGGCTTTCCACTGTGGATATCGTGAAGAAGGTAAAGCCCTCTGTTGTCAGCGTTTCTACTACCACAACAGGCGTGACACAGTATATGGGGCATTTCACCGTACCATACGAAGCAGAGGGCGCAGGCAGCGGCGTAATCTTCTATTCGGATGATGATAAGATTGCCATTGCGACAAATAACCATGTCATCGAGGGTGCAAATTCCATTTATGTGACACTGGACGGCGATAAGAGCGTACCGGCAAAGGTAGTCGGCACAAAGAGCGAATCTGACCTGGCGGTGCTTTCTGTTTCCTGGTCTGATTTGAAAAAGGCAGGCGTGGAAAAGGTAACAACCGCAACCTTCGGCGATTCGGATGACCTTGAGGTCGGCGAATGTGTCATTGCCATCGGCAACGCCATGGGCATGGGGCTTTCCGCAACGGACGGCATTGTCAGCATGAAGGAGCAGACCATTAACGTAGACGGCAATTCCCTGACCGTTTTGCAGACCAGTGCGGCAATCAACAGCGGCAACAGCGGCGGCGCACTGGTAAACAGCAAGGGTGAGGTCATCGGTATCAATACGGCAAAATATAATTCCTCTATGGCAGAGGGCATGGGCTATGCCATCCCCAGCAATCAGATTAAGCCAACCGTAGAAAGCCTGCTGGAAACAGGCACACAGCCGCAGCCCTATATCGGCATTACCGGTACAAACGCATCTCTGTATAACCTTGAGGTCGGCGCACTGGTGCTTGAGGTAAAGGATAACAGCCCTGCGGCAGCGGCAGGGCTGCAATCCGGCGACATTATCACACAGTTCAATGGCAAGACCATTAAGGATATGGACAGCCTGCTGAACGCAATGGACAGCTCGGATATCGGCAAAAAGGTTGACCTGACGGTTGTGAGAGATAACAAGGATAAAATCAAGCTGCAGCTTACCGTTGCAGATAAAAACAGCTAAAGCAATTCCTACAGATAAAAATTAAGAAAAATGCGGTTGAAATGCCGATTCACATACATTCACATAGATTCTTTCTATCAACGACCGAAAAAATCGAATGATATAGATAAACTTGCATCAGAAAAACTCCTATTGCAGACAGTGTAGACAGCTTGCAGTAGGAGTTTTTTTGTGGGGGGATATTTTTATTTGCCTGTCATGACTTTTTCGGCAAACTCCGTCACAACAATGGAATCATAAGGGATTTCCTGCGAAAGCTCCTTTCCTTCCATCATGATTTTCTGGATGAGGACAAAGCCTTCGGGGGAAACGGTCGGGTCGGTTTTCCAGGTATCCTGTTTCTGATAGCGCTCCACGATGGTGGTGAGGGTATCGAGGTCGGTTTCGGCAAACTGCGGCTGAATTACCTTTGCAATTTCTGCGGCAGAATGGCTTTCTACCCACTGCTGCCCTTTATAAATGGCACGGGTGAAGGCTTCGACGACATCGGGATGTGCCTGCAGGAAAGCATCCTGTGCCATATAAACGGTGTAAGGCACATAGCCGCTTGCTTCACCCAGAGATGCCACAATATGCCCCTTGCCGCTCTGCTCAAGCGTGGTTGCGGCAGGCTCAAATTCTACGGTATAATCGCCGACCTCTCCCAGAAATGCGCCTGCGGTGGAGGTGAAATCAATGTTGTTGATGATTTCCATATCCTTACCGATGGTCATGCCGTTTTCCTTGATGACATATTCCAGAACCATTTCCGGCATGCCGCCCAATCTGCCGCCGATGACGGATTTTCCTTCCAAATCAGACCATTGGAAATCGGGTTCTTTCTCTCTGGAAACAAGGAAATTGCCTGCGCGCTGGGTCAGCTGGGCGAAGGTTTTGGGGTAATCTGCCTTCCCTTCGACATAGACATACAGACCTGCCTCTGTGCCAAGCAGGGCAATATCCGCGGAATCGGAAAGCAGGGCGGTCATGGATTTATCCGCGCCATTGCCGACCGCAACGCTCACATCTAAGCCCTCCTCCTCGAAAAAGCCCAATTCCTGTGCGACATACTGCGGCGCATAAAAAACAGAATGGACGACCTCATTCAGACGGACGGGGGTCAGCGTTTCCTCTGCCGTTTCTGTGCCGCAGCCAACTCCTGCGGACAGGCAGAGCGCCCCCGATAAAGCCAAGCAAAGTTTCTTTTTCATAGCCGTTCCTCCTAAGAGACTGATTCTGATTTATGATATGCCCTATCCCGGAAAAAGGTGTGCTGTATTTTTTTTCGTGTCAGATATATTTTTTCGCGATTTTGTAGTATAATTATTTTTAATATGGAAAATTAGGCTTATATCGCCTTGTATATAAATTTTGTGATGACAGGAGGCTATTTTCATGGCTGAAAAAATCATGCTGATTGACGGCAACAGTATTGTGAACCGTGCATTTTACGGCGTTCCGCTGCTGACCAACGGAGAAGGTCGCTATACCAACGGGGTATATGGATTTCTGAATATTTTATTTAAGCTTCTGGATGAGGAGCAGCCCGATTATCTGGCGGTGGCGTTTGATTTGCATGCGCCCACCTTCCGCCACAGAACCTTTGACGGCTACAAGGGAACCAGAAAGGGTATGCCGGAGGAGCTGCGCGAACAGATGCCCCTTTTGAAGGAGGTGCTGCAGGCCATGCACATCCCTATTTTCGAGCAGGAGGGCTTTGAGGCGGACGATATTCTGGGGACGCTTTCCGCTCTGGCGGAGAAAAACGGCATTGTGCCTGTTGTGGTTTCGGGGGACAGAGACCTTTTGCAGCTGGCAGGGGAAACCCTCAAGGTGCGGATTCCCAAAACAAAGGGCGGACGCACGGAAACAGAGGATTACTACGCGGCGGATGTGCAGGCGAAATATGGCGTGACACCTGCCGAATTTATTGATATGAAGGCACTGATGGGGGATGCGTCCGATAATATCCCCGGCGTGCCCGGCATTGGCGAAAAAACCGCGGCGAAGATTATCACGCAGTATCACGATATTGAAACGGCGATTGCCCATGCGGCGGAAATCAAGCCGAAGAAGGCATCCGAAAACCTTGCGGCGTATCAGGAGCAGGCAAGACTGAGCAAATTTCTGGCGACGATTGTGCGGGATATGCCTTTAGAATGGGATAAGGAGACCCTGAAAATCGGCGATATGTTTAACCAGACGGCATACGAATTGGTAAAACGTCTGGAATTTAAGAGCATGTTCAGCCGCTTTGAGGGGAGTGCTTCCGCACCCAAGCAGGCAGAGCAGACCTATCGCTTTGTTGCGGATAGGGAAGGTGCGAAGGAGGTGCTTGCCGCGCTCAAAAAGGGCGAGGTCGGGTATGCCTTTGTTTACGAAAACGAGGAAGGACAGGGGCTTGCGCTCTATCAGGAGCAGCTTGGCGGTGTCTGGATGGAAGCATCCATGGCATTTTTGATGCAGGAGCTTCTGGAGATATTTCAGCCGTTTTTTGCGGACAGCGCATACCGTAAAATCGGGCATGATGTGAAGAAGGATATCCGTTTCCTGCGCAGCTATGGCTATGACGGCTTTGCGGCGGAATTTGATACCGCTATCGGGGCGTATATCCTCAATGCGACGGGCAGCTCCTACGAATATGACGATATTGCGGCAGCCTTTCTGAATGAAACCTATCCTTCGCAGGAGGAGGTTTTCGGGAAGGGCAGAACGAAAAAGACCTTTGCTGCGTTGCCCGAAGCAGAGCGCACCGCCTATGGCGCAAGGCAGGCGGAGATTTTCTTCCGCGCGAGAAAAGTGATGGAGGAGCGGCTTGCGGAAAATGAGCAGAAAAGCCTGTTTTATGATATGGAAATGCCGCTGATTTACGTTCTGGCGGATATGGAAAAATACGGCATCAAGGTGGATAAGGCGGCGCTTTTGGCGTATCAAAAGCGTCTGGGCGAAAGTCTGGACGGCATGGAGGAAGAAATTTACGCATTGGCAGGGGAAAAATTCAACATCAATTCCCCGAAGCAGTTAGGCGTGATTTTATTTGAAAAGCTGGGGCTGAAGGGCGGCAAAAAGACCAAAACGGGCTATTCCACCGCGGCGGATGTGCTGGAAAAGCTGCGGACGGCGCATCCCATTGTGGAGCGGATTCTGCACTACAGACAGCTGGCGAAGCTGAAAAGCACCTATGCGGACGGACTTCTGGCGGTGATGGATGCCGAAACGGAGAAGATTTATTCCACCTTCAACCAGACCATTACGGCAACGGGACGGATTTCCTCAACAGAGCCGAATTTGCAGAATATTCCTGTCCGCTTGGAGCTGGGCAGAGAGCTTCGGAAAATCTTCATTCCCGAAAGTGCGGAATTCTGCTTTCTGGATGCCGATTATTCGCAGATTGAGCTGCGTGTACTGGCGCATATCTCCGGGGATGAAAGCCTGATTGCAGCGTTCAAAAGCAATCAGGATATTCACCGCATGACGGCTTCGCAGGTATTCCATGTGCCGTTTGACGAGGTGACACCATTACAGAGAAGCAATGCCAAGGCGGTTAATTTCGGCATTATCTACGGCAAGGGCGCGTTTAGCTTGGGGCAGGATTTAGGCATCAGCCGCAAGGAGGCGGAGGAGTACATCAACGCTTACTTCGCGAGATATCCCAAAATCAAGACCTTTATGGAGGATACGATTAAAAACGGGACGAAAAACGGCTATGTCTCCACGCTTTGGAACCGCCGCAGAAATATGCCCGAATTGCAGAGCAGCAATTTCATGCAGAGGGCGGCAGGTGAACGCGCGGCAATGAATATGCCTATTCAGGGCACTGCTGCGGATATTATTAAGCTTGCCATGATAAAGGTGCATCGTGCCTTGCAGGAGGGCGGCTATCGTTCTCGTCTGATTTTGCAGGTACACGATGAGCTGCTGATTGAAGCATATAAAGAAGAAAAGGAGGCTGTCGCAAAAATCCTGAAGGAAAACATGGAGCATGCGGCGGATTTACTGGTTCCCTTGGATGTGGATGTGCATGAGGGCGCATCGTGGTTCGAGGCGAAATAAAAAAGAGGGGAAACGAAATGAAGGTAATCGGTTTGACAGGCGGCACGGGCAGCGGTAAAAGCGTTGTCAGCAAAAGCCTTGCGGCGGCAGGTGCAGTGGTGATTGATGCGGATAAAATTGCGCATGAAATCATTTTAAAAGGCGAGCCTGCATATCAGGAAATTGTGAAGTATTACGGAACGGGAATTTTGGATGCAAAAGGAAACATCATCCGCAGAAGGCTAGGGGAAATTGTCTTCCATGATGCCGAAAAGCTGGCATTTTTGAACCAATGCACCCATAAATATATCTGTGCGGAGGTGGACAGACAGATTGCCAAGGCAGAGAAGGAAAACACCGCCAGGGCAGTGATTCTGGATGCGCCGCTCCTGCTTGAGGCAGGGCTGGAAAGCCGCTGTGATACGGTCTGGGTGGTCTATGCCGATCCGGAGGTGCGCGCAAAACGCGTGATGGCACGCGATGGTGTCAGCTATGACCTTGCCAAGGCGCGCATTGCCAACCAGAAAAGCTGGGAGGAATATAAGGAGTCGGCATCGGTTGTGATTGACAACAGCAAAGAGCTTGCCTATTTACAGGGGCAGTTGGATGAAATTTTAAAAACAATATAAAAAGGAAGCAAGGAACAATGATTCGATGTATCAGGAAATTGTTTACGCTGGCAGTGGTGCTGGTGCTGCTGGCGGCGTTTGGCTATAGTGTGGTTTTGCCGCGTGTGCTGCCTTTGCAGTATCGGGATATTGTGGAGCAGTATGCGGCGGAATATGGCTTGGAGGAGGCCTTTGTGTATGGTGTGATTTTCTGCGAAAGCCATTTTGAGCCGGATGTCATATCCTCTGCGGATGCCATTGGGCTGATGCAGGTGACGGAGGAAACGGGAAAATGGGCGGCGGCACAGATGGGACTTGACCCCACAGCCATTGACCTGACCGATCCGGATACGAATATCCATATCGGCTGCTGGTATTTAAGCTGGCTGACAGAGAAATTCGGCGGTGTTTCGGAAACTGTTCTGGCAGGCTATAACGCAGGGCATGGCAGCGTGGCGCGGTGGCTTGCGGATGAGGAAATGAGCTGGGACGGCATTACGCTGGATGAAATTCCATACGAGGAAACGAAAAGCTATGTGAAACGAGTGAAGCTGGCGGAGCAGGCATATCGGCTGCGGCTGCGCCTGCAAGCGTATCTGGAGGAAACTCCGCTTGGTGTGTATGCAGACAGAACTGCGGATTTGGAAGGAAATGAAGAATGATGAAAAAAAGGATTTTTCTCCTTTTGCTGATTTTCTGCCTTGGGCTTGGCGGCTGTGGCAAGAAGGAGGAGCAAACGAAGAAGAAAACGACGGCAACAGAGGAGGTGGGCATTGCATCCAAAGACGCAATGCTGACGCTTTCCATGCGGATTCCGGAAACGCTGAATCCGTTGCTGAACAGAGAAGAAACGGTTGATCGCATCCTCAAGCTGCTGTTTCTGCCGCTACTTGATTTTGACGAAAGCGGCAAGGCATGCCCTGCTGTGGCGCAGAATTGGGAATTTTCGGCGGATGGCAGAAGCCTTTCCATGAATCTGAACAGCAATATCAGATGGCAGGATGGAACGGCACTGACGGCAGATGATGTGGTCTATTCCGTCAATACCCTGCGAAATGCCCCGGAGGATGCGGTGTATAAGCAGGTGATGAACTATGTGAGCGGCTGCAGCAAAACGGGAACGAATTCCGTTGTGATTACCTTCCGCGACAGCTTCAGCTCAAATATTGATGCGCTGCGATTCCCGATTATTCCTGCCGGCTATTACAGCGGACAGAGCGACACGAATACGAAGCCTGTCGGGGATGGCCCGTATGAAATGGAATCCTATCAGCAGGCATCGGAAATGAAGCTGAAGGCAAGTGCGTCCTATTATGGGAGTACGCCGCAGATTTCCGAAATTCGCGTGAAGATGACTGCCGGAGAGGAAACGGATATCAACGCGTTTGAGCAGGGCATGACAGATGTGCTTGTGACAAACGCTATGGATGCAGGCAAATATGCAGACGAAAGCGTTTCGGGGATGCATCAGTTTACCTCAAATCAGTATGATTTTATCGGCTTCAACTTCCGCAAGGAGCTTTGGAAGGATAAATCTGTCAGACAGGCGGTTGCGTATGCGGTGCCGCGGGATAACCTTAAGGAAAGCGTGTATCTGAATTATGCCGCTATGACAAATACGCCCATCAACCCGAGAAGCTGGCTTTACGAGGAAAACGTGGCGACGTATGAATATAATCCCACAATGGCGACAACCTTCCTGAAAAACAGCGGCTGGACGGATGCGGATAAGGATGGCAAGCTGGAAAAGGAAATCAGCGGCATAAGGCAGAGCCTGCGCGCGACCATTCTGGTAAATCAGGAAAACACGGGGCGGGTACAGATTGCCTCGAAGCTGAAGGAGGAGCTGACGGCGATCGGCTTTGAGGTGACACTGGACAAGGTGGACTTTGAAACCTATCAGCAGAGCTTGGAGAGCGGACAGTTTGACCTTGTGGTGGGCGGCTGGAAATGCTCAGAGGTGACGGATTTAACACCGTTTTTCGGCACGGGCGGCAGCCTGAATTATATCGGCTACAGCGATGCGGATATGGATACCCTGCTGACGGCGGCAAGGACAGCAGTCGGCGAAGGGCAGACGCTTCTGGCTTATAGCAGCTTGCAGAAAAAGCTTGCCGAGGAGCTGCCTTATATCAGCATTGCCTACCGCAATCAGGCGGTTTTTGCATCTAAAAATATCGGAGGAGAAGTACATCCTGTGGAAAGCAATGTGTTCCGTGGGATTGAAGCGTGGACGTATCAGAAGGGGGAATAAGGATGTCTGAAATCAGAACAAATCCTTTTACGGGCGAGATGTCACTTTATGCAGAGAACAGAAGAAATCGCCCCTATGAATTTGTCCATAATACAGAAAGAAAACATGCAAACAGCGAGAAATGCCCCTTCTGCGGCGGACATGAGGCATGGACACCGGATGCCATTTATCAGGATGGCCCTAACGGGGCATGGCAGATGCGCGTGTTTCCGAATAAATTTCCGACTGTCCGAGAGGATTGTACGGATGCGGCAGAGGAGCCGTTTTATACCCAGACCGCAGGAAGGGGAAGGCACGAGATTCTGGTGGATACGCCTGACCATGATGCTACGATTGATACCTTCGATGCGGCGCATATCGCAAGCATTTTGCAGGTATTACAGGATAGACTGCATTTTTTCCGCAATCGTGCAGATACGCAGTATGTGCAGATTTTCAAAAACTGCGGGCCCTCCGCAGGGATGAGCATGCACCATTCGCATTGGCAGGTGGTGGGGCTGCCTGTTGTGCCGAAGCGTGCGGCAACCATGGCGGAGGCTATGCGCAGAGAGGACTGCCTGTTCTGCAAAATGCTTGCCTACGAAAAGGAAACGAACAGGCGTATTGTGGCGGAAACAGAGCATTTTCTTGCGCTTACGCCCTACGCCGGACGCTTTGCCTATGAGCTCTGGCTTGCCCCGAAGGCACATCAGCGTGATTTTGGCGAAATGAGCGCGGAAGAACGGCAGGAGCTTGCGGCACTTTTGCGGAAGATGCTTGGAAGGGTAACGGGGATTCGTGAGGATATTGGCTATAACATTTGCGTGATGGATGGCCCGAGAGATACGGATTTCCATTGGCATATTGAGATTTTGCCAAGAATCGGCGGCTTTGCCGGGTTTGAATTTGCGACCGATTGCTATATCTGCATGGTCAGCCCCGAAAATGCTGCGGTGTATTATCGGAAAGAGGAAGCAGAATAAAAAATAGAAAATGAAAAAGGGCGTTTCTCAAAGAAAGAGAAGCGTCCTTTTTGGTTAGAGTGATTTTTGTTACAGCAATTCCTTGTAATCGCGGAAGGAGCAGTCTGCCAGTGCGGTGATTTTATCCACATCCGTCTGTCCGCGAAAGTCCTCATCCAGAACGGCATATACCCGGAAGCCTGCCGCCTTTGCGCCTCTTACTGCATAGAGCGCATCCTCGAATACGGCAGTTTCCTCCAATGTGCCACCCATTTTTTCCATGGCGGTCAGAAATGCCTTACCGTCCTCCTTGTAAACCCCCAGCTCTGTGCAGGTCAGGATGCAGTCGAAATATTTGCGGATATCCAGACGGTCTAACGCAGGCTGGATATACCCTGCTTCGGATGCTGTGAGGATGCACATCTTCACACCCTTTTTTGCCATTGCCTCCAGATATTCCTTCGCGGAGGGACGCAGGGGAATGGTGTATTTATATGCGTCTGTTACATAGGATGTAATTTCATCCACAATCTGCTGTGCGTCAAACGGAACGCCTAAATCATTCCTGAAATATTCCGCCGTCTGGTAAAGCGTCAGTGTTTTTACAACATCATGGATATCCTCCGGCACTGCAAAGCCGTGTTTTTCCAGAAAAGCTGCGCCGGTGCCGTGCCATGTGGGCATGGAATCAATAAGAGTGCCGTCTAAATCAAAAATAATATACTTCATGTTTAAAATTCCTTTTCTTATCTGTATTTGTCGATTTTTTTCGTTGGTGGTCAATGCGCCTGCAAAAATTTTAGCATTTTTCGTGGAAATTGACAAGAGCGAGATGGGCGGCGAAAAATGGCGATTCTGATTTATTCCCTTCGGAAATATAT
>OJQL01002459.1_pt1 | contig 10553 bp, 8 predicted proteins | sample 1598731 | NCBI WGS metagenome assembly OJQL01 (sample SAMN03922510, study PRJEB24848) | human gut metagenome | isolation source: stool sample | host: Homo sapiens | place: Germany | collected 2010-02
TTTTGGAAGAACTATTTCAGATGTTCAACCTCTCCCGTCCGCAGGATTTTGAGGGGCACAGCCTGTCGGTCAGCGATATGATCGCACTCAAACGCAATGGCAAAGTGTCTGTGCATTATGTGGACAGCATCGGCTTCAAGGAGCTGCCGGGGTTTCTGGATAAAAAGCCGGAGCACTCTTCTGTTCTGCAAATGCTCAAGGAGAAGTGCGATGCCCCGGAGTGCAACCCAACTGGATGCCGGAAAGCGAGGGCTGAACATGAACTTTGACCACGAGGAATTGACCCTGATGATGCTCTACAACACCGGCACCCGGCTGGGGCTGGTACACGAGTTGCGGCTGATGCAGTGCTATCTGATGCCCGATGAAACCGCCCTGCGGGAACTGTCGGAGGGTGTTATCGAAAAGTTGAAACTGCTGACCGATGCTGAGTTTGCCGAACTGGAATTTCCACTGGACTGATTTTTGCCGCCTGCGGGCGGCGTACATAAAGTATTTTGTTCTTCCAAAAGATATGCTATAATCAAATTAGACAAAATTCCTCTCTTCAAGCGATTTCTCCGCAATTTTCCTGTGGCTCTGCTCATATCAAAAATAAGGGACCGATTTTTAATTGTCAGAACGGAGGAACCATTATGGCAATCTTTGAAAAGACCATCCGAAACAAGAATTTTGACAAACTGCTTCGGAAGCTGGAAAATGAAATCCCGGACAGCAGTTGGTCGGCAGATTTAGAGGCAGGCAGTGATTTCAAAGAGGGCAATGCCCGGTGCAGTGTCCGTGTGTTTGAACGGTACAGCATGATGGGCGGCAACCGCCTGAGTCTGACACTGACCATGTTCCAGAATGGAGACAGTCCGATCCGGCTGTCTGCCATCACCGCAGGAGGCAGTCAAGCGGTGTTCTTCAAGGTGAACACCCTCGGAGAAGAATCTTTTCTGGACGATGTAAAGGACCTGCTGGAAGAAATTTTGGAGGAGTAAAATGTTTTTTGGATGGTTTGACGCTATATTCAGCTTCATTTTCCCAATCCTGTTCCTGCTTTTTATTGGAATGTTTTTCTTTGCTCTAATTTCAAATCTCCGCACATGGAACAAAAACAACCACTCGCCGCGGCTTACCGTTCCGGCAACAGTGGTAGCAAAGCGCACCGATGTTTCGCATTCCAGCAGTGCCAATGCCGGAGATATGTCCGGTGCGCACGGATACGACACTAGCACATTTACATCGTACTATGTGACTTTTCAGGTGGAGAGCGGCGACCGGATGGAATTTGAAGTGGACGGAAGCGATTATGGTCTGCTCGTGCAGGGCGACATCGGAAAGCTGAGTTTTCAGGGCACCCGCTATCTTGGGTTTGAGCGGAGCTAAGTGTTTCTTACATTATATAGTATGGAGTGCTGTATGAACGATTTGTTTATCCAAGGGCTGACCATCGACTGGAACAGAGTTCGCCCATACAATTATGTTCGTCAGATTCCTGCCATCAGTGGAATCGACACTTTTACATTCCATAAGCCCATTACGTTCTTTGTTGGCGAAAATGGAAGTGGAAAATCTACGCTTCTGGAAGCAATCGCTGTTGCTTACGGCTTCAACGCAGAGGGTGGAACGAAGAACTATTCATTTTCCACATACAACTCCCATTCGGAACTATGTGAGGCTATGACGATTTCCAAGGGGTATCGCAGACCAAAGTTCGGGTATTTTCTCCGAGCAGAGAGTTTCTATAATGTAGCCACCAAGGAAATCGACTATTCCGATGACGATCATCCCTCCAAAGGCTATCACCAAAAATCACACGGTGAAAGTTTCCTCGCCATTGCGCAGGACTACATGGGTGCAGATGGAGTCTATATTTTTGACGAGCCGGAAGCCGCTTTATCCCCGCAGCGGCAGCTCACGTTACTGATCAACATTTATCGGTGTGCCCAAGAAGGGGCGCAATTCATTATCGTATCACATTCACCCATTCTCCTCGGAATGCCTGATGCTGAGATTTTTAGCTTCGACAATGGCACGATTCATCCTTGTCAGTATGAAGATACGGACAGCTACGTTATCACCAAAACATTTGTAAATAATCGGCAGCATTTTTTGAACCAGCTTCTGAACGAAGAAACGTAATGCCGGGAAAGGACATTCCATATGAGTGATTCTACGTTGAAAGAGCTTTGGCAGCAGGTCGCTGAAAAGAAAAGCTGCGAAGCAAAACAGAAAGAACTGACCGCCCAGAGAGATACGCTTGCTGATCGCCTGAAAAAGCTGGAAAAATCCAAGCTGGCAGAGCAGGCTGATGTGGACCGTCTGGAGGGACACAGCCTTGCCGCATTTTTCTATCAAGTGATTGGAAAAATGGATGAAAAGCTGGACAAAGAACGGCAGGAAGCCTATGCAGCCCGTGTCAAGTACGATGCGGCTCTCCATGATCTTTCTTCCGTTGATGCCGACTTGGAGCAGATTCAAAATAGACTGGAACGGCTGTCCGATTGCGAAAGGCAGTATCAAGCTGCTCTTTCCGAAAAAATCAAAAGCATCAAAGTCTCTGCCCACCCTGCCGCACAGCAGATTGTGGAAAGCGAAAGCCGCATTGCCGCACTGAAAGTCCAAAAGCGGGAGCTGCTGGAAGCCATCAACGCCGGAAAGACCGCCTTGCACACGGTCAATGAAGTTCTGGAAACGCTGGATAATGCCGAGGGCTGGAGTACATGGGACGTAATGGGCGGCGGTTTGATGGCTGATCTTGCCAAGTATGAGGAACTGGACAATGCACAGGAGCAGGTGGAACAGCTTCAAGTGGAACTGCGGCGGTTCAAAACTGAGCTTGCCGATGTTGAGATCACCGCAGACCTTCAGGTTGCGGTAGACAGTTTTTTGAAATTCGCAGATTTCTTCTTTGATGGCCTCTTTGCAGACTGGGCAGTTCTGGATCACATCAATCAGGCGCAGAGCAGAGTGGAAAACACCAAGAGCCAAATCAAGCGAGTCCTTGCACTTCTGAAAAAGATGCGCGAAGATGTTGATGTCCAAATCGCTGATGAAAAAGAGAAGCAGGAGCAGCTTGCAGTGGAAACTGAGCTGTAAGTTTGAAGCATCCACTTATGTGATATGACTCGATAAAACCGAATTTACAGGAGGTGTTTCGATGAAAACAAGAAAGTTTGCCTTATGTCTGGCAGCGGTTTTTCTGGTGGCGATTTATATCAATATTCAGAGAAGCCATACTTTCACCCTTTCAAACGATGAAGGCACCATAAAGACAGAACAAATACAGCCACTTTGGGGAACTGTAAAAGTGAGCGGTGATTGTGATACTGAGGTGGTCTTTACCGATGTAGAGACTGGAGAAAAATACAGAATCGGATATATTACACAGGGCGTAACGGAAAGAATCAAACTCGAAAGAGGCAAATGGTATAAGGTGGCGGGCGGAGGCAACCTTACACTGAATCCGGTAAACATTCGAGTCGAATAAATGTAAGTTCCTTGCGGGCAGCTATGAAAGCTGAAGCTGAGAAGAGAGTTTTGAATATTCACATATGAAGGAGTACAGTTCTATGAATTACGGATGGGCAACTGTTTTCACTTTAGCGGCATGGTTTGCAGGGCTTGTGATTGATGTAAATGTGCGGGTCGGCGACCTCGGTTTACGAACCGTGCTTCCCGTCATCGTGATGGGCTGCTGCATCATGAAATTCATAAAGGACAACAATATTCAATAATCGATTTTTATTACATCCCTTGCGGGCGACCCTCAAAACGGTTGCCCGCTATTTTTATACCCTAAAATCTGAAGAAGGAGGCCAAAATGCCAAGCAAAACCGAAGAATATCTCGCCCTTGCCCAGCGCACGGCGAACGGCTTGACTCGGTACTGGGAAAGCTGGACGGACTATCTGACCACCGCATCCCGGCTGTACAAGTACCCCTTTGCAGACCAGCTGATGATCTACGCCCAGCGGCCCGATGCCACCGCCTGCGCCGACTATGACATCTGGAACAACCGGATGAACCGTTATGTCCGGCGCGGTTCTAAGGGCATCGCCCTGCTGGATGAATCCAGCGGATTCCCGCGCCTGCACTACGTTTTCGATGTGTCGGACACCGGAGTACGGCGCAATTCTCGCGACCCGGAACGATGGGAAATGAATGACGACCTTTTCAAGCCGGTGTCTGAGATGTTGACCGCAGAATACGGCATCAGCCATGAACGGCTCAGCCAGCAGCTCGTAAATATTGCGGAGAAGCTGGTGAACGATTATTGGGACAACAACAGCGGCGACATCCTCAACATCGTTGACGGCTCTTTCTTTGATGATTATGATAGTAGCGGAAAGGAACTTCAGTTCAAGGCCGCTACGACAATGAGCGTCACCTACACTCTATTAGAACGATGCGGGTTTGAACCGGAAGGCTACTTTGACAAGGATGACTTTCAGGCCATCCACACCTTTTCCACACCCGATGCAGTCTATGCGCTGGGTGCCGCTACCAGCGACATCAGCCGCGAGGTCTTACGCAAAATCGAGCGGACGGTGAAAACCACGACCCGCCGCCGAAACGTAGAAAGGATGGAAGAATATGAGCAGCAGTCTGAATTACACGAAGATCGGGGATTACCAGCTCCCGAACCTGACCCTCAGCCAGCCGAAGACCCCGCTGGGCAAGTACGGCAGGATGCGCCGGAATTACCTGAAGCAGTATCGCCCGGTACTGTACAATTCGATGCTCCTGAACGGGACGCTGTACCCGCATCTGATGGAACTGGAGCAGACGGCAGAGAGCCGGATGCAGCAGATGATGGCCGAACTGCTGAAGCAGAACCCGGCCCCGGACAAAGCGCAGAACCAACTGATGTGGGTGCAGCACATGAACAGTCTGAAAGCGCAGGCAGAGGAACTGGTGATGACGGAGCTGATCTACAGCTAAGTTTTCTGGATGCGAACATCCCCACCGAAGCCCAGCAAATCGAAAAAATCGACCGAGCGGAGAGCGAAAAAACGCCCTCCGCTTTTTCGTTATCGCAATCGGAAATTGAGAACGAGCTGCGGCGGCATGGTTCAGGGTTTGCAGGCGGCAAACAGCGCATTATGGCGCTGTACCAGACCCAGCCTGACCGCAAACTCCGTGCCAAAGCACTGGCAAAGGAGTACGGCATTGGTGGGCACTCCCACGATTTTCTGGACGGCAGTCGAGGCTTTGTCAACCACGACGGGAGAGGAATGGAATTCGACCACTATCCCGACCACAAGAAATTCATCCTGAAATGGGCGCAGGTGGAAAAGTATATCGACCTGATGATCCAGTCCGACCGCTACCTGACGGACAAGGAAAAGGAGCATTATTCGCCGCCTGCGCCGGTCAGCGCAAAGCCGGATGGTGCCTTGACTCATGCCAAAAACCTGATTCGGGATTTCTGTTTGAAAGAATACGATTCCGAGCCGGACTTCTCTGACCTATCCAAGATTGGTATTGCCTACACCAACGCCACCGATGAGGATATTCCCATTCAAGTTAATGTGGATTTGGTGGGATACCGGGTGGAACGGTATCTGGGTGAAGTGCTGATCGACGAGCGGCAGTACGAAAGTCTGGAGGACCTGACCGAAACTGAGTTGGAAGATCTGGACTTTTCGGAACTGGTCAGCGTCACGGATGAGGAATTGGAGCACTACCACAGCAAGGCGGAGGAACGCCCTGCACTGCTGCCGCTGGATGCCGCCACCGAGTACAATGCCCTGAAGGAGCAGCACCCGGATGCGCTGGTGGGCTTTGAGCAGAACGGACAGTTTGAGTTTTACGCAGATGACGCGCAAAAAGTCAGTGAACTTCTGGGCGGCAAACTGCTGGAAAAAGAAACTGCACTGGGCACCGTCCCGGTCACCGGCTTCCCCAGAGACCAGTGGGCGCACCGTGCCAAGCAGCTGTGGCAGTGTGGTGAGAACGTCTATCTTGCCGGGCTGAACGAGGACGGCACCCATCACCAGACCAAGTACCTGCGCCGAGAGGACTATCTGCCGCTGGGTGCTACCATCCACATGGAAGGGCGGGCTTTCCGAGTGGATACGGTAAACTATGATAGGGGTAGCGTGACCCTGCAGGATGTGGCACTGGCAGAAATGCGGATGCCAGTTTTCCGGGAAGAACCGCTGGCTATTGTCCGGGAGTTGTACGAGGAGCAGGATATGATGGAACCCCCCCTGCCCGATTATAAGGTCGGTGATAACGTTATCGTTGATCTTCCTACCCGAACCATCGAGGGAACCATCGGCTATGTAGGCGAAACGGATGTTCGCATCGACACCAGTGCGCACGGACAGTCGTGGGATAACGAAGTTATCAACAAACGACAATTCGAGGATGGCTTGCGGCAGAATGAACAGGTTACTACGCAGCCAGATGATACTGTAAAAACGGTTGCCATATACCCTGCTGAAGAAAACCGTATGCCTTATGATATTGTGATCCAGACGATTGGCTCAAAATCACCTACTCTGGATGCAGTTGAACCGGAACAATCCACACTTGAACTTGCCGGGAACTTCCACATCACGGATGATGATTTGGGTGTCGGAGGCCCCAAACAGAAATTCGCCCGGAACATCGAAGCTATCCGTACCCTGTTCAAGCTGGAAGAGGAGCACCGGGGTGCCACCGCCGAGGAGCAGCAGGTGCTTTCGCAGTATGTGGGCTGGGGCGGTCTGGCAGACGCTTTTGACCCCGGCAAAGATAATTGGGCAAAGGAATACGCCGAACTGAAAGGACTGCTTTCCGAGGATGAGTACGCTGCTGCCCGTTCCAGCACCCTGAACGCCCACTATACTAGCCCCACCGTCATCCGTAGTATCTACGATGCCGTGGAGCGCATGGGTTTCCACAACGGTAACATTCTGGAACCTAGTATGGGCGTGGGCAACTTCTTCGGAATGCTGCCGAACACCATGCAGGACAGTCGGCTGTACGGCGTAGAACTAGACAGCATCACCGGGCGCATTGCGAAAAAACTGTACCCGCAGGCTGACATTACCGTAGCCGGTTTTGAGACCATCGACAGGCGTGACTTTTATGATCTCGCTGTTGGCAACGTGCCTTTCGGTCAGTACAAGGTCAACGACAAAGCGTACAACAAGCTGGGATTCTCCATCCACAATTATTTCTTTGCGAAAGCCATCGACCAAGTGCGTCCGGGCGGCGTGGTGGCGTTCGTCACCAGCCGCTACACCATGGACAGCAAGGACAGCACCGCCCGCAAGCACATGGCAGAGCGTGCCGATCTGCTGGGTGCCATCCGTCTGCCGAATAATGCGTTTCGCGCCAATGCTGGCACGGATGTTGTCAGCGACATTATCTTTTTGCAAAAGCGTGACCGCCCCATTGACCATGAGCCGGACTGGGTGCAGCTTGGCAAGACCGAGGACGGCTTTGCCATCAACCAGTATTTTGTGGACCACCCGGAGATGGTGCTGGGCGAGCTGACCACCGAAAGCACCCCATACGGACACGATCTGACCGTTGCGCCCATTGAGGGCGCAGTGCTGGCCGACCAGCTTGCCGAAGCGGTACAGCATATTGAGGGCCAGTATGTTGAAGTCGAGGTGGAAACACCAGATGTTGCGGATGCAGAAGTCGAGCGCAAGACGCTCCCCGCTGACCCGGATGTAAAGAATTTCTCCTATGCCGTGGTGGACGGTGAGGTGTACTACCGAGAAAATTCGATTATGACGCAGGTGGAGTTGTCCGATAATGCCAAAGCCCGTGTCACCGGCATGGTGGAACTGCGGCAGATCGTCAACCAGCTGATTCAGGAGCAGCTGGACGATTACCCGGATGAGGACATTAAGACAACCCAAGCAAAGCTGAACACAGCTTATGACGCTTTTACCGCAAAATACGGTCTGCTCAACGACCGCAAAAATGGGCGTTTGTTTGAGGATGATTCTTCCTACTATCTGCTCTGCTCTTTGGAAAATCTCGATGAGAATAAACAGCTCAAAAGCAAGGCGGATATGTTCACCAAGCGAACGATTCGCCCAGAGCACACGGTCACCAGCGTGGACACCCCCAGCGAAGCACTGGCAGTGTCCATTGGAGAACATGGCCGTGTTGATCTGCCCTATATGGCGGAACTTCTCGGCTCTCCCGGCGATTATGAGCGTATTACCACAGAGCTGCAAGGCGTGATTTTCAAAGACCCTTCTGCGGATGCAGATGAGCCGGAAGCAGGCTGGCAGACTGCGGACGAGTATCTTTCCGGCAATGTGCGGAATAAACTGCGCATGGCTCAGCTTGCCGCTGAAAGCCACCCGGAGTTCAAGATCAATGTGGAGGCTTTGACCAAAGCGCAGCCGAAGGACCTTGAAGCATCAGAAATCGACATCCGACTGGGTGCCACATGGCTGAATCCCGCCATTGTGCAGCAGTTTATGATGGAGACTTTTCAGCCGCCCTACCGCATCCGCTATAACAACCTGATCCAAGTCCACTACTCTCCATTTACGTCCGAATGGCGCATCGGCAACAAATCTGCCGCCGGAATGTATGATATCATGTCCACCGAAACCTACGGCACCCACCGGGCCACCGCCTACAAGATTTTGGAGGACACCTTGAATTTGCGGGACTGCCGCATTTATGATACCATTGAGGAGGATGGTAAAGAGCGGCGTGTCCTGAACCAGAAGGAGACGATGCTTGCCCAGCAGAAGCAGCAGGCCATCAAGGATACCTTTGCAGGCTGGGTTTGGCAAGACCCGCAGCGGCGGAATCTGTTGGTGAAGCAGTATAACGAGTTGTTCAATAGTACCCGGCCCCGCGAGTATGACGGAAGCCATATCCATTTTGTCGGTATGAACCCGGAGATCAATCTGCGGGAACATCAGCGCAATGCAGTTGCTCATGTGCTTTATGGTGGGAACACCCTGCTCGCCCACGAGGTGGGTGCCGGCAAAAGTTTTGAGATGGCAGCTTCGGCAATGGAATCTAAGCGTTTGGGCCTGTGTCAGAAAAGCCTGTTCGTGGTACCCAACCATCTGACCGAGCAGTGGGCCAGCGAGTTCCTGCGGCTATACCCCAATGCAAAGCTGCTCGTTACCAGCAAGAAAGACTTTGAACCCGCCAATCGAAAGCGTTTTTGCGCCCGCATCGCAACCGGCGACTACGATGCCGTCATTATCGGCCACTCGCAGTTTGAGAAAATCCCTCTTTCTGCGGAACGGCAGGCACGGATCATCGAAGATCAGATCGAGGAAATCGAAAAAGCCATTGCAGAGGCCAAGGAACAGTCCGGTGAGCATTTTACCGTGAAACAGATGGAAAAGACACGGAAAACACTGGAGGTGAAACTGAAAAAGCTACAGTCCACCGATCGCAAAGATGATGTGGTCACATTTGAACAATTAGGCGTAGATAGGTTATTTGTGGACGAGAGCCAGAACTACAAGAACCTATATCTTTACACCAAGATGCGCAATGTTGCCGGCCTTTCTACCTCCGAAGCACAGAAGTCCAGCGATATGTTCGGCAAGTGTCGTTATCTGGATGAAGTGACTGGCGGGCGCGGCGTGATTTTCGCAACGGGAACGCCCATCAGCAACTCCATGACGGAAATGTACACCCTGATGCGCTATTTGCAGTACAGCACTCTCCAGCAGAAACAACTGACCCACTTTGATGCATGGGCTTCTACGTTTGGCGAGACCACCACGGCCATTGAGCTTGCGCCGGAAGGAACCGGCTACCGTGCGCGCACACGTTTTGCCAAGTTCTTTAACCTGCCGGAGCTGATGAATATGTTCAAGGAGGCAGCGGACATCAAGACTTCCGACCAGTTGCATCTGCCTGTTCCGGAAGCCAAGTTTGAAACTGTCGTGGTCAAACCATCGGAGATCCAGCAGGACATGGTGAAATCCCTGAGCGAACGTGCTGCTGAGGTGCATAGCGGTGCGGTTGACCCCTCGGTGGACAATATGCTGAAGATCACCTCGGACGGACGTAAAATCGGCCTTGACCAGCGGCTGATGAATCCGCTCACCCCGGATGACCCGGACAGCAAGCTGAATGCCTGCGTCGACAATGTTCTGCGTATCTGGAACGAAACCAAAGAGGATAATCTGACGCAGCTGATTTTCTGCGATATGTCCACGCCCAAGGGAGACGGCTCGTTCAATGTCTACGATGATATTCGCACAAAGCTGCTTGCCGCCGGGGTGCCGGAATCGGAGGTCGAGTTCATCCACAACGCTGATACTGAAGGTAAGAAAGCGGATTTGTTCTCCAAAGTCCGCAGCGGCAAGGTGCGTGTCCTGCTGGGCAGCACTGCAAAGATGGGCGCAGGCACCAATGTCCAGACCCTGCTGGTGGCTGTGCATCATCTGGATGTAGGCTGGCGACCGTCCGATATGACCCAACGCAACGGCCGAATCATCCGTCAGGGCAGCAAAAACAAACAAGTTTACGTCTATAATTACGTCACGGAGGGGACATTCGACGCCTACCTCTGGGTGCGACACGAAGTCGCTTAAATCAACTGTCTGGCTATGACCAGACCTGTTATTC
>OJQL01002463.1_pt1 | contig 10537 bp, 9 predicted proteins | sample 1598731 | NCBI WGS metagenome assembly OJQL01 (sample SAMN03922510, study PRJEB24848) | human gut metagenome | isolation source: stool sample | host: Homo sapiens | place: Germany | collected 2010-02
TCTCCATCGGCATCGCCTCGTCGGCCGGAAAAGCGTGGATTCACTCGGCCGGAAAGACCGAGGACACCGAGAAACTGTGGAGCAGCCTGCCCGCGCAGGACGATTTTCTGGAGTCGATGGCCGAAGCGGCCAAAGCGATCGCCGCCCATTGCGGCGAACGGATTCTCTACATCAGCGTTATGAACAACCTCTCGGTGGACTGCGACTGCGACGCGCATCCCGAACCGCCCCGCATGGGCGACATCGGCATCCTCGCCTCGCTGGACCCCGTGGCGCTGGACCAGGCGTGCGTCGACCTGGTGTACGCCTCGCCCGACGAGGGCAAGGTCCATCTGATCGAACGCATGGAGTCGCGCCACGGCATCCACACGCTCGAACACGCCGAGGCCATCGGCATCGGCAGCCGGCAGTACGAGTTGGTCGATCTGGACAAATAACGGAAGCGGCACGTCCCGTGGAAGACATCCCCGTTCCTTGGGGATGTCTTTTTTTTGCCCGCGGCGGAACGGAGCCATCCGCCCGGGGCGTGCCGGCGCGCGCGTTTGTTCACAAAATGTTCATTAAAAGCCCCGAAGCTTGTTTCCTTTCCGGAGAACTATCCCTATATTTGCTTTCGTGCAAGGTTCTCCGCCGACGGCTGTCGGCACGAGATCAAAAGGGAACTCCTGTGAAAATCAGGGACTATTCCCGTAGCTGTAAGCCCCGTTGCGTTCCGCACACTCTTTAGCCACTGTCCCCCGGGACGGGAAGGCGTGCGGAAGGGGCGAGTCAGAAGACCTGCCTTGCCGGGAAGGATAGCCGCCTTCGGGATTTAGGGCGATACCCGGACCTTTTTATACCGAACATGTTTTTCGAGGGAATTCCGCCCTTTTCTGCGGCCGCAGCAGAAGAGAACGGGGTTTCGCACCGCACAGGCACACAACAAATATGGGATAAATATGGGCATTTCGGAAATTTACATCGTCAAACGCGACGGCAAACGGGCGCCGTTCTCGGTCGAAAAGATCAAACGCGCGATCAGCAAGGCGTTCCTCTCGGTGGGCGGCTACGCCACGGACGACGACCTCACGTCGGTGTTGAGCCGCGTCCGCGTCTCGGACGGCATGTCGGTCGAGGAGATTCAGAACCAGGTGGAGGTGGCCCTGATGGCCGAGCGTTATTTCGCCGTGGCCAAGAGCTACATGCTCTACCGCCAGAAGCACTCCGAGGACCGCGAAGACCGCGAGAAACTCGAATTCCTGATCAACTACTGCGACGCGAAGAACCCCGCAACGGGGTCGAAATACGACGCCAACGCCAACGTCGAGAACAAGAACATCGCCACGCTGATCGGCGAACTCCCGAAGCGGAACTTCATCCGCCTGAACCGCCGTCTGCTGACCGACCGCATCAAGGAGATGTACGGCAAGGAGCTGTCGGACAAATACCTGCGTCTGCTCAACGGCCACTTCATCTACAAGAACGACGAAACGTCGATGGCCAACTACTGCGCCTCGATCACGATGTACCCGTGGCTGCTGGGCGGCACGCTGTCGGTGGGCGGCAACTCGACGCGCCCGACCAACCTCAAGTCGTTCTGCGGCGGGTTCGTCAACATGGTCTTCATCGTCTCGTCGATGCTCTCGGGAGCCTGCGCGACGCCCGAATTCCTGATGTACATGAATTATTTCATCGAACAGGAGTACGGCGAGGATTACTACACGCGCGCCGACGAAGTGGTCGACCTCTCGAAGAAACGGCGCACGATCGACAAGATGATCACCGACTGCTTCGAGCAGATCGTCTACTCGATCAACCAGCCCACCGGGGCGCGGAATTTCCAGGCCGTGTTCTGGAACGTCGCCTACTACGACCGCTACTATTTCGAGTCGCTTTTCGGGGAATTCGTCTTCCCGGACGGCTCGAAACCCCATTGGGAGTCGCTGTCGTGGTTGCAGAAACGGTTTATGACGTGGTTCAACCGCGAACGCACGAAAACCGTGCTGACCTTCCCCGTCGAGACGATGGCGCTGCTGACCCGCGACGGCGACGTGATGGACCGCGAGTGGGGCGACTTCACGGCCGAAATGTACGCCGCGGGGCACTCGTTCTTCACCTACATCAGCGACAACGCCGACTCGCTGTCGTCGTGCTGCCGCCTGCGGAACGAGATCCGGGACAACGGGTTCAGCTACACGCTGGGCGCCGGAGGCGTCTCGACGGGTTCGAAGAGCGTGCTGACGATCAACCTGAACCGCTGTATCCAGTACGCCGTGAAGAACGGCATGCACTACCTCGCCCATCTGGAGGAGATAGTGGACCTGGTGCACAAGGTGCAGATAGCCTACAACGAGAACCTCAAGGAACTGAAGGCCAAGGGCATGCTGCCGCTCTTCGACGCGGGGTACATCAACCTCGCACGGCAGTATCTCACCGTCGGCGTCAACGGACTGGTCGAGGCTGCGGAATTCCTGGGCATCCGCATCGACGACAACGACGACTACGCCGCTTTCGTGCAGGGGGTATTGGGGCTGATCGAGCGTTACAACCGGAAATACCGCTCGAAGGAGGTGATGTTCAACTGTGAGATGATCCCGGCGGAAAACGTCGGCGTGAAGCACGCCAAGTGGGACCGCGAGGACGGATATGCCGTGCCGCGCGACTGCTACAACTCCTATTTCTACGTCGTGGAGGACGAGTCGCTGAACGTCATCGACAAGTTCCGCCTCCACGGACGCCGCTACATCGAGCATCTCACGGGCGGCTCGGCCCTGCACATGAACCTCGAGGAGCACCTCTCGAAGGAGCAGTACCGCCACCTGCTGCGCGTGGCGGCCGCCGAAGGATGCAACTACTTCACGTTCAACATCCCCAACACGGTGTGCAACAAGTGCGGGCACATCGACAAACGCTACCTGAAGGAGTGCCCCGCATGCCACTCGGACGACGTGGACTACCTGACGCGCGTGATCGGCTACATGAAGCGCGTTTCGAACTTCTCGGCGGCTCGCCAGCAGGAGGCCGCGCGGCGCTATTACGCCAAGGCGGAGTAGGATGGTGCGGTATCACAATTTCGACGTGGTGTTCGCCGAGATTCCCGGCGAAACGACCCTGGCGCTCAACATCACGGGCTGTCCCAACCGCTGCCCGGGATGCCACAGCCCGCACTTGCAGGCGGACGAAGGGCGCGTGCTCGACGAGGCGGAACTGCTGGGGCTGCTGGCCCGTTACGGACGTTCGGTGACCTGCGTCGCATTCATGGGCGGCGACGCCGGGCCGCACAAGATCGCCCGGCTGGCAGGGACCGTACGGAAAACCTGCCCGGAGCTGCGCACGGCGTGGTACTCGGGCCGGGAAGAGTTGCCGGAGGGTTTCGAGTCCGCGGCGTTCGACTACGTCAAGCTGGGCGGATGGGTCGAGGCGCTGGGCCCGCTGACGGCACCGGCGACCAACCAGCGGCTCTATCGGGTCGGACGGGACGGGACGATGGAGGACATCACGGAGCTGTTCCGGCGCAAGCCGTGACGCGACGCCATTTTGCCGGTGGGAGCCGGAAATCCAGAGATTAGTTCAGCGTTGTCTGCCATGCAACGGTTTACGGCCGGCTCCCACGGCAAATATCGCGAAAACCGCCCGGAATGGGCGTTTTTTTCATAACTTTGCCGTATGGATCATTCGTTTCGATACACCGCCGCGGATTTCACGGCGGAACTGCCCGCCGCCGACTACGTCGCCCGCTTCCGCGACGCCGAACGGGTGGGCGGCTACTGCCGGGAGTGCGGCAACTACGGCCGCAGCTGGGGATGCCCGCCGTTCGGGTTCGACGCAGGGGAGTACGTCACGCGCTACGGCACGGCCCTGCTCGTCGCCACCAGGATCACGCCCGAAGAGCCGGGTCTCCCGGCCTCCGAAGCGGGACGCCTGATCCTTCCCGAACGGCAGCGGCTCGAACGGCTGCTGCTGGAGATGGAAGGGCAATACGGCGGACGGTCGTTCGCCTACGTCGGAACGTGCATCCATTGCCCCGAGGGAAGCTGCACGCGCCCCGAAGGCAGGCCCTGCCGCCATCCGGAACTGGTGCGGCCGTCGCTCGAAGCCTGCGGGTTCGACGTGGCGCGCACGGCCTCCGAACTGTTCGGAATCGAGCTGAAGTGGGGCAGCGGGGGCCGCATGCCCGAGTACCTGACGCTCGTATGCGGATTTTTCCACGACGCAGAATCGGTCGTATGGAACGGATAAGGGCGGTTTTCAACTGGAGCGGCGGCAAGGATTCGGCGCACGCCCTGCTGCGGGCCGTCCGGTCGGGCAGGTACGAGATCGTCGCCCTGCTGACGACCTTCGACCGCGGCACACGCCGCTCGTCCATGCACGGGATCCCCCTGCCGCTGTTGCAGGCACAGGCCGAAAGCATCGGCATTCCGCTTTACGCCATCGACCTAACGCCGAAGGGCGGCATGGAGGAGTACGGAGCCGCCATGTCGCGGGCTGTCGGACATTTCAGGAAGCAGGGCGTGACGCACTTCATCTTCGGGGACATTTTCCTGCACGACGTGCGGAAATACCGCGAACAGCAACTGGCGCCCTGCGGAATCAAGGTCGTGGAACCGTTGTGGGGAGAGTCTTCGGAAAAGGTCATACGCGATTTCCTGGCGACGGGGCTGAAAACCGTCGTCGTGACGACGACGGCCGGCGGCCCCGGGGCCGCAGCCATCGGACGGACGGTCGATGACGCGTTCGTCACCTCGCTGCCCGCCGGGACCGACCCCAACGGGGAGAACGGCGAATACCACACATTCTGCTACGACGGGCCGCTTTTCCGCAAGCCCGTGCCGTTCCACCTCGGAGAACCGTTCAGCAGGAGTTACGACATCCGCCTCGAAGACGGTACGACCGAAACCTTCGCTTACTGGTTCGCCGACCTGCAGGAAGCCTGACGCGCGGTCAGACGTTGAGCTGATTGCCCTCGGCAAAGAGGGAATCGAGGATCAGGCGCAGCTCGGAGAGGAGTTCCTCCTCGTCCAACCCGCCGTTCAGGGAGAAGAATTTCCCCGGAGGCGTGCAGTACTGCACCGTCGAGGCCGCTTCGCAGGACTCGATGCCGCAGATGATGACCGCATCGACATCGTCCTCGTGGCGCAGCATGGCGTTGTAAAATGCCAGCAGGTAGCGCGGGGTGCTTATCGGCGGAACAAGCACCATCGTTCCCGATGCGTCGAACTTGTCGGGCGAGTTGATCACCTTCAGGCCGTACTGGCCTGCGATCCGGCCGGCGGTCTTCGCCGGAACTCCATACAGTACGATATTCATAAGCGTTCGTTTTTGAAAAAAGCGCGGCCGACTGCGAATCTCTTCCGGCCTGTTACGGCAGTAACGCGCCGTTTCTTTACCGCACCTTTTTGTGTTTAACCGAATATCAGTATCAAAAGCTGGGCCGCCAGCACCCGCAGGAACATCGACAGCGGGTAAACCGTCGCGTAACCGACCGACGGAGCGTCGGACGAGGTCTGCTCGGCCGAATAGGCCAGCGCAGGCGGATTGGTCGAGGCCCCCGAAAGAACGCCGATCAGCGTATAATAGTTGAGTTTGTAGTAGAAGCGTCCGAAAATGCCCGCCAGCAGGAGCGGCACGACGGTGATCACGGCCCCGTAGGCGATCCAGACATATCCGCCCGCCGCGAGCGTCGGCACGAACTCCTCGCCCGCGCCCAGTCCCACACCCGCCAGGAAGAGCGAGATGCCCACCTCGCGCAGCATCAGGTTGGCCGACATCGTCGTATAGGTGACCAGTTTGTAGTGCGGTCCGTAGCGGCCGATCAGGATGGCCACGATCAGCGGACCTCCGGCAAGCCCCAGTTTCACGGGCTGCGGAACGCCCGGAATCCAGAACGAAATGCTGCCCAGCACGACGCCCAGCGCGATGCCGATGAAAATGGGAATCAGGTTGGGGTGGTTGAGCCGCTTGAGCGAGTTGCCGAAAAGCCGCTCGGCATGGGCCACCGACAATTCGGGTCCCACGACCGTCACGCGGTCGCCGATCTGCAATTGCAGGTTTCCGGAGGCCACCAGGTCGATGCCCGAACGGTTGATGCGCGTGATCGTGACGCCGCAGGTGGAACGGACCCGCAGTTCGGAGAGGGTCTTGCCGTTCAGTTCGGGCTTGGTGATCAGGATGCGCCGCGAAATCATCGTCTTGTCATGGACCATCGGCTCGGCGTCGACCTCCCGCCCGAGCAGAGCCACCAGCGCCTCGACATCCCGGGGCGCGGCAATCAGCAGGATGCGGTCGCCGCAATGGAGCGCCGTCGAAGCGTCGGCCAGTTCGGGACTCCCGCCGCCGCGGCTGATGCGCGAAATGACGAAATCCCGCAGCGCAAGGTCCCGGATCTCGGCCACGGTCTTGCCGTTGACGGCGGCATTGCCGATCTCGACGGAAAGACGCCGGGTCGTCAGGTCTTTTTGCGCGTCCGAGTCCTGTCCGGCGGCGGCCTCTTCGCGCTTCACGTCGATGCGCAGCAGGTAGCGGAGCCCGATCAGCGTGAGGATGGCTCCCACGACGCCCAGCGGGTAGGCCACGGCGTAGCCCGTGGCGATGTCCGGGGCATCGGCTCCGGCGTGCATGTCGCTGAAAGCCTGCTGGGCGGCACCCAGTCCGGGCGTGTTGGTCACGGCGCCCGACATCACGCCGACCATCGTCGTCATGGACAATCCCGTAATATAGTAGAGCGCCACCGTCGTGGCGACACCCAGCGCCACCACCAGCACCGCCAGTTTGTTGAGCGTGACGCCGCCCTTGCGGAACGAGGAGAAAAATCCGGGTCCGACCTGCAGGCCGATCGAATAGACGAAAAGGATCAGTCCGAACTCCTTGAGGAAGTGCATCAGGTGTTCGTCGATATTCATACCGAAATAGCTGAAGGCGATGCCGACGAACAGAATGCCCGTCACACCCAGCGACACCCCGGCGACCTTGAGTTTGCCCAGCATGACACCCAACGCCACGACCAGCGCCAGAATCAGCACCGAGTGGGCCACGCCTCCGCCCCAAAGCGACTCGGAGCCAAATAACAATCGTTCGATTAATTCCATATCCAATCCTCATCCGGTCGGCTTCCGTCCGGGAAAAATCCCGTGAGCCGAAAGGTGCGACACCCGGCGGCAAAGTCCGACATAAAACAATAAGCATTACATAACCGATGTCAAACACCCATCCCCCGGGGTCTCACGACGTCGAATCGGCCTGGCAGGTCTTCTGACTTGCTCCTGTTCCGAAGCCTTCCCGGTCCTTGCGGACCAGTGGCGAGATGTTCGGAACCTTCGCGGAGTTTCACAGCAGCGGGACTGTCCGGGACTTGCACCCGATTCCCTTTTCGCTCTCTTCCACGCCCGGGAAGGAGAGAACCAAACCTGCGGCAAAGATAACGCTTCTTTCCGAGAAACCGCCCGAAATCGCGGATTATTTTCACCAACCGCAGCCAGAAAGCGCCGGAAAGGATCCCATTCCGGCTTGCGCTTCCACCCGCAAAAACATCCCCAATATTACTTTAATGTACCAAATCCGAATTCAGTCGTTTCTACACATCTATTTTCCCTTTTGCTCTTGCCGCATTTTTGTTAACTTTGCAGCAATTATCTTCAGCCATTAATTTATGGGAAACGCATTGCATCCAAATGAACGAACTTTGATTTACATGCTGCGAAAGATATCGGTCGCATTGGGCAAAACCATCGTCTCGCTCATACTGATCGCCTTGCTGGCAATCTTTGTGACAAGCGTAAGCCCTGTATATGATTTCAGTGAGGCTAAACCCTTCAGCGGCCCCGACATTTTTAACCCATACCGGGGGGGGAATCCGACATATGCTGGAAACGAGCCAATTTTCATACACATACGCGCGTAAAGGGCATCCTGAACGAGTGCGAATATTGGCCGGCCGAAACCGATGAAGCCTACCGGAAATTCGGATATGACATCGTAACATTCTCGAATCACAATGAATTGACCCTACATCCATACGATTCCCTGTTGCAGGTCAATGTCTACGAACACGGTATCAACCTATTCAAATACCATAAGCTGGTATTCGGTTGCGACGAAGTCAACCGCTTCGATCATTTGATCCCGCTTTTCGCTTCCCAAAAACAATTCCAGTTAGACCTGCTCGGAAAGGAGTCCGATTTCATCCAGATGAATCACCCCTTAAGAACGACGGGCACGTCGAAAAGCCTCATGCAGAAACTCGGCGGTTACAGGATCATGGAACTCGACAGCGGAAAGAGCACCGAAAACGAGTATTGGGACTGGGCCCTCAGTGCCGGGCATTACAGTTTCGGGCTGGCCAACGACGATCTGCACTATCCCGATAAGTCCAGCCGTATCGCCGTAAGGTGCAATTTCCTGCGCTGTCCGTCCGCGAGGTATGAAGACATAAAGGAAACGCTTCTCGGCGGCGGCTATTATGCGATGCGCGTCCCCGACTACGGCCACGGGGACTGGGAGGTGAAATACGCAAGAAACAGGAATCTGCCGTCGGTCGAGAAGATCGGCCTCGACGGCGAAACGATCTACATCGCCTTGTCGCGCCAGGCGGACAGTATCAAGGTGACGGGGCAGGATCACACCACTCTGTCGCTGGCCCGGAACTCGTCCGAGGCCAGCTATACCATGGCGGACGACGACCCCTACGCACGCATTACCGCCTACTTTCCCGACGGCGAGGTGATCTACACCAATCCGTTCGCACGATACGACGCTTCCGTGGCACAAACTCCCTATATGGCTCCGTCGCATACGGTAAACATCCCGTTGACGATTCTTTTCAACTTTACGCTTCTTGTCCTGTGCGCGGGAGTGATCCTTATATTTTATAAAACAGTTATCAAATGGTAAAATTTCTGAAAGAAAAGACCGACCTCACCCGCATATCTTCGGTACTCAGCCTGTTTACGCTCGTGGCGTTCCACTGGCCGTTCTTCCGGCTGGTGCTCGGCAACATCGAAGGGGGCTTCAACGGCGTATTGATCACCGGAGGGCTGGGCGTGCTGATGTTCGCGCTCAATTTTCTCGTCTATTACCTCGTGCTCTTTCTCGGACGCTTCGTCGGAAAGTGCATCCTTGCCTTCACATTCATAGGCAATGCCATAAGCCTCTATTTCATAAACACATACCAGGTGCTCATCACGGACAAGATGATGGGGAACGTATTCAACACCCGGTATTCGGAGGCTTCCGGATTCTTCTCATGGTCTGCCGTATGGTATCTCCTCTTCCTGGGTGTGGTTCCATGCATCTACATTTTTGCAAGGCGGTTCGACTACGGAAGCTGGAAGCGTTTTTTCGCCCGCACGGGCATCGCACTGGCGGTTTCTTTGGCCATCGCGCTGGTCAATATGCAGAACTGGCCGTGGATCGACCGCAACGCGCCCAAGCTCGGCAGTCTGGTCATGCCGTGGTCGTATACGGTCAACTCCGTACGCTACTACAATTCCGTAAAGAAGCAGAACCGGAAAGAGATTCCCCTGCCCGACGCGAAGATCGTTTCCGACGGCAAGGATGTATGCGTGCTGATAATAGGAGAATCCGCCAGAAGGGAGAATTTCTCTTTATACGGATACGGCAAGCCGACCAATCCGCTTCTGGAGAAAGACAGTGTAACCGCACTGATTGCAGATGCGGCCGCGACCTATACCACGGCAGGCGTGAAGGCCATTCTCGACCACAAGCCTTCCAACAAACTTTACGAAATCCTTCCGAACTATCTCTGCCGAAACGGCGTGGATGTGGTATGGCGCAGCAACAATTGGGGAGAGCCTCCCGTACATATCGACAAATACTACAAGCCGAAAGAGCTCAAGGAGCGGAATCCCGAAGCCGACGACAGGTACGACGGCATTCTGCTCGCAGGCCTCCGCGAAGAGATACTCTCCGGCAGCAAGGACAAGATGCTCGTCGTACTCCATACCAGCACCAGCCACGGCCCCACGTACTATAAGAAATACCCGCCGGAGTTCGAGGTGTTCAGTCCCGTATGCACTACGGTGGAGATGTCCAAAGCGGATCCGAAGGAGCTGATGAATGCCTACGACAACACCATCGTCTACACGGATTATCTCATTCATTCCGTAATAGAAATTCTTCGCGGGATTCCCCAAAGACGCAGTTGCGTGATCTTCGTATCCGACCACGGAGAGTCCCTCGGCGAGGGGAATCTGTATATGCACGGCGTGCCCATACTTGTCGCGCCGAAGGAACAGATCGAGATTCCGTTCATCGTGTGGACATCGGATGAAGCGATGAAAATAGATACGGAGAAAAAGGTGGGCCAGTATCATGTCTTTCACAGCGTCCTGTCATTCCTCGGGATCGACAGCCCTGTCTATGACGAATCATTGGATATATTCCAGCCACCTCACAAAAGATAACCCGCCCAAGAGCATATTTTCACATGCGGGAACAATCAAAAAATCGCTTAACTTGTCATAACCAACAAATTAAGCGATTTTTTTCGTACCCGGAGCCGCATTTGAATATATTAAATCCTATTAAACTTAAATAGAGGTAA
>OJQL01002466.1_pt1 | contig 10528 bp, 8 predicted proteins | sample 1598731 | NCBI WGS metagenome assembly OJQL01 (sample SAMN03922510, study PRJEB24848) | human gut metagenome | isolation source: stool sample | host: Homo sapiens | place: Germany | collected 2010-02
CCCCCTCGGCCAGGCGGTTTGCCGAGCCGTCCGCGACGCCGTCTTCGAGCCGCATCCGGCCCTCGGCGTCCGAGACGCCCTTGAGGCGGCAGTCAATGTCGCGGTATGCGGCGAGGTTCTTTTGCAGCTTTGCAAAGTTCGCGGGAGCTATCTCGTAGCAGTAGATGCGCCGGTAGCAGTCCTCGCCGTAGTTTTTTATGTAGGAGAGCACCGTGTCGCCCGTATAGGCACCGAGATCCACGATCACCTCGTCCGGGCCGCAGTGGACAAGGTCCAGGTCGAAGTAGTCGTCGTAGAGCTCTTCCTTTGTCTGCGTCGTGGTCTTGAAGTCGTAGGCGTACCAGTTGTTGATGATGCCGTAGAGCGTCTTTTTGGAGCGGTAGTCCGCGAGCTGCTCGTAGAGCCAGACGTATTTGTCCAGGTGCTCGAAGAGCGCCAGCTCCTTGAGCTCTATCTCGTCGTAGATGCCGCGCTCGGGCTCGAGGCGGCCCCAGTAGCCGAAGCGGTTGAAGAAGTCCGCACAGCTGCGCTGCGTCTCGGCCGGGACGGCGTCAAAGCCGCGGCGTATGCGGTAATAGAGCTCCTTCTCCCCCAGCGCGCGTATCTCCGCCGCGAGACCGTAAAAGCTCCTGTCGATGATGTTCATAGCGTCACGCCCCTTTTGATAAGGATATTACAAAAATGGTGTAATATTCTTGATCATTATTGACTTGCAATTTTTTGAATATTGTAGTAGTATTTTGTAGCCAAAAGGCGAATAATTATAGAAATAATTGGAGGTTTAGGCATGAAACGGAAATTGTTCGTTGCTGCTTTGGTGCTGATATTGGCGCTAGCAATGCTCCCGTCCTTCGCGCTGGCGGACGGGCCGCTTGATCAGCTCAAGGCTGATATTGCCGCAGCACCGACCAACGGCGCCGAAACACGCGTCGAGCTGATCGGAAATATCACCGACTTCAAGACAGACGATATCATTACCATCCAGGAGGGGCAAAACATTGTCCTTGACATGAATGGTTACACCATCACTGTTGCAGATGATTTCAGCGGCAGACCGCTTGTTAACAACGGCACGCTGACTATGACCGGTAATGGTACGATAGACAGCTCGATATCAGATGCTGGCGGATTAGGTGCCATTAACAACTATGGTTTCCTTACCATTGAAAATGGGACATACAAAAGCTCTGTTAATGTAAGTGGAGCTACGATATTTAATCGTCCGCATGCAACGTTAATAATCAAAGATGGTAGATTTGATGCTGGGCGTACTGCCGTGTATAACGCAGGAGACGCATATATTTATAATGGATATTTCGATTGCCGTTCCTGCTCTTCATGCAACCCAAATAGCTGGGGATATACCATTCAGAGCCATCAGCAAGAACAGGGTGTTATGCCAAATCTGTATTTCTATGACGGAACCGTTATAGGTGTGCAGGGTGCTTTCTCCACTTCTGCAGGGTACACAGAGATTCATGACGGTACCTTTGAGACTATTCCCTGTGAAAAGCATAGTAACGGCGGCACTGCCTTTTATGCGCTTTATGTAGCTGGTGAGTCTGGCGTAGTTGAATGCAACGTTTATGGCGGTAACTTTAAATCCGCCAGCAAGGTTGCAGCTTATATTGGTAACAACACCCCCGGCGACGGCGGTGATCGGCTTCCTGCACTCGTCAACATCTATGATGGAAGCTTTACTGGAGGTGGCGCCGGTGCTGCTGTAAGTGTAAATAAAGAGCTTGGCGGCCTTGAGGTCGTCGGCGGCACCTTCTCCAGTGATATAACTGCCTATGTCTCCAGCGCGGCTTCTGTATCCACTGACGGCACCACCGTCACCCCCAACAAGGCTGACATCGCCGTTGCCAGCATCGAGCGCGGTGGCAAGACCCTCTACTACACCTCCCTAAACGACGCGGTCGCCGAGGCTGGGGACGGCGAGACGGTAGAGGTGTTGAAGGAGACCACCATCAGCAGTGCTCTTGAGGTCAAGAACAACATCACCATCGACGGCAACGGCAACACCGTCACTGCCGACAAGTGCGTCGGCCTCTACATCAAGGCTGACCTCCGCAAGCTCACCGTCACCGACCTCACGCTCAAGGGCGTGCTGCCCGAAGGCTCTCTTGCCGGCGAGGGCGGCACCGGCTCCTTCATGGGCATCGGCACCTATAACGGCTGCTACGGCGTCGGCGACCTCCAGCTCATCAACGTCACCGTCGACGGCTTCTCCTACGGCCTCTACTTCGGCAAGAATCCTGCCGGCGGCATCGGCCCCTATAATGAGAACCCCGTCAGTGTCACCGCCAACAACCTAACCGTACAGAACTGCTACATAAAGGGCGCTTACTTCGAGAAGCTCACCGACTCCACTTTCACCAGCTGCAAGTTCGTTAATAACGGCACCGATGAGACCAAAGTGGAAAGCGGCTTCCGCACCTGGATGTGCGGCGTGGACATCAACCTCAAGAACGGCAGCTACAAGGACATCAGCTTCGTCGGCTGCCCCTTCACCAACAACGGCGCCAACAGCGGCACCGCCCTGCTCATCAAGGCGCGCGACGACGGCAAATACGGCGAGACCACCAGCCTCGACGGCGCCACCGTCTCCGGCTGCACCTTCACGAACAACCATGGCACCACGCCTGTGGTCATCGGCGAGCCGGGCAAGGTCAACAAGACCCCTGTGAACGTCAGCATCCAGTCCGACGTCAAGTATACCAACAACGTCGCCGCGGCTTCCAACTTCACCGTCACCTTCAACTCCAACGGCGGCACTGAGTACGCCACCCAGCTTGTTGCAGCCAGCAGCGAGATAACTCTCCCCACTCCGAGCAAGTCCGGCTACATCTTCCTCGGCTGGCGCTGCGGTGAGAACACCTACAACGCCGGCGCGACCGTCAAGGTCACGGCGGACATGGCCTTCAGCGCCGTCTGGGGCAATCTCCCCGACGTGAAGCCCGACACCAAGCCGGACCAGCCTGTCGTCACCGAGTTCCCCTTCTATGACGTCGCCGCGAGCGCCTGGTACTACGACGCCGTGAAGTACGTCTACGACAAGGGCCTCATGGACGGCGTGGACGTGGGCGTATTCGCCCCGAACGACACGCTGACCCGCGCGATGGTCTGGACGATCATCGCCCGCGCCGAGGGCGTGGACACCACCGGCGGCGCGACCTGGTACGCCAAGGCCCAGGAGTGGGTCACGGCGAAGGGCATCTCCGACGGCGAGAACCCGAACGCGGCCATCACTCGTCAGGAGCTCGTGACGATGCTCTATCGCCTGGCCGGTGAGCCCGCTGTGAGCGGGACTATCACCGCTCCGGATGCCTCCAGCGTGAGCACTTGGGCAACCGACGCCATGACCTGGGCGATGAACATCGGCCTCGTCGAGGGCGACGAGAACGGCGCGGTCACGCCGACCGCCATCGCGACCCGCGCCCAGGCTGCAGCCCTCATCATGCGCTACCTCGAAAGCTGAAAAAACGGCAAAAGGCCGGGAAACTCAAGGTTTCCCGGCCTTTTTTCATATCCGCTGCAGGGCGCAGCGATGGAGGGTGCGGGCGAGGAGGCCGCCGGCGCTGTTGCCGAGGGTGATAATGAGCACTCTCAGCACGGCCGGGCCGCTCCAGAGCCCGGAGAGCCAGAAGTAGAACATGTCCGCCACGCAGTGCTCTGTTCCGGCGAGTATGAAGCCCATCACGCCGAAAAAGAGCACGAGGTACTTCCCCAGCTCGTGCGGGCAGCTCTTGTAGCCCTCGACCGCTATGTAGATGAAGATGTTGCACAGCACGCCGAGGAAAAAGAGGCTGACGAGCCCGTTGCCGAGCTTCACCTCGCAGAGCGCCGCCGCGCCCTCCGCGAGGCCGGAGAGGCGCGTCATGCGCGCGAACACGGCGGTGACGCCCGTGCCGACGAGGTTGCCCAGCCAGATGACCGGCAGCGTCAGGGCGTATTTGCCGTCGTTCTCAAAGGCGTAGCAGATGCGGCCCGTATAGAGGCAGAGGCCGAAGGTGCAGATGGTGTAGAGCCCTATGGTGAAGAGCGCCGAGCCGACGACGCGGCTCTCCACCGAGGGGTACACCAGGCCGCCGAGGCCGATGCTCATGCCCGCGAAGGCCGCGGAGACGAAATTTCTCAGCGCCGCCATCTTACAGCTCGTAGCCCTCGACGACGCGGTTGAAGCTGTACTCGGGCGTGGGGAACTCGCCGGAGAGGGCCTCTGCGTGGAAGGCGTTCAGGCCGTCCACCATCTCCTTGCGGATGTGGGCGAAGTGCTTGACAAAGCGGGGCTTGAAGTCGCCGTACATGTCGAGCAGGTCGTGCGTGAGCAGCACCTGGCAGTCGACGTACGGGCCGGCGCCTATGCCGAGGATGGGCACGCTCACCGCCTCGGTCACGGCCTTGGCCACGCCGCTCGGCACGCACTCGAGCACGATGGAGAACACGCCCGCCGCCTCCAGCGCCTTGGCATCCGCGATGAGCTTGGCCGCGCCCTCCGGCGTGCCGCCCTGCATCTTGAAGCCGCCGAAGCTCGAGGCCGACTGCGGCGTCAGCCCGATGTGGCCCATGACGGGGATGCCGACCTCCACCATGCGCCGGATGGTCTCCGCCATCGCGGCCCCGCCCTCGAGCTTGACGCAGTCGCAGTGCGTCTCCATGAGGATGCGGCAGGCGCTCGCTATGGCCTGCTCCGGGCTCTGCTGATAGCTCCCGAAGGGCATGTCACCCACGATGAAGGTGTCCGGCGCGCCCTTAACCACCGGGCGGATGTGGTGGATCATGTCGTCGAGCGTGACGCCGACGGTGGTATCGTACCCGAGCATGACCATGCCCAGCGAGTCGCCGACGAGGATGACCTCCGTCTCGCTCTCGTTGACGATGGAGGCGGTGGTGTAGTCATAGGCGGTGACGTAGGTGAACTTGCGCCCCTCCTGCTTGAACTTCTTGAAGTCGGGGACGGTCATTTTCTTTTTTGCCATTGTTCTCTCTCCTTCCTGACTATAATATACCGGCTCCGCCGAGCACTTTCAAGGTGTCGGCGGTGAAATTTAACATCTGGGCACTTGGACGGGCGCTTCGGGTCTGATATAATCATAATATAGCCGCCTCGCGGGCGGCAGAGCATCTTCCGGAGGTCTGTAATGAACATTGCGAAACTGATGATACCCAAGCTCTACACCGCCTTCCTGCACGAGAACGACACTATCCGCCAGGGACTCGAGTGCTTCACCCACCACGGCTACACGGCCATACCCGTGCTCAACGAACACGAGCAGTACATAGGCAGCGTCACCGAGGGCGACTTTCTCCGCCACGTCCTGGCCACCGGCACCACCGACCTCAAGGCCCAGGAGCAGTACCGGATCAAGAGCATCGTCCGCCGCGACTTCTGCCCTGCCCTGCCCATCGACGCCGAAGGCGCCGACGTCGTCGCTGCCACGCTGGACCAGAACTTTGTGCCCATAGTCGACGGCCGCGGCACGCTCTGCGGCATACTCACACGTAAGGCCGTCATAAAGTACCTCTCGGAGGCCGCTGGGCTCGGTTGAGCGAACTTTTCGCGCGCCCCGGGAACAAGTCCGCGCCTTTTGCAGTCCAAGCATCGTAAAAATGCGCCGAGGCGCGCATACTTACATCACCCACAGCACCGGAGGTGTTATGATTTGAAAAAGAAGCTCATTTCCCTTGCGCTCATCTCAGCGCTCATCCTCTCCCTGGCCGCCTGCGGCGCGCCGGCGGCGGAGGTCACGCCCACGCCCGCGCCCACGGTCTCGGGCGAGCCGGAGGCCAGTCCCACGCCGGAGCCGAGCGCGGAGCCCGAGAAATTCGACGGCACCATCCTCGTTTCCAGCGAGTTTGACGGCCTTGCGAGCACCTATGAGGGCTACATCGTACTCAAGGCCGACGCCCTGCTGCCCACCGTCACCATCGAGGGCCGCGACGAGGCCGCCGCCGCGATAACCAAGGCCCTGCAGGAAAAACTCGCCGCCAGCGAGGACAACACCAAGGACGCCTACGACGCGGCCTGCGAGGCCTTTGACGCGCTGGACGACGCCGGGCGCGAGATCTGGCTCGCCTACGGCTGGAGCAGCAGCGCCGAGGTCGAGCGCGGCGACGGCGCGGTGCTCAGCCTGCTCTGCTACACCTACGCCTACACCGGCGGCGCCCACGGGAGCTACGACTACTTTGGCCAGAACTTCAGCACCGTCACCGGCAAGGCCCTCTCGATCGACGACCTCACGGACGACCCCGAGGCCCTGCGCGCGGCGCTCACGGAGCACATCCTCGCCGCGGCCAAGGAGGACGCCGAGGAGCTCTTCGACGTCGAGGGCTTCACCGAGCGCGTGTACGACACCGACGCCTGGTATCTCACGGACGACGCGCTGGTCATCGTCGCCCAGGTGGGTGAGATCGCCGCCGGGGCGCGCGGCAAGGTCGAGTTTGCCGTGCCCTATTCCGAGCTCGAGGGCCTTATCAAGGCCGAGTATATCCCCGAGCCCTCCGAGGCCTCTGGCACGGCCGCCGACCTCTCCATCGCCTTTGCCGAGGACGCCGCCGACGTGCCCGTCGCGGGTTCGGTACGGGTGCTACGCTCCGAGGGTGAGGAGGAGTACCTCGTCGACTACCGCATAGTCGCCGCCGCCGACATGGGCCCCATCGCCCTGCACGGCAGCTCGATAGCCGCGGGCGACACCATCACCGTCTACGACGAGGAGGATCCCACCGTCATCTACGACACGGGCGACGAGTACGCCTGGATAAACAAGCTCGACGCGGGCGAGGCGCTTGCCATAAGTTCCGTGTTCATGGACACGCCGCAGTTCTGCCTTGTCCTCTCGGACGGCACGGTGCTCCAGATATCCCAGAGCGGCAAGGACGGCTCCCTGCTGCTCAGCGAATAAGCCGCAGCCCACCGGGCCGCGCCGCAGTTTGCGGCGCGGCCTTTTTTGCGTTTGTCGAATTCTGCCTTGCGCTGGGTGCGGTGGCTGGTATATAATGTTTAGCATGTTTAGCGTATTGGCTATGCTTAGCGCAGAAGCTTAAAATCAACGGGTTTGGTGCGGTATATGGTTTTTTCTAGTCTCATATTCCTATATGCCTTTTTGCCCCTCTCGCTCCTTGTGTACGTGCTGTGCAAGGGCAGGGAGGCAAAAAATATGTCCCTGCTGGTCTTTTCCCTCATCTTCTACGCCTGGGGAGAACCGAAATACGTCCTGCTGCTGATGTTCATGTCGCTCTGCTCCTGGTTCTGCGCGCTGCGCGTGGAGAGGGCGGCCTCGCGCAAGGGGAAACGCGCCTGGGTGGCCGTCTCCTGCGCCATAGACATCGCGCTCATCGGCTTTTTCAAGTACGCGGGGCTCATCTGCTCCGTCTTCGGCGAGGTGCCGGAGTTCATCGCGAACATCGCGCTGCCGATAGGCATCTCGTTTTACACCTTCCAGCTGCTCACCTACGTCGTGGACGTCTACCGCGGCGACGCCGAGGCGCAGCCGAGCTACCTGAACGTCCTGCTCTACGCCTCGCTCTTCCACCAGTGCGTGGCGGGACCCATCGTGCGCTACAAGACCATCGCGCACGAGCTCTTTGTCCAGCGCGACAGCCGCGACCTGCTCAGCGGCATCTCCCGCTTCACCGTCGGCCTCGCGAAAAAGACGCTGCTTGCAAACCCCTGCGGCGCGCTGGCCGACCAGCTCCTGCTCTCGACCGACGCGGCCTCCAACGCCTCGCTCTTTGCGGAGAACCTCTCCACGCTCTCCGGCCTCTCGGCCCTGGGCGCCTGGGTGGGCGTCGCGGCCTTCATGATGCAGATATACCTCGACTTCTCCGCCTACTCCGACATGGCCATCGGCATGGGCCGGATGCTGGGGCTGCACTACCTTGAGAACTTCGACTACCCCTACCTCTCCAAGACCGTCACTGAGTTCTGGCGGCGCTGGCACATCTCGCTCGGCACCTTCTTCCGCGACTACGTCTACATCCCGCTCGGCGGGCGGCAGTGCTCCAAGGCGCGCTCGGTGCTCAACCTCTTCATCGTCTGGGCGCTGACCGGTCTCTGGCACGGGGCGCACTGGAATTTCGTGCTCTGGGGGCTGTACTTCTTCGTGTTCATCCTCATAGAGCGGCTCTTCCTCAAGCGGCTCTTTGCAAAGCTGCACATCCTGCCGCACATCTATCTGCTCTTTGTCGTCTTCGTGGGCTGGATACTCTTCCACTTCACGGACGTGCGCCTGGGCTGGACGGTGTTCCTCGGCCTCTTCGGCGCCAACGGCAACGCGGCGTCGGACTTTGTGTCGATAACGCTGCTCAAGAACAACGTCTTCCTCCTCGCCGTCTCCGCCATCGCCTGCTCCCCGCTCGTAAAGACCATGGCCAACGGCGCGGGCACCCGGCTCCGGCGCAGCCGCTCCGGGGAGAGGCTCTTCAACCTAATGGCCTACATCGTGTTCCCGATAATCCTGCTGCTGCTCTCCACGGCCTCGCTCGTGGGCGACAGCTACAACCCCTTCATCTACTTCCAGTTCTGAGGTGCGCGCATGAGCCACGAACACGAACAAAAACACAGATCGCCCCGCGCCAAACGCCGCGAGGAGGCAAAGCGCCGCACGCGCATCGCCGTGCCCTTCTTCGCCGTGCTCTTTGCGCTTACCATAGTCGCCTTCATCCTCCCGCTGCGGCCCACGGAGTCTGCGAGCGAGAAGCGAAAGCTGACGGAATTCCCCGCCTTTTCCGTGGACACGCTGCTCTCGGGCGAGTACTTCGACGGCATCGGGCTGTGGTTTTCGGACACCTTCCCCTTCCGCGACTACTGGCTCTCCGTCTCCTCCCGCCTGGGCGAGCTGCGCGGCATAAACGACGTGGTCATCTACGGCGACATAGGCGAGGCGGATGAGCTGCCGCCCGCGGACGAGACGCCGGAGCCCACGCCCACCCCCGAGCCGACGCCGACGCCCGAGCCCACGCCGACCCCCACTCCCCCGCCGACGCCCGAGGTCGTGCTGACCTCCCCGCCGGAGGAATCCGTCGAGCACTGGGGAGGCCTCCAGGTGGACGGCGAGACCGAGGTCATCTACGGCAACGTCCTCCAGATAGGCGACGCGGCCTTTGCCTACTACGGCTTCTCCCAGAGCGGCTCCGACCGGCACATCGAGCTTGTGAACTCCTGCGCCGAGATGCTCAAGCAGTACAACGTGAAGCTCTACGACATCCTCATCCCGACCAGCGTCGGCGTCGTGGTGTCCTCGGACTACATGGAGCAGCTCAAGTGCACGGACCAGGGCCAGACGATAAGCTACATCTTCTCGCGCGAGAGCGAGGACGTCGGTCGCGTGAACGTCTTCAACCGCCTCATCGAGCACAACGACGAGTACCTCTACTTCCGCACCGACCACCACTGGACGGCGCTCGGCGCCTACTACGCCTACGAGGAGTTCTGCGCCTCGGCGGGCTTTGAGCCGGTGCCGCTGGAGGACTTTGAGGCGCGGGACATGGGCCCCTTCCTCGGCTCGTTCTACGGCAGCTGCTCGCAGAGCTCCAAGCTGCGGGAGGACAACGTCACGGCCTATAACCCGCCGGGCGACATCACCATGACCATCACGAAGGACAACGGCAGCTCCTTCGAGTGGCCGGTGCTGACGGACATGTCCAAGTCGAGCATATACTCGAAGTACATGACCTTCCTCGGCGGCGACCACCCGCTTGTCACCATCACGAACAACGACCTTCCGGACGGCCCCAACTGCGTCGTCATCAAGGACTCCTTCGGGAACCCCTTCGCGCCCTATCTGACGCAGCACTACCACAACGTCTACGTCATAGACTACCGCAAGTACAGCGCGATGACGCTCAGCTACTTCGTGCAGTATTACGACATAGACGACGTGCTGCTCACCGAGAGCCTGGCCATGGCTCAGGGCGGCGGGACGCTCGACCTGCTGGAATGGTTCTGCAAATAATTTGAAAGAGAGGCAAAAGAGAGATGTCCATTGAGAGAGGGCGCGCGTATTTCAGGCAGTTCGGCATGGAGGACCGCGTCATAGAGTTCACGGTCTCCAGCGCGACGGTGGAGCTTGCGGCCAAGGCGCTCGGCGTCGAGGGCGCGAGGATAGCCAAGACGCTGTCGTTCAAGAAGCCTGAGGGCGGCGCGCTGCTCATCCTCGCCGCCGGAGACGCGAGGATAGACAACCACAAGTTCAAGGAGAAGTTCCACTTCAAGGCCAAGATGCTGACCCCCGAGGAGGTGCTCGAGCTGGTCGGCCACCCGGTCGGCGGCGTCTGCCCCTTCGGCATAAACGAGGGCGTGGACGTGTATCTCGACGACAGCCTGAAGCGCTTCGAGACCGTCTTCCCCGCCGTCGGCAGCCCCTCCAGCGCCATAGAGCTCAACCTGGACGAGCTGTGGAAATACTCCAACGCTCTCGAGTGGATAGACGTCTGCAAGCTCCCTGAGTGATAAAAAACCGCCGCCCGGTTTGGGCGGCGGTTTTTGCGTGTGCGCCGTTCCCCGTGCAATAGACCGCGCTGGTCC
>OJQL01002467.1_pt1 | contig 10523 bp, 10 predicted proteins | sample 1598731 | NCBI WGS metagenome assembly OJQL01 (sample SAMN03922510, study PRJEB24848) | human gut metagenome | isolation source: stool sample | host: Homo sapiens | place: Germany | collected 2010-02
AGTTTTTTATATTGAATTTTCAGCAAAAACTATAGCTGATAAAATCGCTGATGCCACGGGAACAAAAACGTCTTTGTTACATTCGTGTCATAATATATCCAAGGAGGATTTACAGAATAACGTAACCTATGTGGATTTGATGACAAATAATTATAAAAATCTTTCGGAGGCTATTAACTGACAATGTTTAATGACTTTATATCTATGCTGACTCCGGAATTTTTAAGCTATATTCTTATACCGGCGTTGATAGGCGGAATAGCCGTGACTCTTTGTTCTGCGTTGTTGGGCGTAAGCCTTGTGCTCAAACGATATTCCATGATAGGGGACGGTCTTTCTCATGTGGGCTACGGAGCATTATCGGTTGCAGCAGTAATGAACATTGCTCCGCTGAAATTTGCCCTTCCTGTTGTTATAGCAGCGGCTTTTCTGTTACTGAGAATGAATGGCAGCAGTAAGCTTAAAGGTGATTCTGCAATTGCCGTTTTTTCAACAACAGCGCTTGCAGTCGGTATACTTGTATCATCAAAAGCAGGTCTTACGAATGATGTAAGTCATTATATGTTTGGTAGTATACTTGCTATGGATCATGACGATGTTATTTTAAGCGTTGTTTTATCCGTTCTTGTTTTGGCTATGTTTATTTTATTTTATAATAAGATTTTTGCCGTCACCTTTGATGAAAATTTTTCAATGGCTACAGGTATCAAGGTTGATTTCTATAAAATGCTTATAGCGCTGCTTACTGCCGTAACAGTAGTGTTAGGTATGATGATGATGGGAGCATTGTTAATTTCAAGCTTGATAATTTTTCCGGCTATTACATCAATGAGAGTTTTCAAAAGCTTTAAGGGAGTAGTAATATCTTCTGCTATAGTTTCTGTTTTAAGCTTTTTAATAGGATTTTTTATTTCTCTTCTTTTAGATACGGCTCCAGGCGCAAGCGTCGTTGTTGTAAATGTAATAATATTTGCGTTGTTCTCGGCGTTGGGGTGGATACGAAACCATAAAAGCTAAAGCTATGTATCGGCGGAATTACCGCCGTTTTACATTTTCTGATTCAGTTTTAATAGTTTCATGGGCCGGCATGTAATGTAATTCAGTTACAGTATCGTTTTCAGAGGCCGACCTGTATGAAATTATCTGAGGGTTAACTGTTTTAGGAATGTAAATTTTAGTCTTTTTTCCGCAGTGAACTCGTCTTGTCATAGTCATATTGCTCCTTATGAAAAATTATTACATTAATATTATGATAAGATATGTCGATTTTATTTCATGTAAAAAATGAAAATTTTTCGGAGGTTATGTTGAAAAATATAAGTCTGCTATCAATTGTTCTGAAAGGAATCGGATATTTGATTTTTTCAGAAATTCTTTGTCTTTTTATAAATCTTACTTTGGCTTTTTCCAGCAGTATATTTTTGAAAATAATTACTGTTTTGTGTACGTCAATTATTTTTATCGGATTAATATGTAATTTTGCGTATAATACTGCTAAAAATGATCTTATTATTCAGAGGAGAATGAATATAAAATTTTCATTTTCAAGAAAGTTTACCGTTGCTGCATCGTTAAGTATGCCGTATATTTTATTATGGTTGATTTTATTTATTTCTAAAAAAGGGCTTATAGGAAATTTTTATGGAGCTTATAAGCTTTTAAATGGTCAGTTTTTACAGCTTTATAACATGATAAATTCAGGCACAGAGTTAAGCAGCGTATCAAAATTTCAGCTTATAATAATGTTTGTTCTAACGCTAATTCCTTTTGTTTCATTTATAATAACATATAAATTATCTTATTCCGGTATTGATTTGAATAAAATCCAATATAAGGATTAATTAAAAAACAGGAGCTGACTGCTCCTGTTTTTTAATATTGTTAAACTTATATAATAAGATACCAAGCATAATAAACGCAAAATAAATTAATATATAATAAAAAAATTGGCTTAATTAAGCCAATTTTTTTATAAAGTTTAGATTATACTTAACAATATACCTGCGGCTACTGCGGAACCGATAACTCCGGCAACATTAGGTCCCATAGCGTTCATTAACAAGAAGTTAGTCGGATCAGTTTGCGCTCCGACCTTCTGAGAAACTCTGGCCGCCATAGGAACGGCTGAAACTCCGGCGGAACCGATAAGCGGATTAACCTTGCCTTTAGTGGCTTTGCACATGATTTTACCGAATAATACGCCGGCAGCAGTACCAACTGCAAAAGCGATAACTCCGAGAATAATTACCTTTGCGAATTCTGTATTCAGAATCTTGTCTGCCTGGGTAGTAGCTCCTACTGAAACACCGAGGAAAATTGTGATTATGTTCATTAAAGCATTCTGAGCTGTATCAACAAGTCTGCTGCATACGCCGCTTTCCTTGAGAAGATTGCCTAACATAAGCATACCTACAAGGGGACCTGCCGACGGCACAAGCAAAGCTACGATAAATGTAACTGCAATTGGGAATATAATTTTTTCGGTTTTGGAAACGTTTCGCAGCATAGGCATTTTTACAGCTCGTTCTTTTTTTGTGGTTAAAAGCTTCATAATAGGCGGCTGAATAACCGGAACAAGCGCCATATAAGTATAAGCGGCAAGAGCAATAGTACCGGTGCTTATCTTAAAGTTTCCACCGTCCAGTAATCTGCTTGAAACATATATTGCAGTAGGACCGTCCGCACCGCCGATAATAGAGATAGCGCCGCATTCAACAGCGGAAAATCCGAGTATCGCCGCTCCGATAAACGTTAAGAAAATACCTGCCTGAGCGGCTGCTCCGAGCAGAAAGCTCTTAGGATTGGCAATAAGCGGACCAAAGTCGGTCATAGTACCGATACCAAGGAAAATAAGCGGCGGATAAATCTGAAGCTTAACGCCTAAATACAGAATATCCAAAAGCCCTCCTTCATGCAGGACCTGTCCGAAATCAATATTTGACGTATTTTCCCATAAATACGGATGATACATGCCGACTTCCGGCAAGTTGGTTAAAAACATACCAAAAGCAATCGGAAGCAGCAAAAGCGGTTCAAATTGCTTAACAATTGCAAGATACATAAAAATAAAAGAAATCAGGATCATAACCGCGTCTTTCCAGCTCATATTCGCAATACCGCTGGAAATAGCGAGATCTTTTATCGTATCTGCAAAGATACTGAAAACTTCACTCATGTGATATTATCCTTTCTTAATTTACTGTTAATTTCAGAATGGGTTTGTGTCATTCTGAATACCCGCAAGCGACCATGCGGATCTCGACGGCTTATTTTTAACGGTTCTGACAGATCTGAGTTTATATGTTTTTCCGTCAGAAGCGCCCATAGCGGCGACAGCAGCAGAAATAACAGCGATTATTTCGTCCTGATTATCGTCTGTCTTTGGTATCGAAACCGGCGCGGCAGCCGGCTTTGCCGTTTCAACAGGCTTTTCCTGGACAGCAGGCTTCTTTTTTCTTGAGAAAATCTTGCCGAATGCCCATACGAATAAGATAAGGATGATAAGACCGAGAAATACGACAGTCAAACCGGTAATAACAACTGCGGTTACATAGCTTAAGGTCATATCCTCAGCCATAGGAGTTAATGTTTTGCCGATAAGGCTGCACGTAGTCATTAAATCCATGTTTACAGCACTCTCCTATATTAAAATTTTATAATACATATCTTATATTATACACTAATTTTTTCATTTTTGCAAGAAAAATTTCCAAATAAATTAAAAAAACGGATAAGGTATTAGTTTAAAGTCGGATAAACATTATTCCGGAGAAATGGTTAAAACAGCTATTTCGGGACGGTTATTGAATCTAGCCGCAATATTGTAGTCTCCGATGTAATTTCCGATTCCTGAGGTTATAAATAAATATCCTCCGTCATATTTGAAAAGACCTTTATCAAATATTTTATTTTTATCTTCGTAAAGCTCCGGTACGAATTTACCATTATAATATGCGGGACCAAGAAACGGTATCTGTATTATGCCGCCGTGAGTATCGCCGCATAAGGTCAAATCCGCTCCGAATTTTTCATAATCGCTGTACATCGGTATATGGGCAAGAAGTATATTATATGTACTTTTATCTATATCAAACTCATTTGTCAGATCAAAGCTGGGTGAAAAAAAGGCGTTGCTGATTCCGTAAAATGTAAGATCGGTATCGCCAATTGTAATTTTTTCAGCTTCTCCGTCCAGCACATGTATTTTGTTTTTTTCCATTTTATCTACATAGGCGTTTGTTCTGTCGTCATGCTCGCCTAAAACAAAATAAAGCTTATAGCCTTCGTCAATTATACCAGTCATAAGATCCATTGAAATTTGTTTTTCAGTTTCGTCAGCGTTGCTGGAGTGCATATCTCCTAATACGCAGACGGCATCAGGATCAATCCTTTTTATTTTTTTTACGATAGTTTTATTATCAATGGAAAATATTCCGTCATACGCATGTAAATCGCTTAAAACCGCAAGTTTTACATCATTATTTACCTTATCCGAGCTAATATGCTTTTCGTTAATTTTTAAGGTATAATTGTTGAACCACCAGATGAAAAATAAGATAAGTATTACCTTTGCCATGCGGGATATGCAGGAGCCCTTTTTCTTTTTAGGCAATTCGCTTTCGGCCGGCGTATCCCGTAGAATCTGTTCTTCCATTAATTTATTGCTGCTCCTTTATTATATGTACGTCAATCTGTCTGAACGGTATAGTGACGTTATTGTCAATAAAAGCCTGATTTACCTGTTCTGTCAAATCAAATTTTACCTGCCAGTAATTTTCAGTTTCCGTCCATAGACGGACGGTTATCTGAAGACTGTCCTCCGCCTGAAGTCCGAGTCTTGCAAACGGCTCAGGCTCTTCTAATACCATTGGGTGCTCAGACGCAAGCTTTAATATTATTGATTTAGCTTTTTCAATATCGTCAGAATAGCTTATGCCGAATTCAAAATCGACTCTCCTGGTGTTTTGTTCGCTGAAATTAACTATTGTAGAATCTGTTATTTTTCCGTTTGGGATATAAACAGTTTTATTATCCGCTGTAAGTATTCTTGTGTAAAGTATTCCGATACTTTCCACCGTTCCGGAAGCGGCGTTTGTTTCAACATAGTCGCCGGACTTAAACGGCTTTGAAAATAAAATTATAAAACCTCCCGCAAGATTTGACAGGCTGTTTTGGAGAGCCAGTCCGATAGCGAGTCCGGCAGCGCTTATAACCGCTATAATCGAGGTCATCGGGATATTGAGAATGGAAAGAGTTATTATAAAGTCTATAGTATAAAGCAGAACCTTTAATAAGGAGCGGAGAAAGCCTACGGCTGTAATATCAACATTTGCACGGTTAAGGCATCTTGTAAAAATTCTAAGTATGATTTTTGAAAGAGCCAGTCCGATTAAAAAAATTATAACAGCGAAAATAAGCGAGGGTAAAGCCTCCTTGATTTTATCAGCAATGCCGGAGATAAGCTTACTAAGCCGTCCGGTTTCTTTGGCGGTTGTGCTTACGGCATTGGCGATTATCCCTTCTATTGCATTGGTTACTTCCGTTTGCGTCTCGGTTGAGGCTTCCGACGCGGATATCAAAGAAGTTGTTATCATTTTTTGAATCCTCTCTTCTTATATTATAATTCAGGCACGTCCTATTGTATTTATACTTATTATATTATTATAATGAAAATTTATAAAAAGTCAATCGTAATAGGGCGTCTTATAGAAAGCATGAATGAAATAAATTAATTAAATATGTCGAAAAATGTGAAAAATACTTGAAAAACTACAAAGGATAATGTATATTATAAATATATATATAAATTTAATTTCCATAATTTAACATAACATAATATTGTGAGAAAAATATGAATCGTAAAATTTTAATTTATCTATGTTCCTTTGGAACGGTTATTGCGGCGGTCTGTATGTATTTTATTTCCAGAGAAAATACGGAAAAAGCCGTTATAACCGGCGAGTACGATATTTGGGAAACCGACGGAAGCATTGTTACTGAAACTGAAGCTAACATTATAGCTGCTTCCGCAACCGTCGGCACTGAAATTTATATCTCCGAAACGTTTATGGAAGACTTGTCTGAAAGTATGGCGGAAACCGATCGTACTGAATTTCTATATATAGATATTAACAGCGCCGGAATGGAACAATTAATGCTGCTTGACGGCATAGGAGAAGTAACGGCAGAAAAAATAATAAATTACAGAATAATAAACGGAGGGTTTAAAAATATTGAGGAAATAATGAATGTGAACGGAATAGGCGAAAAGACATTTTTTAATATCAAGGATCATATATATGTAGAAAATCCTGTTTACCCTGCCGATATCGATCCCTATGTGCCGGAACAGAATTATCAGGATCCTGTTTTTAATAATGAACCTGTAGTTCAGACTGCGGAGCCTTCCCAGGATAACACACAGGAAAATCTTTTATCTACTGAAAACGAAACCAGAGAGCTTCTATTTAATCTTAACACAGTTACACGCGAAGAGCTTCTGCTGATACCTGATATGGACGAAAAAACAGCTGACAGTATTATTTCCCTGCGGACAAGCATAAAATATTTCAGCAATACGTATGAGCTTCTTTATGCAGAGGAAATGAGCGAAGCAAAGCTTAAAAAAATTATCAGTTATTTTTATGTTGATAATAATCAAATAAATTAGACTATTTATTTGTGAAAAACATTAATAACCTTAAAGGAAAACTTGAATATGATGTATAAAACAGACAAAAAAGGATAATTTTAATCAAAATCAAACTGATTTTTATTTTTACCGTTTTGTAATAATATGAATTTTAAACAGAAAAATCTTAAATATTGAACAAAAATATTGAATAAAAATTGTTTAAAATGCTAAAAAAATATTAAGGATTGGTATTAAGCATTGACTTTTTGTTTTTAGTATTGTATATTATTGTTACGAAACATTTGAATATTTTTTTGGATTTTTAGTCAGACAGCTTAAAATTAAAAATGTGCATAATGCGTGTAATTTATGTGAAAGGCGCGATGGTAAAGTGGTTTCGATTAAAACTATCGCAGAGGAGTGCGGTGTATCAATTGCTACTGTCAGCAAAGCTCTTAATAATCACAGCGATGTAAGCAGTGCAACAAAGAAGCTTGTTTGCGATACTGCAAAAAGGCTTGGATATTTTCCGAATTCACAGGCTCGCGCACTGAAGACCAATAAAACCTATAACGTCGGGGTTCTTCTTCAGGATAAAGCGCATAGCGGTTTGACTCATAGTTATTTTTCCGCTGTTTTGGACAGTTTCAGGGTAGAGGTTGAGAAAAACGGATATGATATAACTTTTATCTGCGGAAAAATAGGCGGAAGCGTAATGTCTTATTACGAACATTGCATGTATAGATCTGTGGACGGCGTTCTTGCCGCCTGTGTGGATTTTTATGACAATGAGATAACGGAGCTTTTTAAAAGCAGTTTGCCGCTTGTAACTATAGATTATCGGTCTGACGCCGTTTGTTCGGTTTCCTCTGATAATGTTACAGGAATAAGAAAAATTGTTGAATACGCTTATAGCTGCGGGCACAGAAAAATAGCTTACATATATGGAGAAAGCTCGCAGGTTACTACAATTCGTTTAAATTCATATCTTGACACAATGAAAAGGCTCGGCATGCAAGTGCAGCCTGATTATTTGCGTCAGGGCAAATATCACGATGCGGAATATATATATAAATTGACGTCCGATATGCTGAAGCTTTATGACAGACCTTCGTTTATTATTATTCCGGATGATTTTTCTTCAATCGGCGCGATTAACGCGGCTGAAGAGGCAGGTATATCTATTCCGGAGGATTTATCAATTGCCGGTTACGACGGTATCAAGATGACTCAGATTATGAAGCCGTCGCTGACAACCTTTGAACAGAATACAGCTCAGATCGGTAAGTCGGCAGCAGAGCTGCTTCTTAAAATAATAAGAAAAGAAGAAATTTCACCGGAAGACAGGCAGATTATTATAGACGGAAAATTTATTAAGGGAGCTACTGTCAAAGTAATTTGACAGTTCCATATATAAACATGCTTTATTATATTTTATTTTTTTAAAATATAATATAATCATTAAGGAGGAAAACTACCAATGAACAAACTTAAAAGAACATTAGCATTGGTTGCAACTCTTGCAATCTCTGCAACAGCATTTGTAGGATGCGGTGATGATAATAACTCATCTTCATCATCGAAGGAAGACAGCTCTTCATCTGCAGCTGACGAAACATCAGCGGCAGAAGGTGGCGAATCATCGACTGCCGAGGGTGAAGCAGGCTATACTGGTTCACTTAAAACAGGCGGCGACAAGATGACAATTCTTTGCTGGACACCTGACGACGTAAACCCTATGCTTGAAATGTGGAAGGGTGATACTGGTTATACAGACGACCAGATTAACTTTGTAAACTTCAGCGTAGGCGGCGGTGAGGCTGCTGCTCAGTATGATCAGTATTTCCTCGGCGGCGACGACGTTGACCTGTTCATGGTTGAGGCTGACTGGGCTCTCAAGTATATCAATGACGATTCTGCAACAGCTCCTATGAGCGAGCTTGGCTTTAAGGATGAAGACTTTGCCGGTCAGTATGCTTACACAATGGATATCGGTAAGGACTCAAACGGCGTAATCAAGGGCGTTTCATGGCAGGCTGCTCCTGGCGGTTGGTGCTACAGAACAGACCTTGCTGAACAGTACCTCGGAGTTAAGACGCCTGAAGAAATGCAGGAAAAGGTTTCTGACTGGGATAAGTTCCAGGCTACAGCTAAGGAAGTTTACGAGGCATCAGGCAATAAGACAGCTCTGACAACAACTCTCGGCGGTATCTGGCAGGCATTTGCTGCTAACAGATCGCAGCCTTGGGTTAAGGACGACGCTCTTGTAATTGACGATTTCTGCAATACATTTATTGATCTCGCTAAGGATATGAGAGACAACAAGTATGTTATGGATCTTAACCAGTGGACAGACGAATGGAAGGCAGCAGGCCAGACAGACGACACAATGGGTTACTTCGTTTCAACATGGGGCTTCGGCGAATCAATCCTTCTTTCTGCTGCTGGCGGTGAAGGCGGCGCTACATACGGTAAGTGGAATGTTTGCAACGGACCTACACCTTACTTCTGGGGCGGTACATGGATGTGCGTATCACCTAACACAGATAACGCAGACATGGTTTACGATTTTATCAAGTACTTCACAGTTGACGAAGCTTCAATGGAAAAATATGCTCTCGGCAAGCCTGAGTATGTAAACAACATGAACGTAATGCAGAAGATTGTTGATGAAAAGTCAAACAGCAATCCTCTTCTCGGCGGTCAGGATCAGTTCGCAGTTCTTCACGAAACAGCTAAGAATATCGACCTTAACGGTCTGATCACTCCATACGACGCTTCTATCAAGCAGGCATTCATAGATGCAGTAAACGCTTACTGTGCAGGTGAAACAGCAGATGCTGCTGCTTGTATTGAAGACTTCAAGGACAGAGTTGCTGAAAGCGTTACAGATATTACAGTAGATTAATCTGATAATATAATTCTGTATAATGTGCTTACGGGATGGATTTACCCATCCCGTAAACATGTATTTAATCTGATTTCTTAGAGAGAGGTGTACTTATGGCATCTGCTGCACAAAGGAGAATTCGCTCGATCAGCTATGCTAAATATGGTTATTTTTTTATATTGCCATTTTTTCTGGTATATTGCTTTTTTCAGCTTTATCCTTTATTTAACACGTTTTACCTGAGTTTCTTCGGAAACGGAAAAAAAGTTGACGATTTTGTAGGTCTTCAGAACTTTCAGGCGCTTCTTTTCGGTACCGGTATGGGACGTACATCTTCAGCTATTCATGAAACGTTTATACAGACGCTTGGAAATACTTTTATTGTCTGGATAGGCAACTTTATTCCTCAGATAGTTCTGTCTCTTGCACTTGCTGTTTGGTTTACAGACGCTAAACTGAAGATCAAGGGCAAAGGATTTTTTAAAGTAGTAATGTACATGCCTAATATTCTTACTGCCGCTTCTATTGCAGCTTTGTATCTTTCGCTTTTCGCTGAATCTAAATACGGTCCTGTCAATAACCTTCTTATGAGTATCGGAATTATTGATAATCCTATTAAGTTTGTAACAGGCGTTTGGCAGTCAAGAGGTATGGTCATGTTTATTCAGTGCTGGATGTGGTTCGGTAATACCATGATAATGCTTATGTCCGGTATTATGGGATTGAATCCATCTCTATTTGAAGCTGCTAATATCGACGGTGCAAGCAGCGGACAGGTGTTTAGAAAAATTACTCTTCCGCTTCTTAGTCCAATGATGCTTTATACTGTTGTTACATCAATGATAGGCGGATTGCAGATGTTCGATATTCCTTATATGTATACTAAGGGAACGCAAAGAAATGAGTATACAAAGACGGCTGCTGTATTTATCTACGAACATTTCCGTGAAAAAATGCCGAATCCTAACTACGGATTCTCTGCCGCAGCGTCGGTTATTC
>OJQL01002468.1_pt1 | contig 10518 bp, 8 predicted proteins | sample 1598731 | NCBI WGS metagenome assembly OJQL01 (sample SAMN03922510, study PRJEB24848) | human gut metagenome | isolation source: stool sample | host: Homo sapiens | place: Germany | collected 2010-02
CTAAAGAAGTCCGTGACGAAATTGACAAGCTCAAGACCAAGATGGAAGAGCTTCGCCGTTCCGGCAAGTATGAAGAACTCGCCGCGATCCAGTACGGCAAACTTCCGGAACTTGAAAAACAGCTTGTGAAGGAAGAAAAAGAAGAAACCAAGCTCTACGACGAAAAACCGAAGCTCCTGCGTACACAGGTAGGTGCTGAAGAAATCGCCGAAGTGGTTTCCCGCGCAACCGGTATTCCGGTCTCCAAGATGATGGAAGGCGAACGCCAGAAACTTCTGGATATGGCCAAGTACATCGGTAAGCGAGTTGTCGGACAGAAAGAAGCGGTTGATAAAGTCGTTGACGCCATTCTTCGTTCTCGTGCCGGCTTGTCCGACCCGAACCGTCCTTATGGTTCCTTCCTCTTCCTCGGTCCGACAGGCGTCGGTAAGACGGAACTCACGAAGGCTTTGGCCGAATTCCTGTTTGACACTGAGGACGCCATGATCCGTATCGATATGAGCGAATTCATGGAGAAACACTCCGTGGCTCGTTTGATCGGTGCGCCTCCGGGATATGTCGGCTATGAAGAAGGCGGCTACTTAACAGAAGCCGTACGCCGTAAACCTTACAGCGTGATTCTTCTCGACGAAGTTGAAAAAGCTCATCCGGACGTCTTCAACATCCTGCTTCAGGCTTTGGACGACGGCCGAATGACCGACGGTCAGGGACGCACGGTTGACTTCAAGAATACCGTCATCATTATGACTTCCAACCTCGGTTCTCAGGAAATCATGAACCGTCAGGGTGAAGATCCTGAAGTTGTGAAGGAAGCCGTAATGGATGAAGTCAAAAAGCACTTCAGACCCGAATTCATCAACCGTATTGATGAAATCGTTGTCTTCAATGCTCTTGACCAGAAGGCTATTCGCGAAATCGCCCGCATCCAGATTCGTAAGCTGGCGAAACGCATGGAACAGCAGAACATCGGTCTGGATGTAACTGAAGCCGCTTTGGATGAAATAGGGAAGGTCGGCTTTGATCCGCTGTTCGGTGCACGTCCGCTGCGCCGTGCGGTCCAAGACTATCTGGAAAACCAGATTGCTGTGGATATCCTCAAAGGCAAATATGCTCCGGGAGACACGGTGTTTGTGGATTATGTCGACGGCAAATTCATTTTTGAAGACCGTAAAGACAACCGATAAGATCGTCTGATCTCATTTGAGAAAGGCCGGGAGACTAACAATCTCTCGGCCTTAAATATTTTCAGAAGGCGTCAGGAATAGAATAAGAAAAAACACTCTTAAGCCACGCCATGTACGTACAAGGAACTCGCGGTCACGACATCCTCGCGATTTTTCTCGTTTCGATCGCTCACGCCAGCTCTCACTTTTATCACTTAGTGATTCCTTCTCTGTTTCCTTGGATTCTTCCGCACTTCGGAATGAATTTCCTTCAGGGCGGAACCTTGATGACGACGTTCTTTGTCACAAGTGCAGTCGGTCAGTCGATGAGCGGCTTTCTGGTCGATAAAGTAGGCGCCCGGACCTCAATGTATACGGGCCTGGTTTTGCTCATTGCCAGTGCCGTAGCCTTAGGCATGGCAGAAAATGTCCCGATGCTTTATCTCTCTGCGATGCTTGCCGGCGCCGGCAACTCGGTATTTCATCCGAGCGACTATTCGCTGATGAACTACAACATTCAGGATCGCTTCTTGGGTCATGCTTTTGCCTGGCATAACATCACCGGCAATATCGGCTGGGCGATTTGTCCTTTCTTCATGGTGACGACAGCGGGTTGGTTCGGCTGGAGAGGTGCGGCGTTTGCGGCTTCCTCTGTGGCGCTGATTGTTCTTGTCATCGAGCTTTTATTCAGAGGCGTTTTCTCTCGCGATTCTGTCCGCGACACTACGCCGCCGACTCCGAAAGAAAAAGAAGAGGGGACCTTCGGATTTCTGCGGGTGCCTGATGTCTGGTACTGCTTCATGTTTTTCTTTTTTACGTCCGGTGCCTTCGGCGTTCTTCAAAGCTTTTCACAGACGATTTTCAAGAATGCCTATCACTTGAATCTGACCGGGGCCTCGGCGGCTCTGACGGCTTATCTCTTGGGCGCCGGGGCGGGCGCTTTGATCGGAGGATTTTTAACGAACCAGCATAAAATCTCGAGCAATCGTGTTGTGGCGCTGTGTCTTACGTTTGCAGCCGTGATGGCAGCTATTTTGGCGTCTCAGATTCTAAGCGGGTATTGGGCAGTCCTTCTAATGTGTCTGATGGGTCTGGGAACAGGCGTAGCAGCACCGAGCCGAGACATTATGATTCGAGGTGCGACAGTTGCTAAGTTAGGCAAGAAATCTTTCGGGCGTGTCTACGGTTTTACGTATTGCGGAATGGATGTAGGTCAGTCTCTGACTCCGATTTTCTTTGGACCGCTTCTTGACGTCGGTATGTTTACAGCTGTTCTTTTCGGTGTTGCAATTCTTCAGACCTTTGCAATTTTTACAGCGCTTCGCGTCTCTACTCAGTCAAGTCCGTCGGCGTCCTAAAGAAGCCGAGGCGTAAGTTCGTCCATATCGCCGAGGTTCAACATGTTTTCAGTGTCTTCTTCCAGGCGGTTCCCAATGGCAATGCCTAGGAGGCGGACGGTCTGATGATTGAAATCGATTTTTTCCAGCAGAGACTCGGCCGTTTTGAGAATCTGAGATTTCTCGTTGAAGACAGAGTTAGATGTTTGTGTTCGCGTAATCGTTTTGAAGTTGTGGAAACGCACTTTTAACGTCAGCGATCGGCCGAGAAAGTCGTTTTTACGAAGGCGCGTCATCAGATAGTCCGTCAGTTCCGAGAGCGTATCTTCTAATTTATTGAGATTTCCTTCATCTTTTGAGAGCGTGATCTCGGCGCTGACTTGTTTGCGAATGCGTTCGGTTCTAACCGGACGATCATCAATGCCTCGGGCAAAGTTGTAATAGGATAGTCCAGAACTGCCGAATTGCTCGACTAAAAACGAAAGATCTTTTTCTCTCAAATCCTTGCCTGTGAAAATTCCGAGAGCCTCCATTTTTTGAGAGGTCACCGGGCCGACACCCCAAATTGCCTTGACGGGAAGGCGGTCAATGAATTTGAGTGCCGCATCCGGATGGATTACGCATAGACCGTCCGGTTTGCGCCAGTCGCTGGCAATTTTTGCGAGAAATTTGTTGTAAGAGACCCCGGCAGAAATAATGAGGCCGACTTCTCGCCGAACGTCTGCTTTGATGAGCTTTGCGATTTCCATCGCGTAACCATAATCGCGCCAAACGTCCGTAACATCCAAGAATGCCTCATCAATAGAGACTTGTTCAATGAGATTTGCGTAGCGAGAAAAGATTTCGAAAACTTCGGCTGATGCTTTTTTGTACTCGTCCATCCGCCCGGGAACGAAAATTAAATTAGGGCAGAGCCTCGCGGCAACCGAAGAGGGCATTGCGGAACGTACACCGAACTTTCTTGCTTCGTAGGAAGCAGACGCAACGACACCTCGAGCGGAATTTAATCCGACGGAAATTGCCTTCCCTTGCAGCGAAGGATTATCACGCTGTTCAACAGAAGCGAAAAAAGCGTCGAGGTCGAGGTGAAGTATTCGGCGATAGTTATCGAAATTCATAGACGAATTTTCGCATTATTCATTGCTGTTATCTTCCTAAAAAAGTAAAGAATTTTCTGAAAAGTCGGGTTTCTTAAAAAGAGTAGAAACGCGTTCAGTTACGTTGCAAAGCTGGCAAACTCAAGAACCAGAGGAGACGAGAATGAATAACACATTGAAAGGCATGACGAGTTTCAGTAGTTGTTAGAAGAATGTACTATTGGGACAGAGGCTTTACCGCTTTTCTTTCTGTCAACGATAGGTTTCAGTAGTTGTTAGAAGAATGTACTATTGGGACGAGTCATGTATTCATCGGTTTCTTCGCTAGTGTAGTTTCAGTAGTTGTTAGAAGAATGTACTATTGGGACTTGTTCTCGGCCAGCGTGGAGATTTATGACGCCGAGTTTCAGTAGTTGTTAGAAGAATGTACTATTGGGACGCCATTGTGCGGGCCGGAAGCTCGAGAGCTAAGGTGTTTCAGTAGTTGTTAGAAGAATGTACTATTGGGACGGCTCGCCTTTGTCGCCCTTAAGGCCCCGCGGGCGTTTCAGTAGTTGTTAGAAGAATGTACTATTGGGACTCCAAACGCAACCGGTTGAAAACAAAGGATTTTGATAGGTTGAATTCTGAGCTGTTTTTCGAAAATGCTCGATCTGCACGAAAAGTGGTATTATTTTCGAAAAATTGGGGTGATTGCTTGACTATTTAGAATATTTCTGGCAATATTTAATTACATTCTTTTAACAACGAAGTCGCCTTCGGGCGAGCTGAAATCAATTTGATTAAATATTAGATCCGGCTACTGAGGTCTTTGGCCTTATCCGGATTAACGAAGAGCCTCTGAGGAGGCTTTTTGTGTTGCTAAAAGCGGTCTCCGCAAAAATTTAAAAATTCGCATTGTCCGCATTGTGCTGAAGAGGCCGGAGAGTCGGGAAGAAGGCCTGTTTCGAAACTACTAATAATCTTTTGAGCTATTTCTATCACCTGTCTTTGACACCTAAATCACTGGGTCCCTAAGGCGACTCCGTCTTTAATTTAGTTTTTTAACAGTAAAACTCCCCTCCGGATTTTTATTTTGTCGTTCGCTAGATTTGGTAAACAGCGCCCAGAGCTTCCTTGTCGGTATCGAAGCGCGTCTTCAGGCAGTGTGCAAGCTCATTCTTGTCTGCTACGGGCGGCAGAGGAGTTAAATCTACGCAGTTCATGATCCGGCTTAGGTCTGTCTCTTCGTACAGGTGTATTGGTGCATGCGGATCATCGTCCTGCGGCCGACGCAGAATTTGTCTCAACGGCCTGTAAAGAGCGGGCTGTTCTTTATCCAGCTGAACCGACAGTTTGGCAGTGTTGAGCGCTGCCAGTATTTGTTCTGTCGTCATTGGGTGGCCTGCAAGCTTGAGCTTCTTGCTTAATATTCGAAGCAGGATGAGGGCCAGAACGCAGATCAAGACCTGTGCCTCAATGTGTTCATCCGTGTAGACGTACATCGGTCTTAAATTGAAGTTTGTCTTCATAATCCGGAAGCATTGTTCAATCTGCGCCTGCTTTTTGTATTGTTCGATAATCTCCCAGCCGGACAGTTCTTTCTTTTCTTTCGGCGGAAGTTCTACCCATTCCTTGTCGAACTCTCGGGAGTCTTTAAACAAATAGGCGTAATAGCCGGCGAGTTTCTTATCTTTAGCGAGCTTCTTCTCGTTGATTTTCTGAGCTTTATTTTTTCCGGTCTCAATGTACTTTTTCCAACCGAATGCGGCCAATGGGAGCTTGGCATGATGAGCAACAGCCTCTCTGGCCCCTTGTTCATGCATTTCAATTTTGAACATGTCTTCCCGATACCGTTTCTCACTCCAGCCAATGACCATCCGGTAATCGGTTTGAACGACTCCGTCTTCATCGACGAGACTTGAAGGAATGATTTTTATCTTTCGTTCTTTTTCCTTATCCCACTCCCAACCTGTGTCTTTAAGCCACTCATCAACAGAACTTTGCTTGGCTTTGGATAAACTGTGCGCCAGCAGGAAGCCCTGATTTTCTTTGACCAGTCGGCTCAGGTTTGCATTCGTGTTCAGTCCGTTGTCTGCAACAACAACGGCGTTTGTAATCTTGTAAGTTTTAGCGAGTTCATCGATCGAGCACTTCATCGTCGTCTTTTCCGAGCTGTTGCCCGGATAAACTCTGAAGTCGATGGGAATTCCGTCTCTGTCAACAACCATCGCGATAGAGACAATCGGATTCTTTCTGCATTCTTTCGACGGGCCTCTCATGCGCAAAGAGCTTGTTCTGTTTCTTTCAAGCTTCTCAATGAGCTGTCTTTTTTCCTCCAGAGCGGCTTCTGAAGGAAGCGCACTGAGCTGCTTTTCCACTTCCATTGCCCACTGATGCTCATCGTCCCAGACCGTTTCGAACCAAGTATTCGTAACGTCGTAAAAGACCACGGATAAATCACGAGGCATGGCTTGATTCAAAGCTTTATTAAGACCTCGCAGGATAGGTTTTCTGATTCGGGCGGCAAAGGAGAGCATCCTGTAAAGGCTTTTTAAATTAGTCTCTGCCAATGAGTTTCCAAGCCAATTCGTTTGAGAACGGTAGTGTTTCAGATGCGAACTCGGGGAGACGATTCTGTTGACAATTGTCTGCCAGAGCAGAGCCTCTGCATCAAATTCAATATCGGTCTTGGACTGCTGATAACGGATCAACGCTTTGAGTTTGAGTGTTTCATTCCAGATTGGTTTGAGGATGTAGTTTGCGTAACAAAGCACCGGCTCTCCGGCATACGGAAGACAGGGACGTTTCTTCGGAATTTCTTCCAGGAGCTGCTTTGTTCTCTCGGTGGCCTGATTGGGTGCGGACTTCTTCTTTAGTTCAGCGCGGAGCTTCTCTAAAGCCAGAGGATCTTTAGCAAGCAACTCTGACTTACTTCCCAAGGCTTTTCCGATGCAGCCTTTTGTGGACTTTTTCCCGGACTTAGTCGTATAGACGATTGAATAGCCTTCGTAGAGCCGGTCTCCTCGGATTACTAAATACATAACGATCCTCGCTGTTGTGCACACCTAATTATACCATAATTCGCTATAAGTTCGCTATCATAAAATAATATTAAAGGTGGGCTAAAAAATTCCGGAGCTCTCTTAATGAGATACTCCGAAAATTTTCAAGGTCTATTTAGCTGTCAAACGCAGGTTAGATATAGAAGTCGCACTGTGAATAACCTGAGAATTAATGAAGATGACATCTCCGGCGCCCGCTTCAACCTCCTTTTGATTAATAGAGAAACGCACGCGGCCAGTAAGAATGAGGCACAGCTGAAGTTCTTTATGCCAATGAAGCGGCACGTATCGAAGCATTTTTGAGCGAAAGACCGTTTGGAAAGCCTTCACTTCCGTGCTGAGTAGTCTCTTCCAAATTAGATTTGAGAACGATCTGATGGCCGGCCATATGAGGATGAAAACGAGCTGTCTGCATCTTTCATATTAGACGAAAACATCTTTGTTCATGAAATAGCGTTCGCTAAAAGATCGGTCTTGAACAGAGAAATATCGTCGCCGGCAAGACATCTGAAGGGGGACACTTCGGCTCTAGATATGATAAAACTCACGAGCGGCCGACTCGTGAGTTTTGATTTAGATCTGTCGTCAGACTAAGTTAGAAACCGCAGACAAGGATTGCTAACAATGTGCCCGGCCACAAAAGAGCGCCGATAACGACATACATGATGTTAAAAGCAAAATCCAACAGACTCGTCCAGAGAACGGAAAGGACCGGAATATTTGCCCAAAGAAAAGCCAGCATTGCGAGAGCGCCCAAGAAATAAAGGCCGCTCACCCAATTAACAAATTTTTGAGTTGTACGCAGAACCATAATGTTCCTCCCAAGATCTTGAAGGTCAATTCATCATCCTTTCCCCAATAGGGTTAACGAGATGATAAATATGATCGTTAGCCAACAGTAGCATTCTAGACCTTAAAAGCCTAAAAACGAACAAATCCTTAAAGACAACTTAACTCTTGGTGGCTAAAATGGGTATCGGAAGCGGGCCATGAGCCTGACTCCGCCGGAATGACTAAAGAAAGAGAGACATGTATGCTTCAGAATAACCCGGAAAATGACCCTTTAGCTGAAAAACTGATTGACAGCGGAATCGCCTACAAAGGATCTTTCCTTCAGCTGCACAAAGACACTGTTAAAACCCCGGACGGTGTCGTGACAACCAGAGAGTATCTCCATCATCCGGGCGCCTCCATGATCATTCCGATGTTCGAAGACGGCACTGTCATACTTGAACGCCAATACCGCCACCCTTTGCGCAGAAGCTTTCTCGAATTTCCCGCTGGAAAATTGAATCCCGGTGAATCTCCTTTTAACTGCGCCAAACGAGAATTAATGGAAGAAACAGGATACGAAGCGCAGATCTGGAAAAAGCTCGGCCGATTTAATAATGCGATTGGTTATTCTGATGAAGAAATCACCGTCTTTTACGCTGGAGATTTGAAGTATGTGGAACAGCATTTAGATGCCGGAGAAGTTCTTGACATTATTAAGATGCCCTTCTCCGAAGTCCTTAAACAATGCTTGAACGGCGAAATCACCGACGTCAAAACTATCGTCGGTGCCTTCTGGCTCCAAAACTACCTCAGCACTCAGAAAGAGGCAGAAAGGTAGTCTTCTCCTCTAAATATTAGTGTCCTGTTACGGGCCGGCTTGCAGAAGCGAGTCGGCCCGATTGCACAATAATGGCTTCAATGATTAGAGGAGAGGTCTGTTTTGAGCAAAGGAACATGGGAAAGGATTAAAGATCAGGGTGTTAAGGGCCTGCTGAGATTAATCGTGCTGATCTGTTCCCTCGTCCTGATCGGTGTTATTTCTTACGACACTTTTGTCTACAACAATCCGTTTTACCAGAGCGAATTTGCAGAGAAGGTGCAATTTTGGGTCTGCATCTTCTTTATGGTGGATCTGGCACTTGAGTTTATCCTTTCCAAGAGAAAAGCTCGATATATCACGACTTATTTGCTCCTCTTTATCGCCTGTATTCCCTATGGGACACTTCTACCGAAGCTAGGCATTACCTTACCGCGGGACATCGGATATTTCGTTAGTTTCATGCCGCTCATCCGAAGCTGCTACGCTCTGGCCATTGTTGTCGGATGGTTCGCCATTCAAACATCTTCTAAGATGTTTGTAACTTATGCCATCATCTTGTTCTCCGGGATCTATCTGGGGAGCTTGGGCTTTTACGTCTGTGAAACCAATGTCAATCCCGGCGTCAGAACCTATTGGGACGCTTTATGGTGGTCCGTTATGGAAGCCATTACGATCGGCTGCAACATCGAAGCCGTGACCACCGGAGGCAAAGTCCTTTCTGTAATTGTGGGTGTGCTCGGTCTGTTAATCATTCCGATGTTTACCGTGTACGTTAACAATATCGTGTCTGTCTTCCATACCGTGACGAGCGCAGCCGCTCAAGCGGCTGCCGGAAGTCCCGAAGAAAGGGCTACCGCAAACGAAAACAACAAAAAGGACAAAGATCAAAACAACAGCAGCAACGGTTAACATGAGATTTGCAAGCTTAGATTGGGTTATGTCCTTAATCGGCTGAAAGAAAAAGATTATCCTGAGAGGGACGATGATTTCAGGAGGATCTATGGCATACAAAATCATTGATATTCAAGGCATTGGCGAAGCTTACGCACCGAAATTAATTGCAATCGGAATCAAAACGCCGGAAGAATTGCTCGAAGCCTGCCTCACGCCTTCTGCACGTAAGAAAGTAGCGGAAGAAACCGGTATCTCGGGAAAGCTCATTCTTAAATGGGCCAACCATGCTGACTTATTCAGAATCAGCGGTATCGGACCTCAATATGCCGAATTGCTCGAAGCAGCCGGTGTTGATACGGTTAAAGAGTTAAGACACAGAGTTCCGGCCAACTTAACTGCAAAAATGGTCGAAATAAACAAAGCAAAAAATCTTGCGCAGCGTGATCCATCCGAGAAGGAAGTCACCAAATGGATTGAAGAAGCCGGCAAGCTTGAAGGAAAAATTACGTATTAAACGCTAGGCGTAGATTGCGGAATTCGGGCCTCCAATGGAGGCCTTTTGTATTTCTTAGAGGATGCCTTCTTTTGTCTTCTGCGCGATCATCTGTGCAGATTTATCGAGAAGTTCTTTTTCTTCATCCGTTAGTCCCAAGCGATGGACATATTCCACGCCGTCCTTTCCAATTACTGCCGGATATCCGACATAACAGCCGTAGTCTTCTAAATAAACAGAGGCCGGGCAAGCAAGTTTTGCGTCAGAGAAAACGGCTTGAAGAAGTTTAACTGCGCAGGTTGCAATGGCGTAGCAAGTGTATTTTTTACCGTTAAAAACAAGCCAGCCTCCGCCTCTTGCGGCCTTATCAAGCTCCGCCAACTCAAGATGCTGGTCTTTGGCAATTTCTGTGATCGACTCACCCTGAACGGTAATTGTCGACCAAGCTGCAAACTGTGATTCTCCGTGTTCGCCCAATACATAACCGGCAATGTTGTGCGGGTTCTGATCCAGCGCCATGCTAACGGCTCTTTGCATACGGGCTGTATCCAAGAATGTTCCTGTTCCGAAAACCTGCTGGCGGCTCAAGCCGGTGTAATGCTGAAGCAGACCGGTAATGACGTCACATGGATTCGAAATATTGATCAGGATTCCATGGAAACCGGCTTCTTTCAAGGCCGTTCCGACTTGTTTAGCCTGCCGGCAGTTGAAAGAGTATTCCAGGAAGCGATTTCCGCCTTCGGCCAGGGCCTTGATGTCTCCGAAAGATGTAATGACAACATCCGCATCTTGGAGAGCCTGATAGTCGTTCATGGAAAGCTTTGTATAGGTATCCAAGCGGCCTAAAGAATCCAGAAGATCGTAAAACTCGGCTGTGCATTTAGCCTCATTTGAAT
>OJQL01002473.1_pt1 | contig 10485 bp, 7 predicted proteins | sample 1598731 | NCBI WGS metagenome assembly OJQL01 (sample SAMN03922510, study PRJEB24848) | human gut metagenome | isolation source: stool sample | host: Homo sapiens | place: Germany | collected 2010-02
AACATGGGCGGTGCAGCCGTCTGCCGAGAGTGTACAAAGCACAGGATAAGGCTGGTTCTCAACGGAGATGCTGTACTGCATCCCGAACATATCATCCATCTTGTCCATTTCGTGCCGCTTGTGTTCGTCCATACTGTGGACGTAGGTGTCCATTGTGAAGGCTACCGAGTAGTGACCGAGGATGGCTGACAGGGTCTTGTAGTCCATGCCGCGCTCTAATGCACGAGTGGCGAAGGTATGCCGCAGGGCGTGGAAGGTAAAGTGGCCGATGTCAGCATCTTTCAACAGGCGGTCGTAGTAATCCTTGAAAGTTTTCTGCTCAAAGTAGTGTCCAAACTCGTTGGTGACGATGAAGCCATAGTCGGTGTACTTATCCCCTACCCGCTGCTTGTCCTGCGCTTGCTGCTGTTTCCAACGGGCAAGCTCGTCTGCCATTGTGCGGGTCAGCGGAATCGTGCGGCGAGAGTTTTTCGTTTTGGGTGTACCGAATACGATTTCAGTTTTGTTTTCGCCGTCGTGGGCTTCGTACTTGGCAAGGCGGTTGATAGTGCGGCGGACATGAAGCTGCGCGGTGGAAAAGTCGATGTCCTCCCACTTTAGTGCCAGCAACTCCCCCATCCGCAGCCCTGTGCACAGGTCTAAGCGAATAAACACGCCATAGCGGTGGCGGTAGCTGGCTTGCACCAGCGCCCGCTGCTGGTCGTTGGTAAATACGCTGATTTCGGGCTTTTCTCCGCTGGGCAGGGTCACGGCATCGCAGGGATTGTACACTAATAAGCGCTCCTTTACGGCCTGCTGTAAGCACTTATGCAATGCCATGTGGTAGTTGCGCAAGGTCTTGGGGGATAAGCCTTCCTCGCGGAATTTGTAGTTGTAAAACTCCTGCAAGGTGTGCGGTTCTAATTTCTTTAATAAAATCTTTCCTAGTACACAAAAGTGCTTGTTGAGATAACTGCGGTAGCTGGCGTAAGTAGATTGCTTGACGGTGTCCTTCATATAGGTGTCCAGCCAGTATTCATACCACTCTCCCAGTGTCACGGACATCGGATCACGCCAGCCCTGTGTGCGGACTTCGTGGGCTTGCTGCTGCAGGATTGCAATTGCCTCTTGTCTGGTGTTACAGCAGGTGGATGTACGCTTGGGCTTGCCTGTCTTGTAGTCGATTCCGGCTGACAGGCGAACCTCCCACCGCCCGTCTGTGCGCTGACGGATGTTGCCCTCGTTGTGCCCGCGGCGCAGGGATGCTTTAGATGTGTCTTTCACGGCGTATCGTCTCCTTTCGTGACACAAAGACTACCACAGGTACGGCCACAAAGCTATTCATCAGACCCGACAATCTTCGGGTTCTCGTTTTGGGCTTTATTGACCTTTTGTTGCTCCAGCCAGTCCAAAAGTTCATCCCGCCGCACTAACAGTCGGTTTCCAATGTGGAACGCCGGGAAACTCGCGTCGTGAAATATGCGGTAGGTGGTCGAGCGCGAAATACCGAAGTAAGTTTGCACCTCCTTGGGGCTTACAACATTGGGTAAATCTTGAAATTCCGTGTTCATGGGTTCCTCCTATGTAGATAAAATTAAAAGTTCTTCACTATATAGCCGCTGAGAACGGCGAAAATTACGAGGTTTTTTAAACTGTTTAGAAAAAGTTCAAATTTTTAGAAAGATTCCAAATCATATCATACAGACCGGTAGTCGCAACTTTTGCAACTGTCCTCAAAATTTTCGAAAAAATTATCTCTACTATATAGCCACTGGGAAAAGGCAAAAGGTAACGCTCGCTGAAAAAATAATGGAATTTTTTCATTAAATTTCAGTATAACAGTATAACTTGCAGGATTCCTGCAAGTTTAGAGATGTAAAGCGAAGAATTTTTTCTCAAGAACTGGCCTAAACGCCAAAATTACACTTCAAAAACAGCATATCACCCATTGTGCTAAAAACCCTTGCACTTTTACAAAATATCTAAATGCATTTTAACAAGCAATGGGGCAAAAACTCTGCCACATTACTCAAAATAAAACAGGCAAGCCGCAGATTAAAACGGCTTGCCTGTAGAATGACGATGCTGACGGTGATGACGATGTTTTTTATATACCCCTTTACCCTATCCCACAAACACCGTCACCATCGTCATCACCGTCACGCTTATAGTGAAATGACGCTTACAGTTTACTACTGCTCGAAACAAAAATAATGATATTACGAAAAACATAAAATCGGAATGACGCAGATGACGCTAATGACGCTGAATCTGGGATATGGTATAGGGATATCCTCAAAACAGCGTCATTAGCGTCATCTGCGTCACTATCGTCACACAAGAGCAGCGAGGGGGTCTGGGGTACACCCCAGAAATGTGCATGTGGATGACCACATGCTATGCTAGCAAAACACGTCTACCCCAAAACGATGGAAATCTAACCCGACAAACATACAAATTCGTACATTCCCAAGAGTGAATCACTTCTGATTCATCCAAAAATCTTGACTCGAAAAAGTGAATCAACTCTGATTCACTTTGATATAATCCGCTTAGCGTGAGGAAAGAAGTGACGAATAAAAGCATATGTAAAAAATATATTGTCAATATAAAACAGTACTATAAATGTAATATATAAAACTTTCCTCACAAAACAGCATCGCCCTCACTGTTGGATTCCAACAGCGGGGGCGACGTTATATGAAGGGAAAAGAACACCACTGAAAAGTGTCAACAGAATCAGAGGTTTTCCAATTCCTCTACGCGGCAGCAACTTACATAGTGACCGGGCAGGACCTCGCGAAGCTCCTGAGGCTGGCTGCATGCTTCACAGGCGTAGGGGCAACGGGTCGCAAAGCGGCAGCCGGGTTTGGGATCAATGGGAGAGACAAGCTCGCCTTTCAGGATAATGCGCTCTTTCTTGTGGTGGATATCCGTGGAGGGAATCGCCGAGAGAAGCGCTTTTGTGTACGGGTGCAGCGGTTTGGAGAACAGCTCCTTGGTCGGACTTGTCTCGACGAGCTGGCCCAGATACATGACGCAGATGTTGTGCGAAATATGACGGACAACCGACATATTATGCGTGATAAACATATAGGTGATGCCCAGCTCATCCTGCAGATCCATCAACAGGTTGAGGATCTGCGCCTGAATGGAGACGTCCAGTGCAGATACCGGCTCATCACAGACGATGAACTTGGGATTCAGTGCCAGTGCGCGGGCAATGCCGACACGCTGACGTCGGCCGCCGTCCATCTCATGCGGGTAGGAAAGGCGCAGCCGACGATCCAGGCCGACAAGGTCCATCAGGCGCTCGGTTTCCTTATCAATCTCCGTTTTGCTGAAGCGGCGCGACAGGACAAGCGGTTCGCGAATCGTCTGCTCCACGGTCATGCGCGGATTCAGGGAGGAATACGGATCCTGGAAAATGATCTGCACGGAATCCTCGCGCAGCTGTTTCAATTCCTTGGAGTTGACGCGGGTGATATCCTTGCCCTCGAACAGGATCTTGCCGTCCGTACTCTCATGCAGGTGAATAAGGGTGCGGCCCAATGTGGACTTGCCGCAGCCGGACTCGCCGACAACGCCCATTGTGGTGCCGCGTTCAATGGTGAAGCTCACATCGTCCACAGCGTGAAGCTGGCCGCGCGCCGTCGGGAAATATTTTTTTAGGTGTTGTACTTCGATCAATGGGGCCATGCTCACACTGCTCCTCTCTTTTGTCTGCCGATATAGCAGCTGCAGTAGTGCTTTTCAGCAATCTGCTCCGACTTCGGCGGCTTGGTCCGGCATTCCTCTGTGGCGTAGGGGCAGCGCGGCGCGAACGAACATCCGGTTGGCAGATTGGACGGGTCCGGTGGAAGTCCCTCAATGTTGGCAAGACGGCGCACATCGGATTCCAGATTCGGTATCGCACCGAAAAGACCGATGGTATACGGATGACTGGGGTGGTCGTAAATTTCTTCCTTGCTGCCGTACTCGATGATCTCGCCCGCGTAGACGACGGCTACATCATCGCAGGAGGTCGCTACAAGGCCCAAATCATGGGTAATCAAAATAAGCGAGGTTCCCTGCTTTTCAATCAAGTCCTGAATCATCTCCATGACCTGTGCCTGAATCGTCACGTCCAGTGCGGAGGTCGGTTCGTCCGCAATCAGGAGCTGCGGGCTGTTGGCCAGTGCCATGGCGATGACCACGCGCTGCTTCATGCCGCCGGAGAACTGGTGCGGGTAGTTGCCGTACCGCTCGGCCGTGATGCCGACGGTTTCCAGCATTTTCTGGGCTTTCTGCATGGACTCCGCTTTCGTCACCTTGTCATGCAGACGAATGACCTCGGCAATCTGGTCGCCGATGCGCATGGTCGGATTCAGGGCCGTCATGGGGTCCTGGAAAATCATCGAAATCTCTTTGCCGCGGACCTTGCGCATATCGGCTTCGTTCAGCTTCATCAGGTCGCGGCCCTGCAATACCACCTGGCCGCTGCGTACATGGGCCGGTGGGTCCGGCAGGATGCGCATAATGGATTTGGCAATCGTGGTTTTTCCTGCGCCGGTCTCACCGACCAGGGCCAATGCCTTGCCGCGTTCCAAATCGAAGTTGACGCCGTTTACTGCATGGATGACTTTACCGTCTGAGGTGTATTCCACCACCAGATCGCGCACCTGCAAAAAGGTATTTGCATTCTGTGTCATAGTTCAAAGCTCCTCCATGTTATTTCTTCAACTTCGGGTCAAGGGCGTCGCGCAGACCGTCGCCGAACAGGTTCAGGCCCAGGACAGTGATCATGATAAAAATGCCCGGGAACATGATCAGATGCGGATAGCTGCGGATGTACGCGCGGCCAGCCGAAAGCATAGCGCCCCATTCCGGAGTGGGCGGCTGCACACCCAGGCCGACATAGCTCAGGGAGGCCGCTGTCAGGATGGTCTGGGCAACACTCATCGTTGCCTTGACGATAACCGGGGAGAGGGAGTTCGGTAGAACATAGCGCGTGATAATGCGGAACTTGCTGCAGGAGATGGACTCGGCTGCCTCGAGATATTCCTCGTCGCGGACGCTGAACACCTGGGCGCGCAGCAGGCGGACATACTGTGGAATCGATGTGATCGCCAGCGCCAGAATGGTCTTATCAAAGCCGGAGCCCAGAACGGCCGACACGCAGATCGTCAGCAGCAGACCGGGGATGGCCTCCAGAATATCCAGAAAGCGCATGAGGACCGTGTCCAGCGTGCCGCCAAAATAGCCCGTGATGGCACCGATGGCACAGCCGACGACCGCGCCAAACGCGGTTGCCGCCAGGCCGATGCTCAGCGAGTAGCGGCCGCCGTAAATAATGCGTGAGAAGACGTCGCGGCCCAGCTCATCGGTTCCAAACAGATGCTCAAGGCTCGGGCCGGACAGCATATTGGTGAGATCCATTTCCTCATAGCCGTAGGGGGCAGCCACCGGTGCGAAGATCGCAGCCAGCGCCAGAACGATAAAGATGATCAGGCCGATGACAGCGCCGCGGTTCTGGAACAGACGCTTTACGATTGCCTGGAAGTTGCTGTTCTTTTTTACGGGTGCAGCCGCGTTGGCGGCGGGCATGGTTGCAGATGCAGTCATATTAGTGTCCACCCTTTCCGCCCTCGTACTGGGCCTTGATACGCGGATCAATGTAGGCATAGGCCAGATCCACCAGCAGCATCATGATGCTGAACGTGATTGCCAGGAAGATGACGCAGCCCTCGACCACGGGATAGTCGCGGCTGTTCACGGCCGTGATCATGTAGGTGCCGATGCCGGGAATCGAGAATACCTGCTCAATGATAAGCGAACCGCCGAACATATGGGCCAGGTTGCTGCCTGCGACGGTGACGATCGGGATCAGGGCATTTGGCAGCGCGTGGCCGTAGATGACCTTATGCTCCGAAACACCCTTGGCACGCGCGGTCGTGATGTAGTCGGAACGGATAACCTCCAGCATGGAGCTGCGCGCCTGACGTGCCTGTGTGGCAATACCGCCAAAGGAGTTGGCAATGCAGGGTAGTATGTAATACTGGATGCCGCCGATGCCCATGGCCGGGAGCCAGCCGAGCTTGAGCGCAAACAGGATGACCAGCATCAAAGCAACCCAGAACGTAGGCATGGAGACACCGACCAGCGCAATGAACATGCAGATGTTATCCATCCAGCTGCCCTGATGGACCGCCGCGCTGATGCCCAGCGGCACGCCGACGAGCAGCGCAATAGCGATGGAAATCACACCGAGCAGAAGCGTGCGGGGCAGACGGCCCAGCAGTTCCTGTGTAATAGGGGTGTTGTTGATATAGCTCTTGCCGAAGTTGCCGTGCAGGAAGATATCGGAAAGGTAGGTTCCCAACCGCACCAAGTAGGGCTGATCCAGCCCCAGCTCTGTGCGCTTTGCCGCTAGGTCCGCTTCCGTTGCACTGGTTCCCAAAATGATCTGTGCCGGGTCACCTGGCACAAAATACATGATCGTAAAAATCGTGATGGCAACGCCAATGACAACAGGGATCATCAGCAACAGCCGCTTTCCGATATATTTACCCATCTCGTATACCTCATCCAATGGTAATGGGATGCCGCCCGCCGCCAAAGCCGCTGTGACGGCATCCCATTGCCTGATTTCTTATTTCTTACTGTTGATTAGTTCCAACTGTAGGTGCAGCTTGCCACGCAGGGGAACTGCTTGCCGTCCATCGAGATGGACTTGACGCTGTCACGGCAGACCGTATACATCTGCGCATTGAACAGGCCGACTGCATAGGCGTGGCTGTACAGGCAATCCTGGAACGCATCCATGTTGGCCTTGCTGTTGTCTTTCTCACAGGCTTCCATCAGGCTCTGCAGCTCGTCGTCATACACGCCGTTAATCGTGCCGCCGGTGGAGTATGCTTTGGCGTCGAACTTGCCGCGCCAAATCGTCATCAGGTAGTCAGAGCCGCCGCAGTTGTCCAGCAGGATATCATAAGCGGTCTCGTCGCTCTTGTAGGTGTTGAACAGCGAATCCTCGTAGCTGTTGATCTCGACCGTGATGCCTATCTGTGCCAGGTAGCCCTGCATGATCTGGGCAATGCTCTTGCGGATGGCATTGCCGTTCAGCACGATGCGCAGCGGTGTTGCGGTGTCAAAGCCGGACTCTGCCAGCAGGGTCTTGGCCTTTTCCACATCGTAGGTGTAGTAGGGATTTTCCTCCCACGCGGGGTCGTAGTCAGAGAACATGTTGCCGCCGAATGTGCTGCACACAGTGGCCTGGCCGTTTGCGGCACCGTCCACCAGACCCTGGAAGTCGATGGCGTACAGGATCGCCTGGCGCAGCTTTTCATTGCTGCAGGGGCTGTTGTCAGAACACTGGAAGAACAGCACCTGGCTCAGATTCTGCAGGTTCTCAAACACGGTAAAGCCGTCCGCGTTGGCACCGCCCTCCACAAAGCGCTGGCTCTCGGTGTAGGACAGGCCGTTGACCATATCCACCGTGTTGGATTCCAGTGCGATAGCCAGCTGGGAATCCTCGGGGATGTAGTAGTACTCAATGCGGTCCACGTTGGCGTACTGATAATCGGTGAAGTTATCTTCACTCTGCCAGTAGCTGTCCGTTTTCTCAAACGCGTACTCAGAGCCGGAGATGTAGTCGGTCAGCACGTAAGCGGTCGTGCCAACGGGGGTGGTAGCCATCTGATCGCTGGAGGCCTCATACGCAGCCTTGGTCACGCAGCGGGTAGCCTGCAGCAGCTTCTCAAACTGGCCGATGATGTCGGAGTTCATGACCAGCTCTACTGTGTAGTCGTCAATCTTCGTGCAGGTGTCCATGTAGCGGAAATCAACGAAGTTTCCGGTCTCTTTCATTGAGTTGCAGACGAATACGACGTCATCTGCCGTAAAGTGGTTTCCGGCCGTGTCATAGACATTGTCCCAGATGGTCAGATGGTAGGTCATATCACCGACCTTTTCCCAGCTCTTGGCCACAACGCCCTTGCACTCGCCGCCGACACCCTGATACTCGGCCAGAGGTTCATAGATCGTGCGGAATGTTGCATTCTTGCCGTTGCCGCCCGCCTCAAACGGTCCAAAGGAGGCCGGGTCAGAACCGATGCCTACGCGAATGACGCTCTTGCCGTCTGCGGTGGTGGTTTGTGCGGTTGCCTGGGAGGAAGAGGCCTGCTCCGTTGTACTGCTGCTTGCGGAAGCGCCGCAGCCCGCCAGCATAGTTACTGCCAGTGCAGCAGCAACGCCCTTAACTAACTTTTTCATGAGATTTCTCCTTACTGAATGGTTTTGTGTTGATATACAGCTGTTGGTGACGAATCTGCACGAAGCGCGCTGCGCAGATTGCTGTGAACATTCACTAAAATTGCTTCACCAAACTTCTTTTTTCTGTCTACAATATTACGCGTTGCCATTCGCAAAGTCAATTCTGATATATTCTGCGGAATATTCCGTTTTGGAATTTCCTAAAATTCATATTTTTTTGCTTGTGCAGAATATACAAATAGCAGGAAAAACACCTCACAAAAAGGCGTTTTTCCTGCTATTTCAGGTGGTGCGCCCGGCATGTGCAACAACTAGGTGGTGAAAGACCACTACGCGCTCGGCAGTAGGAAGCGTTAACCGAAGGCAAGGGTGTCCATCGCGAGGTGGAATCTGGAGGAAGTCGGATGTCAAGGTGAGGAACCTTGGCGGGCAAACTCCCGAACCGGCGAACAGGAATCACATAGTAGGCCGTACAGGGACGGACGAGTGTGCTATCCAACACAAAGTCCAATGCTGCCCGAATCCCGTGCGGTAAATGTGGCGGTTACATGGGAGGAAAGTTGTTGTTCTTACCCGGGGAGGTCTTGCAGACGGTAAGTAGGAGAATCCGAAAACCGCAGTAACAACGAACTGCAAGAAGTCAGCCGAGGCCATAGTACCTTGTGTTTTTTTCAAGGGAAGGGCCGAACGATCGTAAGTCTCAAGTACAGACCGGAAGGGAGGTCGGTGTGTTGAAAGCAGAATACCAAGGGAACGAGGGCTTCCTGCAAAGAGATAGTGTGGAACACAAAGGGTATGCAGAAGCGCGGAGCACTGACTGCAGAGAAGGGAAAGAACGAGACGGTGCAAGTGACCTGCTGGAAGCAATACTGGGCAGGGATAACCTGAACAGAGCCTACAAGCGGGTCAGGAGAAACCACGGCGCAGAACGAAGGTGGCCAATTTGAGAAAGCTGGGCATCCCGGCTGACAAGGCGTACCAGTGGTGCAATTCCAGATTGGGATATTGGCGTATCGCCGGTAGTCCTGTATTAAAGTGTTCCATTACAAACGAAAGACTCGCAGCAGCGGGATACTTTAGTATCCTCAACTACTACGAGTCTTTGCACTTATGCGGTTGAACCGTCGTGTACCGGTCGGTACGCACGGTGGTGTGAGAGGTCGGCTCTTTAAGGAAGGCCTACTACTCGATTATTGGCGGCAAATTACTCGCCCAGATGCCAGATATCGTCGTTGTACTCGGCGATGGTACGGTCACTGCTGAACATACCGGCCTTAGCAATGTTGATAACGCACTTCTTGCGCCAGCCCAGCGGGTCACAGGCATAGTCGCTCAAGGCCTGGCCCTTGCGCACCACATAGGCGTTGAAGTCGGGCAGCGTCTGGAACCAGTCCTTGTTGATGAGTTCATCATGCAGACGCTTGAGGTTTTCCTCATGACCGGCGGCCAGCATTTCGGGGCTGGTCAGGAAGTCGATGGCGCGGCGGATGTTGGGGTCGCCCTCGTACCACTGGGCGGCGCAGTAGTCGCCCGCGTCATAGCGGTGGATGACCTGGTCGGACGTCTGGCCGAAGATGTAGATATTGTCGTTGCCGACCTGCTGGCTGATTTCGACGTTTGCGCCGTCCATCGTGCCCAGGGTCAGCGCACCGTTCAGCATGAACTTCATGTTGCCGGTGCCGGAGGCTTCCTTGGATGCCAGGGAAATCTGCTCGGACAGGTCGCAGGCAGGGATGAGCTTCTCGGCGGCGGTGACGTTGTAGTTCTCCACAAAGACGACTTGCAGATGCTTGGAAACGACCGGGTCAGCGGCAATGACCTTGGACAGCGTCAGCAGTGCGTGGATGATATCCTTTGCGATGATATATGCCGGGGCGGCCTTGGCACCAAAGATGCTGACCAGCGGGGTGGCGGGCAGATGGCCAGCCTTAATCTCGTAATACTGGTGGATGAGGTAGAGCAGGTTCAGCTGCTGACGCTTGTACTCATGCAGGCGCTTGGACTGGATATCGAACATGGCATTCGGGTCGATGGTGACGTTCTGGGTCCGTTTGAGCCAATCGGCCAGTTCCTGCTTGTTCTGGGACTTGACGGCGGAGAACTCCTGCAGGGTATCGACGTTTTCGGCATAGGGCAGCAGCTTTTCCAGCTCGGTGGCGTCCTTGCGGAAGCCGGAACCGATGAGCTTTTCAATTTCGGCAGTCAGGGCGGGGTCGCACTCCAGCAGCCAGCGGCGGAAGGTGATGCCGTTGG
>OJQL01002477.1_pt1 | contig 10470 bp, 7 predicted proteins | sample 1598731 | NCBI WGS metagenome assembly OJQL01 (sample SAMN03922510, study PRJEB24848) | human gut metagenome | isolation source: stool sample | host: Homo sapiens | place: Germany | collected 2010-02
ACGAGATTCGCCTTAGTCTCGTGGGCTCGGAGATGTGTATAAGAGACAGGCATAAGCTGTTTCAGCAGGAATGGGGCGATGCCTTTGCGCGCTTTACGCAAAATGGCGCATCTGCCAATGCCTTTACCGATGGCGACCGGACGGTTTATTATTTTACCTGTTCGGATAAATTTACGGAAAATTTAAGGCTTTTGCTGGATTTTGTGCAGAAGCCGTATTTTACGAAGGAGGACACGGAACGGGAAAGGGATATCATCGTGAGCGAGATTACGATGTATGAGGATGACCCGATGTGGGTGGGGCATTATCAGATGCTGGAATGTATGTATGGAAAGCACCCCATCCGCAACCGCATTGCGGGAACGGCGGAAACGGTGGCGGAAATCACAGAGGAAACCTTGCAGAGGGCGTACGCATGCTATTACACAACGGACGAAATGGCGCTGGTCTGTGCAGGGGATATCCCTTTGGGCGAGGTGCGGCGGATGGCAGAGCGTGTTGCGAGACGGGAAACGGCTGCACGCGTGTATTTTCCGACAGAGGATGCAGAGATTGCGGAGAAATATCGCGCGTGTGAAATGAGACTTTCTGTGCCGCAGTTTCAGATTGGATGCAAGCTGCCGCCGCTTCCGAAGCAGGATTGGTTGAAAAAACGGATGGCGGCAGGGTTCTGCATGGAGCTTCTGGCGGGGGAGAGCAGTGTGTTTTTCCAAAAGGCGTATGAATGGGACTGGCTGGATGAGGCACTTGGTTCTGCCTTTTTCTGCGGCGAGGGGTATGCCTTTGCGGCATTTTCGGGCAGCGGGACGCATCCGGAGGAAACAGCGGATTTTCTGGGAAGGGAGCTGGAGCGTCTGCAACGGGAAGGCTTTTCGCAGGAGGACTTTCAGCGTATCCGCAAAAAGCACTTGGGGCAGCTCCTGCGGCAGCTGGATACACCGCAGAAGCTTTGCTTTGGACAGCTTGCGTGGGCGCGGATGGATGCAACGGCAATCGACCTTTTGACCTGCATCAAGACCATGCGGCAGGAGGAAGCGGAAAAAATGCTGAAGGAAGGCTTTTCAAAAGAAAATATGGTGCTTTCGGTTGTGAGATAAAAAGGATGCCCTCTATATGTTTATCGGGAGGGCATTTTTTTATTGTGCCGCAAAGGTGAATTTTTCGGCAGGAAAAACAGAAAGGTTGATTCTAAGAGGTGGTTGTTATAAAATAATATTGGTATGCCGAAAAATCGGCAGAAAAAATCAAAGAGAAAAGAGGGATTTTTATGCCTGAAATATGGTTTCCCAATCTGGGAATTGAGATTGCACACCTAGACCGTGTGGCGTTTACGGTATTCGGAAGGAACGTCTACTGGTACGGCATTTTTATCGGGCTGGCGGTGGTTCTGGGGGTGCTGATGGCAATGAAGGAGGCAAAGCGGACGGGGCAGTCCCCTGATATGTACGTCGATTTTATCATCTATGCGCTGATTTTTGCCATTATCGGGGCAAGGCTGTATTATGTTATTTTTTCGTGGGATTTTTACAGCGCGCATCCCGAAAAGATATTTGCCCTCAGAGAGGGAGGACTTGCCATTTACGGCGGCATCATCGGCGGCGTGGTGACGGCAATCGTCTATTGCAAAAGGAAAGGGGTCAATTTCTGGCTGCTGGCGGATACGATTGCACCCTGCCTTGCGTTTGGGCAGATGCTGGGACGTTGGGGGAATTTCTTCAACCGAGAAGCGTTTGGCGGCTTTACGAATGGTCTGCTTGCAATGCGCTTGCAGATGAGTCAGGTGCGGACGAGCGATATTTCCGCAGAGGTGATGCAGCATATTGTCAATTATGGCGGCGTGGATTATATTCAGGTGCATCCGACCTTTTTATATGAATCGCTTTGGAATCTTTGCTTATTCTTGCTTTTGATAAAATTCCGCCCGAAAAAGAAATTTGACGGGCAGGTGCTTGGCTTATATTTTCTGGGCTATGCGCTTGGGAGAGTCTGGATTGAGGGGCTGCGGACAGACCAGCTGATGTTTGGCCCCTTTGCGGTGAGCCAGCTGCTTTCGGGTGGTTTGATTATCTGCGCGGCGATATTTTTAATCCGGAAGGGCAGGCAGGAAAAGGCGAAGAAGGAATCAGAAAGTTGAGTGAAAATATGGTTTTATTGACAGCAGAAAATATCAGAAAAAGCTACGGTACGCGCGTCATTTTCGATGATATTTCCTTCAGCATCCATGAAGGGGATAAAATCGGGGTTATCGGCGTGAATGGGACGGGGAAATCTACCCTATTGAAGATTATTGCAGGGGTGGATCAGGCGGACAGCGGCTCGATTGTTACCATGAATGGGATGCGTATCGGCTATCTTTCCCAAAGCCCCGTTTTTGTGGATGGCACAACGGTGCTGCAGCAGGTGTTCCGCGGAGAAAATCCGCAGCTTGCTCTGGTGCGGGAATATGAGGAAACGATGGCGGCACTTGCAAAAACGCCTGAGGAGGAAAGGCTTGTGAAGCGGGCGGCGGAGCTTGCGGAAAAAATGGATAAGGCAGAGGCATGGTCTTTGGAGAGCGAGGCGAAAACGATTCTTACCAAGCTTGGCATTTCTGATTTCGGGCAGACGGTGGAAACGCTTTCGGGCGGACAGAAAAAGCGCGTGGCATTGGCGGCGGCACTGATTGCACCTGTGGATTTGCTGATTCTAGATGAGCCGACAAACCATATTGATAATGATACGGTGGATTGGCTGGAAAAGCATTTGGAGAAATATTCCAAGGCGCTCTTGATGGTGACGCATGACAGATATTTCCTTGACCGTGTGGCAAACCGCACACTGGAGCTGGAGCAGGGCAAGCTGTATTCCTATCAGGCGAACTATTCCAAGTTTCTGGAAATGAAGGCAGAGCGCGAGGAGCTGATTGCCGCAGGGGAACGCAAGCGGCAGAATTTTCTGCGGACGGAGCTGGAATGGGTGCGCCGCGGCGCACAGGCGAGAAGCACCAAGCAGAAGGCAAGATTGCAGCGCTTTGAGGAGGTTTCCGCAATCCGTGCGCCGGAGGAAAAGCAGAGCGTGGAGCTTTCCTCTGTCGGCAGCCGTCTGGGAAAAAAGACGATTGCGCTGAGAAACATCTGCAAGGCGTATGACGGGAAAACGTACATCAAGGATTTCAGCTACATCATTCTCCGAGATGACCGCGTGGGTATCATCGGGGATAACGGCTGCGGCAAATCTACACTGCTGAACATTATGACCGGAAGGCTGAAGCCTGACAGCGGTGAGGTGGAGATAGGTGAAACGGTGAAAATCGGTGTATTCGCGCAGGAAAACGTGGATATGGACGAGAAACAGCGTGTGATTGATTACATTCGTGATGAGGCGGAAATTATCCGCACGGCGGATGGACATATCACCGCATCCCAGATGCTTGACCGCTTTCTTTTCCCGCCTTCTATGCAGAGAGGCCCGATTTCTGTGCTTTCGGGTGGGGAAAGAAGAAGGCTGTACCTTTGCCGCGTGCTGATGGGCGCGCCGAATATCCTCTTTCTGGATGAACCGACGAACGATCTGGATATTGAAACGCTGATGATTCTGGAGGAATATCTGGAGCATTTCAACGGGGCGGTGGTTGCGGTTTCGCATGACAGATATTTCCTGGATAAAACGATGGGACGGATTTTTGCTTTCCTTGGCAACGGCAGAATTAAGCAATATGAGGGCGGCTATTCCGACTGCAAGGCGGCAAGAGAAAAGGAAACGCCTATTTTCGCTGAAAAGGCAGTTAAGGTGAAAAGGGAGGAACCGCAGAAGGAAAAGGCTCCCATCAAGAAAATGAGCTATAAGGACCAACGGGAATATGATACCATTGGGGACGAAATTGCTGCGTTGGAGGAAAAAATTGCAAAGACGGATGCGGATATGGCAGCCTGTGCGACAGATTTCACCCATTTACAGGAGCTTTCTGCCGAAAAAGAAGCACTGGAGGCGAAGCTTGAGGAACGGATGGAGCGTTGGATGGAGCTGAGCGAGCTGGCGGAGGAAATTGAGAGAAATAAAGCGTAAAAACAGGGTGTCGACTTTTTCGACACCCTTAAAATATTTATTTTTTCGTTTCTTATAGAAGGTCTTCTGCGGTTGCGGAAGAACATCCTGTGGCTGAACCGCTTATTTCTGCTTTTCCTTTCCGAAAAAGATGAACAGAAGAGAGCTGATGAGCAGCATATAAGGATAGAACAGCTTCGGCATGATTTCAAATGCGTTGACGGTTTCGCCCAAACCGGATGCGGCGGCGATGGCAACGAGCATCTGCGCACCGTAGGGCAGGATACCCTGAAATACACAGGAGAAGGTATCCAGAATGGAGGCAGCTTTTCTGCTGCTGATGCCGTAGTCCTTGGACATTTCCTTTGCGATGGGGTTTGCCATAACGATGGCAACGGTATTATTTGCGGTTGCGATATCCATAAGCCCGACCAATAAGCCCATGCCGAGCAGACCGCCCCTTCTGCCCTTAAAGACCTGCTTAATCCAATGCAGGAGAGCGGCAAAGCCGCCGTATTCCTTAATGAGTGCGCAGATAGCGGCAACCAGAATTGCAACCATGCTGGTTTCAAACATCCCTGCGGCACCGGTGCCCATATTGCCAAGCAAATCGGTTGGCGCAATCATGCCGGTTGCAATCATGATAACAGAGCCGCTGATGACACCGATAATCAGTACAAGGAACACATTCAGTCCAACGATGCCGCCAATCAGTACCAGAATATAGGGAATGGTCTGAATCAGGTTATATTTTTCCGCAACAAAGCCGCCATTATAGCTTTTTACGGAAAGAACAAAGATAATGATTACGCTGACAATCGCCGCAGGCAGGGCGATAAAGAAATTTTCCTTAAATTTATCTGTCATTTTACAGCCCTGTCCGTTGCAGGCAGCAATGGTTGTATCCGAAATAAAGGACAGGTTATCCCCGAACATTGCACCGCTCATGACAGAAGCAATGCAAAGCGGCACGGAAAAGCCGGATGCCTTTGCAACAGCAATGCCGATGGGGACAATCAGCGTAATTGTGCCGACAGAGGTGCCCATGGCGAGCGATACAAGACAGCTGACGATGAAAAGCACCGCAACCGCGAACTGCGGCGGAATCAGAGAGAGAATGAAGTAGGCAACGCTGTTTGCGGAGGATCTGCCGACAACGCCGACAAAAATCCCTGCCAGCATGAAGATGAGAATCATCGTGATAATATTCGGGTCGCTGATGCCGGTGCCCATAACGGCAAGCTTATCATTGAGCTGCAGGGAACGGTTTTGCAGACAGGCAACAAGCAGGGCAATCAGAAATATGACAACAACAGGGATTTTGTAAAAGCCCATTTCGATGCGCAGGCCATATTCAAACAATATGCCAAGACCTAAATATAAAACAACAAATACGAATATGGGAAGCAATGCCTTCCCGTTTCTCTTTTCCATTTTCTTCTTCCTTTCCATACGATAAAACTACTAAGTTTTTAATTGAGATTCCATTTTTTTACAGCAATCTGCATGATACATTCATAGGCATTTCCCGCTCCTTTGAAAAATCTGTTGTATAACATCCTTTATATCCTAACATATTTTTTTGTTTGCTACAAGGATTGGGTTTTGTACAAAGGAGTTTTTGTTGCAAAAAAGTCACTTTTATAGTAAACTATTCAGATATATAGAAAACATTTGAGAGATATGGAGAGTGATGACCGTATGGACGGCAGTCCAGTGTTAATTGGCTTATTGATTTTTTTGGTATGTTGTTCTGCGTTTTTTTCCGCATCGGAAACGGCGCTGACTTCCCTGAGCAGGATTCGTCTGCGGAATATGGTGGAGGAAAATGTAAAAAATGCGGATTTGATTATGCGTCTGCTGGAAGACCCGAACCGCTTGCTGAGTTCCATTTTGGTTGGGAATAACTTAGTAAACAACGGCGCGTCTGCCCTGACAACCACATTGGCAATTCAGATTTTCCGCGGCAATTCCGGCGGAGCGGGGATTGCGACCATTGTGATTACCGTTATCATTCTGATTTTCGGGGAAATTACTCCTAAGACGATTGCGGCGCAGAAGGCGGAAAAGGTTGCTCTTGCAGTGGTAAAGATTATTTCCTTCTGTGTGCTGGTGTTCCGTCCTGTGGTTGCAGTGCTGAATGTGGTGACAGGCGGTTTGATTCGTCTTCTGGGATGTAATCCGAATGAAAAAGCACCGCTGATTACAGAGGCAGAGCTGAAAACCATGGTCAATGTCAGCCATGAAGAGGGCGTGTTGGAGCTAGACGAAAGAAAAATGATTAACAACGTGTTCGATTTCGGGGATTCCAAGGCGAAGGATGTTATGACTCCCAGAACGGATATCGTTGCGGTTCCGTTGGATGTGACCTATGGGGAATATGTCCGTCAGGTGCAGGAGGAGGGCTTTTCCCGTATGCCTGTTTATGGTGAGGACTTGGATGATATTGTCGGTATTTTGTATGTCAAGGATATTTTCTATCTGGATGAAGCGACCTTCTCTGCAGAAAAATATATGCGAGAGCCATTTTTCACCTACGAAAGCAAGCCTCTGGATGAGCTGCTGGCGGAGCTGAAAAACAGCCGTCTGGCGGTTGCAATCGTTTTGGATGAATATGGCGGCACATCCGGTATGATTACAACGGAGGACATTGTTGAGGAAATTGTTGGAGAAATCGGAGACGAATACGATGATGAGGAAGATGAAATCGAGGTCATCAAGGATAACGAATTCGTGGTGGACGGCAGCACCCGTCTGGAGGATTTCAACGAAATTGTCGGTACCGAGCTGGAAAGCGAGGAAGTGGATACCATTGCAGGGTATATTCTTCAGCTTTTAGGGAATTTTCCGAAAAACGGCGAGGTGATTGAGACGGATGGACTGCGGATTGTGGTTGAGGAAATGGATAAGAATCGTATTGAAAAGGTTCGTGTTTATAAATAAAAAGGAAATGGGGTATCTCTGTTGAGTGGCACCCCGAAGGGATAGACAAATATTTTTCAGCAAAACAATTCAAGCAACCGAAAGGGCTTATTGTCTGTATATTGCAGGCGATAGGCCCTTAAATTTTGCTTTTATTCGGCTTATTCTGCGGCGGTGATGCGTCTCCTCCGGCATTGCCGGTACTGTCGGTTTCTTAAATTCCGATGCAGTATCGTTTGCCTGGCAGCTCTTTTGAGATAGGAAAACACCCCACCTGTGAAACAGTATACTGTCTAACAAATGGGGTGTCTGTAATAGATATCTCAGCTTTTTTTGTATAAAATTACAGCTTTTCGACTTCGTCCATCCAAATGCGGCTGACTGCATCGGTAGGCATTCTCCAGTCACTTCTGGGAGACAGGCACAATGCCCCAACCTTCGGGCCATCGGGCAGACAAGAACGCTTGAACTGCTGAATAAAGAAACGTCGGTAGAAATTCTTGAGCCATTTCAGAAGGGTTGCTCTGTCATATTCACCGGCAAAGGCTTTTTCTGCAAGGAAGAGAATCTTTGCAGGATGATAGCCGAAGCGGATAATTTGATAAAGGAAGAAATCGTGCAGCTCATAGGGGCCGACCAAATCCTCGGTTTTCTGATTGATTTTCCCGTTTTCATCCGGCGGCAGCAGTTCGGGGCTGACAGGGGTATCCAGTACATCCAACAGAGCGGCGGATGCCTCTGCGTCTACCTCGCCGTTTGTTGCGACCCATTTTACCAGAACACGCACCAGTGTTTTAGGGATGCCGCCATTGACACCATACATGGACATGTGGTCGCCGTTATAGGTTGCCCAACCCAAAGCCAGCTCGGATAAATCGCCTGTGCCAACAACCAGACCATTGTATTTATTTGCCAGATCCATCAGAATCTGAGTGCGTTCACGCGCCTGTGCGTTTTCATAAGTAACATTATGCAGGTTGATATCATGGTCGATATCCTTGAAATGCTGAATGACAGCATCGCGGATAGGAATTTCCTTCATGGTGATGCCAAGACAACGCATCAGCGTCAGGGCGTTTTGATAGGTTCTGTCCGTTGTGCCGAAGCCGGGCATGGTTACGCCGATGACATGGGTGCGGTCGATGCCGAGATAATCACAGGCTTTTGCACAGACCAGCAGTGCCAGCGTGGAATCCAGACCGCCGGAAATGCCAATCACCAGAGAATCGGCATGGGTATGCTCCATGCGTCTTGCAAGACCTGTTGTCTGGATGGCGAAAATATTTTTGCAGCGTGCATCCAGCTTTGTGGTTGGGGTGAAGGGGACATTGGACAGGGGTCTGCTCCAGTTGTCCAGTGTTATGTCGATATCGGCATAAACAAACTGGCTTTCGCGAGAGAAGGATTCTGTTTCCGCGAAAAGCGTGCCGTTTTCGTAAATCATGCTGTGTCCGCTGAATACAGCGTCCTGTGTGGATTCGCCTGTGCCTGCGGAGGTGTATACATAAGCGGACAGGCAGCGCGCGGACTGCTGAGACACCAGCTGACGGCGATAGCCGGGCTTGGAGGCAAGCTCATTGCTTGCGGAAAGATTCAGCAGCAGCGTTGCGCCGTACAGGCTCAGATAGGAGCTGGGGGGAATGGGTACCCAGAGGTCTTCGCAGATTTCCACGCCGATTTTCAGTGCAGGGAAATCCGCAGCGGCGAAAATCAGGTCTGCGCCGATGGGAACATTCTGGCCGGCATAAGTAATTTCTTCCGTCAAAAGGTCATCCGCAGAGGCAAACCAGCGTTCCTCATAAAATTCGCTATAGTTGGGAATATGTGTTTTGGGAACGATACCCAGAAGCTTACCCTTGTAGAGGGCAACAGCGCAGTTGAACATCTGATTATCCACAGCGATGGGCGCACCAATCAGGAGGAAGATATTCAGTGCTTTTGTTGCTTCTGCAATCTCCTGAATTGCCTGTTCAGCGGCGTGCAGAAGCGGTGTTTGAAAGAACAAATCCGCACAGGTATAGCCTGTAACGGAAAGCTCTGGGAAGGACAGCACACGCACCTGCTTTGCGGCGGCTGCCTCCACCAGCTTCAAGATTTCCTCTTTATTATAGACACAATCGGCAACCCGCAGCTTCGGTACAGCGGAACCGACCTTTACATAACCATACATACTTTCATCTCTCCTTAGAATTTTCTGAACAGACCGATGACCTTGCCCAAAATGGCAACGTCCTTTACGATAATGGGTGACATAGAGGGATTTTCCGGCTGCAGGCGGATGAAATCCTTTTCCTTATAGAAGGTTTTGACGGTTGCAAAATCCTCGATTAGGGCAACGACGATATCGCCGTTATTGGCATCCTGCTGCTGGCGAACCAGAATCAAATCCTTATCAAAAATGCCTGCTTCAATCATGCTTTCCCCCTTGACACGAAGCATAAACACGGTGTCATTGTGAATATAATCCACGGGAATCGGGAAGGTATCCTCGATATTTTCCACAGCAAGAATCGGGGTGCCGGCGGTGATATTGCCGACAATCGGCACATTCACAAATTCACGCTGAGGTGCATCAAAGTCGGAATCCAGAATTTCAATGGCTCTGGGCTTGGTTGGGTCGCGGCGAATCAGCCCCTTCTTTTCCAGACGGGACAGATGCCCATGCACCGTTGAGGTGGACTTCAGCCCAACGGCATCACAGATTTCCCGTACCGAAGGGGGGTAGCCCTTTTCCCGCACTTCTGCTTTCATATATTCCAGAATTTGTCTTTGCTTTGCGGACAGCTCACTCATATACTCACTCCTTATGATTGTATCCAAATAGATGGGAATTATCAAGTCGATGGCAGAAATATCCTGCCGAGGAACGGAAATCGCCGGAGCTTCGGCAATTCCCGATGTTGTTTTTCATTATAGCATGGAATTGATACAAAATCAAACCTATGTTCGCAAAAAATGCAAAAAAGTATTGACAAGGAATAGATGTTCGTGTAATATACAAGCATAAAACGAAGAAATGTTCGGAGTGAATGGGGGCGAAAGCATGGAAAGAAGAACACAAAGAAGGGTCGTAAGGAAATCCAGAAAAATCAGAAAAAACGTATTTCTGCTGCTGACACTGGCGTTGATTCTCTGCTTGGGAACCTTTGCCATGGGCGCGCAGAAGGGAAGAGAAACAAAAACGTATTATGAGTCTGTGGAGATTCAGAGGGGCGATACGATTTGGGATATCGCGAAGGAATATAAAGCAGAGGGACAGAAAACCGAACAGATGGTTGATGCAATTTGTGAGGTGAACGGGCTGAAAACAGCGAACATACGGACGGGCGAAAATATCATCGTACCGGTGACGAGAAAAATATAAAAAAGGGAAACGCAAAAAACAGAAGGGAGATGAAGGAGCTTCATCTCCCTTCTGTAAATGGGGATAATTCTTAAGAAAATCTTACAGTTTTTAAAATCCGTTGCAAGCGAATTACTTTTTATGATACTATAAAGTCAAGAAGGGCATATTTGCTCCATGCG
>OJQL01002478.1_pt1 | contig 10470 bp, 6 predicted proteins | sample 1598731 | NCBI WGS metagenome assembly OJQL01 (sample SAMN03922510, study PRJEB24848) | human gut metagenome | isolation source: stool sample | host: Homo sapiens | place: Germany | collected 2010-02
CAGCCGCATTGCCCTGCTGCGCGGCGGGGCGCTGATACAGCTCAACCGCGAGCACATCTACAAAAACGAGCTGCTGCTCTCGGCGGTGAACGGCCAGGAGAGCTTCGCCTCCGCCCTCTCGCGCCCGAAGGCGGCGGGGCTCACGAGCTATCTCGGCATGGGGCGGCTCAAGCATGTCGACATACCCGCCGCGCCCGTCGAGGTCCTGCCCGGCGACGTGTTCGTGCTCATGAGCGACGGCGTATACAACGCGCTGGACGAGCGCGAGCTCATAAGCGCGCTCAGCCGCCCGGCACATAGCGCAGCGGACGAGATAAAGCGGGCGGTGACGGCCAAGGGCTACCGCACGCAGGACAACTTCACCGCCGTAATAATCGAAGCCGTTTCCGGCGGAAAGCGGGGCGGGACATGATACAGACCGCAAGCTACACCGACATAGGCGGGCGCGTGAAAAATGAGGACTGCGTCCGCATGACCCGGCGCGAAAACGGGCTCTGCCTGGTCGTCGCCGACGGCCTGGGCGGGCACGGCGGGGGCGCGGACGCCTCCTGCGCCGCGGCGGAGCTCATCTGCTCCGGCTGGGACGGCACGGTCAGCGAGGACGCCCTCGCCGATCTGGTCCGCGCGGCGCACGTGAGGGTGCGCGGCATGCAGACCGCCGTCTGCTCCATGAAGACCACGGTCACGCTGCTGGCGATAAGCGGCATGAAGGCCGCCTGGGCGCACGTGGGCGACTCGCGGATATACCACTTCCTCGACGGCGAGCTGGTGCATCAGACCCGCGACCACAGCGCCTCGCAGATAGCCGTCATGCTCGGGAACATCACGGAGGCCGAGATACGCTTCCACGAGGACCGCAACCGCGTCTACCGCGCCCTCGGTCAGGACGGGGAGCTGAAGGTAGACACGCACTTTGAGCCGCTCAGGCCGGGACGGCACGCATTTTTGCTCTGCACGGACGGGTTCTGGGAGTACGTCCTCGAGCGCGAGATGGAAAAGGACCTGGCCGCCTCGTACGGCCCCGAGGACTGGATTGAGCACATGCGCTCCCGGCTCTCGGCGCGAGTGCCCGCGGGGAACGACAACAACTCCGCCGCAGCGGTCTGGGTCGATATGGTCTGATCTTATGGGGGGAAAATGATGAAAAAGAGACTTATGTGCCTGCTTTTGGCCCTGCTGATGCTTGCTCTGCCGCTCTCCGGCTGCGGCTCGGACGGCGGGCGGATAGCCGCCGACTCGCGCTCCGGCGTGGTGCGCATACTCGCGCTGCTGCCCGACCTCACCACCGGCGAGGTCTATTACGCCACCGGCTCCGCCTTCGGCGTGGGCAAGGCGGGCGAGCCCACGGACGTCTTCGTCACCAACACGCACGTCGTGCAGGGCCTCTATTACACCGAGAGCGGCGCCACTGTGGACGCCCCTGCGGTGAGCGTGTGGATACTCAAAAACGACATGGCCTGGAACCCCGTGACCGGGCTCGACACCAGTCAGGCCATCCCCTGCACGGTGCTCTACGCCTCCTCCGGCATGTACCCGGACTACGCCGTGCTGCGCGCTGGCGAGGCGCCGGAGGGCCGCGTGGCGCTCCCGCTGCTCGCGGATGACGCGGACGTCGCCGTCGGCGACAGCGTCTACGCCCTCGGCTACCCCGGCAGCTCCGACGAGACGGAGGAGGGCAACTACGGCAGCTCCCTCGTCGCGGACGTGGACGACGTGACCGTCACCAGCGGCGTCGTCTCCCGCTTCTCCGAGGGCTCCAGCCTGGGCAACACCCGCCTCATCCAGCACGACGCGCAGATCAACCACGGCAACTCCGGCGGCCCGCTCATCGACGAGAGCGGCGCGGTCATCGGCATCAACACCTACGGCATCGGCGGCGACGCCTCCACCGGCGACGTGAACAGCTATTACTCCGTGCGCATCAGCTATGTGCGCGACAAGCTCGACGAGCTGGGCATAAGCTACGACGTCGCGGGCGGCGGCGGCGCCTGGGTGTTCATAGTTATCGGCCTCGTCATCGTCCTCGCGGCGGCGGCCTTCGTGCTCTGGAAAAAGGGCCTCATCCGCTTCTCCCTGCCGAAGCTCTCCAAGTGGAAGGGCAAGGCCTCCGGCACGGGGCTTGACGAGCTGCGCATACAGTGCGTCTCCGGCGCGTTTGCAGGCAAGCGCTTCGCCCTCTCGCCGCAGGTGCGCATGGGCCGCGACCCGACGAAGAACGACCTGGTGTTCCCCGACGGCACCCAGGGCGTCAGCGGCGTGCACTGCGTGCTCATCTATGACTCCGCGGCGGGCTCGCTGTACATCAAGGACCTCGGCTCCACCTTCGGCACCTTTGTGAACGGCGGCAAGCGCCTCGCGCCCAGTCAGGCCATGCCGCTCAATGTGGGCGACCGCTTCTCGCTCGGCTCCGAGCGCGAGAGCTTCATGGTCACGCGAAAGGGCGGTGTGGTGTGATGGATTTCTGCCCGCACTGCATGTACCCCGCCTCCGGCCCCGTCTGCAAGCGCTGCGGCAAGTCCACGAGCTGGACGCCCGGCGAGCAGCAGCTCCCCGCCGGGACGATGCTCGACGGCAGCGGCCTGCACCGCTACCTCACCGGCGCGGCCATCGGCCAGGGCGGCTTCGGCATAACCTACATCGCCGTGGAGCCCGACAGCGGCAAGCGCGTCGCGGTCAAGGAGTGCTTCCCCGTCCAGTGCGCCGTGCGCGCGGCGGACGGCAAGCGCGTCGAGCCCAAGCCAGGCATGTCCTCCCAGCTCCAGGGCGCGCTCAACAGCTTTCTCGACGAGGCGCGGCTGCTCGCCAAGCAGACGGAGCTCAAGTCCGTGGTGCAGGTGGAGGACTTCTTCTCCACCAACGGCACGGCCTATCTCGTCATGGAGTACCTCGACGGCGTGACCCTCAGCGACAAGATGAAGTCCGAGGGCCGCCTCCCCGCCCAGCAGCTGCTCTCCATGCTCCGGCCGCTGATGGAGGACATAGGCAAGCTCCACGCCTCGGGCATCATCCACCGCGACATCAGCCCGGACAACATCATGTGGATGCCGGATAATACGCTCAAGCTGCTCGACTTCGGCTGCGCGCGCTCGATGGAGGACGGCAAGTCCATGAGCGTGCTGCTAAAGCACGGCTTTGCGCCCGTGGAGCAGTATCAGACGCGCGGTCAGGGGCCCTGGACGGACATATACTCCCTGTGCGCGACGGTATATTACTGCATCACCGGCACGCTGCCCACCTCGGCGGTGGAGCGGCTGGAGGGCGACGCGCTGGTGCCGCCCACGGCGCTGGGCGCGGAGCTCACGCCCCGCGAGGAGACGGCGCTGCTCTGGGGCCTCGCCGTGCAGCCCACGCGCAGGCCGCAGAACATAGAGCTGCTCATCGGCCAGCTCTGCCCAGCGCCCCCCAAGAAACCCATCAAGCGCAAAAAGCCCGAAAAGCCCGGCGGCGCCGGCAAGGCGAAGGCCGGGAAGGTCTCCGCCAAGCGCATCATCGGCCTTGCCGCGGCGGCGATAGTGCTAGTCGTCGCGCTGGTGCTCATCTTCGGCGAGGGCAAGGAGCCGAGCTACGGCAGCCCCGCCTATGAGCCGGGCGGCAGCATCCCCGCCGCCTCCGCCTCCCCCACGCCCGAGCCGACGCCGACCTTCACCCCCGTGGACGGCGTCTCCGACGGCGTGGAGTACACGAGCTACGGCGACCACGTGGTCGTCACGGGCTACGAGGGCGCGGCGGAGGACATACTGGCCATTCCCGAGGAAATAGACGGTCTGCCCGTCACCGCCATCGGCGACGAGGCCTTCCGCGGCCAGAGCGCCCTGGATTCGGTCATCATCCCCGGCAGCGTGAAGGAGGTCGGCGACCTGGCCTTTGCGGGCTGCACCTCCCTGCGCATGGTGTTTGCGCGCCGGGACATGGAGATAGGCGGCGGGGTCTTTGAGGGCTGCGACGAGCTGCGCGCGCTCTTCAAGACCAGCGACTTTGACACCGACCTCGCCGACTGGGGCTTTTCCGCCAACGTCGTGTCCTTTGCAATCGGCCAGGACACGGGCGCGGGCGCGCTGGTCATAATCTACGTCACGGACGACGGCGTGGTCTACGGCGTGACCGAGGACGAGTGCGCCGTGGTGCTCGACATCCCCGCCGGGCTCGGCACCGTCACGCTCGCCGACAGCGTGGGCGACTACCCCGTGGTCTGGATGTACGCCGGGGCGCTGGAGAATGCGGACGACGACGTCGAGATATACCTCGCCGACGGCATGGGCTTCCCCTACGAGATACGCAACGACGCGAACTGGGCCTTCAAGGACGACTGCGGGCCCGACAGCTTCTGCTTCAACTGGTATCTGAGCTGCTATCTCGCCGAGGAGACCAACGACCGCCGCCCCGACGGCGCGGAGGAGGTCGTGCCCGTGCGCGAATACGTCGAGGCCGCGATACAGCGCTCGGAGGAGATCTATTCCACCTATCAGCACGAGCGCCCGGACGGGAGCAAGTTCTCCACCATCTTTGAGGAATACGGCATCGAGGTCAGGTACACGACCCAGTGGATAGACCACTTCCCCGTAGACGACCTGGAAGCCGAGCTGCTCGACTGCGCGGAGTCCCTTGTCGACAGGTCCGAGAGCTACGGCGTCTACTATGTCTACATGGGCGCGGCCACCTATTACGGCGGCGACGAGGTGTATCTCTGCCGTCTCGCCGGAGCGGACGACCAAGACGGTTGAAATTGCGGAGAGGAGCCTATATAATGTCAATCAACACTCTGCTTACAGGAGGTGACGGCCTTGAATAGGGAATACTGCCCATACTGCATGACCCCCGTCGGCGAGGACGGCGTGTGCCCAAGCTGCGGCCTGACCTCCGGCACATACACGCCGCTGCCCCACCACATCCCGCCCGGGACGGTGCTCATGGGGCGCTATCTCGTCGGCCGCGTGCTCGGCGAGGGCGGCTTCGGCATAACCTACATCGGCTGCGACCTCCGGCTGGAGCTCAAGGTCGCCATCAAGGAATATTTCCCCACGAACTGGGTCGCTCGCCACTCCGAGGTGTCCCTCTCCGTCAACAACTACTCCGGCGCCGAGAGCAGCTACGCCAAGGGCAAGAGCCGCTTTCTCTACGAGGCGCGGACGATGGCGAAGATGGATAAGCAGCCCGAGATCGTCAGCGTGCGCGACTTCTTCGAGCTCAACAACACCGCCTACATCGTCATGGAATACGTGGACGGCACCACCTTCAAGGAGCTGGTCGCCCAGCGCGGCGGGCGCATCCCGGCGGGCGAGCTGCTGCACCTCATAGAGCCGCTCTTTTCCGCGCTCAGCGCCGTGCACGCCGCGGGGCTCATCCACCGCGACATAAGCCCCGACAACCTGATGCTCGAGCGCGGCAGCGTGCGGCTGCTCGACTTCGGCTGCGCGCGGGAGTCCACGCAGGGCGACGAGACGATGACCATCACGCTCAAGCACGGCTACGCGCCGATTGAGCAATATCAGCACAAGGGCCAGGGCCCCTGGACGGACGTCTACGGCCTCTCGGCCACCATCTACTACTGCCTCACCGGCAAGACCCCGCCCCAGGCGCTCGACCGCCTGATGGACGACGAGATAATCATGCCCCGCCGCCTCGGCGTGGACCTTACGGAAAAGCAGGAGAAGGCCCTGCTGCGCGGCATGGGCATCAAGCAGCACCAGCGCTTCCGCACTGTGGAGGAGCTGCACACCGCGCTCTATGAGGGCGTGGACGTCCCCGCGCCCTCGCCGGAGCCGTCGGAGGAGCCGGAGCCTGAAAAGGAGCCGGTGACGCCCGCCGAGCCCGAGCCCGAAGTTCGTACCGGCCCGATCGAGAGCCCCGCGCGCCGCGTGGGGGCCGGGCGCCGCGCCGTTCTCGGCGCTGTGCTGGGGCTGGTCGCCGTGGCGGGCATACTCGGCCTCATCTTCCTGCCGCGCGGCGGCGAGGAGGAGCCGGTCACGACCGATGCGGGCGCAGCAGTGTCCGCTGCCCCCGTGGGATGGAACGGCCCCGGGCGCGACGAGCTCTTTGCCAACGCTCAGGTGGCCGCAGACGAGGAAACGCTCGCCGCGCTGCTCGCAGACGAGGGCGTCGAGGCCGTGAGCCTGAGCGGCGATTTCCAGGCGAACCGGTCCTTCACCATAAATAAGCCCCTGCTCGTGCCCGGGGACGCCTCGGCCGTTTTCACCTGCTCGGTGGAGCTCACTGAGGGCGGCGTGCTCTGGGCAGGCGGCCTTGTGGACGGCGGCGGCACTGTCGTGGCCGACGCGGGAGGCCAGGTATACGGCTCGCTCGTCCTGCTCGGCAGCGGCGGTCTTGTGCGTCAGGGCGGCGCCGTCAGCGAGGACATATACGAGCTGCCCCTCGATGAGCTCTTTGCCGGGGCCGTGAGCGTCGCCAGCGAGGATGAGCTCCGCGCCGCCTGTGAAAACGGCGGGGGCAGCGCCATACGCATAGAGGGCGACGTCGTGATATCCGAGAATCTGACGGCTGGTGTGCCCGTCCTGGTCGCCGAGGGCGTGAGCCTCGCATCCGAATCAGGCACGCAGGTGTTCTTGGTGGAGGGCGCGCCGCTGGTGAACGACGGCACGGTGGAGTGCAGCCTCCAGCTCGGCGGGGAGTCCCCACTGCTGCTCAACCGCGGCGAGCTCCGCCAGGCGGACGGCATATGGCTCGGAGGCCACGAGAGCAGCAACTGCGCGTTCATAAACCTCGGCAGTGCCGAGCTCGGCGGCTATAACGCCACGTGGTGCCGCCTCTTCAACTACGGCAGCCTCACCGCCTCCGGCAGCGAGGAGGAGCCCGGCACTCTGGGCTTGGGCAGCGGCACTGTCTCAAATTTCGGCAGCGTCAGCGTCGGCGAAAACTGCGTCCTCATGTCCGGCGGCTTCATCGATAACCACGGTGAGCTCACGATAGGCGGCGTTTTTGAAAACTACGGCTCCGTCAACAGCACGTTCGGCAGCATAGAGCTGCTCTCCGGCGGCATGGTGGAAAACCGCGGGCTCATCGACATGTACGACGTCGGCACCCTGACCGTCAACGAGGGCGCACAGCTGAATACAGTGGAGGGCGTGCTGCTTTACCGCAGCAACTGCTCCCAGATCAGCGGCGAGATAGACGGCCGGGTGTGGGAGGTCAGCTTTGAGCTCATCGATGACGTGCCCATGCACTCCGTGACCACCGAGGCCGAGCTTCTGGGCGCGCTGGCGGACGAGAGCATACGCTCCGTCGTGATAAACGGCGACCTCACGCTCACGCAGCCGCTGACCGTCACAAAGCCGGTGTACGTCTACTATGACAGCTCCCTCACCATCCCCGAGGGCGAGGCTCTCACCGTGGACGGCAGCATATTCGTGGTGAACGGCCGCGTGGTCTGCGACGGCATCGACGTCGTGAACGGCGGCATGCTCGAGGTGATCGGCGAGTGGACGGCCCACAACAGCGGCGGCGCCGCGCTGAACATAAGCGGCGGCTCCTGGGCATACTCGCGCATGTGCGGCATGTCGGTCTCCGAGCTGACGCTCAGCGAAAATTCCATGGCCGTCTACGCCAGCGGTGAAATGAGCATGCTCCGCAGCATAGACCTCAGCGGCGGCAGCTTCCTTGTCCTGAACGGCGAGGCGCTCATATCCGACGATCTGGAAGCCGCGGTCAGCGATTCCACCGTGATACAGCTAAGCGACGCGGAGCTCGGCGGCTCAGCCTCCATCGTGCTGAGCAGGACTTCCCTTTACTCACAGTGCGGCTGGCTCACGCTGCTCGACGGCGGCGCGGTGAACGTCCAGAGCGGCGCGCGCCTCGCCTCCTTCGGAGGCCGCCTCGTCCTCGAGTCCGGCTCCGAGCTGCTAAACGGCGGGAGCTTTTCAGTCTACGGCTTCAGCGACACCTATCGGAACGCGGTGAACGGCAGCCTGGAAAACCGCGGCAGCATGTTCCTCACCCAGCCCATAGATGTCTCCGGCACCTTCACGAACAAGGGCAGGATATACTCCGCCATAGTCCCGGCAGCCGGCACGTTCTCGATATCGAGCGGCGCGGTGGTCGAGGGCATAGACAACATCGAGCCCTGGCCGGAAGGCTGACGCCACAACAAACGCAAAAAGCCCCGGAACGCTGTGCGTTCCGGGGCCTCTTTTTTCACTGGTCTGCAAAGATGTGCTCGATGACCTTTTCCATCCGCTCGCTCATGGACTCCTCATACGCGGTGACGGCGTAGAGGACCAGCCAGTCCGTGGCGTTGCGCGGGTCGAGCGGCGGCATGCCGCAGTCGGTGAGGATGGCGTTGAGGGCGAACCAGTGGTCGTCCAGGCGCTCGCGCGGCGTGAGGTAGTCCTCGTCCGTCTCGCGGTATTCGCCGTCCACGACGTTCTCGGTGATGACGTAGAGCAGCAGCAAAAGCTTGCGCGGCACGTCGGCCCTGCGGTTGCGGATGTTCTTGAGCGCCGTGGTGTTCGGCCAGTTGTATTTTATGAGGCGCTGCACCACGCTCCAGCCGCATTTGCTCCGGCTGGAGGGCATGCTCATGGAGAAATAGAGCTCCATGATGGCCTCCATGGAGTAGTCCGGCTCCTCCAGGCCGGTCCAGGCCGGGACGGGGTGGATGAGGCGGTCGAGGTAGCGGCGGAAATAGCCGTAGGCCCGCATGTGCAGCGCGCCGAAGCTGCCCAGATTGGCTATGTAGCACTCGCGCAGCTCCGCGGTGGAGTGCACCTGCAAAAAGGCGCTCTGCAGCTCGTGCGTGAGGTGCGAGGAGGCGTTTTCCGGCAGGGCGTCGAGCCTCGGCATCTCCGGCAAGGCCTCGAAGAAGTCCCGCGCCCCGGCATAGGTGCCGCCGTTGCGCAGAAACCAGGCGTAGATGACGTCGCGCCCGTTGCGGTAGTGGATGCCGTAGTCGGTGCAGACGCCGAGCAGGCGGTTGGTCTGCGCCTCGGAGAGGTCCAGCGCAAAGGCGATGCGGAACACGTCCTCGCGCTTTGTGGGCCTGGAGTGGCCGTTCATCCAGTTCCGGACGGTGCGGGAGACGCTCTCCGGGTTGGCCCCCGGCTCCGCCGCCAGCAGCGCCGCCGTGAGGCGCGGCTGCAGGTCCGGCTGCGGGTACAGGCTGCGCAGCACCTCGTCAAAGCCGCGGAGCCGAAACTCGCCCTCCTGCAGATATCTGGCAGCCATAGCCGGGGTCATATCCCCCGAGCTGAGCCGCTCATATTCGTTCTCCGAGAGCAGAGTAAGTTCCAGACCCACGCGCATCACCCAACACACAGTTTTTCATAATAATACAATTATAACCATATGCGGCCGTATGTCAATGAAATATGGCGCATAATTCCCGCATCCTCCGCAGAAAACTTTCGCCCGGCGGCGGGAGCGCAAACTGCGCATTGCATTGGCGGCGAGGATGCAATATACTTTTTCCAGATGGGAAAGGGTGGGTTGCGGATGGAGCTCAAAAAGATATGGATGTCGCCGGACACGGGCAGGGGCAGGGGCAGCCGGTTCGCGCGGCGCACGGTCGGCGGCGTTCTTGGGATAGCCCTGCTCATGCTGCTGCTCATCGGCGGCGGGGTCTGGCTGTCCTTTCGGTTCGGCCTGCCGCGGGAGCTCTTTGCCGCCGTGCTCTGCTTCGGCGTGACGGCGCTGGCTGCGGCGCTGGCCGTGCTGCTGGGGCGGCGCAGCCTGCAGGACGCCACGGTCTTTTTCCTCACGGCGGATGACCGGCTCTATGCTCTCGACGCCAGAGGAGCGGTGCGCTTCGGGCGCGGGGTTGTGGGCTTCGCCGCCGGGGCGGCTGGGGTGCAGGAGCTCCTGCGCGGCATCGCCGACAGGCGCAGTCTGCCCTCGTCTGCCGAGGAGCTGCTCAAGGTCGAGCGGCTCAGGGAAAACCGAAGCCACTATGTAATAAAGTGCCGGGTGCGCCGCCGGGGCGGGCGGTTCTTCACGCGCACATACTTCCTCGTCAAGGGCTATGAGGATGAGGACGAGCTTCTGCGTCAGCTGGAGCTCCGTCGCCGCTGGGATGCTGAGCTAGAGTTCGCCGAGAGCCGGACGCCCCTCCGCCTGCTCATCTGCGTGCTGGTCTTTGCAGGCTTTGCCGCGCTGTGCGTGCTCAGCCACCCCGCTGTCGCCCGGCTGCCGGAGGGCATCTACTTTCCCTGCCTTGCCGCCGCGTTTGCGGCGCTCTTCGGCGCGGTGTATTTCGGCATTCTCCTGCGCCGGGGCGAGTGAGCGCTCAGGGTACAAAAGGCCCGCGGAGGGAGACCTCCGCGGGCCTTTTTTATTCACATCCGGTTCTCGTCGCCCCAGGTGCACATCTGGTCCAGTATGGGGATGAGCGAGCGGCCGCGGTCGGTGAGGCTGTACTCCACCTTCGGGGGTATCTGCGGATACTCCTCGCGGTGGACCAGGCCGTCGGCCTCCAGCTCCTTGAGCGTGGCGCTCAGCGTCTTGTAGGAGATGGTGCGTATGTAC
>OJQL01002489.1_pt1 | contig 10440 bp, 8 predicted proteins | sample 1598731 | NCBI WGS metagenome assembly OJQL01 (sample SAMN03922510, study PRJEB24848) | human gut metagenome | isolation source: stool sample | host: Homo sapiens | place: Germany | collected 2010-02
CCTCTCTATTCGTCGGCAGCGTCAGATGTGTATAAGAGACAGGATTAAATCCGTTGGGATATTACGTTTGCCACATTCAATTGCTGATAAATATGACGATGTCATTTCAAGATTATCAGCCATTATTTTTAATGTCTCGCCACGGTCAATTCGCAGCTTGCGTAATGCTTTACCAAATTCCGTAATCACTTGTATCAACTCCTTCCGAGAATTATTATAACACATCAAGATGACATTGTCAACAGATTTTGTTAATTTTATTTTGACAATATTTTAAACTATGTATTTGCCCCGAAAAATCGGGGCTAAAGGCTGTCGATAAACCTCTTAATTATAAAAAATGGGTGTCGAGTGTTACTTGCTCTGCTGGATTTGCATTGTGTAAAGGTCTTTATCAGGCACGATACGAAAATAGCTATCATCTGTACCGCCGCAATCAATGACAATAAAATTCATGTTCTATTATCAAAATGCCGGATTTGTGAGTCTTTCGGCACAAAAAAGACCCTGCAAGATTGCTCTTGCAAGGTCATTTTTTCTATTATGGTTTTGCTATTGGGTATCGCCCAATAGCAAAAATCCTTAATTACTTCTTGTCAGCGATAGCTGCCTGAGCTGCTGCAAGTCTTGCGATCGGTACACGGAAGGGTGAGCATGAAACATATGTCAGACCAATCTTGTGGCAGAACTCAACAGATGAGGGATCACCGCCGTGTTCGCCGCAGATACCGATGTGCATATCGGGACGTGTAGCCTTACCGAGCTTGATAGCCATTTCCATCAGCTTGCCAACGCCTGTCTGGTCGAGCTTAGCGAAGGGATCGTTCTCGAAGATCTTAGCGTCATAGTAAGCGTTAAGGAACTTGCCTGCGTCATCACGAGAGAAGCCGTATGTCATCTGTGTAAGGTCGTTTGTACCGAAGCAGAAGAACTCAGCTTCCTTAGCGATTTCGTCAGCTGTAAGAGCAGCTCTTGGGATCTCGATCATTGTACCAACTTCATACTTGAGGTCAGCGCCGGCTTCCTTGATAACAGCGTCAGCTGTTTCAACAACGAAGTTCTTAACGTACTTGAGCTCCTTAACATCGCCAACCAGAGGAATCATGATTTCAGGAACGATTGTCCAGTCGGGGTGATTCTTCTTAACGTTTAATGCAGCCTTGATAACAGCCTTAGTCTGCATCTTAGCGATTTCAGGATATGTTACTGCAAGACGGCATCCTCTGTGACCCATCATGGGGTTGAACTCGTGGAGAGATGCGATGATGTTCTTGATTGTTTCAACAGACTTGCCCTGAGCCTTAGCGAGAGCCTCGATGTCAGCTTCTTCTGTAGGAACGAATTCGTGCAGAGGAGGATCAAGGAATCTGATTGTTACGGGGCAACCTTCAAGTGCTTCGTAAAGAGCCTCGAAGTCAGCCTGCTGCATAGGCTCGATCTTAGCGAGTGCAGCTTCTCTTTCTTCAACTGTATCTGAGCAGATCATCTCACGGAAAGCGGCGATTCTGTCAGCTTCGAAGAACATATGCTCAGTACGGCAAAGACCGATACCTTCAGCACCGAGTTCTCTTGCCTTCTTAGCGTCAGCGGGAGTATCAGCGTTTGTTCTTACCTTAAGAACTCTGTACTTGTCAGCCCAAGCCATGATTCTGCCGAATTCGCCTGCAATCTGAGCGTCAACAGTAGCGATAGCACCGTCATAGATGTTACCTGTTGTACCGTCGATAGAGATTACATCGCCTTCAACGAATGTCTTGCCGCCAAGCTCAAACTTCTTGTTAGCTTCATCCATATTGATTGCAGAGCAACCGGAAACGCAGCACTCACCCATACCACGAGCAACAACGGCTGCGTGTGATGTCATACCGCCACGAACTGTCAGGATACCCTGAGCAGCCTTCATACCTGTAATATCCTCAGGTGATGTTTCAAGACGAACCAGAACTACCTTTTCGCCTCTATCAGCCCACTCTACAGCGTCTTCAGCTGTGAATACGATCTTACCGCAAGCAGCTCCGGGAGAAGCGCCGAGACCCTTACCGATAGGTGTAGCGGCCTTGAGTGCCTTTGCGTCGAACTGGGGGTGAAGAAGTGTATCAAGGTTACGGGGATCGATCATAGCAACAGCTTCTTCTTCTGTTCTCATGCCTTCGTCAACGAGGTCACAAGCGATCTTCAGAGCAGCCTGAGCTGTTCTCTTACCGTTTCTTGTCTGGAGCATATAGAGCTTACCGTGTTCAACTGTGAACTCCATATCCTGCATATCTCTGTAGTGGTCTTCAAGAGTCTTGCAAACTTCTGTGAACTCCTTGAAAGCCTCAGGGAACTTCTGTTCCATTTCCTGAATGTGCATAGGTGTACGAACACCTGCAACAACGTCTTCGCCTTGTGCGTTTGTTAAGAACTCACCGAACAGACCCTTAGCGCCTGTAGCAGGGTCACGAGTGAATGCAACACCTGTACCGCAGTCGTCACCCATGTTACCGAATGCCATAGACTGTACGTTTACGGCTGTACCCCATGAGTAAGGAATATCGTTGTCACGTCTGTATACATTAGCTCTGGGGTTGTCCCATGAACGGAATACTGCCTTGATAGCGCCCATCAGCTGTTCCTTAGGATCAGAGGGGAAATCTTCACCGATCTTAGCCTTGTATTCAGCCTTGAACTGACCTGCAAGCTCCTTTAAGTCGTTAGCGTTAAGCTCAACGTCCTGTGTAACGCCCTTTTCAGCCTTCATCTTGTCGATAAGCTCTTCGAAGTACTTCTTGCCGACTTCCATAACTACGTCAGAGTACATCTGGATAAATCTTCTGTAGCAGTCCCAAGCCCATCTTTCGTTGTTTGACTTTTCAGCCATTACTGCAACAACGTCCTCGTTAAGACCGAGGTTAAGGATAGTATCCATCATACCGGGCATAGAAGCTCTTGCACCAGAACGAACGGAAACAAGAAGTGGATTCTCTTTATCACCGAATTTCTTTCCTGTGATTCCTTCCATCTTTGTAATAGCTTCCATGATCTGAGCCATGATTTCTTCATTGATCTGTCTTCCGTCCTCATAATACTGAGTACAAGCTTCTGTTGTGATTGTGAAGCCCTGCGGTACAGGAAGACCAAGGTTTGTCATTTCAGCAAGGTTGGCACCTTTACCACCCAGAAGGTTTCTCATATTAGCGTTACCTTCTGTAAACATGTAAACCCATTTTGTTGCCATTTTACAATTCCTCCTCGTTATTGGTAATTGATATATATAAAACTTGAAAATCACAGTCAGACTGGTAACTGTCTGCTCTTTTCATATCTTATATCGCCCTTAAAAAACGGATTTTACCGCACTAATATTGTAAATGTTTTAACTGTGATAGTCAACCCTTATGCACTTTTTTTCGTACAAAAAAAGTGAATTTATCGAAGAGTTCAATTCCTTCAAGTGATTTCTTCTATAAAAAAATCTCCGTAATTAAATTTCTTTTATATACTATAAATTTTGTTATTATCAGAAAAAACTCAGGCAAAACCGGACTGTATCCATTGTTTTGCCTGAGTTCTTTTCATCTCTTACATATTCAGAAGGAATGCTCTGTATCCCTTTACTGCTTCATACACATCAGCTTTGCTGCTGACTTCATAAGGTGCATGCATGGAAAGTACAGCAACACCGCTGTCGATCACTTCCATACCATAATTTGCCATAATATATGCGATGGTTCCGCCGCCGCCTACATCGACTTTACCAAGTTCTGCGAACTGGTAAGTAACGCCTGCATCGTCCATCACCTTGCGCAGTCTTGCAAGATATTCTGCATTTGCATCATTGGATCCGCTCTTTCCGCGGCTTCCTGTAAACTTGTTGAATGCAAGTCCCTTTGTAAAGAAAGCGGCACTTCTCTTTTCAAATGCTTCTGCAAACATCGGATCATAAGCAGCACTTACGTCAGAAGAAAGCATTCTTGAATTAGCAAGTGCACGGCGTACCTTCAGTTCAGATTCACCTTCTGTAAGTGCAACAAGCTCTGCAACTGTATTTTCAAAGAAACGAGAATGCATTCCAGTTGCTCCGACGCTTCCGATCTCTTCTTTATCTACTAACAGACAGCATCCTGTACGCTTTGCATTTTCCACATCCAGCATAGCGAACAGAGAAGTAAATGCGCAGACTCTGTCATCCTGTCCATAAGAAAGGATCATGCTGCGGTCAAATCCACAGTCTCTTGCCTTTCCGGCCGGAACAATTTCCAGCTCAGCCGATGCAAAATCCTCTTCTTCGATTCCATAGTTCTCTTTTAAAATATGAAGTACGTTAGCCTTGATCGTTTCTTTTTCTTCTTCATCAAGTCCCTCCGCTTTATCAAGTGGACTGTTTCCAATCAGAAGATCCAGCTTTTCTCCTTCGATCACTTCACTTGCTTTCTTTGACATCTGGTTTGCTGCAAGATGAACAAGAAGGTCTGTAATAACAAATACCGGATCAGACTCTTTTTCCCCAATGCTGATCTCTTCTACGCTTCCATCTTTTTTCGCAACAACACCATGAAGTGCCATCGGTCCTGTTACCCACTGGTATTTTTTGATTCCACCATAATAATGCGTATCCAGATAAGCCATTCCTTCACTTTCATATAATGGATTCTGTTTCACATCAATACGTGGTGAATCGATATGAGCTCCAAGGATATTCATACCGTTTGAAAGCGGTTCTTCGCCCATACGGAACATGGCAAGCATTTTTTCCATGCATACCGCATATACTTTATCTCCTGCTTTCAGGCTCTTTCCTTCTTTCAGAACATCTTTGATATCCTGATATCCTGCTTCTTTCGCCATCTCAACCGCAAGCTTTACGCATTCACGCTCTGTCTTTCCGGCATCCAGGCAGGCTTTGTACTTTTCATTGATTTCATGAAGTTCTTTTTTGGCAGCTTCATCATAAGAGCTCCAGAGATTCTTTTTTTCTTCCATTTCTATACCTCTCTTCAATTCAGTTGGGATTCCCCACAATGCTTTCAGTATAACCCTCTCCCGATAAGAAGTCAATTATTACCCTTTAACTTTACAAGCATTTCCGTCATCGTTTTCTTCAAAACAGGATGCCGTTTATGCGGTGCGATCTCACACATTGGTCCAAGCACAAATTCCCTGTTCTGCATATCGATATGTGGTATACATAAATCATCCTCTTCAATGATCTGATCCCCATAGAAAATGATGTCCAGATCCAGTGTTCTCGGTCCCCATCTGCGGATCCGCTTTCTTCCGGCTTCCTGCTCAATTCGGTGTAACAGCTCCAGAAGCTCATGCGGGGTAAGCAGTGTTTCCATTTTCAGTGCCCCGTTCAGGAATTCATCCTGATCCGTCACGCCATATGGCTCGGTTCCGATCAGTTTCGATACCTTCAGGACTCTGCAAAGTTTTTCATTTTTCAGCTCTTCTACCGCATTCTCAATGTATTTTTTCTTATCACCCATATTCGATCCGAGTGCGATAAACGCTTCATTCCAGCAACGTTCAATCTTCACAGAAACCGTCTCAAGCGGCAGTCCTACCGGTGCCCATGGTTTCTTTACTTCCACCATGACTTTCCGGATCTTCTCATCAAATAATAAGATCTCTTCTGCAAGCTGCTCTGCTACTGCTTCGATCAGCCTGTAATTCTTCTCTTCCATCTTTTCTTTTATCAGATGGGAAATGGTTCCGTAATTCACAGACGCTTCCAAGTCATCCGTTTTTCCCGCCTTGCGTGTATCCACATACAAAATGCAGGAAACCAGAAACTTCTGTCCCAGTCTGTTTTCTTCCGGATACACCCCATGATTTGCAAATATTTCCAGGTTTTCAATTTTTATCTGATCCATCTTTTTCTCCTGCTTACTCTCTTGCCAGAATCACTTCTGTCATCTTGATCGCTCTGCGGTTTTTCTCAGCATCATGAACGCGCACAAATCCATAATGACTCTGTACTGCCATCACGGTTGTGACAAGAGTTCCTTCTTCTCTTTCTGTTACCGGCAGATCCAGTGTCAGACCGATCATGGATTTTCTGGAAGTTCCAAGAAGCATCGGATATCCAAGTCCGTTAAAAAGATCCAGATGCTTCATCACATCCAGGTTCATCTCGTAGGTCTTTCCAAATCCAACCCCCGGATCCAGCATGATCCGGTCATCTTCAATCCCAGCCGCTTTCGCTGTATCTACACACTTCTGCAATTCTGCATACATATCCTTCAGGAAATCCTTGTACACCGCCTCATTTTTATTATGCATCAGACAGCATGCCGCATCATATTTTTTCACAAGACCTGCCATCTTTTCATCGTACTGGAATCCCCAGATATCATTTACCAGATCTGCCCCTGCCTGAAGTGCTGCCTCTGCCACATCACTCTTATAAGTATCAATCGAAACCGGCACATCAAAATTCTTTTTGACAGCCTCGATAACCGGCGCAGTTCTTGTAATTTCTTCTTCTGGCGTAATCTGCTGGTGTCCTGGTCTTGTGGACTCTCCTCCGATATCCAGGATATCGGTTCCGCCTTCTAAAAGCTCTTCTGCATGACGCATTGCCGCTTCATAACCGTTCCACTTTCCCCCGTCCGAAAAAGAATCCGGTGTCACATTCAGTATTCCCATAATATAAGTATGTTTTGCTGTGTCAAATTCTTTATTCCCAATTTTCATTTTGTTTCCTCGTTTTCTACCAGATGATTTTCTGATTCTTCTTTTCTCCGCTCCAGTTACAGTCCTTCTCAGCCGGACACGTATAACACGCACGGGAAATCTTATCTGCATCATAAAGGATTTCTGCAAGCTGCCACTTATCCTGCCCTGCATTTTCTGTCTCTTCTGCATTGCCCCGGTGACTTAAAATTGCAAAAAGAATCCTGTCCGACTCCTCCTTTGTAAATCCAGTCTCTTCCAGAATCCTTTTTGCAATTTCAGCACTCGCTATCTCATGGGGAACTCCCGCCTTATATTGCTGCCATTTCCCGATGTCATGAAGTAATGCCGTCGCATAAATCTCTTCTTTTCCAAAGGCATATCCACGCTCCATCGAAAAAATATACATCAGACGTGACACGTCCAGAAAATGGTTCATATCATGATGGCAGAATATTCTTTTCTTTTCTGCATCTTTATTCTTTACCAGTCCTTCTATAAAAAGAGGATGCTCATATATTTTCCAGATTCTCTGCATCCTCCTCTGCTCTTCCAGTTTTCGTTTTATTTCCATCGCACTAACCTATCATACGAAAAAACATGTTCTGCAGCTTTTCATTTTCTTCAAATGCACCTCTTGTAACAACACTGACCGTCTTGCTTCCCGGCTTCTTGATCCCACGCATGGTCATACACATATGCTCTGCCTCAGCAAGTACCATTACTCCCTTTGGATGAAGATTCTCCATCAGGGCATCCGCGATCTGTGCTGTCATCTGCTCCTGCAGCTGAAGTCTTCTGGCAAATACTTCCACAGTCCGTGCAAGCTTGCTAAGTCCCACTACCTTTCCATCCGGAATATAGGCAATATGAACCTTTCCGTAAAATGGCAGCATATGATGTTCACACATGGAATAAAACGTAATATCTTTTTCGACAACCATCTCATTGTTTTCTGCTGTAAATGTCTTTTTCAGGTGTTCCGCTGCATCCTCATTCATTCCGCCACAGATTTCTTCATACATTCTTGCAATCCGGTCCGGTGTCTCAGCCAGTCCTTCCCTATCCGGATCTTCACCGATTCCTTCCAGTAAAAGACGGATTGCCTGTTCTACTTTTTTATGATCTACCATAATGTTCTCTCTTCCTTTTTTCTTTCAAACACGTTTGTTTCCCGTTCAAGTCTTATCACTTCTCCCAGATAAGATAAGGAACCAAACACCAGAACAACATCCTCTTTCCCACATTCTGCTTTTGCTTTTTCAAGCGCATCTGCAATGTTCTCTGCCGGTTCTGACTGTACGTTCTTGGCCTTTAATACTTCACATAATCTCTCTTTTCCCAGATTCCTCTCCCCATTTGGAAGATCGATCGTATACACCTTTGAAAGATACGGAGCCATGATCTCTGCGATTTGTTCATATTCTTTATCTTTAAAAACCCCCATCACACCGACAATCTTTCTGTCCGTCAGATAGGTTCTCACATTTTCCGCAAGTCTTCTTGCGGCATCCCTGTTATGCGCTCCGTCGGCGATCACGGTCGGTTCTTTTTCAAGTACCTGAAACCGTCCAGGCCATGTCACTTTCACAAATCCCTTTCTTACAGCGTCTTCCGGAATCGGAACACCGCTCCTTCTTAACGCATCCACAGCTTCCAATACTGTCGCCGCATTGTCAATCTGATATCTGCCAGCCAGGCGAAGACGGATATCTTTATATTCTCCATAAGAAAAAATCTGTCCATCCATCGTTTCTTCAGAAATCACAGCCTTTTCCGGATGCGAAACCACAAACCGGCATCCACACTCTCCGGCCTTTTTCTGGAGGATATCGGTCACAGACATCTGCTGTGGCGACGTGACAACTGCCAGACATGATGGTTTTATAATTCCGGCTTTATTTTCTGCTATCTCTTCTAATGTGTTTCCCAGCACTCCGATATGATCCATACTGATCGATGCAAAAATACTCAAAACAGTTGTATCTATTACATTTGTCGCATCAAGAAGCCCACCCATCCCGGCTTCCAGAACGACATAATCACACTGTTTTTCTCTGAAATAGAGAAATGCGATCGCTGTTTCTATCTCGAAAACAGTTACGGTGAGATCCGTTTTTTCTTCTACTTTTTCTGCTGCCTCTTTCACCTGAGATACAAAAGGGGCGAGCTCGTCCTCCGCCATCCATTGGCCATCAACCTGAAATCGTTCCATATATCCCATCACGGTCGGAGAACAGTATCTTCCGGTTCGGTATCCAGCCTGCTGCAGGATACCGGAGAGTCCGGCGAGAATCGATCCTTTTCCATTAGTCCCGGCTATATGTATAAATTTCAAATCTTTCTGCGGATTTCCAAGCTCACCCAATAAGCTCTTTATACTATCTAAGCCAAGTACACTTCCGTATTTCGATACATGATCCAAATATACCCTTGCTTCTTCGTATAACATGATTTAATTTTCCTTTTTGTACTTTTCAGCATATGCTGATATCTGAATATTTTATCATATTCCCTTACTGCTGTACAGTTCTATTTCTTTTTCTTTGGTACAACGTGGATCGCTCCACCCTCTGCTTCTTCCAGGGCTTCTCCGATTCCTTCATTATACGTCGGATGTGCACGCATTCCCTTCAAAAGCTGTGCAACCGTCATTTTGTTTGCGATCGCAGTTACAAATTCACCAACCATGTCTGTGGCTCTTGCACACATCATCTGTGCTCCGAGAATCACATCTGTCTCTTCATCTGCCACAATCTTGATAAATCCTCTTTCTTCTTTTGTAATAAGCGATTTACCATTGGCACTCATGATAAATTTACCAGTCTTCACTTTGATTCCCTGTTCTTTGGCTGCATCTTCGGTAATACCTGCTGATGCGATTTCCGGATCTGTATAAACACATCCCGGAACCACATCCAGATTCACAGAAGGTTCTTTTCCCGCCAGCTGTTCTGCAACAACGATTCCCTGTGCACTTGCTGCATGGGCAAGCTGTGCACCAAAGATCAGATCACCGATCGCATAGACTCCCGGAATACTGCTTTCGAATTTGTCATTTACAAGAACGCGTCCTCTTTCCATATCCGGAGCAGCACCTTCTGCAAATAATCCGTCGGTATTCGGGCATCTTCCGACTGCACACAGAACATATTCTGCTTCTACAGTCTGTTCTTTTTCTTTTTCAACGAAAGTACATACACAAGTATCCCCTTCCATATGCACACCCTGTACTGCTGCTAATGTATGGCTTTCTACGCCACGTTTCTTCAGGATCAGTTTCAGGTTTTGTGCGATCTCTTTATCCATATTTGGAACCAGGCGCGGCATTGCTTCAAGAATGGTAACCTTAGATCCAAGTGCGGAATATACGGTTGCAAATTCTACACTGATCACACCACCACCGATGATAACCAGACTCTTTGGAACTTCTTTCAGCTTAAAAAGTTCATCACTTGTCAGAACTCTCGGAAGATCCATTCCCGGAATCGGAAGAATCAGTGGTTTGGAACCAGAAGCCAGAATGACATTCTCTGCTTCGACAGACTGTTCTTCATTCCCTGTAATCTTAACTTTTTTCCCCTCAAAAAGTGTGCCTTTTCCATAATATCTTGTTACGCCGTTTGCCTGCAGAAGCTGTTCTACTCCCTGAACAAGCTGTCCGGTTGTCTGCTCCTTATATTCCAGTATTTTTTCAAAATCATAAGTAACATCTGATGCTGAAATTCCGAAACGATCCGCTTCTTTGATTTCACGATATAATGTCGATGCATGAATCATTGC
>OJQL01002508.1_pt1 | contig 10377 bp, 5 predicted proteins | sample 1598731 | NCBI WGS metagenome assembly OJQL01 (sample SAMN03922510, study PRJEB24848) | human gut metagenome | isolation source: stool sample | host: Homo sapiens | place: Germany | collected 2010-02
TTTGCAGCGTTTGTTTCCTGTTTACTTTCATGTCAGTCCTTTGGGGACAAAACATTACGGTGAAAGGAAACGTTACTTCAAAGACGGACGGGCAACCAATTATTGGTGCCTCTGTCATTGAAACAACTGTTACTACCAACGGAACTATTACCGACTTCGACGGTAACTTTACATTAACAGTAAAGAAAGGTTCGGAACTAACTATCTCGTATATCGGTTTTAAAACGATTAAAGTAGGAGCGAAAACTTTATTAAATGTCACTTTAGAGGAAGACTCTGAAATGTTGGATGAAGTAGTAGTAACCGGTTATTCAACTCAAAAGAAAGCCGACCTGACAGGCTCGGTAGCTGTTGTTTCTACTAAAACCTTGAAAACGGCTACGGATGCCGACCCTATGAAAAGTTTGCAGGGCAAAGTGCCGGGTATGACAATTACCGCTAACGGTTCGCCCAGTGGCACGGGTACAGTCCGTATTCGTGGTATCGGTTCTTTCAATTCATCGCAAGATCCGTTGTATGTAGTAGATGGTGTACCTACCACTCGCGCTTTGAACTCTCTTAACACAAACGATATCGAAAGTATGCAGGTATTAAAGGATGCCGCCTCTGCTTCTATCTATGGTTCGCGTGCATCCAACGGTGTTATCATCATTACTACAAAGAAAGGCAAGAAGGCCGATAAGGTGAAGGTGGATTTCTCTGCCAATTTGACCGCACAATTCTATACGCCTCAGTCTTTGATGAAACTCTCTAACACATCGGACTATGCCACAGCTATGGCTCAGGCCGCTTTGAATGATGGAATGGACCCTGTAGCCTATGCCGGCAACTACGGATTGAACTTGAATGCTGTCACAGGTACTCCTATCACAGTATGGAATCCGACAACTGGAAGTTATGTAGATTATACGGTAAACGGTTTGTATGATGGATATATCAACAAAGATAAAACGATGAGATTTTCCGATACTGACTGGTTGGACGAGATCTCCCGCACAGGATTTTCACAGAATTATGACCTGTCTCTCTCTCATGCCAATGACAAACATTCTACCATGTTCTCGCTGGGATACAAGAAGAACAGTGGTATATTGAAATACACCGATTTCGAGAACATCTCTGCCCGTATGAATTCTTCATACAATGTAAATAAGTATATCACTGTTGGCGAGAACTTTACAGTGACATATACCAGCCAAGTTGATTGTGCTCCGATGGAGAATGCGTTGAAGATGGCTCCTACTGTGCCTGTATATGAAGAAGACGGAGTGACCTTTGCCGGTCCTGTAGGTGGAATGAGCGACCGCCAGAATCCATTGCGTGAATTGTATGACAATCGTGATAACCATTTGGATTATTGGCGTCTGTTTGGTAATGGCTATGTGGAACTAAAGCCTGTGAAAGGCTTGGTGATTCGTTCTAACTTCGGTATCGACCATTATTCTTCTTTCATTAATGCCATGACGAAAACGTTCCATTCTGACATCGTCAATAATGACATTGCTAAGACAACGCTTTCTCATAATAATGAAACAAACTGGACATGGTCTAATACGGTCAACTATAACTTCCGGTTGGCGGAGAAACATGACTTTACCGTGTTGCTAGGTACAGAAATGTCAAAGCAATCTGTTATTGACTTTGCAGCTTATTCAGAAGAATATACCTTGGAAGATAAAGATTATATGTGGCCGAATGCAGCAACGGGTACGATGAGAAACTCCGGAGCAAAGGTAGGATACCGATTGGCTTCATTCTTCGGTAAAGTAGATTATAACTTTGATGATTTTATTCTTGCTTCCTTTACTATTCGCCGAGACGGTTCTTCCCGCTTTGGTAAAGATAATCGTTGGGGTACTTTCCCGGCCGCTACTTTAGGAGTGCGTTTATCAAAGTTGTTGCAGAAAGATTGGATGGATGATTGGAAAATCCGTGCTTCTTGGGGACAGACTGGTAATCAGGCTATTGACAATAATGCACAGTTTGGTTTGTACGTAGCCGATTATGGATTAGATCGCGTTACATCTACCGCATACGACTTGTTTTTGCAATATTCGGGAACCTTCCCGTCAGGATACCGTGCCACTCAACTTGCCAATCCTAATTTGAAGTGGGAATCGGCCGAACAATTCAATATCGGTACAGACTTCACTCTTTTCAAAGGCAGCCTGTATGGTTCAATAGACGGTTATGTAAAAGATGTAGACGATATGTTGATCAATCCCGCCTATCTGGGTGCCTTAGGCGAAGGAGGTGCATCATGGGCCAATGGACCTTCATTGCGCAACTGGGGTATGGAGTTTGCTTTAGGATATCGAAAGACTTTGGCTTGTGGACTGGGACTTGACATCAGTGGTAACTTAGACTTCTTTCGCAATAAGGTAACCTATCTTCCGGAAACATCTACAGGATCTTACGCACATACTACAACACAAAACCTGGTGGAATCAGGTAAACCCTACGGCTCTATCGTAGGATATGTAGTAGAAGGAATCTTCCAGAATCAAGCAGAAGTTGATGCTTCCGGTCAGCCGAATGCACGTGTAGGCGGACTGAAATATGCAGACTTAGACGGTAAGAATGGTATTACAGCCGATGATCAAGATTGGATTTACAATCCGGTTCCCGCATTCTCTTATGGCATTAATATCGCTCTGAATTATAAAGGATTTGATTTCAGTATGTTCTGGCAAGGAGTATATGATAAGGATGTGTATAACAACCAGAAGTTCCAGACTGACTTTTGGAGTATCACCGATGCCGGCTCAAACAAAGGAAATCGTTTGTTGGGTGCATGGACTACAGCTAATACAAATTCCACCATCCCCGCTTTAACTACCAATAATACTGCCGATGAAGGCCGTGCTTCCTCTTATTTTGTTGAGAACGGCTCTTATTTGAAACTGCGTAATCTACAACTGGGATATAACCTGCCTATGTCCTTCCTCTCTAAATTCAAAATGGGTAGTGCACGTATTTATTTGTCAGGACAAAACTTGTTGACTATCAAGAGTAAGAGCCTGACTTGCTCGGACCCTGAGAACTCCGATTGGAACTATCCATTGGCTACTTCTGTATCATTTGGCTTGCAACTAGGTTTTTAATTTTCAAAAAGAAATAATAATGAAAAAGATATATAAATTGATGGTAGTCTGCCTGATGGGCTTAAGCTTAACAAACTGCAACGACTTTCTGGATTACAACCCGACGGCAGTGATAGACGAAGACAAAGCTTTCTCCGAACCGGAGAAGATGGTAAATGCCGCTTATGCAATGTTAGGCGATTGTTGGTTCTCATATCCGTTCAACTTGTTTCCTTATGGAGATATTACTTCAGATGACTGCTTGAAAGGCGGTTCAGGAACAACCGATACAGGATATCACCCTTTTGATATATGGTCTACACTGACCGCTACCACTCCGGGTGAAATGGATGAACTGTGGTATCGACTCTATTGTGCCGTGTCTCGTTGCAACCGCGCACTGGTGTCTTTGGAGAGAAATGGAGTTGCCAAACTAGGATCGGATATCAGCGAACAACGCATAGCAGAAGTTAAATTTCTTCGTGCACATTTCTATTATAAGCTGTTGATTGTATTTCGTCAGGTGCCGTGGATTGACGAGGTAGCCTATTCAAACAACAGTATCGAGCAAATCCCTAATGACGAGTTTTCTTATGAAAGTTTGTTTGGTAAAGTGATTGCCGATTTTGAAACAGCTTATAACGTGTTGCCCGAAAAACAATCGGATGGAGGGCGTGTCAATAAGATTGCCGCTGCCGCTTATTTGGCCAAATGTTATTTGGGTTTGGCATGGGGAGACGGCTATGAGGCCACTACGGGTGTAAGTCATATCAATGAGGAATATATGCGGAAGGTAGTTACCTATACAGATGAAGTTGCAAACTCTGATTATGATTATCTGGAAGACTTTGGCGATATCTTCTTGCCCGACTACAAGAACAGCAAAGAATCTGTATTTGCCGTACAATGTTCTGATTATAAAGATGATAATACCAGTTTCGGACGTGCCAACTGGTCGAATATGCTGAACGGATGCTGGGGAATGTGGTCTTGTGGATGGGATTTTCATAAGCCGTCGCAAAATCTGGTAAATGCTTTCAAAACTAAAAATGGTCTGCCTATGTTTGATGATTATAATAATGAAATCAGCTATCCGATTAATGGAGAAGTAAATGAGCAGAAGTGGGACCCGAGATTGTTTCATACTGTTGGCATGCCTACCTATCCGTATAAATACGAAGCCGAATATACGATGACCAAAAACAACTCCCGTACACCAAACACGTATGGATATTACACCTCTTTGAAAGAAGTGCCACAACGTTCCAAAGGGGAAACATACAATGGTTCATGGCAGGCTTTCGCTATGAACGATTATATATTCAGGTTTACCGATGTGATGTTGATGCGTGCAGAAGCATTCATCGAACTGGGTGAACTGGACCAAGCCCGCACCATCATCAATGATATTCGTCAGCGTGCAGCCAATTCTATCGATAAACACATTTCTTATGCCAAAGAACAGTGCGAGATCGCCCTTTATCCGGAGTCTTATTTTCAGGACAAGGAAACAGCACGTAAATGCTTGCGTTGGGAACGCCGTCTAGAAATGGCTATGGAAAACGGACGTTACTTCGACTTGCGTCGTTGGGGTATTGCTTCGACAACCTTAAACGCCTATTTCGCAAGCGAACAAAACAGTGTGTACGATGGTCAGACATACGCACAATACTATAAAGATGCGCACTACGAGGCTGATAAGAATGAATTCTTCCCCATTCCTTACAATCAATTGTATTATATCCCAGGATTATATACTCAAAACAGGAATTATTAATCGGAAGAATTATTGTAGAAGTAACATCTATTACAGCATTTGAAACATATTTGATAGGAGTTTCATTCCTGAGCGCCTATCTTTGCATCATAACAATTATTACTTTTAATACCATAAAACATGAATGTATTGCTTTCCTTCAAACAACTTCAGGCTACTCTGATTTGTTGTTTTCTTATGATTATCTCAGTTTCACTTAAAGCGGCAGTTTCTCCTTTATCAATCAGTAACCTAGGTGAAGGACATTGCCTCGTGCGTATTAATACTGATCAGAAGTTTTTGCTTTTGCCTGTCGAAGATGCTTCTCCCGATGTGCGCATCAATATGATCGTTAATAATAAAGAGGTGAAAAATCTCGATGTGCACCTTGCGCTTCATAAAGTCGATTACTTTGTCCCCGTAGACATTTCAGACTTTTCGGGCAAAACAATCATTCTTAAATTCAGATTGAATACAAATGATCCTATTCATGTAAATCTTTCTCCTGAGAATGTACTTTGTTGCAAGGAGATGCGGTTGTCCGACACCTACGACACAAGTAATCGTGAGAAGTTTCGTCCGTCTTATCATTTTTCTCCGCTGTACGGATGGATGAACGACCCCAACGGAATGGTTTACAAAGATGGAGAATATCATCTGTTCTATCAATACAACCCATATGGTTCCAAATGGGGAAATCTGAGTTGGGGACATGCTATCAGCAAAGACCTTATCAACTGGGAACATTGTCCGGTAGCCATAGCACCCGATGCGCTGGGCACTATTTTTAGCGGATCGTCTGTAGTAGATCACCATAATACGGCAGGGTTTGGTGCAGGCGCCATCATCGCTATCTATACCCAAAGCAGTGATCGTCAAGTACAAAGCATTGCTTACAGCACTGACAACGGACGCAGCTTCATCAAATACGAAAATAATCCTGTACTGGTGTCCGAAGCCAATGACTTCCGCGACCCGAAAGTTTTCTGGTATGAAGGAACACAGCGTTGGGTGATGCTGCTTGCCGTGGGACAGGAAATGCAAATCTTCTCTTCTCCCAACTTAAAAGAATGGACTTATGAAAGCAGCTTCGGGGAAGGATACGGTGCTCATGGAGGTGTCTGGGAGTGTCCCGATTTGTTTGAACTTCCCGTAGAAGGAACGAATGAAAAGAAATGGGTATTGCTTTGCAATCTAAATCCCGGAGGGCCCTTTGGAGGAAGTGCTGCTCAATACTTTGTCGGTAGCTTCGACGGCAAGAAATTTAGTTGTGATAATCAACCGAATGTCACGAAATGGATGGACTGGGGAAAAGACCATTATGCCACCGTGACTTGGAGTAATGCTCCCGACAATCGTCGTATCGCTATCGCATGGATGAGCAACTGGCAATATGCAAACGACGTTCCTACTTCCCAATACCGTAGTCCGAACTCTGTTCCCCGCGACTTGAGCCTGTTTACCGTAGATGGTGAGATTTACCTCCAATCGGCTCCTTCTCCCGAACTGCTGGCTTTGCGTGATGCTTCCAAGAAACGTTCGTTCAGAGTAAATGGAACACGCACAATCAAAGAAATGATTCCCGGCAATGACGGTGCATATGAAATAGAACTGACAATCGAAAATCAACATGCAGACGTAATCGGTTTCCGTCTCTACAATGACAAAGGCGAAGAAGTGGATATGCAGTATGACATGAAAGAAAAGAAATTCTCGATGGATCGCCGCCAGAGCGGAGAGGTCAGTTTCAATGAGAATTTCCCGATGTTGACCTGGACGGCAATTGAAAGCGGAAAAGATGCATTAAAACTCCGTCTGTTTGTGGATAAATCCAGCATTGAGGCCTTTGGAGACGGTGGACGTTTTGCGATGACCAATCAGGTATTTCCTTCGGAACCTTACAATCATATCGACTTTTATAGTAAAGGAGGAGCTTATAAGGTAGATTCATTTGTAGTTTACAAGTTGAGGCCATAAGCCCGTTCTATTCCGCTTCATGCGTTCTTTCCTGTTTCCTTAGGGTAGAGTATTACCTGTTCGTCACAGCCATGAAGAAAAGTCACCACGGCCGTGGGAAGGTAACAATACCGTAGCGTTAGCACAACAAGGAACGGGAGATGTACCAACTATATAAAGGACTGACGTGTACATTGTCGTAAGGTTATGCGTCTTGTCCTATAGAAACAGAAATTATTATATAAAGGATAAAACAATGGAAAACAGTAAAAACTCTTCTCTTTCCAAACTGATCCCGGTGATGCTTTGTTTCTTCGCTATGGGATTTGTTGATCTGGTAGGCATTGCCTCCAATTATGTAAAGGCAGACCTCGGTCTGTCGGACTCGCAGGCGAATATCTTCCCTTCACTGGTATTCTTCTGGTTCCTCATCTTCTCCGTACCCACCGGCATGCTGATGAGCCGCATCGGTCAGAAGAAAACCGTGTTGCTTAGTTTGATTGTCACTTTTGCTTCTTTGTTATTGCCGGTTTTCGGAGACAGCTATATGCTGATGCTGATTTCTTTCTCCCTTTTGGGCATCGGAAATGCATTGATGCAGACTTCCCTGAATCCGCTGCTTTCTAACATCGTACGTGGCGACCGTCTGGCAAGTAGCCTGACTTTCGGTCAGTTTGTGAAAGCCATTGCTTCTTTTCTTGCTCCTTACATTGCCATGTGGGGAGCGACACAGGCCATCCCGACTTTCGATTTAGGCTGGCGCATCCTGTTCCCGATTTATATGATTGTAGCCGTTATTGCTATCCTGTTGCTTAATGTCACGCAGATTAAAGAAGAAAAAGAGGAAGGCAAACCGTCTACGTTAGGACAATGTCTCGCCTTACTTGGCAAACCGTTTATCTTGCTTTCTTTCATCGGTATCATGTGTCATGTCGGAATTGATGTGGGAACAAATACCACTGCCCCCAAGATTTTGATGGAACGTCTCGGGATGGGTCTTGATGATGCGGCTTTTGCGACAAGCCTTTATTTTATCTTCCGTACGGCAGGCTGCTTCCTCGGTTCTTTCATTTTGCGTAAGATGTCGGCAAAATCGTTCTTCGGCATTAGCGTTATGATGATGCTGATAGCGATGGCTGGTTTGTTTATGTTCCATGACAAGACAATGATTTATGTCTGTATTGGCCTGATCGGTTTCGGTAACTCCAATGTGTTTTCTGTAGTCTTCTCGCAGGCATTGCTTTACCTGCCGGGCAAGAAAAATGAAGTTTCCGGTCTGATGATTATGGGACTGTTCGGCGGCACGGTATTTCCGTTGGCTATGGGAGTAGCATCCGATGCCATGGGACAGAGTGGGGCAGTAGCCGTAATGACGGTGGGCGTGCTTTATCTCTTGTTCTATACGTTCCGTATTAAAAAATAATTTTATAATTTTGGAAACAATAAATCCGTAGATCATGAATAATATAATCGTAGGAATGGGCGAGGCACTTTGGGATGTGTTGCCCGAAGGAAAGAAAATAGGTGGTGCTCCGGCAAATTTTGCCTATCATGTATCACAGTTTGGTTTTGACAGTCGCGTGGTGAGTGCCGTGGGCAAAGATGAGTTGGGAGACGAGATTCTGAACGTATTCAACGAGAAGAAACTGAAAACGCAGATTGAACAAGTGGATTATCCTACCGGTACAGTACAGGTGACATTGGATGACGAGGGTGTGCCTTGTTACGAAATCAAAGAAGGCGTGGCATGGGATAACATTCCTTTTACGGATGAGCTGAAACGTCTGGCATTGAGTACGCGTGCCGTTTGTTTCGGTTCCCTGGCTCAACGTAATGAAGTGAGCCGTGCCACTATCAACCGTTTTCTGGATACGATGCCCGACGTAGATGGACAACTGAAAATATTTGATATTAATCTCCGTCAGGACTTCTACACCAAAGAGGTATTGCGCGAATCTTTCAGCCGTTGCAACATTCTGAAGATAAACGACGAAGAACTAGTGACTATCAGCCGTATGTTTGGCTATCCTGGCATCGACTTACAGGATAAATGCTGGATTCTGTTGGCAAAATACAACCTGAAGATGTTGATTTTGACTTGTGGAATTAATGGCAGTTATGTGTTTACTCCGGGTGTTGTCTCTTTCCAGGAAACGCCCAAAGTGCCGGTTGCCGATACGGTGGGAGCAGGTGATTCCTTTACGGCTGCTTTCTGTGCTTCCATTTTGAATGGAAAGCCGGTTCCCGAAGCTCACAAACTTGCCGTTGAAGTTTCTGCTTATGTCTGCACGCAAAGCGGTGCAATGCCTGAACTTCCGCAGGTTTTGAAAGACAGATTAATGTAATTGTTTGATGGAAAGTAAGTATAGAGGTATATCTCATTCCGTGGGAATATACCTCTTGTTCTTTTTGCATGATTGAATAACTGGTTTCCTTTACTTAGGTGAGGTATAGGCATAAAAAAAGGAGCAACGCCTTGCTCCAACCTTTGTTAACCTTAAATCTAATACTATGAAAAACACAGTGCAAAGATACGGACTTCTGTGAAATCTGCAAATAATCCAAATAAAAAGAAATGTTTTATAACATTGATTAAGCGTTTTGTTTACCCTTTACACTTTTCTTAATAATTCACCTGTGAATATCTGTACCCATCTTATCTTCTTTTGAGAGACTAATTCGTAGAATAATCGAGTGATAATTAGCGAACTCGCATATTTATTTTTATTTTTGTTCTGAATCAATCTACTAAGTACTATGAATACCCTGCGATTTCAGATAAAGAGCTTGTTGCTTATAGGATTATTACTTCTTTCTGGCTGGACTTACGGACAACCGATGCTTGGAAGCGACGCTTCTCCCGAAACGGTTGTTTTTGAATTGAACAATAAGGATGCTTTGAAACTTCTCAAAGGTAAACTCGGACGTAAGGATTGGGACAGGGTCGAATCGGCTTTGGAGACAGATTCTTTGGTAGCGGGTATGCCTGTCACACTCACGGTTACCTTGCAAGTGAAGCAGGAAGGGGCTCAGTATGTAATGCTCGAAGTTCCTGTTCCGGCAGGTTGCAGCTATGCTTCAAAACCTGTTAATTTTTCCGGTAGCGAAGTGTATCGTGAATATTTTAAAGAGAAAACTGTTATCTTTAGCGAAAAATTACCGATAGGTACTTATACGTTTACTATTCCTCTGCTTCCACGGTTTACCGGTAAATATACGCTGAATCCTGCGAAAGTGGAATTGATGTGTGAATGCTAATAACGAAGGGAAAAGAATTTGGATTACAGAAAGAAAAACGAAAGAATGAAAACAATTAAAGCGATGAAATATACGAAGTGGATAGTGCTATTGTTTTGTCTTTTAGGAATGGCTGCCTGTCGGCAGGATGCTCCTCGTTTCCGTATTGGGGTGGCTCAATGCAGTGATGATTCATGGCGGCATAAGATGAATGATGAAATTCTCCGTGAAGCGATGTTCTATGACGGGGTATCGGTCGAAATACGTTCTGCCGGAGATGATAATCGCCGGCAGGCGGAAGATGTTCATTATTTTATAGATAAAGGAGTTGATTTACTGATAATT
>OJQL01002515.1_pt1 | contig 10343 bp, 8 predicted proteins | sample 1598731 | NCBI WGS metagenome assembly OJQL01 (sample SAMN03922510, study PRJEB24848) | human gut metagenome | isolation source: stool sample | host: Homo sapiens | place: Germany | collected 2010-02
TCTCTATTCGTCGGCAGCGTCAGATGTGTATAAGAGACAGGTCATGTACTGGGTATCCGGCTGTGTACGCCAGATCCGGCTTCTTGGAGTAAAGGAATATGTGAAAAAAAGAGTTCTGCTGATCTGGATCTGGAGAAGATTCGGAAACGGAATCCGAGGCGGTATCCGCTGGTGCAAGAATAAGATTGAAGCATTTTATCATTCTCTGGATCAGTTCAATTTCAAGGAAAAGAACAATAAGATTATTTTGAAAATCGTGCTGTTCAATTTCGCAATACTGCTGGTGATCTGTTCATTCTGGTATTACGGAATTGCAGGACTGATCGTATATTCTGTAATCCTGTTCCTGATCCTGCAAAAATATTTTAATGATCTCCGGAAAAAATATGCATTGCTTTTGGAGGCAACCAATAAAATTGCAGATGGAAATCTGGATGTAGAGATTGAAGGTGATCTTGGTGTGTTCAGTCCGTTCCGTAATGAAATCCAGAAGATCCAGACCGGATTTAAGAAAGCGGTAAAGGAAGAAGTAAAAAGCCAGCGTATGAAAACAGAACTGATCACAAACGTATCACATGATCTGAAAACACCGCTGACTGCGATCATAACCTATGTGAATCTGTTGAAAGACGAGAAAGATGAGGAAAAGCGAAAGGATTATATTGATATTCTGGAACGCAAATCTATGCGTCTGAAAGTCCTGATCGAAGACCTCTTTGAGATCAGCAAAGCAAGCAGCCAGAATGTAAACCTGAATTTGATAAACGTGGATATCGTCAATCTGTTTAAACAGGTAAAATTTGAGCTGGAAGATAAGTTCGAAGAAAAAGATCTGGAGTTCAGGACCACTTTCCCGGAAGAAAAAGTGATTCTTCGTCTGGACAGCCAGAAGACCTACCGGATCTTTGAGAATCTTCTGAATAACATTGTAAAATATGCACTTCCGGGAACAAGAGTTTATGTGGAAATCGAAAAGACGGAGAAAGATGTATTTATCCGCCTGAAAAATATTTCCGCAACCGAGCTCACCTTCAATCCGGAAGAAATTACAGAACGCTTCGTCCGCGGAGATGAGTCCCGCAATACCGAAGGCTCCGGTCTTGGTCTTGCAATCGTAAAAAGCTTCGTAGGTCTCCAGGGTGGAAGCTTCCACATCGAAACCGAAGCAGACCTCTTCAAAGCCGAAATCCGCTGGGCTTTGTCGGGAGAAGAGACAGTGAAGCAGGAAGCATAAGAAAAATAAATGGTACCGGATTCAATTTTTTTTACAACTGAATCTGGTACCATTTATTTTTCTGATTTGTCTCACAACCTATATCATTCAACTTTTTTACTTTGGGAATCCGCTGGAGTAATGAATCTCATAATCATCCGTGATAAAGAGTGCCTCTGCCCCCTTGATTCCTTCGATATATTTCAATCCATCATCTAACCCCATCGCAAAGCAGGTCGTACTAAGTGCGTCCGCTTCCGTAGAAGAGTCACAGACAATACTCACCCCAAGCAGATCATTTTCATAAGGATACCCGGTTTTCGGATCTAAGATATGGTGATAAATCTTGTCGCCCACCTTAAAATACCGCTCATAAATCCCGGAAGAAACCACAGATTGATCCTTGATTTTTACACTGGTGATCGCTTCTCCATTCTGTGCAAACGGCTTCTGAATCCCGATATTATAATCCGAACCATCCGGTTTGCCGCCAAGAGCCAGCACATTTCCGCCCAGATTGATCAGCGCGTGGGATACATTCTGCTCTTTCAGATATGCTTTCAGCTGATCCGCAATATATCCCTTTGCAATTCCGCCAAGATCAATAGCCGCTTCCGGATCCAGAAGCTGAACCGTATTTCCATCAACCCTCACATTCTCATATCCGATATGACGTTTCGCTTCCTGAATCGCTGCATCATCCGGAACGGTCCCCGTATTATTCTTAAAATCCCACAGGTCACTAAGTGGAGCGATCGTAATATCAAACTTTCCATCTGCCAGACGGCTGTATTCCACGCCTTTCTGAATCAAATCCACCGTATCACCCGAAAGTGTCACAGGTTCCCCGTTTGCATGGTTCAGCTCATAAATCTCGCTTCCTTCCGAAGTCCGGCTAAACCGCGCATTATAATCCTCGCATTTCGCCACACAAGCATCCAGAACATCCTCTGAATCCTTATCATAAACCGTAATCGTCACCACCGTATCAAACACCGTCACCGTCCGCGACACCGGCTGCGGCGAACTCACAGAACATCCGTCCAGACAAAAAGTCCCAAACAAACTCAAACAAATACCAATTCCCAAACTTTTTATTTTCATCGCAAACCTCCTCAAACCATAACCTACAGCATTGTTTTTTTCATAAACTTCCTAAAAACGACATAATGAAAATTTACGAATCTCAGGTCTGTGCAACCAGCCAATGCACAACTTGAGGCGTGCAGGACTTTCGCTTCCCTCACGGCGTCTCCATTCTCTTCTTCCACAAACCGTCTCATTCGTCAATTACCACATTATACGTTCCCCTATGAAAAAAATCAATCGAACACTTGATTGCATTAGATAAAATGATGTGTTAGAATAAACAAAGAAAAAGGAGAACCCTATGAGTCATAAAGAAAATAAGAGCCATGAGGAGAAAGCATCCGGTTTCAAAAAGAATGATCTGATTCTTGTCCTCCTTGTATTTGCTGCGGCAGGCATTTTTTTTGCAGGACATCTATTTACGAGCCAGAAAAGCGCAGGTGTTGTAGAAATACAGATTGACGGGAAAGTGGTAGAGACACTGGATCTGCAGAAAGAGCGTGCATTTAAGATCAACGGAGGAACGAACACCGTGCAGATCGAGAACGGAAAAGTGAAAATGGCAGCGGCCAACTGTCCGGATCAGATCTGTGTACACCAGAAAGCAATTTCAAGGAACGGAGAGAGTATTATCTGCCTTCCGAATAAGATCGTTCTGAAAATTGTCGATGGAGAAGAAGCCGAACTGGATGCGGTGACGAATTAAGATATGAAGAAAAATACAGTCAGAATAGCGTGGTTTGGTGTATTTACTGCCCTTGCGCTGATATTTAGTTATGTAGAGACTCTGATCCCGTTTCAGATCGGGATTCCGGGGGTTAAGCTTGGACTGGCGAATCTGATCGTTGTGGTGGCACTGTACAAGATGGGTGGAAAGGATGCCCTGTTGCTTTCGGTGACGCGTATCGTGCTGTCCGGATTTATTTTTGCCAGTCTGTTTAGTATTTTATACAGTCTGGCAGGCGGACTTTTAAGCCTTGCAGTGATGGTGATTTTGAAAAAGCGGGGATCATTCAGTGTTTTTGGAGTCAGCATGGCAGGTGGTGTCTTTCACAATGTCGGTCAGCTGATCGTAGCGATGCTGGTCGTGGAGACATTCAGCGTCGCCTATTATGTGCCGGTGCTTCTGATCGCAGGAGTGATCACCGGATTTATTATCGGAGTTGTGGCAAATGAAATACTCAAAAGACTTGGCAGCATCGTATTGTCATAGCATGGGAGGAAGAGATGATTTCATATATAAGAGGGGAGCTTGTAGCTCTCGAAGAAGATAAAGTGATCGTAGATGTAGGCGGCGTGGGCTACGGGATTTTTATGTCCGGACAGGCGATGGGACAGCTTCCGCCGGTTGGGAGTAAAGTGAAGATCCACACCTATCTGAATGTCAAAGAAGATGCCATGCAGCTGTATGGATTTTTAAACCGTGATGCGCTTTCTGTGTTCAAGCTTCTGATCGGTGTCAGTGGGATCGGACCGAAAGGAGGTCTTGGGATTCTGGCGCAGCTTACACCAGACGAACTTCGATTTGCCGTGATGTCGAAGGACATCAAGGCAATTTCAGCAGCACCGGGAATTGGCAAGAAGACGGCGGAGAAGCTGATCGTGGAACTGAAGGATAAGCTGAAGATTGAGGACGTACTGGAGCACCAGGTGGAAGCGGCAAATGGAGCCGCTGAAGATACGGTAAATGCACAAGGACTTCAGGCAGATGCGGTACAGGCACTTACGGCGCTTGGCTATGGAAGTACTGAGGCACTGCAGGCAGTACGAAAAGTGGAAATGGATGAGAGCACGACGGTGGAAGATCTGCTGAAGGGTGCACTCAAATATTTGATATAAGAGGATTAGGATGGGAAGAAGAATTATTACCACAGAGAATCTGGAAGAGGATGTAAAAATTGAGAGCCATTTAAGACCTCAGCTTCTGGAAGATTATATTGGACAGGCGAAGGCAAAAGAGACTCTTAAGATTTATATAGAAGCGGCAAAAAGCAGGGGAGAGGCACTGGATCATGTGCTGTTTTACGGTCCGCCGGGACTTGGAAAGACAACCCTCGCCGGGATCATTGCGAATGAAATGGGCGTAAATATCAAGATCACGTCAGGCCCTGCGATCGAGAAACCTGGGGAAATGGCGGCAATCCTTAATAATCTTCAGGAAGGAGATGTGCTTTTTGTAGATGAGATCCACCGGCTGAACCGGCAGGTGGAGGAAGTACTTTATCCGGCGATGGAAGATTTTGCAATCGATATTATGATCGGAAAAGGGGCTTCGGCAAGGTCGATCCGTCTGGATCTGCCGCATTTTACACTGGTAGGGGCAACCACCCGTGCCGGAATGCTGACAGCTCCGCTCCGGGATCGTTTCGGGGTTGTGAACCGTCTGGAATTTTATACGGAAAAAGAACTGCAGACCATCATCATCCGTTCAGCAGGCGTGCTGGATGTGGAGATCGATGAAAAGGGAGCCCTTGAGATGGCAAGACGTTCCAGAGGAACGCCAAGGCTTGCCAACCGGCTTTTGAAAAGAGTCCGGGATTTCGCCCAGGTCAAATACGAGGGGGTGATCACCGAAGAGGTGGCAAGGCAGGCACTGGATCTTCTGGATGTGGACCGGCTTGGACTTGATCATGTAGACCGTAATCTTTTGACGACCATGATTGAAAAATTTCAGGGAGGTCCGGTAGGACTGGATACCCTTGCGGCAGCGATCGGGGAAGATGCCGGAACCGTAGAAGATGTCTATGAGCCATATCTTCTGAAGAATGGCTTTTTACAGAGAACACCAAGAGGAAGGGTGGTCACAGATCTTGCGTATACCCATCTTGGATTTGACAAGAACGAAGAATAGAAAGGAAAGAGACGATGCTGAAGATAAAACAATATGTGAAAGCAGAGAGTCTGGAGCAGGCGTATGAACTGAACCAGAAAAAGACGAACCGGATCGTCGGTGGAATGCTCTGGCTGAAAATGAGTACTGCGCAGATCCAGACTGCGATCGATCTGTCCGGACTCGGACTGGATCAGATTGAAGAGACGGAGGATGCATGGAAGATTGGATGTATGGTATCCCTTCGTGATCTGGAGTTACATGAAGGATTAAATGAATTGAGCTGCAACATGATCAGAGAAAGTGTGAGAAGTATTGTCGGTGTACAGTTCCGGAATCTTGCGACGATCGGCGGAAGTATTTTCGGACGGTTTGGATTTTCGGATGTACTGACCTGTTTCCTTGCACTGGATACAGAAGTAGAACTTTATAAAGGTGGGATCATTTCTCTGGAAGAGTTTGCAAAGATGGAGAGAGATAATGATATCCTTGTCCGTGTGATCGTAAAGAAAACACCGGGAAAGGGAAGCTATCAGTCACACCGTAATACCAAGACGGATTTTCCGGTACTGGCGGTTGCTGCTGACCGTTATGGAGATGAACTGAAGGTGGCAGTTGGGGCAAGACCGATGAAAGCAGTCTGTATTCACGTTCCGGCAGAACAGCTGGATGCGTGCACAGATCTGAAAAAATTTGCAAAAGAGCTTGCAGCCCAGGTGCCGATGGGAAGCAATATGCGTGGAAGTGCAGCGTATCGTACCCATCTTGCAGAGGCTCTGATCCGCAGAGCGTTAGAGAGAATCACAAACGGAGGTGAAAAGAATGCAGATTAGTCTGACACTGAATGGAAAAAAAATTACAGAAGAGATCGCAGCTGATCTGCTTCTGATCGATTTCGTGAGAAATCATGGATGTTACAGCGTAAAGCGCGGCTGTGAGACTTCCAACTGTGGACTTTGTACCGTATTTTTAGATGAGAAGCCGGTACTTTCCTGTTCCGTGCTTGCTGCAAGAGCAGACGGGCACAAGGTAGATACGCTGGAAGGACTGCAGGAGGAAGCAGAAGAATTTGGCTCTTTTATCGCAGGACAGGGGGCGGAGCAGTGCGGATTCTGTAATCCGGGTATGATCATGAATGCAATCGCACTTTTCCGCGAGAATCCGGATCCAAGTGATGACGAGATCCGGGAATACCTTGCGGGGAATCTCTGCCGCTGTTCAGGCTACGAGGGACAGCTCAGAGGAATCCATGATTTTCTGGAGTACAAAAGAAAAGGAGGAGCCAGATGAAAGCAGTAGGAGTACCATTTGTAAAAAAAGATGCGAAAGCACTGGTGACTGGAAAGCCGGTATATACAAATGATCTGGCACCAAAGGATTGTCTGATCGTTAAGCTTCTAAGAAGTCCGCATGCCAATGCGATGATCCAGGAGATCAAGACAGATGTGGCAATGCGTGTGCCGGGAATCGAAGCAATCTATACCTGGAAGGATGTACCGCAGCAGCGTTTTACAATTGCAGGACAGACCTGGCCGGAGCCTAGTCCGTATGACCGGCTGATCCTGGACCAGCATGTTCGCTTTGTAGGAGATCCGGTAGCGATCATTGCCGGAGAAAATGAAGCCTGCGTAGAACGTGCAATGAAGATGATCAAGGTCAAATACGAGGTCCTTCCGGCAGTATTAGATCCTGAGGAAGCGCTGGATGGTCCAATTCTGGTGCATCCGGAGGACAGCTGGAAGGCATTGTGCCCGGTAGGAGCAGATAACAAGCGGAATCTTTGTGCACAGGCAGAAGATGGACATGGGGATGTAGAGAAAGTTCTTGCAGAATGCGATGTTGTTGTAGAACATACATATCATGTCAAAGCGGCACAGCAGGCAATGATGGAACCATTTCAGACGGTCTGCTTTATGGATATGTATGGAAGACTGAATGTGATGAGTTCTACGCAGATCGTTTACCATGTGCGCCGTATTGTTTCCAATGCACTTGGCATACCAAAATCCAAGATCCGTGCGTTTAAACCGAGGATCGGTGGTGGATTTGGGGCAAAACAGACGGCGGTAAGTGAGGTTTATCCGGCGTTTGTAACCTGGAAAACCGGAAAGCCATCGAAAATTGTATTTACAAGAGAGGAATCCCAGATTGCATCCTCACCACGTCATGATATGGCGGTGACGGTTCGCATGGGAGCAGATAAAGAGGGAAATATCCGGGCAATTGATCTGTATACACTTTCTAACACAGGAGCATACGGGGAACATGGACCGACAACGGTCGGACTTTCCGGACATAAGGCGATTCCGCTTTATGGTTCATTAGATGCATACCGGTTCCGTTACGATGTGGTCTATACCAACCGGATGGCAGCAGGAGCTTATCGTGGATATGGAGCGACGCAGGGAATCTTTGCGGTTGAGACATCTGTTAACGAACTGGCAGAAAAACTTGGCATGGATCCGATGGAGATCCGTATGAAGAATATGGTCAAAGAAGGACAGTTCATGCCGGCATATTATGGGGAGACAGCGAATAGCTGTGCACTTGATAAATGCCTTGCGAGAGTAAAAGAAATGTCCGGATGGGATGAAAAGTATCCAAGAAAAGTTATGCCGGATGGCAAAATCCGCAGCGTCGGAGTAGCACTTGCCATGCAGGGATCCTGCATTTCCAATGTAGATGTCGGATCTGCAACGATCAAACTGGGCGAGGATGGTGTCTACAATATGTCAATCGCGGCAGCGGACATGGGAACCGGGTGTGATACGATTCTTGCACAGATGGCAGCAGAATGTCTGGACTGTGATCTGGATGATATTGCAGTATCCGGAGCAGATACTGATACTTCGCCGTATGATTCAGGCTCTTATGCATCAAGTACGACTTATGTGACCGGTATGGCGGTGACAAGAGCCGGTGAGGAACTGAAAAAGCGGATCGTCAGACAGGCAGCGAAGATGCTGAAATGTGAAGTGGATGAGGTTGATTTCGATGGACACATTGCAAGAAGCGATAAGACCGGAGAAGAGGTGACACTTGCGGCAATCGGAGCAGGGGCAATGTGTGGAAGTGATATTGCGCTTCAGGTAACAGAAAGCCACAGTTCGCCGGTATCTCCGCCGCCTTATATGGCAGGCGCTGTTGAAATCGAATTGGATCCGGAGACAGGACATGTCGAGATTCTGGATTACTATGCAGTGGTTGACTGCGGAACTGTTATTAACCCGAATCTTGCGAGGGTACAGGCGGAAGGCGGAATCGTGCAAGGAATCGGCATGACTCTTTATGAGAATATTCAGTACACGGAAAAAGGACAGCTTCTGAACAATTCATTTATGCAGTACAAGATTCCGACCCGAATGGATATGGGAAATCTGCATGTGGAATTTGAGAGCAGCTATGAGCCGACTGGACCGTTTGGTGCAAAATCGATTGGCGAAATCGTCATCAATACACCGGCTCCGGCATTGACGCATGCAATCGCAAATGCAACAGGTCTGTGGTTCCGTGAACTTCCGATTACAAGTGAACAGATTGCAATGGGAATTATGGAAAATGAAAATTAAACTGATTTATCTGGCGGCTGGAAACAGCCGCCGTTTTAACAGCCAAAGGATGCAAAATACAGAACCGCCACAATCAGAAGCAGAGAACAAACTGCTTTATCTGTTGGATGAAAAGCCGATGTTCCGCTATTTATTCGACCGTCTGTTAAAAGTCTGTCAAAGGCATCCGGAATGGGAAATGATTGTGGTAACACAGTATCCGGAGATTGAGCATCAGGTAAAAGCACTTCAGGAAAACGAGCAGCAAGGTGAACGTTTCCCGGTAAAAACCGTGATTTCAAAAGACAGCTATAAAGGAGCAGCCTATTCGGTAAAAGCAGGGATCCGTGCGGCAGGAGATGCTGATGCCTATGCATTTTTTGTGGCGGATCAGCCTTATTTTACAGAAGAAAGCGTGGAAGGATTCCTGGAAAAGATGGAGCGGGAGGCAAAAGTTGTACCGGGATGTGTGACCTGGAATGGACAGGAAGGCAATCCGGTCTGGTTTCCGGCAAAGTACGGGAAAGAACTTCTGGAACTGGAAGGAGATGCCGGAGGAAGAAAGGTGTTCCGCAGATACCGGGAAAAAGCAGTATTTTACGAGGTGAGCCTGGAAAAAGAGTTGGAAGATATTGATTATATGCCGGAAATAGAAAAAATGCGGATAACAGAAGGAGGCACAGAGAAAACTTTCCATGTATATGTCATCGAAAATGGAAAGCTTCAAAGGAAAGAGTCTCTGCTTATGGCACTTGGACTTACGGAGAAGATGGTACCGAGAATTGCTGCCGTGGGTGCGGGAGGTAAGACTTCTCTTTTGAAACAGCTGCTTGCTGAATACCAAGAGAAGGGTGCCCTCCCGGTTCTGGTGACTACAACCCATATGAAAAAAGAGACTGCCCCTTATTTTGTAATGGAGGATTCTATCGGAAAAATTCTGGAAGTGCATAAAAGAGAAGGCATGGTGATCGCCGGTCTGGATGCAGGAGGAGGCAGGATCAAAAGCCTTTCTGTACCGGTAATGGAAAAGATCTGGGAGCTTCCTGTGCCAGTTCTCGTGGAAGCGGATGGTGCACGGATGCTTCCGGCGAAAGTGCCGGGGGAGAAAGAACCGGTTATTCCAAAGCAGATCCAGATAGTCCTTTCTGTATATGGACTCGATGCCATCGGACAAAGGATAAAAGACTGCTGTTTCCGACCTGAGCTTGTGGCACAGGTACTTGGAAAAGCAGTGGAAGAGGTTCTGACGGAGGAGGATCTGGCAGGGCTGGCTGTTTCGGCAAAAGGTGGGAAAAAGAATGTCCTGCCGGAAATGGATTTCTATATTGTACTAAACAAAGCAGATGACGAAAAATGTCTGAAAATGGCAGAGAGAATCGCCTTAAGAGTAGAACGGGATTCTGGTGAAAAAGTACGGATTACATCGTTTCGTTAATATTTTGGAAAAATAAAGCAATTGTGTGTTGAAAAATGGAACATTGCCGAATTGTCATTGAAAACCATTCGTGCTATCATAGATACGATAGCTTTGACAACGAAAGTTGTAAGTGGGTAGAGAAGGAGGCAAAAAAGTGAGTACGAAGAATAGTAATACTTCACAGGAACTATTTAACCTTAACGGAAAACCATCCTTTGGTCAGGCACTTCCGCTGGCATTCCAGCA